>Ga0116231_10002214_pt1 | contig 40657 bp, 31 predicted proteins | sample S1TSphgellanicum_2_FD_89695 | JGI IMG/M metagenome (GOLD analysis project Ga0116231, IMG submission 89695) | Host-associated microbial communities from peat moss isolated from Minnesota, USA - S1T2_Fd - Sphagnum magellanicum MG | ecosystem: Host-associated > Plants > Peat moss > Unclassified...
CACCGTTCAAACCCCCATTTTTCTTTAAAATATGCCCCCCCCCCCCCCCGCCGGATCAACACCCATGATTATTAAAACTCACATGCAATTTAACACACAATGACTTTGCTTTGAATCAAAAAAAAAATTTACTGAAATTTCATTAAAAAAACAAAATCAAAAATAAAAAACTTGATAATGAAGTGATTTTTTAAGCTTCCAACACTAGAAGTGAGAAAAACAATCAAAATCTTTAAATTTGCATATTTACTTTTCATTAAGTAGCCAAAAATGCAAAAAGATGATTAAGTTTGAAATTCATATATGGTTTATAACCAAATTTGCTCAAATCTTCATAGATTTTATCACCATTTTGTTTGCATCACAAATTTCTTAAGAAATATATTGCCCTAAACAACATGATAGATTTAAACAAATCATAAATGATGATGGAACCATGTGACGTAGATAAATTATCAAAATAAAAACATGAAATGTTTGTGATAAAAAATTATTGTTTTTTAAAAATATCATGGTTTGGACAAACCATTTCACCACATGAAATCAAGTGCAGTGCAAAGCTTTAGGATCAAAACTTCATGTGACATAACGACAAAACCCATATGCAAAAGAAGACTAAGGGGTCCATAACATAATAATAGAAAGGTGGGGAAGTGGGGGAGGGGATGGGAATCATGGAAGTAGGGTTAGGGACAGGAGGCAAAGTCTTTCAAGACAAGTGGAAAAATGAGAATCTTAGGTGGGAGATGATATTATTTAAGCAAGTTGAACCAAGTTTAGCCAAATTTTATCCAAAATTGATGAAAGTGCCTAAGTTAGCCAACTTAAACTAAGTTTAGTGAAAATTAATCAAAATTAATTAAAGTGTTTTGCTTTATCCAAGTTTAATCAAGTTAAACCAATTTTAGCCAAATCTAATTAAGTTTAACCAAAATGATTGAAAGTAGCCAATTTTAGTCAATTTTAGCCAAAATTATTGAAAATACTCAAGTTAACCAATTTTAGCCAAAATGATTAAAAGTACCCAAGTTTAACCAAGTTTAGCCAAAATGATTGAAAATACTTGAGTTTAACTAATTTTAGCCAAAATGATTAAAAGTACCAAAGTTTAACCAAATCATTAAAAGTACCCAAGTTTAACCAAATTTTACCAAAATGATTGAAGGTACCCAAGTTTACCCAAGTTTAACCAAAATGATTAAAAGTACTTAAATTTAGCAGAAGTTGAGCCAAAATGATTGAAAGTATACAAGTTTAACCAAGTTTAGCCGAAATGATTAAAAGTGCCCAACTTTAAATAAGTTTAGCCAAAATGATTAAAAGTGCCCAACTTTAAATAAGTTTAGCCAAAATGATTAAAAGTGCCCAACTTTAAATAAGTTTAGCCAAAATGATTAAAAATACCCAAGTTTAACCAAGTTTAGCCAAAATGATTGAAATTGCATAAACACAACTTCCAAACCAAAGTGCTCCAACTCTGTGTAATTGGAATGATCATCCTTGATAGCTAGTATTATTTTTTTATCGTTCGATTCATTTTGAAGATTGTCTAGATTCCAATGACATGTGCAAATTTATTACAATGTACTCAAATCACTTCATTTATCTTTGCTTCAATGGGTTTTTCCAATTTGTAACTAGTTGTCGGTTTTTGTAAATTGAAGAAGGATTCATATTTAACACAATTGGGTGTAATAACCAATGTATTTACATTTTTGGGAATTGGTGGTGGTGTCAAACTTAAATATGGTAGTTTTGGACAATTCCATTGTTCCTTTTGCTCTTGTTGTGTTTGTTACATAGTTATGTTAAATATTGTCCATATGTTGTTTACATTGACCGTTGTTGTGCATGTTGCAACGTTTATAACATCTACACCACCTGTTGCATCCTCTTTTGGTTTAATTGTAGATAATTTAAAACAATCTTCCATGACTTTTTATATATTCATGCACCTTGAATTTGCAATGAAATGCTCCCAACAATTTTGCAAAACTTTTTGTTGTGTAACAATGAACCTTAAAACTTGCAATGTATTGTTATGTTTGTTTTGTTTATATCTACATGCATGATTTCCAAAGCAAGATGAAAGGAAGGAAAGACATCTTTGTAACTTAATAGTGACTTCCTAGTTTGATTTTGGCCATTTTATGTAACAATGGTTTTTTCGAATAAAATTTTGCATTTCATGTAGATGCAATGTTAATAACATTTTCACTTAACATTGAATTAACATGCCCTACCAACAAGGACACCACATCAAATTTTGTGTTACCTAACATTAAATATGTGAACCCAAAATAAAATTGTTTTTCACAACATTGATTTACCATTTAGTTATTTCAATTGTGAATGGTGTGTAAGCCATGCGTACTTTAACCAACTTACTTCTAGATTTGAAAACTTATTCTAATGTTTTTAGTGTAATCAGAAGGCACAAAGGGCATGTTTTTTCCTATGTTGTTTCTAGGTGGTCTTTCCAAAAAACATAATGGCCCACTATGACTAGCATTTCATGTCTCAAAATGCCCCTCATTTTTTTCTTTTTCCCATGCAAAACACCATAAGCCCTTACTGCACATTAAAATGTATAACCTTGGGTTTTAACCTACACATACACATAATGTTTGTCATTAAAACACCTTCAATTTTGTTTTTTGTTTTGTTTTAAACCAATTGATTTGAAAACTTAGAAAAAGCATTGGAATGTAGTTGCAACAATAGTTGCAGTCAAAACTCAAGACTAGTGTTGTTCATAATTTGAATTGAAAAAGCCAAAATTTTGAATATTAGGAAGTGTGAAGAAGATATGTGTTCTTTCAAGTGTTCAAGATGTGAGTTGAAAGTTTTAGAGAAGGAGGCCTAAAGAATCAAAATAATAACTTGTGGAAGAATTTAAGCGTTGCTAGAGGTCAAAGTGCATTTATAGCCCACAAAAAACCACCACCACACATCAACACCCCACAACTTCAAGTTATGGAAGAAGAAGTAAGAACAATCCCATTAACAGGGATAAGCAGTAAAGCAAACGTGCATTTGTAAAATAGTGTGGAGGTGAGGCAATTTTGGCAAAACACAAATCCTTATAGCCATTAATGTTTTTTTTTGGGTGGTTTGGGCTATTTTTTGTAGTCAATCTACTTTTCTATTGTGGATTTTTTTAGTGGTTTAGGCTAACATTTTGGGTCAAGTTGCCTTTCTATTTTGGGTTTTTTATTTTTTTCGAATGGCCTATGACACACTCCCAACTCCTTGAAGGACTCAAATGTGAATCCAAGTAAAAGACAAGGGAAGAAGGAGGAGTCGGGGCACGTTCCCTAGTTCACAACACTTTGAGGGGTAGAGGGGCATGTTAAAACTTCGGGATGGGACTAGGAAGAATTGACAAGCTTCACTCACTCACACAGGCCTACACACAACTCACACAAAGTGGTTAATGTATAGTTGGAACACCTTTGGTGCTAGGACAAGCCATGGGCAACGCGGACACATTAGACTCACCATGGCCCGAACTTGGGGGAAGCCACCACCTTCCCCTTATAGTATACTTTGTGCCTGGCCACAGAGCCCACATCCAAATGGTTTTTCTCTCCCGGGACTCCCGAGTGGGAGTCCCGAAATCGCGCCAATTAGATCTCTTGCGACTTGGAACCCCCATAACTTTGCAAGCAAACCTTGGATTGAGATGTAGTTTGAAACAAAGTTGTAGCTCTCGTCGAGAGCTTTCCAATGGTATGTCACATGCCCTCTACAGCCGAGTAAATTGGGTCAATTCCTGACTTTTTTTGGTCGGGAGTCAAATTGGCAATTTGACTCCTAGCGCTTCTTTTGGCCATAACTTGTGCTTCAGATGTCCAAATGAGCAATGCAAGCTCATTTTAAACATCTAAGTTCCAAGAGCTTTCCAATGATATAAAGAACGCCACAAGATATTGAGTTTTGACCTCTGAAATCACTCTTTGAAATCTCGGGAATCCATTGGGACTCCATTTCCCAAAGTGGGAGTTGCCTTGGGAGTGTGAGGGTTCACTCCTTCATACTCCCTCACACTTTCTTACACTCCCGGGAGTATGCGATGTGACTCTCGGGCTTTTTTTTGGCCCGCACCCTTGTGACCTCTTTGCTTTGGTTGCGAGCTCAAAGCTAGGGTTGCGACAACCTATGTTTCCTCTCTTTGGCTTGCTTAATGTTTTCATTCTTTTGGCGGGGTTTTGCCCCCTTTTAACTTTGGGTTCTTTTCTCATGTTCCTCTTGCGATTTTTCTTTCAACTTTAGGCCCCCCTCTTTCTTTCGGTCTTGGTGTGGTCCTTAATGTTCATCGCATAATTAGTTCCTCCTCCTCCCTTATGAATTGGGGTGGGGTCCATTGTGATGTCCCTTATTCCAAACGTGGGTGCTTGTTTTCACAATGAGGCATGGGCGTCATTGAACGCATTGTCAGGCTTTTCTTACTCTTCCTATAAGCAATATCCCTAGCCCTTTGATTTCCACCGTGGTCTCCTCCTTGCCCCTAGCTACATGGGCTTGGGTTTTGGCTTTGGATCCCCTTAGCACCGTTCATTTAGGTCTTCTTTAGCCTTATTTGTATTTGCGCATCCCTTTTGTTTTGTAATGAAAGGTGTAATTAATTTTTTGTTTCCCCCTCAATGTTTTGCTCGAGATCTATTTGACGTAACCGCCTAGCACTTATTCTTATTGCTTCCACAATGGTGTCTCATCCTTCCCCTTAGGGGGGGATTAGCTAAACATTAGAAAATTAGGATGCATTTTTGGCAATTCCTTTTAGGTGATTGGGAGGAACTGATAAGCAAAGCATATTTTCAAGGCACAAGCGCTTTTGACGAGGTTATTGGTGGATTAGGCTCCTTTAATGACCATTTTTTTTTAGATTGAATGTTTGCCTTTCCCCCCATTCGTTAACTTGAGCAAAGCTTAACCCTTGGGCGTGTAGGGGAGTTTGAGTGCATTACCAAGGCTATGTCCCCCCTTGCCCTAACTCCAGCCTCTTTTTAAATTGTTAAGACATTGTGAACTTTACATCCTTTAGGCTTAGACTCCCCTTGCTTGGAGTCTTTGATGGATTTGTAATCGAATGCAAACCTTGAACCTTCTTTTTATTATCTTAGGTCAATTTTCATGCACTTGTCCCATTTCTCAACAAGGGGTCTTTTAGGCATGGTCTTCGAACATCTCTAAAAAAATTTCAACACAAAGGGTTTAACGAATGGTTTTGTTCAACTCCATTAGGTGGGTTCCCATGTGGCCATAGGCCATGTCCTAGGGTTTGTTACTCAAATTCTAGGTGTTACTTAACTTTTGGCTTTGGCCAAACCATCAAGTGGCAATCTATTAGGTGACGTTCAACCGATAGCAATGGGTGAGGAATTTTATCAATTAATGAATAGGGCATTATGTATTCAATTTTGTGATGCATTTTTTTCACATTTATTGCCTCATTAATTTGGTGTGGTTGTTAAGGGGGGTGTGAAGTAATAGTTCATGGTATGCAAGTTACTCCAGACGTCCACTTTGATTGGGTGGTGCTTTAAGTGGAAATTGTGAATGCCTTCAACTCCATTTCATGTAAGGCCATTTTCCAGGAACTTTGGGCAACAAGAGGCTAATTATCACAACTTTTCCCTTTTGTTCATGTTTTTTATGCCATGGAATTTCCTTTATTTTTGAATCATCATTCTCGTTTGTAAAATGTGTCCGTCTTCCTTTCATCTATTAACATGTGTAAGGGCACTTTTTTTTACAAAGGCCCTTATTTGCTTTTGCCCACTTTTGTGTTTTATGTTGTTCCTTTGGGTTTTTTCCCTTTTTGTCTCTTTCCTTTTTTAGTTGATGACACCCACATCCTCGGCCCCACTTTTATTGTCTTTTTTTAATTTTGATCATTTCGTCTCTTAGTTAATGTCAACATTTGTGGGGCTAGCCATTTAACCTCACAAATGTTTAACTTGGTCCCCTTCAAACTTCTCTCTTGGGTTTACCATTCCTTCCAGTTTCAACTTCCCTCTAGATGGTATTAGGGTTTTAGGCGTTCTTCTTCCTTTTACAAGTCACCTTAGATGAAGATGTTTAACACATCAAGGCACTTTCGAAGTTAGGGGATGTTCAGGTTGATTTTGGTATCCTTTTTTGATGTTTTGCTTAAAGGCCTTCTTATTTATTACGTTCCCCCCCCCCCCCCCCCCTTTTTTTTTAGGCTTTTAACATTAGCTTGTAGCATTTGTTAATGCCTTTATGGGGGTTTTTTGGGAGGTTCTTAGGCCTAGGTTCCTTAAAGTGACCCAATGCTTCCCTAATGCATTGGTAAGTCTCTTTTCACATTCTTCTTTTAGTGGGGTTGGCTTCATTTCCTTTGAGGCTATTGCGCTGATAGCCTATTTTGGGAATTAGGCCCTTGTTACCCCTATCACTATCTCAAGATTCTTGATAGATTATTATCCATTCTTGTTGGAGGTGATAATGGTGAACAATTTTGGTTCATTTTCATCCCAAACCCACTTGAGGTTGGCACATGAACTTTTTCTTAAAATGGTGGTATTGTGCATTCCCCTTTTCGAATAACTAACAAAAAAAGGTGCACGATGGTTTTAGGTTAGCATTTCAGAAGGATTACATGACCATTCATTTTCCAACATCCTTTCTAATGTGCTTTCACATTCACATCATGCACATTTGAGGTCGTGTGTAGGGCTGGGAGTAGGAGCTTAGTTATCTTCCCACCTAATCATCTTTTTTTCCCATTTAGCTTTAGTTGTTTTTTTTTCCGCAATGTGCACCAAGTTGGGCCTCCCCCATTTGTTGCCCCTTGAGTTGTCACATTGCATTTATTGCCAACCTCTAAACCCCATGTGGATTCACTTTATTCATTGCGTTCATGGTGGGGAAAGGACAACATTTTATGGTGATGTGCAAAATTCCTTTGCATCCATTGCTAGAGATGCTAATTTTCATGTTACACATGAGCAGTCCCACGTTCTTCCACCTCCCACCCTCTAGTCCTCATGTCAACGGGTTGACATTGTGTTTTCGGTTAATGGCATTTATACATTGGTCGATGTCGTCATTGTTGATCCCATTCGAGTTGACTTAGTTTTGCACATTACATTATTTTGGGGAATGGCCACAACAATGGCGATTTAAGCAAAGGAAATACTTTATCAAGATTACTACCTTGTAAACTTATTTATCTTTTCGGCCATCGAAGTATTTGGGTGTTTACATGTATTATAAAAAATCATAGTTTATTTGACTAGAAAACTAAACAAAAGACTAATTGTTTTGACATTTGGTCAATTTGACCACTTAGTCATATTGGAAAAATCGATTTGAACACGTCCAATTTTACTAAATTTTTTTAATTAACCATAAAATGGTCTTTTTGACTAATCAAATCGAACAAAAAATTGGGTAGTCAAAAAAATTAATTAAAAAATAGCTCAATATAAAAATATAAAAATGTAAAAAACAAATAAATAATAAGTACCTACCTACCCAGCCACCCAGCCACCCATGACCTCTTTACCCACCATGGCCTTTTATCTACTTATCCATAACCCACCTAGGTATTATACATTTACACACATGTACAAAATATATATACTATACATACTCCACATAATATATGTTGGTAAAAGGGATTGAACCTCGATATCTTTGGCTCCACAACAATGTCTTGGCCATCAAACCACCCCATCATTTTGTAAAACAATATGATATCAAATGCATTTAATATGTTTTTTTGAACTTCCATGAATTTTTTTGTTAATGTGTATAACAACATTTGAACTTCAATTTTTTTCATAAGTAGATTAATAAGCACCGAACTAAGTAGATATGTAGTACACATGCCTACTTACCTATATATGTTTTTTAAATGTACATATTTATTTATGTAAACTATAAGGAGGTATGCAGGTAGGTAGGTAGGTAGGTAACATAATAGGCATAATAAGTAAGTTAACTAACCAAATTAATATGGTCAATTTGATTAAATGTGGCCATTCAATATGGTTGATTTGACTAGGCCATGGGCATTTTGATGAACCATTTAAAATTTTATCCTTTTTGACTTGATGTATGATTTAACACTTGGTCAAAATGGTCATTTCAATCAAAAAACCCAACCAAAAGAACCATGTGACTTTCACACCCCATGTCTTTAGTTAAAATGAACATCCTTTTGGTTAATGTGAACATTTTAATCAAGTTGAACCTTTTGAAAAACCATGATTTTTTGTAATGACATTAACAAGCCGATGATTATCTTCATAATTGTGCTAATGTGGCATGGGCTATGAAGGGCTCCAAAGGCCTTCCTCTTTCAATTTTGCATGTTTTTTACATGCAGAAAATGTTTGGGGCATTGTAGCGAGCATAAACTACATCTATTTTGAGACGGGCCATTAATGTTGGTGAAAGTTCTTTTAGAGTAAGTGTTTTTTCTAGCGTTCATCCCCTCTCCTTTTTTTATTTTGACATGCTTCTTGTTACTAGGGGTGTTAGATACACGATTTTTTCCCACTCCTCTTTTTTGCCCCTTGTCAAAGGTTTCTCTTCTAGCCTTGTTTTGGGTCCTTTCCTTCTGATCCTTTTTCTCCCCCTTCGTTATAAAGTTTGGCAGGGTTTCATCACCTTCAATTGGTAACTATATATATCAATAATGAGTTTTTTTGAAGTTGGTATAAGGAGAATTTTGCATAATCCTTCATATGGTCATTCATTAACAATTTAACTAAGAAAAAATGGATGAGAGCCAAACTACCTCCTTCCTTTCCTCATACTTATTTCATTTCTTTCCTCTACCCACCAACATGAATTAAAAAATAAATTAACATGTGCCTTTTCATGTCTATGATATTTATGTTTATATTACTTACTAGTAACTTTTCTTATCTAATAATAATAATGAACTATTGAAAATCATATTAAAACACAACAAAAAAAAAGAAAAATAGTTGATCATCACTAATAATGTGAGGCAAAGCTGAGTTCAAGTTGAGTTATACACAACACTTTGGCTGAAGTACAAACCTTTAATAAACATGAAATTGAAGTTGGACTTGTAAATATGCAAAGAGTCCATCTTCAATAGACATTGTAAAAGAAAATGATTGTTTTCAATTGGCAAACAACAACATTGATTAGCCCCGGGTCACAACACTAAAATGATCTCCCACTTTGTACTGTTCCAGTTTTTTGGTGTTTATGGCCAAGGATGTGGAAATAATTATTTGCTCTTTGGTGGATGTGCTTGAGTAGCTCCACACACAACCCTCTAATTCAACCCTCCACCAATGTGTTTCACATCCAACATAAATTGTTAATTATTTCCTTAGACCCACCCCATAAACATTAAAAATTCATTAAAAACCTCAATTGTTTTTCCAAGGTGCTGCCATCATCCCCATTGCAACGCCGAAAACTACTTATTACCCATGAAATCACGTTGTTGCTGTTTCTCTGGTCAGCATGGCTTCTTATGCTAGGAGTGCAAACAGAGGGGGAGATGAGGGGTGCGGGGGGGTGGCGTCTGAGTTCCAGAATGACGATGCTGCTGCTGATGATGAAGCTGTAACAGCAACAATTGCATGTTTTCTTCTTCCATACCCATGATGCTGCTGCTGCTGCCCAAACCATGGCCTGCATTTCCAACCGCTCCCCTTGAATTTCTTGTAGGGTGTTAGCAAATCGGCGTGTGAAAGCGTTGAAGAAATCATACAATTCAAAGCCCCTGCCATTTCTGCGCCACACCCATACCCACGCCAACTAACTAAGTAACTTACTCTCTCGCGCAGTATTTTTTGCCATGCATTCCTGAAGTCAATATCTCAACAGAATTGACAGATGACCCATCAACAAAGAGGTAGAGATTTCAGATCCGGCAACATATCAGTGATCAAAGAAAAGAAAGGAAAAGAAAAAGAAGACCCAATTTATTTAAACCACGAAAGACTGAGGAGCGGTTTGAAGAACATAGACAGTCATACACATAGGGATATCTGATATTTGTTGGCAGGAAGAAGAGGAGCATTACGAAGGGGAGCAATCTCATCCTATGTTAATTCTTCTCATGTTTTGTTTTAGCGACGGGGGAGTAGTCAAAGAGCTTGCCACCTTCCATGACCACGACTCTTTCGGATTGTGTCCATAGTTCTACTCTAGAATTAGTACACTGCTGCTCCTCAACTCTGAATGGTGATCCACAGTTCTCTACTCAAAATTGAGTATGCATCTTGGAGTTTCAGAATCCAACATTCACAAAGTTAGTCTCCTCATTCACTTCCTCTGTTTTGGCAGCTGGAAACCCTTGAGCTCCACCAAAGCATGCATGGGGACATAAGCTCAATACGCATGTCAATCCCTCACAAGGATCCCTGATATCTTGGAAGGTTTTAGATTGGTGATTTTCTTCTTGTTCATCTTCATCTTCTTTTGATTTCTCAAGAAATTCTTCACAAGAGATTGTACATTGTATTTTCTGTGGGATTTTTCTTAAATGGATTGTTAGGTTAGAAGAAGAAGCATCAAACCTTCTCTGACAAAATCCATGGAGTCATCTTTCATGTAACAAGTAACTGGCACTCCTTATACTGCTGCACCTTCCCCAGTGAACAAATGGTTGCTAGTTCTTTCTGCATGCTGAATTAGTTTGAACTTGGTGCTCTGGTGTATTTTGCAGGTGATGTGTATGTGGCTATATATGTGGCAATGCATATTGGTAGTATGTGCCCACATCATAATTGCGTTTGAACTTGGTGCTCTGGTGTATTTTGCAGGTGATGTGTATGTGGCTATATATGTGGCAATGCATATTGGTAGTATGTGCCCACATCATAATTGCCTAGACTTTACGTTATCCTGTTTTCCATTCTCCAGATCACATGATGATGATTGGATGATGTCTATGATGTCCTGGTGGTTGCTCTTCTTAACTGTCCTGGTAGTTTGTTCACACATTCTGTTTTCATAGCCCAATTGACATTTCTGGCAGCACTGTTTCTCTAATGATATCTTGGAATGTCTCTTGAGAACTACAAGGTAGTCCTGTGGAACAACAATAGAACATTTTCATTTTGTATTTTGTTCCTCAATGTTGACATTGGGTAAGGGTGTGGTGGTTTGAATGGGGTGTTTCCAGATGTGAAGCTCGACCTCCCAGATGGAGGGAGCTGTGGAGCCCTGACCAGTGCATGGTTCGACAAGAAGTTGGTGTATGTCTCTTCAGTGTCATCTGTCCATCTCAAACTCTACTATTCTCTTTCAGTTTCAACTAGGCATTACACATTTACACACAACTTGACAACAAGACAACAAGACACAACCTTAGCCTGCCAAGACCCTTTCAAGTTTCTCAAGAAACTTCCATGGATGACGCACTGGAGGTGTCCTGGAGCTGAGAGCAAAGCCACCAGAGACAGCAGTCTGGGGAGTCGATAGTGGAGTGCAATGACGTGTCAGGACTTGACCCTTATTGCCATCTTGTTGTTGTCATTGGGCATTATACATTTGAAAATTCTGCTTTCTGGAAGTATACTGGGCACAGTTTCTGCATGTGAGAGCTCTGTTGGAATATGGAAGTTCAGCAGACCAAGATGTTGTTCATTGAAATCAATGTTCAATTCTAGAGCCATCTTCTGCAGAGGGTTTAAAGGTTTCTCCAGGGGAAGCATTTTCCAAAAGAGGTAATTCAAGCTCTCCATCATTGTGCTTGTCTTATTAGGATATTGATGATTTGCAAAGAACTAGCACCAATTTTTCAGATTTCTCTTTGAGTGGAAAGAGCCCACTTTGTTCCTGTGTGGTGATTTCATTACTGGTGTGAAGCAGCCTCGTAGATGTACAACATGGTTGAGTGAAGAAACCTTCCTCAAAAGTTGAGCCAATGTAGGCAAGTGGATAGGAATCATGGCCACTTGGGTTGAAATCACTACAAGCAGTGCAAGCATTGATTTCAAACCAAATGCTCAGATTGTCATCTGACTTGACTCTTGTTGAATAGTCCAGTACAATTTTGGTCTACAGCTCCTTGTTGCTCCTTGTTGCTTGTATAACCTTTCCTGTTTTTCCTGCCACACTTTCAGACACACATCCTGTTTTTCCTGCCACACTTTCAGACACACATCCTGTTTTTCCCACAACACTTTCAGACATATATCCTGTCTTCCCCACAATGCTTTCACACACAATATCCAGTTTCTTTTCCCACAACACAATGGTATGTTGAGTATTCTGAGTGGTTCAAGGATATTGTGAATAGTTGCACAAACACATGGCTGTATGGTTATTTGTGGATGAGGAGTGAGTTGGGAACTACTGATCTGAACATGAACTGCAGACATTCATGATGCTGTTGCAGTGCCCAACACATGCACTTCAATCTCAGGTTCTCACTCCACTTCAACCTGCACACTTCGGGGACCCAGGTCCAAGTCATCAATTTGTTGAAAAGGGCAAGAAAAGGTGGGATTGATGAAGATCCATTGCTGGCATTGCTGTTGGAAGAACCTTCCAATGAGGTTGATTGCCTGCCATGTATGTCTGATTTACACCCTAGAATCTCCTCGAAGGAGTGAGACTGTTCAAGCCTTTACACATCTGAGGTGAGCATTCCATTTTGCCACAGGCATCTAATTCTGCTTCAGGCATCTCATTCTGCTTCAGACATCTAATTCTGCTAAATACTCTACATGTTAGTCTTTGCTATAGTGTGCCTGGTTCTTATGCATGCTTGCATATTGTCCAGTATCCATCAGGTCAGATTTCATTCAAGCTCTATGACTGGGACCTTGGTTACTTTGCTCGAAACTTGAGGCAGCAGGTACAGATCTTTATTATGTCACTGGTTCTGCAATTCTAGCAACCACAACAAAAACTTGTTTACATGCAAGATTAGGGTTCGTGCTCTGTCTCTGCAAGTTGTCATGAAAGAAATCCTAATTAGGCTGAAGTAGGGACTGCTATGGGGATTCATGAATCAGGTCCAACAAACTGGAGTGTGCATGTAAAGATTCTTCAGTGGCTATCCAACATGTGTGGAGTTGGAAGGCAACATATGATCAGGATGCACATCCTGACTCTCTTCATGCAGTGCCAATCAATGTGGGACAAGGTAATTTGCACATTTTTTTGTTAACATCTCAGTTGTTGCTGACACTCATGTATCCACCATTGGGTTGATTGTCTATCATCCCATCTTTAATTTAAACTTGGGATGTGTTGGGTGAAGCTGTATGCAGATTGGGCAGGTGCCATTACGAAGCTGGTTGAGGGATCACAGAATGTGGCAGGTTTTTGGGATCAAGGCTATTTGAAAGTGAAGCGGGGTCAGAAAACTGTGATGGTGAAGATTGAGGATGTGCAATTGATGGATGGTTCTGTCTCATCTGGATATTCTGGTTTCTGTATAGATAATTACAGAAAGGTTATCATAAAGAAGGATAGTTGTTGAAGTTTGTGCTTGTTGTCACAGGGTAGGTGGTGGAAAGGACATATGCCTTGTAGACCTATTCTACACTCTGTGTGACCCACTTGTTTTGAGGCTGGTGGTGACGGATACCTTACTGTCTTCAAAGAAAACATCAGACTGCTTCGGGGCCAGTGACAGCTTTTTTGACCGGGTGTTAGGTGCCGTGTCCAGGAGTCTCCTTCCTGCGTATACTTTTCCAACATGGTTGTCTTCCCTCTCAGCAGCAGTGCTCTCCGTCTCTCTCTAGTTCAATAGATCAAAGCCCATTAGGCTGCTAAGTTGCTTCTATGCGTCTTGTTCGCACCCCAGCTTTTCGCCCACGTTCTTCCAGAGGATCACGCCGTTCTTCATCAAACTTTGTTCCTTTAGTAGGTACGTTTTGTTTGTTCGTTGAAATAGTTGGCTCTTTCCAATCTTGTTTTTGCTACCGTTTTGGTGAATCATTCTCTATTGAATTCCCTTGGTTCTCGTTCTCGTGCTCAGGTGTCGGGTTGATCGACTCTAAACAACTCTCGTATTCCAGCGGATGTTCTCGTGTTTCTCATAGCCTTCACCCAGGACTTCATGGATAGCAAAGATTCGAAAAGCCTCGGTCGTGGAGAAAGCGAATGCCCCTTTTCCTCTCATGTTGTGCATACATCTGGCGCAGTTTTACACACGCCGGCTCAAAACCAGGAGGTGAAGCCAGAGAGTTGTAACCTCACCAATATGAGCTCCTCGGAGCTCGACAAGAACATTTCGTCGGATGAGCTTATCCCTTCAGTGGTAGAACGGTTGTATTCCGGCAAAGCACCTGAGCACCTTTGGACTGCGCTTCTGCCGCCGAGGGACCGACGTCCAACGCCTCTTGCGGAGACCGTAAATGAAGGAGAACATCTCGGCTTAGTGCGACTTATACATCCATCGGAACTTGCAATAGTCAGGCCGATCGCACAAGGTGGCCAGGCGAGAATCTTCTTGGCTAAATACTTGGGAACTGATGTGGTTGTCAAAAGATACAAATATTCTGCAGTTGGCGAGCTCGAGTCGCAGAGGCAAAAGGAACTGATGCTCAAATTGCAAAGGGAAATGGAAAAAGTGATGAAAGCTTCTGAAGGGCAAGTAAAGTCTAGGCTTTGCCCAGTGATTGGGGTGTCAATGGATAACACAGGCAAAATATTAGTGGTGATGCAACTCATGGAAGGTGATCTGCGAACTCTCATCGACAATGACAAAGGCAGTATGAGGTTTGGTTCACATTTTGAGAAAATCCACATAATGCGGGAAATTGCAAGTGGGATCAAAGAATTACATTCATGTGGACGAATACACAAAGACATTAAGGCCTCAAACATCCTTGTGGGAATGAAAGTAGATAATAGTCTTCTTGGATTATCAGAGGGGGTTGAGATCAAAATTGGGGACTATGAGAGCTCGGAAGACGTTCTGGGCACCGGATTTTGGAGGGCTCCTGAAGTATTGCGAGCAGTGCGGGACAGATCATCAGACTCGAGACTTGTGTACTCTCCTGCAGTGGATGTGTATGGTTTTGGGATGGTGTGCTACGAGATCCTTACGGGCCAGATTCCTTTCGAAGGCCATCTTAAGTCTGACTACGATCTGGTTCTGTCGGGCCAAAGACCGGACATTCCTGGCCATGTGCACCCCGACCTGAGGGATGTATTGCATCGCTGTTGGCATGATGATCCTCTCCAGCGGCCTGGATGGCCCGAGATTTTAGATATCCTATATAGGCAGAAATCTGCAGAGGACTATTTACATCCCATAACTAATCCATACTACAGATATAAAATTATCTGGGCACAGGAGTCTGATCTGGAGCAGATATTAGAAGAATAGGTTTTTCTATTATGTAGTGATTATTTATCCTCTTTGAAGTATTCTCTTTGTTGCATGCTGGATCTTTTTATGCTGCCCAACAAGTAAGAGATGTTATTTGTTCACACTGGCATTCTTAAAATTCTTGGAGACAGCTTCATGAAATATGGAACAAAGGCCTGTAGCTGCCCTTACGAACACAACACAAGTTTACCACTCGAAGACATTAGGTCCATGCACTGCAGCATCATCTCCTCTAATCATCTCTGGCCAACAGGAACCTGCACAAGACATATGCATTTATTTTCTCATGCATCTACATGTTATGGAGTAGCAAACGTGGTGCAAGGAGAAACGCAACAATTTCAGACATCAACACTGTCCTGTTTTGATTCGTCCTTTCAGGTCCCCTTACGAACCTACTTGAGTAGGGCTGAATTTCATATTCTTTCTTCAAGTCAAGGGTGCCACCATCTGTATGCACCGTTGTATAGTTTGGAGGCACAAATTGTACATTGTTGAATGAATCAGGGATAAAATGAACTCCCTTCCTGTCTATGTTGAAAAATCATGTGTCATTGAAGTCTGGAAGGGGCAATGTTACATGGAGTTTTCACCAAGGTGTTCTAACTCAAATACAAACTTTGTTGGAGAGTATGTCGAAGGTCTTTAAGAGAAGTGAGAGGGAGATATTGTGTCTTCTTGTGTGTGGAGTTAATATGAACTCATGGGTTGATGGTTTTGCATATGATCTAGTCCTGGTATAGATGGAAACAGCTGAATGTAGAACTGTTTTCAATCCAAGTGGATTTTTATGAACTACTACTGCAACAAAAAGATCTTTCTTTCTCTCTCTTCCTGGGGTATGGGGCGCAACTTAGCAATATAGAAGACTCTGAGAGGCTTGAATGCCAGGAGACAGATGCCCGGAGTTCTGTGCAAACTCAACAAGTAGGCCAAAAATTGTGTTTTGGTTAGCAGCAGAGATTCAAACCTCTTCAACATTGTTGCTTACGGTGTCATTCAAATTTTATCTTCCATACCCTCTTCCATGACAACATCTATCAAATCCTAGAGGATGTGGAAGACATAATGCTTAAGGTCAATGACATACCCATTCTTGATTTTATTTCACAGGGTTCAAAGGATGGCTCCATCATCAGTGGTCTCCACAATGCCAAGTGAAATAAAATAACTATTTTTGGTTGGTTGGTGATAATGATTGGTTCAAGTGGTAGCATTCAAGTAGATAATTTGTTCAAGATTCAATATGTTTTGTACCAACGTTTTTCCAAAGTTTTTCTTTTATAATTTCTTCAAATTTTTTTCAATTATGTATATCAAAATTTTGTCCACAATTGTCATTTTCAAAATCATTATTTCCATTTGCATTTGTAAGTTCTGTTAAACTTTCCTAATTTGGTTTTATTGCAACATTTGTAGCTACATAAAAATGCATATCATAAATTTCTCATAATGCTTTATGACTATGTTGAGTCAAACATAACCAAACATATAGATAGATTTATATTATAACTTTCCTTTTAAGAACACAGAAATCGAATGATCTTCATGCGACATTCGAAGTAAAATAATTTGAATGAAATTTAAATTTGTCAGGACATGGACAATACATCCACGTAATCCATATTATCCATATCCTTGTCATTGAAATATTTGTGCAAATGTTAAAATGGTGCAATTAAAAGTTCTTCTATAATATGATTTTGTAAAACTAAATCAAAAGGTTTTCCAATGTCAAATTTTCTTTTACAAGATTTACATATTATTACATCTTTAAGATTTTTTTCATTCTTTAGTTCATTAGGTAATTTTTCAATATATGGTTTTGATACAAAAAAAAATTTGATATTTAAAATATAACCTTTGACAACAATAACATAAATGTTTAGTGATATATTTGATATCTTCTTTATATTGAAGAATATTTTAAAGATGAATATTTATTTTTCTGTTTGCAGATGAGAAAAAAAATTCTTTTTTTTCAATCAAACATCAAATTTTTAATGAATTATAGTAGATGATAATATTTTCATGAAATATTGTTGACATGTTCTCTTTAAATATTTTGAATTACATTATCACAACAATGTTCAATATTTTTCGAAAAAATACCAATATTTGCATGACTTTTGTTTTCTCTTGATTCAAGGTATTTCAAATTTCATTTAATTTGTAAAATGTTTAAACGCAGATGTGGAATTTCTTTAAATAAATATCAAAGAAATTTCTTATGGCATATAATCGTAATGGGTTTTTTTAATTTATAACAAATTGCTATCTAATTATAAAATTCCAATTAAATCATTTTTTAATCAGAAGTTTTTTCTTTTATTTTTTATATTCATATTTTGATTAGTAGTTATTTCTTTTTTTTTATCATCATTATGAATAGGAATATTTGTAATTTCTGAATAAATTTTAGTTGGTTCAAAATGATTGTTCCCATATACAAAGTTTAAAGGTGTTGATGCATTTTCTTGTTTTATCTTAACCATTATCTAACCATTGTTTATTCTCCAAACATGAATTGAATTATGCAAATATTCATATGTCCAATAAATAGTAGTGAAATCACCCCATAATCCACCATCTATTAATAAAATGGACATTTTTTGAATATAACTTTATTCATCATTTGCATTCCCATGGTGGAGATCATGCAAGAATTCAAATTTTAATTCTCACCTATGATATTTTAAAACTTTAGGTGTGCCAAGTCTTAAAGATTGTTTTAAATGTGACATACAATTATTTCATATCATTCTAAAACTAATGGAATATTTTGACAAATATGTTATTACATCAAATAAACAATCACCCACATTATATTGAAAATTAATGATTCTTTTTAAACCAACTTTTCCGAACTCAATATCTACATCAGTTTTCCAATTTAATCTTTCAATCAATTTTATATTTGATGAATACGTACTTTCCTTCACATATATTTATGATTAGTTTTTGTACTTGTAAATTTCAATATATATTATTTTTCCTATATCTATTACTATGTTTATTATCAAATACAAGAATGTCAAACTCCAATTTAAATCATCTCATTTTTCTTGAAGTTTCTTAAATTGTTATGATAATTTATAGTACTTACAAAATATTTTGGAAATTTTTATTTGATATTACTCCAATATTTTTTTAAAAATTATTAATAGATGTTATTATATATATATAATCTTTGAATCAATTATATATTTGATAAATTACGTATTTCCGTTCACATATAATTATGATTAATTTTTATACTTGTAAATATTTTTAAATATAATATTTTATTTCTATGTTTATTATCAAATATAAGGATGGGAAAGTCTAGTTTTTATTTATTTATTTATTTTTAAAAAATTTGTAAATTGTTATGATAATTTATAGTATTTATATAAAAAATTGGATTTTTTTTAAAGATATTTTTCCAATTTTTTTTCTATTATTAATAGACGTTATTGCAAATTTTAATTTAAAAGTCTAAGATTCAAAATAATTTATTATATTACTTAAACAAAGAATTTGTTTTTGCATTATTATATTTCAAATATATACTTGATTTAGGATTTTTTCAATTTAATAAACTTCATAATTTATTGTTATACTAAGCAAGATGTGATGCAAATATTTTTTTATTATGTAAAAGGTGATTGGAAAAAAATCCCCGTAAACCCATCAATTCAAACCTAGCCAAAAAAAAGAATCATGAGTCAATTTTTTCTACTTTCCCACAAGTAAATTTCCCAAAGATCATTTTCTTTCCATGTCAACTTAACCCAAATCAAAGTTCTCCCCCCCCCCCAAAACACATGTAAACGATCATGTACATAAAAATACATACAATTGAAAATATGCTCCTATACACAAAAATAGAATCATCTATTCAATACCAATATCACCAAATCATAACTATCATATATACATAGAAATATCTTATATGCAATACGTAAAATATTAATGTTTATATTACAAAATTTTCTTTATAGTTTTCTATTCATGGTCATCTTTGTTGAAAAGAAAAAAAACATAATTGATATATATACATAAAAGGATCTTATATACAACAAACAAATCTTAAGGTTTAGATTCTATAGTTTTTTGTTCAGGGTCATCCTTGTTAAAAATGGAAAATTTAGCAATTTCAACTATTATACTCAAAATGAATCTACATTTTACACATTTATCTCGAAACAACTTTAGGAAAGAGTTTTATTTCTGTCTACGTTTTTAAGATTGATCGAGTCATGACCAAATAAGGATTTGATCCATGATCTAATAAGAATGCAATCACAATCATTACCATTTTGTTGCTTTATTTTGCAAGAAATGTGAGGTTGACATTCAACTCCAACTATGTTCTTGCAATTATAACAATAATGGCCATTAATTTGAATTGTCACAAATGGAAGGTGACAACATGCATAAACATTCTCAAAGCAACTAACTCCAATTGGAATAATTAGTTTGTCGATAACCTACAAAGGTACATTCCATCAAATAATCCACAAAGGACCATTATAATAAAAACAAAATGAAAAGAACCAAACTAGAAATTTCATAAAGGAATTTGCAAAGCAAAATAATAAAAACACAAATGAAATTTTTTATATTATACATACCTCAAAATTCACCGCAAAATCCTACCTTTTAGTGTGTTTGTTGTGGACTTCCACTAGTCTTTCACCAACTGCAACATGAAGCACAAGAATAACAAAACTAATTGAAAAGTTTGTCAAAAGTTGTTCACCAAACATAAAACTGCCAACATTTTAAAGCCAAAACGTTGCAAGTCTTTTAATGCTATAAATTTCAACTAGCTATACATATTGTGGGTAGAATTCCAAAATAAAAGATAGTGCTTGTGTGTCATTAGGCCCCAAACCATTAACAACAATTAAACTAAAACTCTTTGGAAACATGCCTTGTATCCCATGGACCACAAGTTCAATTGTTCCAAGTTCTTATAAGTTTTATTGTTGGATGAAACTCTAAATGCAATGAGTAGTAACAAAACAAAGATCAAGTGGGAATGGATCAATCTGTTCAATCATTATGGTGGCTTCAACCCTCAAGACAAATGAGCAATCACCTTTTTCAAATTTGTTGTGAAGTGTCTCCCCAAAGTTTTGGATTCAAATGAAAGACCCAACATTAAGAAGAGGTGAAAAGGTTGTCACAAAGGTAGCCCCTACAGTAAGGGCGATAGTCAAGAATCCAGCATTATATGTAAAATCACAATGTATGAATTTGTATCCACTCCTTACAACATCATATAACCCATATCTATTCAATATACAATGCTCAAAACATCCACTCAACATTTTTTGTTGTATGTCAATGACATTTAAAACAAAAATAAATGTTGTTGTTTTTTTTTGCTTCAACTAACAACAATCTCTACCATTGATTATAAATAGTATCCAACAACAAAACACATAAATACAATAGAAAAAGACACAGCAAAATTGGATAAAAAAAAATTATTTTCAAATACATAAAAACAAACTATGTACAAACAAACTCTACTAAAATGAATTTTATAGATATACACTAAAATAAAGTTGCATTATAAACAACCTTAAAACACAAAAGTGTTATCAATCCTTTTCATAATCTAGAAACACAATGCTCTCAAAACACATATGAAAAACATAAAAAAGATCAAATAAAAACCAAAAACAAACAAACCATAAACAATGAAAAAATAAACATCACAACCATCCGTAATGAAAGGAAAATGTAATACCTCTAAATCTCCACAACACTTACAAAACCACAAAAAATTCTACAAGGTTATAGGAGAAGAATGTGTAAGCAAGACATTCAAGGTCAGGATTAGGGTTCTTCTAAGAATCAGGCCTACAGTTGGAACAATCTATTTTGTTTCACAAGTATTAATGAAAAATTAAGGTTTAACTTCCATTTAAGGTTAGGCCTAAACTTTAAGTCTACTAATTAGTGTTTAGACTGTGACTACTAATTAAAATATATTGTTCTACTTCTAGGTTAGGGTTCATTTAAAGGTTTCCAATACAAAATAATCCCATGAAGACACTTGGCAATACACAATTCATACCATTGACAAATGCCATTCTCCCAACCATATACCACATTCAAAGTCACTACAAAACCCAATAATGTTAAACATTTTAAAACATCGAAGAACAATCCAAATATGGCATTCTAAATATGCATTTCTTCATTTTTTTTGCATGAAAAAACTAAATTTCTAAAAAGAAAATCTTTCCTTTCTAGATTATTTCTTCCAAAATATTTAGAGCTTTTGAGGTGAAAACTTTAACTTCCTTGTTGGTATTTGCAACCTTTTGAACCACCACCTTCACATTCTATAGTCAAAATCTTACCTTTCAAATAAGATATGTAGGAAGTGGAATCAACAAGGCAAATTCAAATGGCTAACACCATTGCAAGGTAATAATATGTAGAAAATAATTGGTCTTCTAGCTTTGAAAAAACTTATAAATTTCTAACAAACACTTCAACAAACTAACTATAAGTTTTTTTTGGCAATGGGGTGTTGTTCGAAAACATTTTGTCTTGTTTCTAATAAATAAATCATTCATTCAAAAGTGATTCCATTTCCTACCCAAATAGAAAACACCCGCAATATTAATGTTTTAGTTATGATTAAACCTGCAACAAACCAATAACAAAATCACCGAACTAAGCATTTGTTAATGTTATTGCTCATAAGACATTAATTATCATGAATGTCGATGCCATGGGGTTCATTCATTTGAATGGTCATCCATGACTTATAATGAACTTATAGCTAACTCTTAATTTAATTTCAATTCATTGTTGGTTAGCTTTTAGTTAAGTTTAAGTTCATTTCTAGTTAACTTTTAGGTCGTTTTTAATTAGTTCGCAATTCACTTTTAAGTCACTTCTAATTAACCCTTAGTTCACTTTTAGTTCATTTTTAATTAACTATTAGTTCATTTTTATTTAATTATTAATTAACTCTTAGCTCACTTTTAGTTAAGTTTAAGTTCATTATTAATTGAGTTTTAGTTCATTATTAGTTGAGTCTTAGTTCACTCATAATTCACACATGGATGAACATGGGCCACATGTAAATTGGAAGTTTTTTGATAAAATTTTTTGAGCTAAATGCTTGATGGGTATAAATAAAGGTAAAATTCCCCATAAAGTTTAGTTTATTCAACACCAATTTTGGGTACATTTATCAAAGCCTTGTTTTGTTTATTCTTTGTAATAAAATCTTGTTGAATTCTTATTTCACACATATCATATTATTGTTTTTCTTGTTTCATGATTTAAATTTGGAATTAGGCTTGCTTTTGTTTTCATTTTGGTTTAAATACCTTGTAATTTTGGTTGTTTTTGTGCACGTGACAGTTTAAACAAACTACCCCCATCAAGCCTACATCTTTTGTTTAGTTTTTGTCTTTATTTTGGACCTTATAAATATGTCTACATCTAGTGAAAAACTAGTGGAGAACTAGTGGCATCCATGGAAATTTTTTTTGTAGTTTTGTGGCATGTCCAATAAAAGAATCAATTTTTTTGTGACTATGTCATGCATCTCCAAAACAACTAGGCTTCAATGTCATCATGGTGTGTTCCAACAATGCAAATTCCGACAAAAGAACCTTGAATAACAGTAGAAAAAAATTGAAAGTCAACAACTAAATTTGTGACACATTTATAGTTATAATGGACACATGCAACTAAAAATAGTTTAGTTGCCTTGGACAAGTGCCATAAGACAATTATTCGCAAAAGACATGACATGGCCATGAAGGTGAAAATGTATTCACAAACCTTACGACTAGGCTAAAGTTTTTCATCCATTGCCATGGATGGTCCTTAGTATGACATGGAACCTCAATTTGCGATTACATTTGGGATAGTCGCATATTATCAAAATGTGCCACTAATGGGTGGTTAGGATTTAACCACATGGTAATTTAAAGAACCAATGGCCATAAAACACATGGCAATTTTCCATTTTTTTAAAAAGGATATATTATAATTATAATAGTTAAATATTATAATTAAAGTAATTAAATGTTATCATTACAACAACTAAATATTATAATCACAGAAAAATAAATATTATAATTAATTTAATTAACTAATTATAATCTATCCTAGGTTAAACTATAATAAGCAACTTATTTTAAATTAGATTAGGGTAGAATAAGCTAACTAGCATAGGTTAAATAGGTAGGTAGGATCTTATTTATTTTGTTGGGGACAAGCCTTTTGATTGGTTCATCCCAATTGGCACATGCAATATGTTTATAGTGCATACCATGAATCTAGTCAATTTTATTTCACATACTTATATACTTTACAAGTTTGAAGTTGTAGACAAAAGATATGGGACAATTATAATGAAGGGAAACACTACAACATTATCACATCTTTTGTCTCATACAAAAACATTATCATATATCCACACAATAAAATTTTACTATTTGTATTAACTATTTATTACTTATCCTATTAATTCCATATTACCTTGGCTACATACCTATTACTTATTACTACCTATCGTACTTACTATTACCTAACCTACCTAATAAATTAATATCCTATCCTACATTTAATAAATTAATTGTTTAACATAGTTAATTAATTAATTAATTAATTAATACAAAAACACTACAATATATCCACAAAATAAAATACCTCTTACTTAACATATAATCTACCTACACACTACCTACTAGTAGCTATCATACTTATTACATACTATTTAGCCTAACTAATTAATTGATTAAGTACCTAACTTAATTAATTAATTAATTAATATAGAAACATGATCACATATTCAAACAATAAACTAATAAACCTACCTACTACCTATATTCCTATTTACTACCTACTATCTAGTTTATCAATTAATTAATGACTTAGCCTACCAACTACCTACCTAGTTTACCTAGCCTAATTAAGTCTAACCTTCATAGTCTAGCCTATTAATTACATTTAATAAACTAGCCTACTATTACATATAGATAACTTAGGCCAATTAATTAAGTATGCAAGTTAGGCTAGGCTACCAATGTACATAGGCCTACTTAGTTTAACATAACCTATTAAGCTTAGTTAACTTAGTTTATCAACTAGGTTATAATAACCTTTTCTAACAAACTATTAGCTATTAGATATTATATCATGGAAGACCCATGGATAATTGCAAAAAAGAACCATGGATGGGTACATTGAAAGGATAATAGTCCATTTGAAATAGTAAAGTTTGCCATATGTGGTCTATGTTTTTTTGTTCATGTGGTAGAATATACTATTGTAGTTGAAATTCATTTCATCTCTAGTTGCAAAAACAACTATGTTATCATCCATTGATGAATGTAATCAAAATTGAATGACATTGTTCACTTTTCATTATCATATTAATCGTGACGCGCCCCCAAGTTCCTTGTTAGACCCAAAAGGGTCTAACTATGTCAAAGAGCGGAAGTAGTTGGAATTTGGTGCCGTTTCCAGCACTAAAGGGGGTGAGAGGGGCGTGCTGAAAGTTCCGGGATTAAACTAGGAAGAGAGACAAGCTATTTATTTATTTGGTCCTGCATTCAAAACCAATCAACATGTTGGTTAGCTCACATTCGGAACATTCTTGGTGTTAGAACAAGCCACGGGCAACCCTGGACTCACTTGACTCACCACGGCCCGGATTCGGGGGAAGCCACCACCTTCCCCCATATAGTATTATGTGCCTCTTTGTCACACTTACATCCGAATGGCACTTTTTTCTCGGGACTCCCAAAATGGAGTCCCGAAATTGTCCCGGTTTGGACTCCTAAGACTTTGGGCATTCGTAACTTCTCGCTCCAACCTTCGATTGGGGCGAGGTCCGAAGCAAACTTGTAGCTCTCCTTGAGAGCTTTCCAACGGTGTGTCGTACTTCACCTACACACCCAAGAATCGGGTCGATTCCCAACTTTTAGTGGTTGGGAGTCAAATTGCCAGTTTGACTCCTGGCCCTTCTTTCAACTATAACTTGTGATGCAGATGTCCAAATGGCTCATGTGAGGCCATTTTGGACATCTACACTTCAAGAACTTTCCAATGGTATGAAGAACACCTCAATGCAAGGTGTTTTGACCCCTACAATCGAGTTCTAAATTTTTGGGAGTCCCGGAAGACTCCCAAGTCTCATTTTCGGGAGTGTGAGTGGCAACCTCACACTTCCCTCAAAGTGGGGTTGAGACAATTTCTTTGTTCATGTGGTAGAGTATATTATTGTAGTTGAAATTCATTTCATTTCTAGTTGCAAAAACAACTATGTTATCATCCATTGATGAATGTAATTAAAATTGAATGACATTGTTCATTTTTCATTTACATTTTCAATGGAAATCATATTAATCGTAAGTTGTAGTTGCATTTACAATTTAAAATTTGGTTCAACCCTTCTTGTAATTACATATGTGATTACAGCAAGTTGCAACTACATGGACATGTAGGACTAACACATTGTTAATCATAAAATAAATTGATTTGGACATTAGTCGCATAATAATCGCAAAAATATTATAAGAATGGATAACTTTTTTATAGTGTAAGTCTCTTAACAAGTTGAATGGGACACATTTAAGGTTTTGGGGTTTTATCAATCAAGTGCACTTGGTCATTCCATTTCATCCTCATCATTATCCAAATGGATCAGTCTGGGTTGGACTCATGGGCACTATATTATTGGGCATTGCACTAGCCTAGTTTGCATTATTATTTGAATGACAATCATCACTTTTAAACAACTTTGAAACATTTTTCAAAAAATTCATAGCAAAATTTGGAGATTTAAATAGAAAATGCACATCTATAGCAAATTATGATATTTTCATCAAGGATCATGACTTGCATCTGTGGATGCATCTGAATTCAAGCAAATTGGCATTCGACATTTTGTAGGACAAGGTTGCACTCATGAGTCGATTCCAATTTGGGTTATGTAGCAACATGAAGGACTTACTTTTAACCATGTCAAATCCCATAACCTTGAGTCAAGCAATCGTGCAAGCTATTTGTTGTGACAATCATCTTTTTGAATGTTGTTAAGAGAAGCATTGGGAACCATCACAACCCCCATGCCACCCCAACTAATTTTATCAACAATAAAATATGATCCCATGTAAATTGATGAGACAAGATTCAAACCCTTCACTAAATAAAAGAAGCAATGACAATGCACAAACAATTTTTGTTTATATTGTGGGGGATTAGGTCATGTTGTTCATGAATGTCCAAAAAAAAAGGTCCACATACATCACATGCCATTTGTTTCACTAATTCAAAATATGGAAAATTTAAAAACAAGAATGTCTAGTCTTTTTAAGGACCTTGAGACTAGACTTCAATTCATCATGTGTTGGGAATGGTTCTAACTTGTCTTTAGATACAACACCCAATCTCTTGTTACCATTCATGAATAAATGTAACAAGTATAAAACAATAAAAACTTAAACATTGTTTGATTCTACTGCATTTGGATGTTTTGTTAACAAGGAGTTGATGTGACAACATAACTTGGCCTTGTATAAAATAGTCACATTAGTAGGAAATGAAATCATTGATAGTCAGAGTCTCTCCTTAAGACCTATGACACATCATGAAACCAAGGTGTTGGAGGTCACCATTGGGTTACATTCTAACAAGGTCATGTTCAATGTCATTTCATCCCCGAAAAACCTAATCATCATTGGGTTATCTTGGTTCATTTTGCATAATCCATGAATGGATTGGCATATGAAGAGTTTCCGTTTTGAAGCACCCAAATAAGAACCTTTGGATTGTGAGGCCACTATCACAAGCATGGTTGGTGAAACACATGAACATGTACGTCATGTCTTCAAAGATGATTTGGGTGAGGTTGAATGCATGCCAACTCCAAGTTTTCCAAGCCATTGTTTATGGGAGCAAAAGGATTCATGCATACTACAAAAAAAGAGGATGCATTCTTGATTTATGCACTTCTTGTAATAAATGTCAGGCCACGACATGAAATCCCTTCTCAATATAAAGGTTACAAGGATGTGTTTGAAAAAAAAAATGCTGACACCTTACCAAAACATCAGCCATATGATTGCACAATTGACTTGGAAGAAGATGCGCAACCCTTATTTGGACCGATCTACAATTTGTCACAAGATGAATTTGCAATTTTTCGTGAATACATCAACAAAAATTTCAAAAAAAGGTTCATTTGACATTCCAAATCTTTAGTTGGTGCCTTGATCCTATTTGTCAAGAGGAAGGATGGATCCCTCTGAATGTGTGTCAATTACTGTGGCTTGAATTGATTCACCATAAAAAACCGCTACCCACTACCTTTCATATCAAGATTATTGGATCAATTTAGTCATGCCAAGGTGTACACCAAGATTGATTTGCATGGTGCATATATAACTTGGTGCATATTCAAAGAAGGTGACGAATGGAAGATTGCATTTTGTACACGTTATGGCCATTTTGAATATGTTGTGATGCCCTTTCACCTTACGAATGCACCTATCATCTTCCAACACCTCATGAATGTTGTTTATCCATGAATACCTGGATGATTTTGCGGTATGTTATATCGGTGACATCTTCATTTTTCTTTAAGAACTTGGAAGAACATGAATGACATGTTTGACCCAAAATGAGTTTCAATGGACAATTAAACATGTTTTTGGGCAAGATTATTTTCTACACATGTGACTTGCACCTAAAGCTAGACATTTTGAACCCATTGAACATAATTTTTTGGTCAAATGGTTTAAAAAAAAGTCTTTTGCCTTGCAATCCTTTCCTTCCAAATTTTAAAACTTTTAAATTTTTGTATGATTTGGTTTTTCATAGAAGGGGGCATGTCTTTGTTGTACAAAAGGTTTGAAATCAATTGTATGAATTTATGGATTCCTTTTAATTTCTTTTAGAAAAGTGCAATTCAAACACTTTATATAGTCAATTTACAAGATTAAAAATGACATTTTCATAATATCCAAATTATTTTAAATATTTTTATTAATTTAACAATACATCATTTTATTTATTGGCATACAATAATCCACTACAATTATAATAATGCAAATTTTTTAAAAATCCAAAGTTTTCATTTACAGTCCTTTTTGTTACCCCAACCTTGAGTACACCCATGTATAAATTGTTTGACTCCACTATTAAACAAAACCCAACACACAAGGATATTTAAAAAAAATCATAGGTAGCAAAATGTAAGTTGCATTTTAGTGCAAATCTAATAAATGCCAACTACAACATTGTGTTGACATGAGCCCCACCCAATAGTTTGCACTTTGAGTTTCCTTGTAATGCACAACAATGATCCAAAGCATATTGGGGAACATGCCATAGGATGGTGAAAAAACTAACTAGGAGAAAGTATGATAATTTGGTTAGTTGTCAAACAAGGAAACCCAATTTGAAGAAATTTTATATAGAGAGGAACAAACATTATGGTCTTCATTTGAATTTTTTTTATCTCACAAATTCAACTAGTTCAAGTACTTTGAGGGCAACTTTCACAACAACAAAATTAAATCTATCTTTTGTAGCTTGCAAAAATATAACCCTACACACCCAAGGTGCATGGAACCAATGACATGATGGGAGAGAGAAAGACAAAAGGAAGACATGGATAGGCCTTATTGATGAACAAAGGTTCAATTCTTTTAGTACTACTAACATAAATCAATCCAATTCAACTACTAAGGTAGCCCACTACACAACATTAACACCCCACTTTCTTGAAGTTACCAAGTTTTCATAAATATATGTCATTCTCCATGGACATGCAACAAGATTGAAACCATTGTGGATAGGATTGTGTATTTTAATTTTTGTTTTCTAATCTTATCATCACAAACTTCATGGGCTACAATTTGGCAATAATAGTCATGCAAAATTTGCTTTTCATAGGTTAATATGGAATAGACATGGAGTTGTATGTTTATTTGTGTTGTTCATACATGAAAGTCATGGACATGACTTTTATGTTTAAATAATGCATGACATTCATGTTTAAACAATATGAACCTATGAAATAACAATTTTTGCACAAATTTGGAACCAACCCATGAAATCTATAAATTTGTAATGATATGGACATCCTAGATGATTTATGAACATGAAGAAGTCATATTATTTTAAGGGTCAAGAGCAAAAGAAAATAAACACCAAATTCACACTAATACAAGAGGTAATGAAATCTGTTTCAAACCTATAGCCAAAAATGTATGCATGATGGATAAAAGAGCGAAAAAAAGGGATAACATACATGGTTACCGCAAAAACAACAAAAGTAGTTCCCAAAGCTTGAATACAACCTCCTACTACGTCTCAACAAGATAAGCAAATAAGACAATGCCATTATGTAGTGGTCTAAGATCAACATGTAAGAATTAGGGATAACAAAGATTCTTTGGAATAAAAAAATTGTCTTTTAAAAACCATGAACTTAAAAAATTATTGTAATATTTAAAGTGATGTTAACTTGCATAAACTACAAACAAAAACCATCAACCATGTTTCAAAATTGCAAGCAACCACTTTTGTTTACTTTTTTTAAAATCAAAAGCGATGTGGCAAAACCCAAAAAAAACGTTGAAACTAAACTGCTTGATTTGCAATGAATGAAACCATGAATTGAAAACTTTTTTAAAAAGGGAATCACAATGCCACATAACTTGAAAAATTCATCTCATCCACTTGCTAATGTTATGAATCTCCCATTTATTTGCAATAACAAGTGACAATAAGACAACAAAAGCCACCACCAAACCATTACGAATTAGAACACATCCAAACAATGTTGCATTGAAACACACCAATTGTTCCAATAATAACCACTACCAAAACTTGTTGCCACCTTCAAATGGTTTCCAAAAAAAAAAAAAAACACCTTAACACAACAAGCATAACCCTAAAACATCTTCAAACCTAACTAACCACGCCAAACCAAACCAATCCAAAACCCCAATTTAAACTAGACCTCTTACCATTTCAACAACTAAAATAACTATTTGAAAAATTCCCTTTGTCTGAACACCTTCCCAAAAAAAATAAAATGCACTTCCACCCATTTGAAAATGATATACTCGTTTAAAAAATAAATCAAACCTTCTCCCTTATGTAAAAACCTCCAACAAAAAATTGATTGCGCCAATTTGAAAACAACTTAACTTTAAACTTACAAAATGAAAATGATGTGAGGGACCTTGTTCCTTATAGGGACTAATCAATGAAGCAAACAAATTACTTTACTTAGTAATAAGATGTTTAGTTGGATCTACAACACTTTGAACGTCTTATTTTAAATCACTTCGTTTTTAAACATGGCCAAGCGATATGAAAATATAATTATTTAAGTGGATTGCATTAACCATACTATCATGAACATAATTTTTCTATCGTGTTGTTTTGGACTTGTATGATGATTCCACAAACATGTCACCTTCAAATTCTCCATCTTCTTCTTACTTGCATGTAGATGCTAATAACTATATTAAGATTACCATGATCGCAATAAATGCAAAAGGTGTTATGATCAATGCACATTGTGTTGATTTCATCAATAAGGTTAAATTTGTGCACCTAATACATTTTTAAATGAAAAATAAATCTAATGGTGGTAAGCATGATTTATAGTAGACAATTGAATATTTTACAATTATGTTAATGAAAATCATTCCACCCTAGGATTCTTGCCAATATTTATTTTGTGAATTTTGAAACATTGTAGTTGAAATGGTAATCATCCATAGGAAGATTTAGCCAAATTTGGCAATGGATGAAATATGTAAATTTAAAAAAATTGAGCATCTTTCCATATTTTTTGCTATCATTTGGAATCAAATGTAAAAATTTGGTGATTTTTTTATTAAATTTATTTTCAAATTATGGCAATTGAAAACCACATTAGTGGTTGATGGAGGCTTGTTTAAAGATATGAAAATGATTTAAAATATACTCAAATATTTTCTTACTATGCATTCCTTATGGTTACATATACTATTTAAAAAATAATGTTCACATTTTGTTATGTATATGTTGTTGAATTTGTTAACTCCAATACAAGCTTAATATAAAAGAATTATAGGACACAATAATAATCATATTTGTCTTATAACAATTGATGCTTCCTTCCAATGTTTTTTTTGTTGCAAAATTTCATCAAAATGCAAATAAAAGATAACATTTTGTCAAAATATTCCCATTCCTCAGGGAAAAAAAAATTAAAAATTAAAATTGAAAGAAAAAAAGATTTTTTTTCCCTACACTTGATCTCTAATTTTAATTTTGTGTAATTTAAAAACTAGTTTAAAAACTATTTAGATAGGTTCTAAAAAACTATCCTCATTTCCAATAAATTAATTGACTGTCACACTTATGTGTCATTTAGGTTTCATTTAATTTCATTTAATTTCGCAGGATTTGATATTTTTCAACTAGAAATCTTGCCATAAATGATTAGAATTTGCATTATTGGTTTCTTGAATTTTAAACCAGTTTTTGAACTTTCAAATTAAAATTAAAATTTCAAGGGATAATCAAGATTTCCATACCTATAATTGTACCATCTTAGATCAGCCCTTTCTTTTTTCTTTTTTTATATAATATTTATTTATTTATTTAAAATTATAAATTATAAATTATTATTTTATTTAATAATAAAATCTAAGTGGTGAAATCTCGCCAGAAAGAAACGAAATTAAAAATTAAAAATCTGAAAATGAATTGATTTTGGAGGTTTTCAATCGCCAAAAGGTGAAGGTTACAAACTGCGTGCCAGATTTTCTATATTTGTTTTTCAGTGTGTAGCCAAAACTATGGAGAGAAGGATGGACGTAGAATGAGATGTGACGATGGTGGGTGGGTGGGTGGTGGGCTATTGTGAGCATGCAGCAGGTATGGACAAGAGCCAGCTTCAAGAGCTTTCTTTGCACAGAGGAGTTTGCTTCAATCTGCCTGCGTATGCATTGCATTAGAAGAGGGACCTCACCATGCTCCACTCTTCAAAGGTGTTTAAAAGTCTGAGCGACTAGAGCGTTCTCGCAGAAGATCGTAGACTTGAGCAAGTTCACTGTGAACTTAAAATGGTGAAGTTTTTGAAAGCCCTAATAACTGTGGCACTTTGCGTCAAGCGGAGCATGCTGCTGCTGCTAAGGTGGTGGCTCTCAACATGCTTTCTCGACAAGGACCTTTCTCAGTCTCTTGCTGCACGGATCCTTGTAAGTTTGTTGTCATTTCGTGTCTTGTCTGTGTGTCAGTCACTTTAGGTGCTCATGTTGTGTGAAGCTTTTTTTTTTTGGGGTTTGTGAGCAACAAGCCTTTTGAGGCATTATTTCTTTCACATGTTCTGTTGGTCTGAAAATAGTGCAGGATGAAACAGGAGTGTACAAGAACTTGTTTGCAGGAGAATGCACACAAAGGGCAGGTGTGTCGTTACCAGTGTACACAACCAGTCGGCACGGACCTGGGCACTTGCCAGTCTTCAAATGCACTGTGAGAGTAGCAGGCCTGGAGTTCCAGGGGGAGGCTGCAAAAACCAAAAAAGCAAGCTGAGGAAAATGCTGCCATGGCTGCCTGGTTGGCTCTCAAGAAATGTACGTCTTCCAAATTGTTTCATTCTGTTTCTCCATTGTCTTGGTCTTGTTTATATGCCTTCATTTCCCTGCATCATGCTTGCAGTGCCTGATGTAGTTGGTGCTGGATTATGTGCCAGTGTCAAATCAAGGGCCGCCTACAACAGGGCTGGCAGAGACAGAAGTCACTGAAGAGCAGGAGCAGAATGTGATAGCGCAGGATCTAGCTGCTGCTTTCTATAAAGAGGGCAGCATACCTTCAATGCAGCCTTTGCCTCAACCACCATATGTGCCCATTGGGGGATCAATCCCTCCAAGGATCAGAGTGATGTCACCCAGAGATCAGTGACAGGGAACTGCAGGGACAATAGGGCAGTGTCATACTAGATCCTGGTTACCAGATATGGCTTTTGACCAATGCCTTCAGCACAACCAGTCACATCCTAGTGTAGGAACCAGGTCTGTTCCAAGTTTTCGACCAGGAGGGGCTCCTCCTTGCACCACCTCTATGGTGACTTTGTGGGACTTTTCTAGCATGTCAAGGGAAGCCCTAGCAGTGAGCAGGGTAGTAGCAAGTTCTCTAGGGAGTGGCCTTGTACAAGTGGCTCCAGTACATGTTCAGAGCTTGGGAACTCCTTGGAAAGTCAGACACGAAGTGCAACTACCTTTGGATGAGCATTAGCGGGATGAGGATGACTGGCTTCAAGGATGAGATAGCTCAAAGTCAGCCTCAAAGACTGACAATAGGAGTGACACCAGTGATGTTGATCACCGTTCTTCAGTCATGCATGCATCTTATAATCCTATGTCATGGTCACACTCAGGCTCTATGCAGTTGTGGCATGAATATCCAACAAGGACAGTTATGCCAGTCCGGATACGGCTAGCACTTAGAGTATGTGCCACTCCACCACCCCACCCCCCTGTGGAAACAGAAAATTCTGACCACTGAACACTGAGGGGGAGGCAGCTGCTTGTAAAGTAATAAACCAGCTGAGTCTGTAAGAGGGAATTGAAGTGTGCCTTGTGGGATGATTAAGTGACAACTTCACTCGTCATGGAATTGGAGTAAGGTGGTAGTCCATATGATGTGCCATCTCACTGGATGGGTGGTCCACTAAGATTTTGACACAGGATCAGTCGTGGAAATTGCATCCTTCGAGATGGGATCGCCTGAGTTCTCTTGGTAGGCATATATGTACTCTTTTGAAAATTTTCTTGTACTGTCCAATGAGATTTGTGATGAATGCGTGAAGCTCAACTGTCTGAAATTTTTTGAGCTAATAAATTGAGACTTTTAATACACCAACCATTGGCAGATATGGAATCAGGTGCACCTTACAATCACAGCTCTTGGTACCCAAACTTATCTATCATGGTGTGTTCTCAAAAGGAGCACATTCAAGTTAAGTTATTTCCTTTTTGCAACCCCACCCATAAAACTGAAAGTGAGACTGCAAATAGGTGGGAGACTACTAATAGCAAACCACCTGTTCCAATCATCATGGTTGGCTGATCATAAACAGGGAGCAGTAATCAAATCGTATTTATTACACTCTTCTCTGGTATGTGCACAGCTTTGCTGTGCTTTTTACCAGCCTCAGCAAACTGACAAATTTTGACTTTTCTTCATCCAATTTTAATGTGCATGGTCACATACTGAGCACATCCGGGGATGCTCCTCACAGTAAGAAATTGAAGACAAACTACACTCCATAACATTCTTGCATCAGGGATCTTGGAATGCTGTCAACTCAATTATTCCCATATTGTGTGTCAATTGCCAACTCACATGTATATGGGAACTATTCCAATTTCAAACCTTGCACTACAGTCTACCGTAAGCTTTTTCCAATTACCTTAAAGTGAGTAGTATTAATATTAGTGAGAACAAAAAGACCAGGTTCTTCTAAAATGGTCCAACATCTTCAAAGTTCCTAAATTAGCAGTTTGTAAGGCTTATAGCTAACATGGGACCACACATGGTGAGGTTTCTTACTTGCATAAATGATTTGTCACTGTATAGAGGGTTTCAGACTCCTTCCTGTCTGTAGAATTGACTCTTTATTGCATTTTTCAGCACCCATTGGTAATAGTTGCGCCTATACTGACATCCTAGTGTCCAATGTGAAGGGTGACCCTGCTGGAGCTACCAATCCCAACTGCCGCATAATTCGTAAGCGCCGGAGTCTCCGCTCTGGTTTTCTTTGCACTCTCTCCTCTTCCTGTCACATCCACTCATGCCCTGTTACAACTCTGGAACAGTGCACTAAGCTTATCACCACATACCCAAGTCTATTATTGCATGGGAGGAGATACAGGTCAAGAGCAATGTTCATCCCCAAATATACAGAACAATTGCGTGACAACAAGAATGCTAGCTAATCCACCATTGTAATACTCCTTAATCTCTGAGATCCATAATGCAGTTTTCTTGTCTCGGAGAATGTGGATCAATTAAGAAATTGCACTCTAAAGCACAAAGCTTCTAACACTTTCGCCATTCAACATTTATCTCTGAGCAGCATTATAGGTAGGTGCTGTGATTACTGAGGGAGCAGGGAGGAACCGACTCTACCTCATACAGCACTTTAGGTTTCCGTTTTCTTGAAACTCGTCTTCCTGTTTCCTCATCCTCGGGTGTTGATTGACTTGCATGTGCCTGAATACCTGCCAGCCCTAACAATACCCTCTCTTCAGTGAAATTTCTGTTCAGTTTCATGAAGGATGATGTTTGTGTGTCACATCAAATCTAAAATAGGTTTCTGCATGTTATCCAAAGAATCTTAAGCTGTGGGAAAAGACATCAGGTACATGTGTAGTCTTGAATGTTTTTGTCTTGCACAGAGAGAAGGAATCAAGAGATTAGCATTCATCAAGATGAGATGTCGAGTATTGTAGAGTTTTGATGGATGGTTTACAGGGGACTGATGCCAAGCCTCAAATCAGGCCCTATTGACTCAACTCTGCCTGGAATTTCTACCACAGTAAATTAGAACAGTGGACCCACCATTGCAATGAGAATTGTCAGGCATTTGGGGTTCAGGCTCTCTAGGCTCAACAGCGAAGAACTCTGGAAGTTTTCCTGACTTTCTGAACTCCAGTGCCTGCATCCCTCAAAACTTTTCCCCCATGTCAGACAAACTTCCTTTACCAAAGCAGTGTCAGAAACATGGGACCCTTTGTGTTTGGGAACAACTTTGTCAAATGTTTGACGCAAGATAATGAATGAAGCTAAGGAATTTGCCACCTGTGTAGGAGCTGCACTAACTGGACATGAAGAAAATCTAAAGATCTTTGAGTACTTCATTCTTGGAGCTGAATCTGAGCCCTCCTTGTGGCACTTGGAGATGAATCACAGAGTTGACCAGAAGTGATTCAAGAAATGAACTGTTTGGGTCAACCTCAAAAACAAACCTCTTCAATGCCTTTCTGCAGGGCTTTCTTGCGAATTTTACTCCTCTCTTGAAGTTTCTGTCATATTACACTCACTCCAGTAAGATCACAACAAGCAGACTTCTGGTCAATAAGCTATGTTCTATGCACAGCATAACAAACACCCACAAAAATTCTAGCAGAAATACACAAGCAATCACCAGTGTACAATAATGAAACAATAACAAGGATCCATCCAGCAAAGACAAGGGGCTCATACCGCATCAAATTCTGCCAATCCCACATTTGGGTCCACCCAACCACTGCACCCCACCACAGTTCTTATTGATCAACACAACAGCAGGACCACATGTAAGAACTACCACAGCACTTCAAAGCCTGTGGACCCCCTTGGATGCAGTGCTAGTAGAAAGACCTCTCCTTTGGCCAGGACAAAAGATCATCTTCTTTGTATACTGACTTACCCTACAGAAATGAACTAAAACCATACTTGAGAATTTCAGAATGTCCCAAAATTATGGTCTTTGGGACATCATACGGCTCAAAAAACTGCACAGGTGGGCCCCTGTACTGCATTGTCAATTCTATTCGTCTGACCTGACCCAGCATTTGAGTCATATTCCTACACACAAACTGTGGGAAGACTTGGGTGGCAGAAGATAGAGCACAGGTACCCACAAGTCATAGGTGCCGAAGAAGTGCACCAAAACATCTGTGTCATCCCTTTGATGACCCCCTGTACCCTCTTGTACTGTTCTCTCATCAGTCACCTGATTCTCCCACCATTCGCCAAATGCTAGTGTTCAGCTACATGTTTGTGCATAGATTTTGGCAACTGCAATGCTTGAAATTGAATTTCTTTCCAGAACTTTGGAGGAACTTTATAAAAAGTTCCATAGAACATTTTTTCTCATGCTGGAACAGCTGATGCAATGAAAAGCTGTAGCATCCAAATTTTAGAAAATCAATAGAACCGACAGAAAAAGGTGAGTGAAAGCTGAAGTGTTAAAAACTGAACTAACAAAAGTGAGATTAGACCTGGGCAGGCCACCAAGGAAATCGAGCAAATTTTGCCCAAACTAGTTGACCGGGCATGAATCGTGGAAGTGCATCCTCGGCTGGCAATGATGATCCTTCATCTCCTTCTGTAGCTGTCCCTTCACCTCCATTTGATACAGAAGGATTTGTGGCAACTACACCATTTGAGAGTTCAGGATCACCATGTTGTTCACTTTTGGTTGCTTCCATTTCTGATCAACACAACAGGGAAATGCTACTTCACTTTGTTTCAGCTTTCTTCTTCAATGTCATTCATTGCTCCTTTGATAAGGTCACAACCAGATTCTGAACTGTAAGATGCTTCTTACACATATTTGGTGCCCATGATACAACAACATCATCATGGCTATAGAATAAAAGAACTGGAGGATGGGGTGGGGGAGAAAATAGTTTGACCTGAGTCTGTGTTAGCACCCTCAGTTGCACTGACAGTGTTGCCAAAAGTGGTATCACTGTGGGATTGGACTCCTTCTTCTTCTTTGTTCATGCTGAAATGCTCCTCGAAATCTCCACTGTCAACAGCTTCTTCTTCTTCTGACTCGTCTCCTTCCCTCATGCTCTGGTACTCCTCATCTCCTGCAGTTGCACATCGCATTCAGACAAAAAAGGTGGGGCCCTTTCACACTGTCTTTTGCGGTATGGTTTTGGGGGGGACTTCTTGTGTGTTCAGTTGAGAAGGTATGGCTCTTCCAGGTTCCCCCTCACCGGGTGGTGTCTTTCATCAAAGGCTCGACTCAATACTGGAAAAGAAAGGGCCCTCTCAGGAGGACTTCAAGCTTCTGTCACCTGTTGGCAATTGTTGATGTGTCTTTACTTAGCTTACTAAACTGCCCTTTAGACTATCAGTTCGCTAGTGAGTGAGTGAGTGAGCAACCACCCGACCACCAAGATTGATTTTAGTGACACAGGTGAGGAACAACAGCAGGCAGCTCTGGCACCACAAATTGAGAGAGGGTTTCTATCTTTGCCCATCTAGATGATACACTGTTGAATTTGGAGCAGTTTCTCCTCTTGTCTGCAGGATTGACAAAATGGAAAAAGATGGGTTTGGTTCCTTTCTGTTTGGATCAGATGATGATGATGATGATGATGATAGCAAAGAAATCCATGAGAGGACATGAGATGACACGACATGAGACGGTGGTGGAACAAGCATGAATGAATTCATTCGTGTTGAGAGAGAGCTAGCTAGCTAGCAGTGAAGAAGAAGAAGAAGAAGAAATGTTGAACTCACACCTCGGAGATCAATCACATGATTCTCAAAGCTGTCAGAATCGTAAGCAGCAGCAGCAGCAGTCACCTCCATCTCATGCATCTTGGAAGAATTGCCATTATTACCATTCGCTGCTCCTTTGGATCTCGTTCCCATTCTTGTTGTCGCTTGTCTCCCTTCTGCTGCTGCTGCCGCTGCCGCTTTCTGCATTCTCATTAGGTTAGGTTGGGTTGGTGTTCCTTTTCTTTTTTCTTCGGGTTTCTCTCTCTCCCCAAAAACCGAACAGAACGATCGAGCGCCTCCAACTCCCGGTTTCTGTTTTTTTCTATCTCCTCAAGTACTTTACTCACATTCTGCTAGAATCAACCGACACCAGATTGAAGCCAGCAAGAAGAAAAAATAGGAAAAAAAACCCAACTCTCATTGCGAGTCCACTACTACTACTACTACTACCCACCATGATTTTTTCTTTTCTTTCTCTCATAAGAGTTTCTCAAAGAATCATAGGAAGAAGAAGATTCTTCCGAGCGAGCACTTGACTCTCGAAACAGTGTGGTGAAGAAGAAGAAGACAATCAACAACAACAACAACACCCACAATGTTGGTTTTTAGTGTTGTTGTCTTTTTGTTTTCTTTCATACCAAACAAAAACTTCTGCATTCAAAAAAAAGCTTGGCATTCAACAACAACCACCCCCCCAAAAAAAAAAAACCGACCCACCACAGAAGAGTCGATGGAAACCCTAAAAGTCGGACAGAAACTGACTGTTGTGGGGAGGGGAGGGGAGGGAGAGCGATGGCAATGAGAGCGATGATAATGGGGGAAACCCAACAAAAAGAATTCTCCTTTCCACCGCGCTAACGATAAAGAAGAGAAAGCATAACAAACAACAACATTCTTCTGACAAAAAGACTGGACGACGACGACGACGACTACATCCTGGCCCCAAATTTGGTGCCCAATTTGACTTACTCATCCATGGCTTCTGGTGTGCAAGGATCTCCCCATACACAACCAAATTTGCTGTTTGTTGCAACACAGAAGAAGGAGAGAGAGAGAGAAGAGAGAGAGAGAGAGAAGAGAGAAGGAGAGCAATCTTTCAAGGTTATCAATCCGGTTATCATCCCGGTTATAAATAACCTAAGGCTTGTCGGTTATTGAGATACATAATTATTTTTTATAACCGCTTCAATATTTCTAACTGCCCTGGTATTTTGAAATTTCCCAAATCTAATAACCCTACTTGGATGACCCGGTTATCAACATCATCCGGGTAGGTCATCAATCCTTTAAACATCCAAAAAAAATTATGATAGAGAAGGGGAAAAAAATCTCCATGCAAAAATTTATCTTTTTATTTTATTGTATTTATTTTACAATCATATAACCAAATCATATACCCAGATGATAATAATAATAATAATAATAATAATAATGGATAGGATAGACCGATGATTTATCAACCAATTATTTCGATAAACCAACCTTTATGTATACCCGATGATTAGTACCCAATTAATATTGATAACCTAATTGATACCCATTTTATAACTAACTAAATAAATAAACCTACCTGGTGGTTATGAATGGGAAAATCTTATATATAAATTCACTATGTCTTCCCGTCCGTCCGTCCGTGACGTGACGTTCTGCTGCAGAACGCTACCCCATTCCAAGTTCCAACCTTCGCCCGAGACGTTCTGCTGTAGAACGCTACCCCATTCCAAGTTCCAAGTTCCAACCTTCGCCCGAACCGTCTGTCTGTCAGTCGAGGTCCCCAGAAAGGTCCCCAGTGGGCGGTTGCTTTTTTTTGAGGAGGTATTCAACAACAAGAAGAGTTGCTGCTTGATTGCTGGTGATGTGCACTTGCTATAGGACTTGGAAGAATCCAAACGTTTCTCACAAGAAGAAGAAGACGAAGAAAAAAGAGAAGGAAAATGAAAGTACGTGTGTTTTTTCTCACAAAATGTGTGTGTGTTTTGTGTTTTGCAGATGTGCGAACAGTGTTGATGGATGATAGTCTCTTCACAAAAGCAGCAGAAGAAGCTTTCCCAGAATACAATGTCAAGC
>Ga0116231_10002215_pt1 | contig 40646 bp, 32 predicted proteins | sample S1TSphgellanicum_2_FD_89695 | JGI IMG/M metagenome (GOLD analysis project Ga0116231, IMG submission 89695) | Host-associated microbial communities from peat moss isolated from Minnesota, USA - S1T2_Fd - Sphagnum magellanicum MG | ecosystem: Host-associated > Plants > Peat moss > Unclassified...
AACTCCATTTGCGACAGCATTTTTTTCCCTCCTTATACCCCCCCCCCCCCCCCCCCCCCAAAAGTTTAATTATTCTAATAATCTTTTTGACAATATGGAGTATCGCGAGTTATCAAGTGTCAACTGGCATCATAATATTTGTCGTCTCAGATTGAGCTGCATTAATTCATTGCTTCTGTTACGTGCTTGCTTGCGTGTTCATGCTCAAGGCCAGGTCCCTCGACTTCCTCCACCTCTTTTGGGTGGGAAGTCCAAATGCAAGATCTTTCTGTCGCACACTCGACCCCGGGCCCCCCCCCCCCCCACCCCCCATGATGTAAGAAAAATCATGGAAAAACACTGATTCTAACTGATTCTTTTGGGTAGATTTACAATTTATTTCCTTGTTCGATATTTGATTTAGTTGCAATTTTAATGTTGTGTTAAATAGGAAAAAAATCTATATATGTCATATATATATATATTAAGAGTACTATAATCTAAAGGGTAATTATACTTAGGAAGTATATTAAAAATAATGCAAAATATCATGGCATGGCCCTTTTGTATTTTATCTATTGGCCTTGCCTACCAAGGCAAAAGATATTGTTGTGTTTAGATTCATTATGGAGTTATAGTAGCTTAATGGATTTTAGCCCCTAGGTAATAGGTATATTTTTATATGAGGATTTTTGAAAGATGATATTTTGGCTTTTGTTGAAACTTGAGATTAGCTACAAAGTTATAATATCTTGAATGATTTTGGTTTTTTTTAGAGGATGTTTTGAAGATTATATTTGCATGGTGAAATATTTGAGTTTCAGTATTATAAGCGAGCTCTCAAGCTTCCATGCTGTAGATTCGCTCTAGAGTCTAGATGACTCAAAATATTGTTATTATTTATTTTTATGAGTTTGGAATCATTTTTAGGTTTAAAGCTGTTGGTAATATTTTGGGAAAACAATTTGGGAGTTTTCAACCCAGAAAACAAATAAATAAATACAAAATAAGTACAAAACAAAACAAACCAAACGAAACCAAGCAAACAAAACAAAAAACGAAAAAGGAAAAAAAAAGAAAAAACCCGTGACTTGGGAAAAGCTTGAAAGATTTGGTTGGAAGAAGACGAAGAAGAAGATTTGGGAGTTTTGAAGACAAGGATTTTATCCATGGCTGGTGCAAAACAGATCAGTCTCATGAAAGATGTGTGATGTTTGAAGTTCAAGTTTTCGACTACAACAACAACAACATAATAATAATAATAATACTGATGAATTGGTTGAAGAAGAAGAAGGAGAAGAAGATTGCAAAGTGTTGTTGCGAGATTCTTGATATAAGTAATGAATCGACGTTTGTAGAAGATTAGAAACTATTTCGACTAAGTTTTGCAAGTTAGCTGCCAGGAAAACAGGAGCACGTTTGAAGGAAGTTGAGAAGCAGATTTCGACTTTGCAGCAGCAGCAGTGGCGGCGCATCCAGACCAGAACTGAAGAAGAATCTTGTAAAAAGTCTGAAATTCTGTTTCCAAAATCTTCTCTGATCAAAGTGTGGAACTGCAGCAGCTGCTTCTACCTGGCCGTCATCATCTGTGGAAATATCTAGACACCTGTGGAGGTGATGGAGTTTAATGCTCTTCAAGTAGAGTTCTTACGAGTGGAAGATTAGAACCTGCAACCCGGCCGGGCGGGGATGATGATGATGATGATGATACTCGACGGAGTTGGAAGTCCTGATTGTCTTGGATTCTTCTTAGGATTCAAGATGTAGTACTAGCAATATTTCAGATGCTGCTAGGAGTACTGGTATCAAGTTTGAGAGAAAGGATTTGGGATTTGAGAGCATCATGATGGAGGAAACTGGGAACGGCATGCAGATGGCGGAATTGACAACCAAGTACACACCATTAGATGGCTCAGGAGGTTCTTCATCACCCTCACAAGAGGACGAGGAGCAGCAGCAGCGGCGGCGGCGGCGGCCATATTCAAGCTTGAGCGATGCTGCAGATGCTCCCAAAGACGCCGGGACTCTGTTTGTTCTTGAATCCAAAGGTACTGCACAACTATGTTGCATACTTTTCCCTTTTTGATCTTCCAAATTCGTCGTTGACGGGCGCCATCATGTACTCTTGAAGCTGAAATGCACCTACAGAAGAGCACATGAGATGGACACTCTTGAGTCACAAGATTGCGCTCGAAAATCCAAGTAGAACACAGTGGCGATCAGCGCGCGACAATAATATCGTAACTTGCTGCAAAGAAACGATCACGAGCTTTGTCGAGTGCATAGTACTGAAACCGAGCTTCAAAAAACCCCGACGCTCACAAACTCTTGTTACTTGTTTGTTTGTTTGTTGCAGGGACATGGATGCATGCAGGGTATCATTTGACAACGGCCATCGCCGGTCCATCGCTGCTTTCGTTGCCGTATGCATTCTCCTTTCTGGGATGGGCACCCGGATTGCTGGCGCTGACAATCTGTGGCCTAGTTTCAAGCTATGCCTACTGCTTGCTGTCGCAAGTCTTGGACGATTGTGCTTCCAAAGGCCATCGCTTCTACCGATTCCGAGAACTCTCCCAGTTCGTTATCGGTACCATATTCTATCATCATCATCTTGTCAATCCCTTCCTTTGCTGCATCAAAGCTTCAATTCCTTCCTTCCTCCATCACAGTTTCAATTCCTTCCTTGCTGCATCAAAGCTGCAATTCTTTCCTCCATCACAGCTTCAATTTCTTCTTTCCTCCATCAGAGCTTCAATTCCTCCTTTCCTGCATCAGTGCTTCATTTCCTTCCTTCCTTCATCCATCATTTGTTTTCTTTCTTGTTTCTGCAAATGCTTGAGGTTTTTAGGGTTTAAGGATTAAGGGTAGAGTTTTGATGCTTGCAAGAAACTCCAGATGCTTATTTGATCTGATTGCAAGGTCTTTCTGGATGTTTGATTCATGTGTTAGCAAGAGAATTCCAGATGTTTGATTGATCTAATGCAAGAACTTCAAGATGTTCAATTGGTCCGATTGCAAGATATTCGTGATTGATCAGTGTTTTTGGATTTGCATTTGGTGTCTACCATGGTCAAGATTCTGCAACTAGATGTTTTGTATCTGGCATTTTGAAATATGTTTTGTTCCAGTCATTCTTCTTTCTTAAATTTTGAGATCAAAGAGATTTCTGAGAGCTTGAGTTATTTCCATTCATTCTTTATAATCATATGATTCATCAAGAAAATGAGACTATAAGCTTCACCTTGAAATCAGCAGCAAGTTTTTGTTGATTCAGCTTCAGAATCCTTGTTACCATTCCATGACAAGGAAATTTTTTGTTTGATATTGCTTGAAACTCTTTGTGTCTGTGGTGAAAATTTTGAAAGAGCAAAACTGAGCTCTAACCTAATTAGGCCTCAAGACTAGAGCTGCACACACATGTACTCTTAAACAACTGAATTGGAATATTTGATTTTGCAGGAAAATCTTGGACAAACTGCTTTGTGACACCGGTGCAATTTGGAGTGTGTTTTGTAACTGTTGTTGGTGCTATTTTAGCTGGTGGCTTTGCGGTGAAGGTATGCATGTGCAAATTTATTGAGGTTTTTCTGTTACAAGAGCACTGCAACCAGAATGCATGCATGTATCTACTCTTTCTCACATATGTTTGTTTGTTTCCTGGCACAAAAGAACTCAAGGGTGTAGTATATATTTAGGACTGTGTCACTAATTAGTCACCCACCCCTCACAGGCCCTTTTCTGGAAAAGTGATGATCAGATGTTGGAACATAATCTTGACAATTCTCTCTGATATACAGAACAAACCTCTTGATCTTTGCAGCTTATATACCTGGGAGTGAATGCGAATGGAACAATCCCGTTGGCAGCATTCGTGGCAATGTTTGGGGCAGTGATGATAGTTCTTGCACAGCTACCATCATTTCATTCCTTGCGGTATATAAATCTGGTGTCTCTATTACTTTGCTTGACCTACAGCCTTTGTGCTACTGCTGGCTCTGTTTTGGCAGGTATCATGGGTTTCTTGACCTTGGCAAGTTGATCTTCTATGTGGACATTTCAATTTTTCTTGTGCAGACACACTCAAGAGTACATTATTCTATTTTTCTTTTTATCTGCATTGTTGTGATCATTCCTTTAAGGTCTCTGTGGTGCTTGCTTGATTTTTGATTCTTGGTGGAATTGGATTGCGCACTGAAATGTGGTTCAATCTTTGATTTGTAGGCTACAATAAGAATGTACCACCTAAAGATTACTCTGTGGTTGGAAATCCTGCGGAGAAAATGTTTGGGGTTTTCACTGCACTATCTGTCATGGCGGGAGTTTACGGAGTGGCTATTATCCCTGAAATTCAGGTCATATTTCCATTCCACCATCAGTAATCTGCTGATCTTGGTTCCAGATTTTTGTTTGGATTATCAAGTTGGTCATATATATGTATACTCAACTTTTTTGAGCTTACAACATCTTGCACACTTGTTTGCAAAAATGTGGGACTTTGATATGCTTACCCAATATCACTTATCATATTTCGACCATTTCATGTTTCTACATAAACTTAAGAGCTATGTTATGCAACTGAATTAAGCTCTTGTAGTGCTTGATTTCATGTTCATGTTTTTCTCTGATACTTACAGCTAGACTCTTCTTCTGCTGTAACATAATCAGAGAAATGTAAGACCAGGTACTTTAATGAAACAATTGCTGATGCCCATGTCCTAAAACCATTAATGATAATGAGAATGTACTAGCTGATATTGAGAACCAGTGCTCAGAGTGTGGCAGGCAACAATGGCACCTCCAATTGTTGGGAAAATGGTGAAGGGCATTGCTTTGTGCTACGCTGTGGTGGCAGCCACATTTTATTCGGTGTCCATTGCTGGGTACTGGGCTTTTGGGAATGGTGCACAGGGGAATATATTTGATAACTTGGCACCTAGTGGTGGACCTCAAGTGAATCCGGTTTGGCTCACAGCTATTTCGAGCTTTGCAATTGTTGCTCAACTAGTTGCTATTGGCCTTGTAAGAAGATACACCCAATTTTGCTTTGCTAATTTTCTTGTTCCTTAAAAATTAGAACAGTCAAATGTGCATCTCAAAAGGCTTGGTAAGGACCTCATTATAAAGAGAAAAATACTGAATCTTTTTAAGAGGCCTAAATGATGTGACATGGTGTACATTATGGTTAATTAGGTGTATCTTCAGCCAACATTTGATGTGTTGGAAACATTGACGGCTGATGTAAATCGTGGGAAATATGCTTTGCGAAATGTGGTTCCACGCTTGGTGCTGCGCTCAACTTATGTTTCCTTGGCAACACTAATTGGGGCCATGCTCCCATTTTTTGGAGACATTGTTTCTTTGGTTGGAGCGTTTGGATATACACCATTGGATTTTGTCCTGCCCATGCTTTTCTACCAACTTGTCTTCAAGCCCTCAAGAACAACATATATATTTTGGCTCAATTGGGTCATCATAGTAAGTTTTTCAATAGTAGGGGTCATTGGATGCATAGCCACAATGCGTCATATTGTGATTGATGCCAAAACCTACAAATTGTTTGCTGATGTGTAAAATGATGCAAGCCAAAAAATTGTTCAACATAATGGTCCTTGATTTGCTCAGCAATTACAACGCAGTGTATGTGACTTCATAGTTAGAACCTATACATGGTAACAAGTTGTAAGTCTTTGGAATTTGCAAGCTTGAACCAAGAGCATCCTCCACACATCAGAACTTTTTTTGTATTGTGTAGCACATTGGTTAATCTGTTTGAGAGTGAAAGCTAGAATTGGGTGTCAACATTCTTTGTAAGAGAGCTTGCTACACATAATGCAGAAATGAGGCACCTGCATATTGAAAAGAATTGGTAGTCCTGTGGTGAAGTTAATTAAAGTGGAAAACTGTCAGCGCACACTGGTATGTGTCCAGTCACTATAAGAGAATAAAACGATCATTTGGGGATTTATTCATTCGAGTGGGAAGCTACTATTGACATTGTGGCTTCATAATTGTAATTTGTTCAATTACAAGTGCAAATGTGAGAACCTGTTCTCCAAAAAATTTCTCTTCTATGCTTCAAGCATCTGTTGAATCTTTTTGTTAGCCCCTTAGAGAGAACCCCCTAAACCTAGATTGCATATATGTTGATGTGCCAGCAAAAAACTGAAAAATTAGTAATGAAACTACTACCTATTGTGCATGCCATCAGTTTATTATTCCTTTCCAGGTTAGTTCCCACATGATGCAACATTGTCATTGTGGAGGTCAAGTCATGGTGATGATGCAAAGTTGTCATTGTGGCACTTGATTCATGGCTCTAAATTGAAGAGTTGAAATAATGGGATTTAACTGTTAACCTAATTTATGCTTTGGCCACACATTACACAACAGCATTTTTATTTTTTTTTATTGCTTGTCAAAAGAATGTAATGAAAAATAAAACTTAATGAGACACTTCAACATATTAGTGCTAATCTTTATAAAAGAGTTTTTTTTTTGGGGTTGGATCCACTAATGTCATTAATGAACATTCTAAGCTAACCATGCGTAGACCTAGCAATCAATGTTGATTTTCACTTATGTCATTAAGATTAATCTTTTTTGAGATAAACACTTGTTTGACATTTATTATATTTGTGCACTAGCAGAGGGTAGGAGAGGGTTCTCAATAATGTAATGCACTTATTTCAAAGGTTCAAAGTAGCATTAGGGCTTGCTATCAATGATAGCAAAAGTTTGGCATGTTAACAAAGCCTTGAATGTGCTCGATCATAAGAGACTTAACATTTTTGCTTGGGTTTGGGCACAAGACAAAAGGTTTATTCAAGCTCTTAGCGTCCACCTTTGGTTTATCTCTTGATACAATATATGTTGATAAGTTTTAATTAAACAAAATAAGAAGAAAATTAAATTATTGGTCAATTGCTAGGCCTTCACTTGGATGAAGGGTTCTCATTGTCCATTGTATTTTTTTTAGCCACCTTGTGGTACTTCCTATCAATTTGGGTAGGATTTAAATTGGCAATAGAAAAGGCTAGGTCTATGAATATAAATTATCTATGATTGAGTGAATTTTTGACACAAGCTTGGGTCAAATGGATAGATTGTTGTCTTGAGTGTCAGAAAGGAAGACTGGGTAATGAACAATTTTTTAACCAAGTGGATCCTACTTGCCTTTCAACCACAGGAGTTTAATTTGAAGATTTTGTTGCATCATAGATTGCTAATGCACAGTCCTTTAAACACAAGAGCTGATTGCTAGATATGCAATGGGTTCTTTGTTGAAACATAAACAAGTGTTAGGATCCAAGGTATGGAATGAAGTTATTAAATCTTGAAAACGCATCATTGTTGACTAGGATAAAGTATTTAGATCTTGTAAAGTTGTTTTGAATTCTCCACTGTAATTTATGGTGGACTTCAATATTCCATGCCTCAAGGTTTGGTTCATAAATTGAAAAAGATGCAAGTTTTTTCTAAGGTACAATACAAAAAGTCATGGATGTTGAAGGATTTTGAAGCAAATGAGTTTTTGCCATGGAATGTGATTGTGGAGATATACAAAGTTAAAAATTGCAAAAATTATGAACTATTCAAAAATGGTGGCAAAAATGGAGGCCAAATGGGGAATGATTTTGAGACAGGGAGAATATGTGTGCAAAAGTTGAAGAGTGGGTTGGGTCTGTTTGATGAAAAAGGTGAAAAAATTTCTTTCTCTTCCAAACATCTATTCGGTTTTGCCCACAATACTATCAAGGAGACTAGGAATTTAACAATTGCACCAAATATTTCATTTTTCAAAGTTGGAAATAATGTAGGGAGGCTTATTAAGTGATTCACATGGACCTTGAGACTATAATTTTAATAAGAGAAAGGTGATATAAAAAAATATTTTTTGAATATATTATGTAGAGAGGGAGGAAGTTGGTGAAGGCACAAAATAACTTGTTGAGACCTATTACATAGAGTGGCAAGATGTTTTTTTAATAATATTTGTATCCATTTAGAAAAAAGTTTGGATGTTGTGAAAGTCTTAGAAAGAAAGTGAGTTCATATGCTCTTTATATCACAAGGCCATTGCTATTAACACATGGAAGACTAATGTTAATCAATTCATTAATATTGCTTTGCATTGCTATGACTTACAAATTGAAGAAACTATTGGACACATAGATTTTTTGAGTGTAGTCAAGTAAAACATGTGTGGGCTTGGGTTAACCATCATGAATAGGCTTAGATGTGACCCCTTTTCTTTTTATCCTTGTATATTTTAGGATAGGATTGTTTATAGGTTAATGCTTCTTGGGCAAGGACTTTCCAAAGAGATTTAAGTGATTTAGAAATGTTTGGCAATGCTTGACAGCTCTTCAGCTTTGGATTATTTGGATGGATTAGTAATAACAAAGTTTTCAAGCATTAGAAGCTTAGAAAGCATTAGGTTAGAGATTTGATTAGCCAAGGTATGATTGAATATGCTAGGATTGAGTGGAGTTGAACACCCAATTTGATTATTGAGGCTCCCAAAGAAGCTGATGAAAAGTTTTTCTTTTGTTGAGTTTGATTCCTACTGGGGGTTCATTTTACTTTTTGCTCCCATGGTGGTCTTAGAATTACATGATGCTACTAGTTACCTAGGTTGTGTGTCATTATGTGATAAATTCATTACATTGTTAGGTTCAGTTTGCTTGGGTTCATTCTTTGATTTGTGTTCCTTCTCTTTTCAGGATGAAGTTTGTCTTCCTTTGTGCCCAAAAAGAAAAAAAGAAGAAAGAATATCCATCTTAGTTGAAGGGTGTCTCCCAAAAAAATTTCTTTTGAATCCCTACTTGATGAGAGAAAATAATAATGACTCTTTCGTTGCCTAAAAGTAAATTACTCAACCTTTTTAAAACTTCATAAAAATGTAATTTGCATTAGTTTGTAACTAATTAATCCTGAACCTCTATCAATTTGCTAATTAATATCTCAACTTTTGTCAAATATAAAAATAATTAAAATATGAGAGTGAAATTGAGTTTTTGAAAATTAATTAAATACTCAACAATGGGTTGCCAAACTGGCCCAAATACTAGATGATCTTCAGCATTGAGGATCGAAAACCTGGATGACAATTTTGGACAAACATGAGAAGAGTAGGATGATCAACATTCAAGAAAATGGGTAAGTAAGAAAGAATCATTGACCTCTCTTCTTTTCCTCTCTTTGTTTGCAGAAGGAAAGGAGAAGAAAATCAAGCAGGAGGGATGATGATGATGAAAGACGCTATTGACATTTTCAGACTTGTGATCCGCACTTGACTACAAACACATGTATACATCTTCCCCAACTTTCTTTCATCATAACAAGAAAAGAGAAGGGGATTATGTATGGCCTTTTATCAGATCCCCTGTTTAGTTCTGTTTGTCTCTCTTGCGCACTTTTGTTGGGTCTTGCCCACACAGGGACAGGGACTATCACATTGGATCCAACTTTTGGAAATTTTACCTCATTAGAACTGATTTCACATTAAGGGGAACCAGTTTTTTTGGTGAAAGTATTTAATGGATTTTTTGGTGTTCGGAGTGTGGACACAGTAGATAGATGCACAACATCTTATCTATTGGCAGGGCCCCACCCTGTTTGTGATGCCTTGTTTCCTTCCATGATGATCTCTTGCTGTTTGTTTCTTCAGTTGGGTTTCTTGTGCACCAAGAAAAAATAGGTGCATAGAGATATATAGGTATCCTAGAAGCCTGCCAAGTTCAGCACCAGTACCCTGAGTTTCGTCATAAACATCGTGATGAGACTCAAAAAAACCTTGCAAGAAAAGTTCACTAGAAAGGAAGGCAGGGTGAAACTTCTGAGTTTCACCATGTCTTTCTTTTTTCCTGAGTGCCTCCTCCACTGGTGCTACATATATTTTCACTGCTCCTACCTCTACAGCCACTGTAATATTCCTCTCGAACGGTGTGCATTAAATGCTGAGTTACAGCATTTTCGTACTGAGTTTTAATAAAATTTCCTTACTTTACAGATACCACTGAAAGAGGGGTTAGGGGGTGAAATTACGGATTTCTCTATTTTCTCTGAAGATTTGGACATAATTTTTTTATTAAGCTGTACTTTTTTATTTATTATGTACAGTGTACATCTTAACAATTTCTCAAAAGTCCTGAGTTTTTTTTTTTTCTGATAATTATTTAGTGCCAAACCTGCTAGGTTACTAGGGGATATATTCACTAGTTGTAGGTAAAGGAGCTGATGAGAAATTTTTCCTAGAATTTGCTTGCTGGAGTGAATGCATGTAGGTACTTAGCAGAGGTGAATTTGGGAAGGAAGTTGCTGCTCTTGATCTTACAAATCACGTTTTTTGTTTGATGTAACCCACATGTGGTAGTTCCTTGACTTGATTGTTCCACAAGTTAAGGAAGAATCTTGCTCCAAGTTCCTTAAACTCTTCTGCTGCTGTCGAAAGGGATAAAATTGCTCCAGGTTTATTGCATTTCACATGGCACTCAGAATCACATTGATTCAAGTACAAATTCCACGCCAACAACAACACTGGTAGTGGCATTCACGTACTGGATACAAAGAACATGATGTGTGTCGTCCTTGTGCTTGCACCTCTAACATCTTCCCCTCTCTGACATCGAACAGAGAAACCAAGAAACAGTGAAACAGAGAGACACCCACACGCACACGCACACCCACACACATACGTCTGACATTGAAACAGAGAAACCGAGAAACACACAGAGAGAAAGAGATCGAGAGAGAGATGACACAAACACATATAAGGGTGTTTCAGCATACTCTGTTTCTGTCAGGTGTTCTGGCAGCGCTCAGTGTGAGCCTTGCAGCTATTGACTGGCACAAGACACCTGCCCATGTCCCTCTCTGGTGGAACTTACACGGTACTCTAACTCTTCTGCGTCATCATCACTCCATTTTCATCTCCTCCTCCTCTTCCTCCTGATCCCCATTTCATTTTTGTTAGCTCTTGAAGAATTTCTCGTCGTTTTTTGCGCCAGTGAACAATGACCATGCTGATGTTCAGCTAGATGGGTTTCACGAGAAACACTCTTGCAATCGTGAATTGGGTGTTGGAGATTCGTTTGTAAAAGTTTGTGGAGAAAGAAACGCACAATTGGGTTGAGGAATTCAAACGGGGAAAGATAGGTGTAGCAACAAAAACATTTGATTACCTGTGTATGTCTGTGCAGCGCATCCGTTGTTGTGGGTGCCGCGATGGCTTGGCCTTCTGTTGCTCCCTGTGCTCACATTGCTGGTCCCTTGCAGCTTGTACCTGATCCTCAGTCTCCAGGACGGAAACATCAAAAACCACGGGTGAGCATCCATGGATCCTAAACCCAAACCCTAATGGAACCAGGCTCGTTTGCCAGTCTTGAGCAGCAGATGAGCATTTCAATACTTTGAAAACAACAACCCATCTCTGGAACTGGGCTTGTTTTGGCAGTCTTGAGCAGCAGATGAGGGAGCCCAACATTGGGAAAACAAAGGGGTATGACAGAGATAGAAAGAACCAAAATTGGCAAGGCAGAGAGAATTTCCAGTGCAAAGAATGATCCTGATGAGCTGATTGAGAAACTATAGAGAATTGTTTCCACACAAAATTCCACAGCAGCTTTTGGTGGAATTCAAGAGATCCTTTGTTCAATAGGCTTTGACATTCTTTATCTTCTTCTTGTTCATCTTCTCTCTGGTGGAACAGTGTAGTGAAGACTGTGTCTAGTGTTTACCCCCTAAGATTTTGTGTTCATGATTGCAGAGAAGAGTCGAAGTACATGCTCTCACAGTTCATCCTGCTTCCAGCTCTGTTTCTGTTCACTGTCCAGAGCTTCACCATTGTTCCTGCAGCCATGAGTGAGACACATGATTTGGGTGCTCGATTATTTGTGGCTACTGTTGCTGTTTGGCTCCTCTTCTGGTTTGGCAAAATCATCCTGGTACGAAAGTCTGCACTTGCAAATAGACTCCCTGTAATGTCTGTCTTGTTCTCTGCCAAATTTCAGTAGCTGTTAACAACCTCCAAAACTGTGGAAAGATGAATGCAAAACCGAAAGTCGTCCAACTGAAACAAATCTAAATGCTTTCTGCCAAACTGCAGCCTCTCTGTCTCTATGTGCTGGATCTGTAACAGAACCTTAATTAGACAATTGGGGAAACATCTCTCTCTCTGTGTCTCTCTCTCTCGGTCTCAGTGAAGTTTTGCAGATGGAAAAGAACAGAAGCTTACATGACTAGTGGCTAGTATGGGTAGCTGTGGAAGCTGTGGCCCTGAGTCTAACTTGTGTGTTCTTCTTGGGTGCAGAAACTGGAGCCAAATATTTTGCTCTGCTTGATTGCACCATGGGAAACAACAAACAGCAGCTATTGGAGTAATGTCTACTTCATTGCAAGTTAGTCTGCGTGTCCTGCAAACCTTGTTGGAAATTTTCTATGGGTTTCTGAAGCTCTCTTCATTTGATGAACATGTATAGCTGTGACCATAGGAGAGTGATTACATAGCCATTGATCTTCCATCTTGCATTGCTGTTGTGTGTTCATCATTGAAGAGGGATGCTGTTACTGATGTTTCATTGAAAAAATTTGAAATCGAAAACAGGGACACTGACTGATTGGACCAGGGACTGACTGACTGACCCATGGAATGAACTTTGATCTTTTTTGCAGGCAGGATCTTTTCTATGGCTGGAGAAACTTTGTTTCTCTGTGCTTGGCTGGTGCCCATAGGCTGGCCTTTGTTGTTGGTGTTCCTCATATGTTTGCTAGGTCCCTTTGTGGCCATGTGGGGAGTCTCGTATGCTTATTCCCAACATTCTGGACCAGATCAAGCACTTGTGAATCAGGCCTCACTGCAACAAACAGACCCTTAGAATGATTTCATGATCTGATAGCTTCCAGCTCTATGTGACAAAGTTCCCTAATATTTGTGACCGCAAAAGCCACAGCATCTCACTGTTGGGTTCCTCAAATGGACATCTTCATGATGCTGAGCAGTTTTTCTGATTGCAATTTTTTCTAGTTGATTTATTTAGATTGTTTCAAACCTGTGTAAATTATTCTTCATGTTATACAATTGCACAATTTGTAGCTCGGTGTATTCCATGCATCTGGAGTTTCTCCTGTCATAAACACAATATGAAGTACTTGTGTTTGATCCATTCTCCTTGCTCCTCTGCCACCATGTTCTCCTGCGCTCTCTTCAACACAGCATTTTGTGGCATCTGATTTAGTGCAGGAATCTCTGTGATTGGACTACACACATTTAATATCTGGCCAAACCTTTGCTAAGTATTCAACTGTGCTATGTACCTGCATAGCCACAAACGCATAATCCAAGCTTCATTTTTCTCATTCATTGTAGGCTGTCCAGAGAGTCTCCAATGCTCTCCTTGGGTTCCTCTAGGTGTGGTTTCAGTGTAGGCTCCAGTCTGGTCTGGACTCAGATTCATCAGGGACATTGTGATTGTGGGTCTTGGTTTTGGCTCTGGGGTTTGGCTCAGAACCTATTTCAGGTTCATCAGAAACTCTGTTATTTGGGCTCTGTCATGTGTTGTTTCTTTTATTGAGATCACAAAGCCACAACACAGCCATACTTGTGCAGATGATCAATACCCACAAGTGATCAAATTCTAGACACTTATGGAAATGTCTAAATCGGGTGTTGATGGGCAGGGTGCTTGGTAATCAGAATGTGCATTTCGTCTTTGGATGTGGAAATTTGTGAAATTCAGGTTGAACCTGAGGAGAGAGGTGATCAGATGATAACAAGAGTTGAGCAATGCAGACGCTGAGTTCATCAGCCTTAGACATTTATGATATGAATTGCATGACAATGTTGGCTGACAACTCAGTCTTGCCTTGGATTTGTATTTCCCATTTAGTGTCTAGAAATACAACAGATGATTACAGATGTTCTTCTTTGTGCAATGCAGATTACTGCAAAGATGAAGTAGTTGCTGCAGTAGAATAAAAGAGAGGAGATGCTGAAATTGGAATTTCTCACTGGAAAAACTAAGAACAGAGAATTGTTCTTCTGTCTTCTGTGACCTGTTATTTTCTGTCTCAATAATGTACACTCGCTGGCCATCATCCCTAGTTGACTTTATGTGAAAATCTGTTGCTGAAATGCTCACTTCCCACATTATTGTCAAATCTGAAAACCAAAACCCCAGATTTGCAAAACCCCATACTCCATATGATTGGAGGGATATGGAGTCCATATTGACTTTGTCTTGTGTTCAAACACAGTTTGTTGAAGGGAGCTTGATGATGGCAGGTTCTTCAAGTTTCTGTGGAAAAGGGTAAAAAGAACAGGAAAAGAAGAGGGAGAAGAAGGAGAAGTTTTCAATGGGAAAAGACAGTAACCTTCCTGTTCAAATGCTCCAAACCCTAAATCCTACAGTGCACCTTGATGGTATATAATTCTCGAGAACACTAGACTAAAGAATAGAGTAACTAGCACCCGTTGCCTCGCAGACGCCAAAAACATAAGACCCATCACCTGGAAGACGCCTTAAACGCACCAACCATCACCTTGAAAGTTTCCGCAACACAGCAGCGGTTAGGGGTTGTACAGAGATGGGGATCGAGAAGGAGCTGATTCGACCAGGCACAGGAGCCAAGCCGACTCGTGGCCAGACTGTTACAGTGCAGTGTACAGGATTCGGTGGGTGGTTTCCTTCCTTTCTCTGGTTTTTTCCCCCCCCTTCACCATCTAAGAACTGTCGGTTTCCTTTGAAGGGGAGAATGGAGAGGACTTTCCTGAGTCTAGTTGTTGGTGGTCTGCTTTATGGCTATGGCTTACAGCGGGAGCAAATACAACAGATGTAGTAGGGATTGTACACTCTTCACTTGCCATGACAAATTTGTGTTATATAGTTTCTAGACTGGTTTCTTTGTAGGAGTTGAAGGATTGTCTTGCCTAGATCTCTTTGTGGAATTTCCTGGATTGGACTGAATATCTGATGGAGTTGCGATGTGAGGGGGGATGTGTGTGTGTGGCATCTCCAGGCAAGAATAGGGACCTCTCCCAGAAGTTTTGGAGGTATGTGTGATCAAACAGGGATGTGCATAGCCCATGTCCAGACCCGTGGAAGGATTTGTTTGTGTGGGAAGGATTGTTTGTTTGTGTGTTTCTGTGATGTTTTCTTGGTGGAGTGTGGAGCTCATAGAGTGTGTTGTTTCAATCCCTCTAGGTGCACCATAGATGCCAACCAAGTTCTATGGAGTGTATGTAACTCCTGGGTGAGCTGTTGCTGTTGATCTATGTGCTGGGGGGATTGGGCAAGAACCCAACTTTGTGTAATTGCAGGTGTTGGAAGTTGCCTGTAGTTGTCTAGGTTGAGCACAGACACTCTGTCCTTCCCCTACTTTCTTTTGTTACCCTTGTTCTTGTTCTTGTTCTGTTGGTCTCTTGCTTTTGTTGTCCTGTGCTCATGCTATTTGAATTGCAGCACCAAGGATCCAGGGCAACAACCATTCAAATTCAAGATAGGATTGGGACAAGTGATCAAAGGTAACACCACCAAAAGGATGTTTGATCTGACATGTTTCAAGGCAAAAACATGGTTCTGGGACTTCTGAATTATGTGCACCTCATTGGGATTTTGCCTGTTCAACAATGATGTGTCCATTGTCCAGAGCTCTCTGTAATGGATTTTTCAAGGGTTATGGTTAGGGTAGAACCTAATTTATAACCTACACCTGCTTTCGGGAGAATACTATGCTGTGGAAAGGAAACAGTTCTGAAATTTCTAATTTGTTCCTTTTGACAACAGGTTGGGACGAGGGTGTAATGGGCATGCAACTGGGTGAAATAGCACGCCTCAAGGTTAGTCTTCACCTTGCACGAGTACCCATTTGAGATAGTTTTGGTTTTCATAAACATGAAGTCAAAGCTCAGCCTTTTGTACAGTGTAAATGACTTACCAAGCAAACACAGTGGTACACAAACGCTGTAGCTGATCATCTTAGCTATTAAGTTCTTCAAGTTGTAAGGGGTTTGTTCCACGGTGTTGGGATGATGGTGCACTGATAATACCAAAGCACCATATCTCTACTCCAAGTTGCTGTGAACAATTTTGAGGTCTATCTGTCACATTTGTTTGGGGACATACATATCAGTGAAACCATAAGGTGAGACTGCTTTGTCTCTGTTGGCTTTTGAATTTGGTTTTCATTTCAAAGCTTGGGTGGTGATGATTTCATCCCCACTGGTGTTTTGTTGAATTGGCAGTGCTCCCCAGACTATGCATATGGAGCAAGTGGTTTTCCAGCTTGGGGAATCCACCCCAACTCTGTGCTTGTCTTTGAAGTTGAGGTTATCAGTATTGCATAGATCTCTTCAAAAAGATTCATGTTTGGGTTTCTGGACAATCACTGGCTGAAGAGGAAAAAAATTCTGATCTGCTCATGGGTTGTCAGCATTCCCTCTTTAGTCCATCATGATTCAGATCCTCCTCTGCTGTTTAACCTCAGTTTCTCTAATCTATAAGTGCAGATATAGGTCATTTCAGAAGCCCAGTTTTCCAAGTTCAATCTTCAGTTATACCTCTGTGAGTTCATGAGTGGAGACTTTTGCCTCTGTTTTTGTAATCCAAAAGTAGAGACCACTTTCCTAGGATTGCAGTAGTAGTCATGGAAATGCTGTCAGGACCATGCTTGATCGTACCACAGGGATGATGACACATTGTGTTTCCCTGTTGCTCCTGGTCACAGATTATACAAGTCTTTTTGCATGCAAACAAATGTAGGCATGGAAGTGTCAAAAATCTATGAATTGTTTTGTAAAATGTGTGCAAATTCTGGACATAATCATGCAATTAGTTGAATATTTTCAGGATGCCCATTTCAACAGCACCAAATTTAATGCAATTTGAATTGTGGACACTGGGATTGCTTCTCAGATGAAAAAAGGTACCAAAAATACTGTTATGTATATTATCAAAATATTTGTATAGTTATTGTTCTTTATATCAATGCTAATTATGGAAATGTATAAGGTCTTTTAGATGTCTTGATTACATATGTGAGCTCATTGATGGTTTTTGAAAACTAGTTTAGAGGCAATCTAAAATTAACTTGAGGTTGAGTATTGAATCAAATGTTCAGAAGTTGGTATATCCAAATTTCTTATTGATACCATTGATTGGTATCATTAGGACTGTTATGGTAAAATAAGAATGCAAAGACATGTTAAAGGGTAATATGCGATTCAATTATAATCATGTCTCATAAGTAATCAATTTATATTGTTAATGAATTGTCAATGAAAGATGATTATATTGTGAGGACCATTTGTCAAAAGTAAGGATGAACACCCAAAGTGATCATCATAGTTTTTATTATAATTATATTATAGTCTACTTTGGTTATTACCACATAAATTCGGGGGTTACTTAACATAGGGGGTTAACTAATTAAAAATTTATTTAGATATTATTGTTAAGGACAAGATCAAAATGTAATTTTAAAAAATTGAAATTAACAAATAAATAATTTAACAATGAATAAAAACTAATTTTTTTTATTAATTGAATAAAACATGATGTAAGTTAAGTATGAAATAAATTACAAGTACAAATGTCATAACTTGCATCGTCAGATTGAAAGGTGATGGTTTTTTTTTTAAATTTTAATTATTATGTAATAAAACCTTTTAGAAGATCACCAACCTTTTAAAAAGTTTTATCAACTAAACTTTTTATGAGTTTATATTTGATAATCTTCTAAAAACATTTATCAATTTTTTTAATTTATTTTTTAAATAGCTTTTTAAAAATTGTCTATTTTAAGGTGTACATAAAACTTGAAAATTATTTGAAATAAGGGCTACCAAAAACTTACATAATGAGTTACATAAGGACTACTTCAAATGTTACATAGGGGCTATTTAAAGACTTATTTAACTCAAGGAAAACTTAAACATTATTTGAAGGGCTACATAAGGGGTTATGACTAAACATTAAGTAGTCCCTTAGACAACTCTTAGGTATTTCCTTAGATAACCCATTATGTAATCCCTAAACATGCATTGTGTAGCCCTTTCTTGAATTATGAATTAGTCATATGTAGCCTCTTAAATAACCCTTATGTATCCCCTGACCTAAGAAATCCCTAGCTAGTCCCATACATAAATTTTATGTAACCCCCAAAATAGCCCTAGCCCTTTTGGTATCCCCCAATCTAAAAAATCCCTATCTAACCTTGTAGGTAAATTCTATGCAACCCCTTAAATAGTCCTAGCCCCTTAAATATCTGATAACCTAGGTGAACGCCTAGGTGTTTATATAAGTAGTCCTTACGTAGCCTCATAAATATGCCTTATGTAACTTCATAAGTAAGCCTTAGGTATCCCATAACCTAAGTAGGCATCTAGGTGTCTCTCTAGGTAGTCCTTAAATAGTCCTATAGGTGGGCATTATGTAGTTCTTTATGTAAGCTTTTGATAGCCCCGATTGTTGGATCTTGGATAACCCTAGGGAAAGCTATGTAACCCCTTTTTGCACTATGAGTTATCCTTCAGTAGCTCCTTAAATATTTTTTTGGGTATTCCCTAACCTAGGAAATCCCTAACTAACCTCTTAGGTAGGTCTTTGTGTAATCCTTTAGGTATCCCATAACCTATGTAGGCTTTTAAATAGACTTTGTATAATCCCCTAAGTAGCTCTTAAGTCTCTCATAACCTAAGCCATTAGATAGGCACTAGACATAGGCAAAAAAAGAAGATTGGAGAAAACTCAAGTTATCTTGAATTGAAGAAGAAATTTGACTTTCCATGTTATTTCCCTTAGGTGCAATCCCATCGTGCACTTTGAGTGTCATCCTCAGGTTCAATGAAAACCTTGGGTTTTATGCTTGGATTTTATTGACTTTGTGAATAACTTTATTGAAAGCTTAAGAATCATGTGTTTGTATGTTTTTATCATGTGACAGCTTTGCAAAGCATAATTCAACCTTAGAAAAGCTTCAACTACAAGGAAAGGCTGAACAAGGCAAGTGAGGAGGAAAAATTTGATACCATTTATAGTTCCAAAATTTTTAATCCATTGGAATGGAAACTATCTTCATACAATTTTAATCAACTATAAATGAATTAAAAATCCTCTCCCTCTCACATACAATTTTAGTAAACTATAAATGAATTAAAAATCCTTTCCCTCTTACAACTCATGAACTATTTATCTTTTACATGTAAGTTGATGATAATGTTCATCTTGTGATGCACTACGGGTGGGAGACATTCCCAAAACGTGGGGTCAATCTTGGCCACTGCCTCATCCTAATGGAATGCCCCCACCCTGGGAAATAGCACTACACAAATGAATTTTGGAAGCCCATTTGCTGGCAAGGAACAACTCTTGACTCCTCAATACACGTTACAACTTACATGTTGGAAAGTTCCTTGTTTGTTTGTGCATGGACTTCACTAGGTTGCAACTTGCAACTTACCATTTAAAGTACACGCAAAAAGGCTCTTTGTGTGATGCAAGGATACACGTGAATGCAAATTCTTCTTCTTCTTAATAAAATAAAATTGCTGGGTGGTTTTGTTTTCTTCTTCATCAGGTATTTCGGAAAGTATTATTAGATATTTGACTTCAAATTCAGCATCCTTGGCACTGGATTTGGATCTCTAAGTGCAAGTTGGACAATGGAGAAGTTCTGCAACACAAAAGGACAAAAAAGAAACAGTTTACACTTTGACAATTTACTTCAGTATGACAATGTCATATTTGGCGTGCTCTTCACGATACAGTTCCCTACGAAACGTATTCTGTAACTTGACAACATACCTTCCATAGTGACAGCCCATATTAACCAGTTAACATTCAATATCATTCTACATGCATTAATACTTGAGTATGTACTTGTGGTATGTGAGGAGTTGAGGATCTTATAATAAGTATTACTCAGTTCGGCCAGCCAGGGTAGTAACCAGTCACATCTCTTAATCAACCCAGGAAATGTTAAATTTGGACTCAGAGACCTTGATTTAATCTTATGATGAGATGTTTACCATGGTTAGAAGTAACCTAAGAAAATTTCAGCTTTTAACCATAGTACCTGCCAGTTTAGGTGCTGGTTCACCCAAGGCTACGCAGTTGCAGCTAAAGTTTCATTAGTTGGGTGCTTTTATTTGCTGATTTTGTACATAGCTCTAGACTAGGTATAAGTTTGTTTGTTTGTTTTTCCCCAGTTTTCCATGTCTTTAACCCCTTAAGGCTTAAATCTCTTCTACACCCATTTAACCTTTACTTGAAGCTTTATTTAAAATTTTAATTCAATATACTCATCCAAGAATGGGTATATTACAGAATCAATGCTTTGATCCAAAGATTACACATCACAGGCCTTTGGTTGAAATTTCAGCTGAAATCAACAAAAGGAGGATGATATGCCAAAGCTAAATTGAGCTCATGTAACCAAACAGTGCTACTGGAAGTTGGATCTGAAGCTTCACTAGCCATAAAAGAACTTCTCACGACATTACTGCGACCATAGTTGTATGCACTCACAATGACCAAGTTCAGTACTCATAAGAAAAATTTCAGGTCAAGCACATGCGATGAGGTCCTCTTTATCTTTTTCCTAAATTCAATTTCAATTTTGATTTAATTTTAGTTTAATGTAGAGTTTTATTACACAACCCCTTGATCAACAAGGGTGAAACTTCTGCTCCAAATATTTGACCGCAGACTGTGTAAATCATGAAGGCTGAATGCATTGGGTGGTTAACATGCTATTTATATCATGTGTGAAGGTAATGTATTGATGTATCTTTATGCATGCACCTATTTTGGTTTTTTGGACATGTTCCCTCAAAAAAAATTCCAAGTTCGGGGGATATGCCCATTTGAAAGACTTTAGTTTTGTCACATGTACAAATATATAGGGATCTGTTTGCAAAACATTAGACATTTTATCTGAATATATAGCAATTGGTACATAGTTAATTGAAATCTATCATTTTTTTTTCATTGCTATCTTTGTTAACAAATTAATTTTTCTTTGGAGCTGAATGGTTTAGAATTGGTTCAACAATTGATTATTGAATAGAACATATTCCAATGTTTTGAGAAAAGGTTGACATCTAGAACAATGTTGTAAAATATTGAAATGATCAAACATCCCTCTTATGCCTCATAACACTAGATTGAGATAAAGATAAAATATGTGCATAACACTTGTATGAAGAAATTTCAGTTCAAAGTGCAGATAATAATTGAAATATTTTGTGCACAAACCCATCAACTATGCAAATATAACTTCACACTTAAAAATTGGTTTTCAATGTTTATTGATAGGGCTATGCAAGTATGTGTGATGGATGCCTGCCCCCTTCTCTTCTCGTATTCTTGGCTACTACCTAGCTAGTCTAAAAAATGGTGACCTCTTAAAACTCTTTAAAAAAATACAATAGTCAAAGTCCTCCAAAGCCATGATAATGTGGATTATGTACGTTTCACTCATGGGTCTCACTGCTCCTATTCGCCTCAACTCTTGTGTGGCCCATGGTTTATGTAATCAAAAGGTGAACCCTAGAAAAAAATAATATCCTTTAGAAATTGGCACCACGTTTTAAGATTGTATGACGACATGGTGACAAACTTTGTAGGTACATTCTATAGGTGAGGAATCATATTGGTAATAGATGGATGATAAAAATTAATTTGAGTTTTTGAACTTATCACAATATTATTCAATATTTCTGCTATGTTCATTGACATGTCCAAAATTTAAGTAAGTGTTTCATCTTTCATCACCATCATTGTGACCTTCCAGATACTAGACATAACAAAAAACTTTGTGTAAAGACAACCAGAAACCCTTCAGCCATTTGACATCAATACACCAGGGCAAGACTTTTGTGATAAAAAGTAGTATCAGATTCTATATTTGAGGAAGAAAAAAAAACAGCCCATGAAATGAAGAAACTTTCCAGGGTATCAGGTACCTTAATTCAGGTTGTATCCTAGTTTATGTGGACCTCCTTCCAACTTGACAAAATGCTTTTTATGGCACACTGTGTCAGGCTTTCTCGCGGATTTGGGAAGTGAAAAAAGACATTGGATCTTATGATGTCTGTCTGGAACCAGCTAAAATTCGTCTAAATCTAACCTGGCAAGGGTGTTCTATGAAATGTACAAAAGAAATTTTGGTTTAGCCATATGAGAATCAGCCTTTTAATTTAACACAAATGCAACAGATAGAAAGACTTCCTTTGTTAGAAGATACTTGTTTTTCTGGACAAAGTTTCCATTATTTTTAGAGATGTTCTGAAAGGATTTTCACAGTTTTCTGGTTTGGAGCATTTCTTTTCGGGTCATATTTCAAACATTCTAAACAGCTCTGAAAAAAGTGTGATTCATATATTAAAAACACTGATCAGTGATGACTAATGTAATGTAGTCAAATTGAAGGGAAAAAAAATGAAAGAATCTCATGTCTAAAACCATGTGGGTCCAGCAAGTATAGACACAAAGCATAAACACTGAACAACAGTTCTACACTAAAAGTAACATGCACCAATGCACAACGACCGATGAATAAATTATAAAACCCCCTTACAAATTGTCAAGAAATGTGCACTTTGGGTAGCATGCATAGCATGCATTGAAGTACATACTAGGATGTTGGCATGTTGTGGAAAATCTATAAATCTGATGAGGTGCATCAGAGTTGCAACTTTTGTAATCAAAACGTGAGGGTTTATGCATGAGTGGTGACGGTACTACCCATCCCATATGCCTAAATGGCATCCCTAAACCCCACCGCCCTAATTTTTTTAATCATTAATTTTTTCTCACGTGCACTTCTTGCAGTCCCAGAAGTGACTTTTGCAATCTCGTAGACTTAAGAATATATATAATTACTACATCTCCCTTAGCAAAAAAAATCCTGCAAGGTTGAATGATAGTTTGCAAAATTGTGTCCACCATTGCACAATTATAATGTGTTTTGTTGATGTCCTCCAAAAACCTTAGAACTACTTTTTTTTCACACCGTCCAAACCATTTTCCCAACACAATCACTTCATACATCCCAAAATTGGAGTTTTCTTTTTGCACACAATCGAAAATTAATTATTTAATGCAAGACACTATGAATGTAATTTTAAATTTAATGGAAGAACATGTGGCTTCTTGTTCACTTGTTGACTTCATTATTGGCAAACATGGATCTTTCAAACTAGGCCCAAGGTGTCTATTCTTAGTTTTTTGAAGGTAACTCCAATTGGCAATTTTGTGTTACAGTCAGGCCCCCTTCACACTATAGTGAGGGCCCGTCACCATGGAAATTCTGAGAGCCTTCAAAACTCATCCAAAGGTCATCCCAGGGAAATTCAATAATCATTTAGGTGTGGGCCTGGACTCTCAAATGTAGTGTAAAGTGAAAATAGACTTTGTTGAGGTACCTTAATATTAGAACGGAACCAAAATGGGTTAAGTTTTTTATTTCATGTAAATATTTAAATAAATTTTAACCAATCATGATTCTGCAATCAATGCTTCAAAAACATATTTTAAGATCAAGAATTTTGGAAAGAAATGGCAACATTCCCTTCAATTTCTTTTTTCAAATTATTTTTATTATTAAACTAATTACAGGAAAACTATTTAAATAAATTCCAACCAATCACAGTTTTGCAATCAATGCCTCAAAAAAATATTTTAAAGTTGAAATTTTTGAAAAGAAATGACAACATTTCCCCCCAATTTCGTTTTCAATTTTTTTTTGTTTTATTGTGGATAAAATAATTGCAGAAAAAATATTTAAATAAATTCCAACCAATCAAGGTTCTGCAATGAATGCTTCAAAAAAAACATCTTTTAAAAAATTGAATTTTTTTGAGTTTTTTAGCTCATGGCATAAGCAACTTTTGTGCCCACCTAACAAAACGTTAAAATAAATTTCAACCAATGGGGTTTTTTAAAGATCAAGAATTAACATTTTAAATAAGTGGGCATGACTCGACCTCCGGTAGACCACAAAACATTATACATAAGCTTGCCACTTAGGATTCCATGTTAAGATTTCATTTGCCTTCATTTCCTTGGTCACTTAAGCCTTTAAGCTTTGGGTAAAATGAACTTAGATCTTCAAAGCCTTTTGCTCCAATCACAGATTTTGTATTCAAATGGTCATGGGCTTTCAGTCTCTAGTGTAAAGGGGGCCTCAAAGTGGTGATCATCCACAAGAAGATTTAGCCAAATTTATTTACAAGCTAAATTTGAAAATAATTTCTGAAAAAATCATTCTGTAATTTTGGCTACCTACTTGAACTATGGTTAGAAATCTGATGATTTTTCTTAAAATCTTGACGAATTATGGCCATTGAAAATCTCAAAATGCACATGAATTGAGTGCTTTTGATTTTTAATATAGCATTTTGGCTATACATTACCAGCAAACAAAAGCCTCATAGAGAGCCACTATTACTCTTACTATTCATTCCTTGACTCTACTCTCTAACTGTCCTCCTTCCCCTTTTTTTTCACCTTTTTTCCTTTCAATCCTTTCACACACCCTCTTTTTTGTTGGCTATTTGGCTAAATTTCGCCCCCAAAAAAAAACCTGGCCAAATATAGGGCAAAAATATTAGTGAACAGTTATCTCACCCAAAATAACATTTTTTGATAATTAAATTGAAAACAAAGAAACCTTGATGACAACAATTCAAAATTCGGTTATTTAAAAAAAAAAACTTCTTTGGCTCAGGTTAATTTTTAAAATGTTCAAAAGCTAGATTAAATCCACAAGATATCTTTAAAATTTTCTTAAAACCCATGCTTGAAAACGTGCTTTTAAATGTGTACATTAATTTTATTAATTATTTTTTTATAAAATAAATTCATATTTTAAAAATCCCTGAATAAGCTACTATACTATATAATGAATCTAAACGCAATATCCTTTTTTGCCTTGGTAGGCAAGGCCAATAGAAGTTTTCAGTTTTCAACAAGTAGCATATTATTATTACAGTTTTGTTCAAAATCACACTCAATCTGGACAGACAGACCTTATTTTGGATAGACTTGTTGATTTGATCACACTTGGTTGTTTGTTGTTAATATTTATAAAAGTTTTCAAAACTATTTGACAATCAGCAAAACTCAACATGAGATTGCTGAAATTGGCATTTCATGTGACTGTGGAGATAGATTGTGATGACACCCAGTCTCCTAGTATGCTTGTTTGCTGCATCATGCATGTTGGTAAAATTCCCTCGCCTGGCCCTGCAATAAGGATCAAAAACTTGTTTCAAAAACTTGTCCAGACCTTTCCTTGCAGCAGCTGGAGAAAAGTTTGATCTTGAGTGTGGCACCCAATGCAAATTAATTTGAAATTTCGTAATGCTCATATGTATATCATTTCAACCCCTGTTGAACCCGTAATCAACAATTTCATCCTTTCTCCGGAGCATTTTACCAATAACTCTATTACTCTTGGGGTTTTGGAAGAATTCATTCCACTACTTACTTACTTACTTAAGATTCGTAGAGTGAATGAATGAATGAATCTAAAAATAGCATACATGTGGACGATGTGACCGCAATTCATGGAGTCAAGAAGAAGAATCTTTTTTTTTTTTTTTGGCTGCCTTTTCACTAGCGACATCTGAGGAAGCTTTGTCTTCTAGCAAACAACACGTTGCACAAGGAATTACAGCTTAATGGGATTCGTAAATATTCATGCCACGATCCATCAGCGCTAAACACTTAGTCAAAACATGTGGATGTGCTACAATCTTATTCCAGCTGATCTTGCACATCATGGTCTGTCTGTAGAGAGAGCAGCTTTAAAATCATGAACTAGTAGCTTGAACCTTGGTTGACCAGGATATGTAATTACATAATAAAAAAGTCGCAGAAGTTTTGAGAAGAATGATTGAATGTTGTGGGTGGTCTTATATGATCTCCAGGAAGCTAGCTATCTAGCAAGATCTGTTCTCGGGATTCAAGGCCTGCGTTGAGAGAGACACCAGTTTCTTTATACAATTTGCTCTAGAGCTCGTCATCTATCTGCACTGCAGATCAGCTTGATGGGTTATGATTCTGAGATCACAAGAGTTTTGATCTGCCGCTGCACAAGAATTCTTAAGGAACTTGCCGTGAGTGGGTGAGTGATCGATTGACTTAGATTCCAGACTTCCCTCAAGCGGAAGATCGTATAAGCTGCTGTGTTGGTGGGTGCTAGAGATTGTTCTCGCAGCTGAGATCCATCCGATGGCTACCACCAAGACTTCAACAACGACAAGGGAGGATGCAGCTGGAACAGATGAACTGCATGAGCATTCACCTTCTGCCAGCAAAGTGTCGACAGATGTTCTCACCCAATTGCAAAATGTGCTTCCCACGGGCACCTTCTTGGTGTTCCAAGTGCTAGCACCCTTGGCCACCAACAACGGCGACTGTCATCGTGTGGAGAAAGTGATGACGGGTATCACCCTCTTCATCCTCAGCGCCATTTGTTGCTTCACATGTTTCACGGACAGCTACAAGGCCGAGAACGGCACGCTTTACTACGGGATTGTGACCAGCACGGGTTTGTGGAATCCCAATTTCAAGCATGCGCCCATAGCGAATGTGCGCGGCAGGATTTACGTGGGTGGTGCGGGGAAATACACGCTGCAGTTCGACGATTTCGTGAACGCTGCTTTGTCCGTCATCGCTCTTGCGACTCTCTCTCTCTTGACGGCTCCTGTCACCACTTGCTTCTACCCGAACATCGCCAGTTCCATACTCAAGACGGTGCCGTTGTTGGTGGGTTTGGTTGTGTCTGTCATCTGCGCCTTCGGAACGAACTCCAGACATGGAGTTGGATTTGCTGTGGCTCCTCCTCATGTTGATCCCCCAGCTACTGCCCCAGGTGCAGACAAGTTCAAGGGGAGGAGTGCCGCCACACCCGAGAGCGCTGTCTAAAGCTGCTGCTAATGGTGGATGCAAAGGATCTGGTTGTTCTTGTCTGAGATCTAGCTCAGATTTCAAGCTCAGATCTTCATCTATAGTTGTCACAGAGCTTGTAGCTGACTGGAGTCCTCAAACTGCAGCAGGAATCCTCAAGAGAATTTTCAGAAGGTGAGGAAAATTTTGTGTTTGTTGTCGGGGTGAGTTTTTGTCGATTGAAAGACTAGTGGGAAATTATCCTTTTGGGGTTGCAGCTGTAGTAAGTCTTGATTCAGGTCTATTTTGTCTTGAGGAGTTCACAAGAAGCCACACTTGTGTCTAGTGCATGTCCTGGAAGATTGATTTTTCAGATCAGCTCCTGATTTTACATACTTGCTCGACAAAATTAAAACTGCACCAAATTTATTCTTTCCAAATGAAATTTGGCTTCAAGATGAAATCACAAGCCAGTTGAGTTTCCCAATGATCAGCAGCTGGATTCTGTACTAGTGGCAGCAATTCTTACGTCATCTGCTAGAGGTAGTTGCAGGAGGTAGATGCAGGTACCATGTCACGGAGATTTTCCATCGAGCTGAAGTTAGGGGAACTGGTGACCACCTAGAGCTTTTCCACTTGAGATCACGAGGTACCAGTGAAGTAACAAGCTGTTGTCTTCAGCCACAATTCTAGAGCTTCTAGTCTCCGGGTGCATCCACGCTGACACGAGCCACCAGGCTAGCCACTTGTTCTTACTCCTTATCTTGGAATTTTTTTTGAATATTGCAAACAAATGTTTTCCAAAAAAATTTGAAACTTTTTTTTTAAAATGCTATTATTCCAAATCTTTTCAAGTAGTTAAATTTTATTTTTTTTACTTAAAAACATTGTTTAAATAATTTTTTAAATATTATGTATATTTTAAATTCATTACCATAATTTAAAATTTATTCACATGTTTTCATCATATATTATGAACGGTGTTATATTAGTAAATTTAGCTTCCCTTGGGAAGAAAGGGATTAAGTTGCCTTAGGGAGCAAGTTTTCAAATGTTTGAAAAGAAAGTACAAGAGCAAATGTTCAAGTCAGACATTCTTTATATCATTGGAATTCTTAAAATGTGAATATCTAAATCAGTCTTTCATTCTTGATTTGGGACTATGAACTAAAATTTATATAAGAAAAAGAAGAATTAGGTGTGAAATTTTCAAGAGCTTTTCTCCCTATAGGAGAAGAAGACTCAACTTGCCCAAGCAAAAGAGGCATTGAAAACTTGACCTCTAAATCTTTTTTTTGTTGTAACTTTTCGTTCATATTTTCAAATAAAAAATGCATTTAAAATATTTACATTTCAAAAGCTTTCCAATAGTATGAAGAACATTTGAAAACTTTTCAATGGTGTAAAAAACATTTGATGTGAACAATGTTTGTTTTTTTAATTTTCTTGTCAAACATTTGAGAATTTGCTCTCTAAAGCAACTAAGTCCCCTAAACTCACCAAAGGAGAAGGGGACTTGGAAAATTTTATTTTAACTATTTTTTTGTCATAGCTTTTAGTTTATAGCCTCAACTCAAGAATGCAAGACCATTTTAGATATCTACATTTTCAAAGCTTTTCAATGTTATAAAGAATGTTTGATTTGGGCAAAACATATCCTTTGTATTTTCTTGTCAAACAATCAAAAAATGCTCCTTGAGGCAAGGTCATCCCCTTATCATGGGGGAATATGGTTGGGGCTACCATTTTGTTTCCTCCCCAAGGAAAGTCATTTTCTTCTTAAGGAATCTGACTTGAAAAGGTTGTTCAAATGGTTTTTTCCATCCATTTCATTCATGGAAGGAAAACAAAATTTGAAAAACAACATCGAACCTTGAATTCATTGGTTGAAAAGGGAAATCTAACCACCAAATCATTTTTTCCGTTGGAAATATTGTGTAAGACAAGTAATTAAAATGTTAGACATAATTTTAATACAATAAAAAAATTCAAAAATATTTTCTTGTTAGGCATTGTCTTACAAATATGTTAAGACCAATGTTGCATTTAATTCATTGTTCCTATTTGATGTTTGCCCTAGTTTTGATAGTAATTTCAAAGCTTGTTTAGGATTGCACGTTTTGTGCACCAAATTGTTAGCTTAGTACGATTACACTGCATAATTGTATCCAAGTTGTCTATAAATTAACAAGTTATTTTAATAATAGCTTCAAAACTAAATCTTTAGGAGTTTACAATTGTGTGTGCACAAAAAAAGAGTTCTATTCTAACATTGACATAGGTTTTTGCAAAATTGAAATAACATAATGGAACATCTTGAATTTCTAAATATAATTTGGAATTCGATTCAATCACAATGACATTTGTTTGTTAATAATTTTAAATTATATAACTTAATATAGTCATGTGACAACTTTGAATTAACTAGTGGTATAACAAGATTGTTTGCCTTTTTTAATGTGACACTTAAGGACACAATGAAAGTGTCACATTATTTAGGTGTCATAATTTTGATAATATGAAATTTGACTTGGTGTAATGTTATAGTATTATTGAAGGAATGCATTTTTTCAAAAACAAAGATGTTTTTAAGGGTATATTTTAAGCTTTTCCCATACAGTTTTGTAAATGGATAAATTTTTTTGAAAGACATAAGCAAAAATGAATGAAGATGGAATATGAACTAAACATCATAAACATCTTTTATTGAAAATAAAATCTCAAAGATGTTTGATGTTGTCTATTGAGGTTTGCAATACTATTCTTATTGAGTTTGCCCAAAAACCTTCAAATGTTCATTCCCTTTAATTCTCCAAAGTCTTGAGGATTATCCAAAATAAACTTAAAGAATATGTGAACATAATGACATGAATTTTCAATTTCACAATAAGGGGCGGTTCAATCATCAATGTCATTAGCTTCATTTCCCTCTAATTTATCACTTGTATAAGAATCAATTCCTAACCCTAAATCCACAAGTTGTATACTTTACTTCCACAACATTGTCATTAGTCATTTACATATACTTTAGTAATTATAATTCAATTTTTTCCGAATTGAAGCTTTTGGATTTCATTGGGGGGTCATTCTAGCACTTTAGGACCTTAATGTAACATAACATAGTTAAGAGACTTGGATAAATATATGTAAATAGAAACTGCAAAAATTCAATCACTTCATGATTTGTGCAAGTTCAAAATCCTTTTTCTTTTTTATTTTAACTATAAGATTCAAGAGTATGAACATGAGGGTTTAATGATCAGATCCTTCAAGCTTTCAAATTTCAACCTCACTTCGTAATGTACACTTGCTATTTTGAGGTTTGGTACTTATTGATTTTTTGAATGATCAATGCTCATTATTGTACAACATGTTAATTAACTCGCTAGGTTTAAACAACCATGCAAGTTGCATGTATGGATTCACAATTTTGTCATCAAAATATGAACTTGATATGATCTTGCAATGATGATTCTACAACAATATTTGATTTTATCTCTCCATTTGAATTTTGATGATTCACCAAACTTGAACTTGAAAGTTCAAGCTTCAATCCATCATTTAAGTTGGTCATTGGACCAATAGGTTCCCATTTGTTATTATAAAATTTAGTTTCACATATGGTAAGCACCTTAATGCTCACACTTGCATTGCTTTCAATTTGTTTGGCTTGATGTTTTTCTTTTGGTGTTGAGCTTTGAGTAGTTATAATTATCTCAAGTTGTCTCTTTGTTGTTACATTTATTGCCATGACACCACCTTTAGTTGTCCCCAAAAATTCAAACACAAGTTCTTTGCAAATTGTGTGCTTGTTGATCTTTGCAACATTGCAAATATTAGCCAAAACCATTTAAGCTTGATGTTGTTATTGTCAAGATCAAGTTAAAGTAGAAAAACATTTAGCAAATAGTAGGAAGAAGAAGAAGTTATTTGAGCTAAATTGTTGTTTCCAAAACTCATGGGCCGCAAAACTTCCTTGGGCAAAGTTTGTTGAAAGTATTAATGGGAAGGTCACATAGGTCAAATGTACATGTTGTAGTGTCATTAAAAGGTGAAATTATAAGCTTATTTAATGCCCAAGTTGGATTACTTGTGGAAACACATTGTTGGTTAAAGAAAAACAATTAGTACATCTATGGGTGTGGTAGTAGGGGATCTCCATTTCTTGAAGATGAATCAATGTGTAATTAATGAGAAGTTATAGTTATAAATCAATGTTCTAAAATTTTGTTTGGCAACATGTATGGTTGTGGCAAAGAGGGAAAAAAAAACTTGTTTAATTTGTATTCATTTTCCATTTATGTTTCTAGGGAAAACCAACATTCGAAACTCCAACAAGTTTCTTTTTATCTTTACACACAAAATGACTACAATTGATAATCAATATTGGGTTTAGTTGATTGTTTTGTGTTGAAAGATTGGAAAAAATGCTTATTTTGCCCACACTTCAACCTAAGAAAATTGAGGATGGGACTACATTAACATCAAAAGTGTAACCCTGACTATTTTCATTTAGTATGGTGGTCTAACTAATGAACAAATTGTTGAATGTGTTGTGTGTTTAAAAGTTGATGACATCTCCATATTTTCAAAGGTTAGTTTTGGAGTTATTGTTTTAGTGAAGACCTAATAAACACCTTACCATTGGGTTTCATTATATGGTAGATAAGTTGAACCTTGTATGGTGTACAATTTGTTTTTTAATGCTAGCAATTTCCAAATTGGAAGATCTTCGAAGATCTCCTTCAATTGTTCTATGGCATCATTCCAAAATTTAGTCTTTAGAATTGGTTCTTTTCAACTATAGTTGAATCGAACTCATCATAAGTTTTTTTTAGTTTCTTTTTGTCATTTGTGCCACATGCGTAATCATATAAAACTAATCATGGATGCCATGTTTTAGCATAATGTGCATATTTCTCTAACTTCCTAAAAACCATCTTGAGTTCATAAAACTTATTAAAATTGTTGAAACAAAAGAAATAAAAGTTTTTTAGAATGTGAAAACAAGGTGGATCATCATGAACTTGGCATCTTTGAAGCAAGTTGTGAAAAAGTACGAAATATATTCACAATCAAAGGTATCCAAAAAGATTGTTTAACAAAAAAGAAATTGCAAATGACTATTTTAGTTTTTTATAATAATTATTTATTTATAATTATTGTATGCAAGTTTTTAGAAAAAGGCTGATCCCAACCTACAAAAGTCCAAATACTGAATAAGAAAATATTAAACAAGCACACACAAATCTAAAATTTGTCATATATTCCATTTGCCTTTTTTTCTAGGCAAGAGGTATATACAATATGGCATAGTATTATGTTTTTCTCTCTTGCTAGGACATATATATTGTAAAGTACATGGATTTTTATTTTTTCTTGTAGCTGCTCTTCTTTCCTCCTTAAATTGAAGGAGGAAGTATCTCCCTTGTGTTAGCACTTTCACCAATGGTAAATGACTAGTAGAAAATTTATAGTGTATAAAAAAAACCCCATTATCAAGCAATCAAAGATTTGAAAATATTTTTTAAAAAAAATAAAATCACATCGGGTATAAACCTAACCACTATTTCTAGATGCTCGAATTGGTTATTAGGTCACGAATTACAACCCATAACATTGGACCTATGTTTCATTAGCAACCTACTAGTTAGCACAAGATAACACCCCTAACTCTTCTTGGCCCAATGAATGGGTGATGACTTTCTGCATGGATGAAGATGTTAATACCACCCTCCGCTTTTATTAGTCTAATGAATTGGTAACCACTTTTTGTATGGATGAAAATTATGTCATAATCATTCTGTAGGTATGGGAAAAAAGAAAGAAAATAAAATGTGAGGCATTTTGGAAAATAGAATGCCTACACCTACAAGTGCTTCAAATCCCTTGCAAATTTTTATGCTCTATAAGAGTATCCTTCAAATACACTAGAAAAAATTTCAAAGGTCTTTTCAAATCCTTAACCTAGACTTGAACCATTGGAAAACCTATTATGCCCCATACCCAACTGAACTAACTTTGTACTTCTAGCCTTACTACTAATTTTTAGGACAATTGTAAGAAGGTGCAACCAACAATGAATTAATGAAAGGTAAATATGGAGGCTTTTGATTGGGAGGAATTATGAATGTGATGAAGGAATGAGCATTGGGTCATGATCGATTTTTTGCCAATTGTTTTGCAAATATATTTATTTATTCAAACTCGCATTTTTGGTGTCAATTAGAATGTAATGTTCTTTGTTTTTTAATATTATTGATAATGTGAGTACACATGATCATTTTTTTCTTCAAAAGGTAAATTTGTTACAAACTTCCTAGGGCTTTTGAATACTCCAAATGCACCACTACAACCCATATTTTTCCATACAAAGTTATAGCGGATGCAACACATGAATACTATAGAAAATTAGAATCCACCACTATGGAAAGCATGAAACAATTTTGTAGAGCAATTCGAAAGGTCTTTGAGAACACCTATTTGCATCAACCCATTAATGTTGACATTGAGAGGCAAATGGAAATGAATTATCAAAGAGGTTTTCTAGGAATGTTCACTTCCAATGATTGTATGCACTATCAATGGAAGAATTGTCTTATTTCCTAGCAAGACCAATTTCAAAATAAGGTCCAAAAAAAGCATGTAGGCCTTGAAGCAATTGTAGACCAATCACTTAAGATATGGCATGTGTTTTTTGGTTATTCTAATGCAAATAACCACATAAATGTTTTAGATAGGAACCCATTCATTAATAATATGTTATGAAGGGCATGATTTCAACTTTTGTCATGAATATAGAATATACTATCCATTGGCAAACAATATTTACCCTCCTTGGAGTTGTTTTGTCTAAACTATACATGAGCTTCAAAATGAAATGAAATCCCATTGTGCTATGATGTAAAAATATGAACACTCACAAGGACCTCGAAAGATGCTTTGGGGTGCTATAGGTGCAATGGGCCATCATAAAAAAACCATCACACTATTGGGAGATTGAAACGATAAAAGATATTCTAATGGCTTTTGTTATGAGGCACAATATGATACTAGAAGACAAATCAAATTTCGGCCTAGAAAACATGTTTGGTGAAGGAGGTGTTCTTGGGGTGTAACAAGGGCTTAGTTTCAGTGAATTGTTGGAAGGGACTTATGAATTAGAAAATCAACACATTCATTATCCCATGCATTCAAACCTTGTTCAACATCTTTGAAGACTCAGCGGAACATGTGTTCTTTGATATGGTTATTCTTGAAATTGACTTTAGCATTCTAAATTCAACTTTGTTGTGTCACAATTCTAAGCCTTTTTTTGCCAAATTTCCTTTCAATGTGAATTCTAAAGCTATAGATGTTTGAAATAAAAAGTGGCAACATTATGAATTGTGGAAATCCAATGTGAAAATCAAAAATAATTAGTAGTTTAATGGCAAGGGGTTCATAGTTATTATGTTTTTGTGTAGGCTCATTTTTGGATGTGCTTTGGCTTGTTTACATTTTTTTGGCTAAACTAGGTATATTGCTTTATGAAAGTTAAGAAGTAAATGCATTTAGTTTCATTTGGATCTATTAAAAAATGAAGTAATTGTGGTTAGTTTTGCATTGGGGCATTTATGGCAATTTTGTGGTAACTTTTGTGTCAATGCCATGTTGTGTTCATAAGCCAATTTTGGGTCAAATTATATTGAATTGGTCCACAAATTGAACTACAAACTATAACACATGGACATGAAAAACTGACATGTTTATGTTCACATTGTTTTATGATTTGAATGGGAAATTAAAACCAATTTTTTGTCAAGGGGTTTGGAGACATGGATTTGCACAAATGTTATGCATAAATTGAGATAATGATGCATGAAAGTGGGCTTAAGTTCAAATAACAATGAGAATGAACCAAAGCAAATGAGCATGAAAGAGATTCACAAAGCAAATGAACATGAAAAAAATTCACATAGCAAAAAAACATGAAACAAATTCACAAACCAAATGACCATGAAACAAATTCACATGGCAAATGACCATGAAAAAAATTCACAAAACAAATGAACATGAAACAAATAACTACAATGCACACATCCAAAATCCCTTTGTAAAGTTGAAGTGTCCGTTCCTTTCCATTTCAAAATTTTATAACTTCAAAACAATAGCTCTCCTTTGATTGCTTTCAAAAAAAACTAAGGCAACCTCAACAACTACAAAACCATAAATCTACAACAAAATTGACCTCAACCAAAATGGAAGATGGTGGGAAAAAATAATTAACAACAAACAACATGTGAAAATTGGTTAATACACCTATGAGAGGGAATCATTCAAGTTCAATGTTCCATGAAGATCATTATTGCCATGTGGTTGCTTCCATTGAAGCCATGAAATTTGTTGCAAACATTGGGAGGAACTTGGGTGCTCCCTTCTGCTGGAAATACCCATTTGGGGCTATTGCAACTTGATTGGGGAAGCCTAGATCATCCTCAATTGAAGAATCAATTATAGCATTCACCATGACATTGTGCCAACTTGGGGCAAGTGCATTATTGCTAGGTGCAAGATGGTTTCCCCCGAACCAATGGGAGCTTGAATCACAAGATCGTGACTATGTCCCAAGGACTGCATGTTACATGTATGTGTGAATGATTGGGGCCATTTTGCACAACAGATCTAAACTTGTAACAAGGGGAAGAAGGATGAAATTCATCTCAACACTACATTTTAAGGAATCGACATCTCCAATGTTGCCATTTTGAAGGAGGAACAAAATCTGTGAGTGCCATTGTTTGTTCTTGTAATGCTTGTTCCACACCTACATACTATGTTGGTGTTTTCAATGCCTACTCTACCTCTTTCCATGCAATGTTGAATATATAGATGCAATGAATCTCCTATAAAGCTTGCCCAATTTTTCACTGATGCACAATTGCAAGTATTCCCATGCATCCAAGAACTTTAGTTGCAATTCATTTAAAGAAAATAACATCAATGTAGATTGGTCCAAAAGAACCTTAGATTTGGAACATATGGTTTCAACCATGTTGTCTTCAGCCTTGGCATGTGCAAGCATCATGCTCTCATGGCCTCTTGCAATGCATTCTATCTCTTTCACCCTATGCAATCATTGCAACCACATGATGCCTCATCTGACCACACTCTCGGTCACTATATTGTCCATGTCCTGTTGAGTCATCCCACTTGGATTCAAGGCCACCACCTATGTATAGATGCTACAAAACTTTCTGACATCATGCTTCACTACTCCCCACTTGCTTTTGAAACTCCTAGCAGGGTAGGGCAATATCCTCTCCCACAAGGCTAATTGTCATTGCAGTGGGTTACAATTTGCTCCCAAAATGCAAATTTTTTTCGCACTATTCAAACAATGCAGTCCTATGACGCACACAAAAGATGGCATGAGCTACATCTCCTCATTGCACACATAGTTCTTCCCTTCCTTCCCCGCATGCATGTTGCAAAACTATCTTGGCCTTGCAACAAAACTTGTGGCATCCCAACATCCATAGTGCAACAATCAACATGGCCTCTCCCGCATGAAAAGCAATCAAAGCCAAAAAGAAAATTGGATGCAAGACACTTTAGAATGTGAGTTTGGAGGCTGGAAAAGAGCTCAAATCTGATGACTGCACTAAAACTTTCATCGGCCCCTAGCCATTATATTTGCCAGGATTGCACCGATAGAGTTAGAACAGAGTTAGAATAGCAGTTTGAGCCCTGACCACCATTTTCACGTTAGTGGCGGCAGTTTGGTGAGCAAGCAACAAGAGATGCTCTAAATACAATGGCTTTCAATAGCCCTTTATTTTCATGCCACAACAACATTAGTTATGTCTTCCATTCATTATTGGCATAGCATATGGCAAGGCCTTTCAATAGGGCCTTTGATTATTATGCTACTTTATCTTATTGTTGAATAGATGGTCCATTCATTCAATGGCATAGCATATTGTAAGGCCATCTCCACCCCACAGGTGCAAACACCCCTTTTCATTACATCTTGCATCAGGATAGCGTAAATCCTGCTGGGCTCCTGTCTTGATGTCCGTTTTGTAGTGGTCATTTTAACCCCTTTAAAATCTTTTTTCTACTATGGATTTGGACAGTGACTACTACTTGTCCAGATGTAAAGATATAAATGGTCTTTAACTATTTAAAGGGACTTTTATGACGTTTGTGGGTGGGGACAATGATCACTAAACACTATTGTATTTTAACATAAAGGAGTTGTTTACAGTTTTGCAGTGGAGATGCTCTAAGGGCTTTGAAAAGCCCCTGGACTTTTAGGCAGCACATGTGATGGATGCAATGGATGGTGCCCACACACACTTTGGACCCAAGTTATGCATGGGTTTGGGCTTGTAATGGGCACCTTGTTTGGGCTTGCAGTGTCCATTACAAACCAAAACTGTGCATAACAGGACCCTAAGTGGAACAGCCCTTACTTGTTTATTCTGTGATTATTCAACAGGATTCTACTCCAAATTAGGGTATAGGATATTGAACCCTACCCAATTCAGTAAAATCTTAAATTTCTGTTTACTTGGATCCAACCCAGATGGAGAAATTTGGGATAACAATCACCCCACGAGTAAAATTTTTTTTATTTAAAAACAACCTATCAAAGGTTATATCCACTGTATACTCACAAAACACTCTTCCTATGCAGTAATAAGGAGTTGAGCTGGGCATAATATTGCAAGCCAAGAAAGATGGAAACAAAATTGGAGCAGAATTCTGAAACTAGTTTGTACGAACCCAGTTCGCAAAAGAGAGAGAGAGAGGAGGTAGGGTAGCTGACCTTATTATTGAACATCCAACAACACATTTAGGTATATTCTTCTGATAACAAAAAAATCTTGCTTAAATTTGGTAGACAGCACCCATGCTATCTTGATCACAAAACTCAATTTTCACAATGTGCACATATGATACAGATGTGAAACTCTGTGACTTGCAACATATCAATATAATTTGTGATCAACATTTTCCATTTACTGTGATTGCACAATTCATTGCACACTGCATTGCACACTAAGAAACCCTACCATTGCACACCTTGCGATCAAGATTACCATTTCACATACAAGAACCTGAGTGTTGTTGCACCAGGATGATAAGGTAATGAACAACACTGTGCTACAGTAGTAGGGTTTTTGTGTGCAAGGATAGGGAACAACAATGTGTGACAACAGGGGAATGCTAGGGTAAACTGGCCCATCATCGATAACTTGTCTATGATCAAACACTTTGGCAGATTTTTTTAATTTTTCTCCATTTTGAGTGATTGGCAATGTTATAAGAGCGTCTTCTCAAGCTTTACAAATTATCTTTGAAATGCAAAGCTAATCGACCAGTCAAAAAAGAACAGTAAAGAAAGTATGTTTTTTCAAATTGCAAAACACATCTTTGTGCATTTTTTTTTCATTTTGAGCCCTTCTATTTTCAAACCTCATAACTTTCTTATTTCTTATTCATTTTAAACAATTTAAAGTGCCATAGGAGTGCCACCTGAAGTTCTACAAATCGTGTTTGAACTCTAATAACAACACAGCAACATACAGGAATTGGCCTTTGTAGTGTTTTGTGATTTGTTTTTGTTTACTTCTTGACACTTTGTACTTTGGGGGTTCATAACTTTCTCATTTCTAATTCATTTTGACAATTGTTAGTGTCTAATTGCGTTAAGAGGAGAGGTTCAAGTGTTGTTTGGACACCAGAAACAACAGAGCACTCCCCTTGGATCCAGCCTGCCCTGAGTGCTTAAGTGTTCAGTCACTGGCCAGTTTACCCTAGTGCCATAATATGGGGAAAATGCAATGATATGTAAATTTACCCTACTTGAAATGATGGTCTTGTATTTGAAAGAAAGTGATGCAGCAAGTAAAAGCCCTGGAAAGAGAATCATGTCTCTTTGGTGACCTTTTTCAGATCCTCCTCTTCTGCTTGGAACCATATCATGTTACTAATTTGCTCTCATTATAGGTACTATAGTAACTTGGCAGGTTTGACACTAATTACTTTATTTTCATAAGTTTTGAAACTCTTGAAAAAATATTCATTTCAAAAGAAAAAAAAATTTAAGTTGGAAAGGAAAATAGAATGTCTTCTAGAATAGTTCTCGGTATATTCTTTTCTTGACATAGAAACTTCCCTAGAAAATAATTACTTATTTGACATTGAATTGTTGAACTTGCCATGGTGCTAGGGTATATGCCTTTGTCGAAAAGCAAGCATACGAGTTGACTTCATAAGCTTTGGGCCTCATGTGAAATGTGAACTTGGATCTATGGTGCCAAATGCACTATATATATATAAATATGTAGTAACTTTCCACTAATAGTGTATTCAACATACACCCATTTATGTAAAGCCCATTTATTTGCTCACAAGATCTGCACACCCTTGATTTCTAAAGATATGTTGCACAAGATTTGCTACACACCCATTTCTACACGTCTAGTGTTGTATAAGGTAATTATTAATTTTGATGCACACCATTTGTCCATAGATAGACAGGTGGACAACATAGATTTTTATATTCTTAAATTTCTCTTGCGGACACCAATTTCTGGAGAGATGGGTGCCAGGTGAGGTTTAAGGGGGGCCCACAGGACCTGATGTGGAGGATAGATACCAGAGTACCTTTACCATTCCTTCATCTTCTTGCCAAATTTTCAATTTTTTCATTTTTCCAGTTGGGCAGTAACAATAAGAATTTTCTAAAATTCAGACACTTTCAAAGACCTGAGCATATAAACCCGGAAGAAAGGAAACAACCATGTACAATAGACAACAAATAAAATTTCTAAAACTTTGAGCAAGTCTGTGGACAAGTAATTTTGAAACAAAACAGCATTCACTGAAAATAATTTAATTATTGTGGGAATGGTTTAAAAGGTACTGTGGTATACTGCAAGATTTGGTGCATATTAGAAATATATGCAGATTGGGAAAAAAGATGCAAGAAGGAAGGACATGGATAGATAATCCAGAGCTGAGTTTTCAGAAACTTTTCAAACAGTAAACTTCAGAGTTACATGGCATGGATCCTTTGCCTTTCTGTTTTTTATTTTTATTTATTTTTGTTTTTTATATAATTGGTTTTGTTCTCTGAATATGGGATGCTTTTGGTGTAAGCTATCTAAAGTTAAGAGTTTTTTTTTCTTTTTTTCCCCCCTTTTCTCTGGAGTTTCTGTAGCAGGCAAATTGGCCATCAAAAACATAATATTCCACAAGAACTAACTTGGGTTTCTCATTTTTTTTGTCAACACCTTTTTTGCAATTTTCTCCTTCCCTGAATCTGTTCCCACATGATGAGACTCTTCTAGACACTGTTCTTGTGCACTTAGACATCTGAGGAGCTTCTTCTTCTTCTTCTCTCTTTCTCTCTGTCCCTCTCTAGCTCTCTCTGCATATGTCTCTCTCTTGGACTCTCCCATCTTGATATTATTGATTCACTCATCACTAGAAGCGTAAAGAATCATGAGTCGGGAGTTCATGTGGAATCAGTGTCAATCTCCTCCTCAATCTGAGTTTCTTGCAGAACATCGATCTGTGGTATTGTCGGCAGCTGCCTAGATGACATATTCATTGCTGTAAATTGCTGTTGTCTTTCAAGATGTCGACTGCTGCAGTAGTGACATCGACCAGCTTGAGTTCCAGCTCCGTCGGCTCGGGTGGCAGAAAAGTGTCATCAGATCTTCTGACCCAATTGTCGAATGTGCTTCCCACGGGCACCTTCCTGGTGTTCCAAGTGCTAGC
>Ga0116231_10002216_pt1 | contig 40643 bp, 20 predicted proteins | sample S1TSphgellanicum_2_FD_89695 | JGI IMG/M metagenome (GOLD analysis project Ga0116231, IMG submission 89695) | Host-associated microbial communities from peat moss isolated from Minnesota, USA - S1T2_Fd - Sphagnum magellanicum MG | ecosystem: Host-associated > Plants > Peat moss > Unclassified...
ACTATTGTGACTAATGGGACATATCAACCTATTAATGGATGAGAATAAATGTAAAATTGATGTAACCAATAGGATGAAATTTCTAATAGTTGCATCATAGTTGTGAAAATGACCAAAATAGTTAAAAGTTGGTCTTGTAGTTGCAAATATTCTCAAATCTAGTCGCAAACGACTATAAGTCGCATGTAGTCGTAAATTGACTGGTTACATTTTGGCTAATTTCTACTAGTGATTGTAATTTATAAGGATGTGAAACACAAATTCAACAAACTAAATTATAAATACAAAAACACAAAGTGAATTTCAAACTCAATGGAAAGTTGAAAACCTAAAATATGTGCATTATAATGTGTTTGGCCACCTATCAATGGTTAAAAATCAAGCTATCAACTTCAACTTACAACAATGCAAGTTGTAACCATGTATGCAAATAATTGGAATTCAAGTTGGTTCATACCCCACTCATGTCAACAAAATTGCAAATAAAAAAGTTGAAAGTTGGGTGCAATCTCGTTTGGGTAACCCCCCAAAGGAACCATAGGAATATATAAGATTTTTTTCCCGTATCTACCAAATATAAAAAGGTGCAATCACACTAATGCAATTGTAACCAATGTTTGGTTTTTCATATTTTAAAGTGGTAATTTAATTTGGTGTTGAAATCATTGGATTTACTTATATAACAACATCCATTATATATCATGAGAACATGTGAATAAATTTAAAATAAATGTAATGAATTAAAAATATGCAAAAACACTTTAAAAACATTGTAATTCATGTTTTTAAATAGTAAAATGACTTATAAAATGACTTGAAAAACTTTTAGAATGACATATTTTAAGCAAAATTTTAATACAAACTTTAACATGTACTAGATATTTTTAATAATATTTTAAATTATTTCTTTGTAGACTTTATCAAAATATTCAAAAATACAAGTAGTCTCCAAGGAGGGGATTATCGCTCTTTTATCATGTTTGTAGCCAAAATTTATATAAAATCAATTCAATTGAAGAAAATCCAACAATGGAAAACATGATGATTCATATGGTGGTGACGATCTTTCACATGTGTAAATGTTGTCAGGCATTAAAATTTTGTTTTGAATCCAAAAATGTTGAATTTTTTTTTTATATTCAAATCCAAACAAAATTTAATGAGCCAATGTGTTTACTTGGGATTAAGGACTATTGTCCTTTCAAAATCCTTTTGCCAGAAAACACTTTTTACATAGAAAGGAAATTTTGAATGAAATCTTTTGTAACTTTTCATTTATCATATTTACAATTTTCCTAATATGTGATATGTTTTGTGTTAATTCTTTTGAATAAATATGAATTTTAAAAAGTGAAATTTTTTTCTTAGATTTTACATTTCATTTAGAAACATGATCATAATTTCAAATCACACCCAATTTTTTTGACATTTTAATTTCTTATGATTTAAACTATAACTTTTTTTAAAACACCATGTACATTGTACCATATTTGCATGTTGTAAAAACCTAATTTTTTTGAAGTTTTGAATGCGTTTGAAATGTGCCTAATAGTCCCCCATTATTATAAGTTTTGAAAATTAAATATTTTTTTATTATGAAAGTTATAGGGCCCTTTATGAAAGTAGTGTTATTGAATGAAAATGTTAAATTGTCATGTGTTCAAATTGAAATTCAAAATTGGAACGTGTAATGATTCAATTTAAACTTCATAACATCCATTAATTAGTGATCAACCAAACACAACTTGCTATGATTAACATGCCATTAAAGTGGCACCACATAGACATATGTAAAAACAATTGTAAAAATTAATGTGTTGACATAGTTTTAATTTTACATGATTTTTTTCTACACATGTGACTTACACTTAAGACTATAAATTCTAAGCCCAATGAATACAAAAAATCAACCAAATGGCCCAAAAAAAATCCCTTTCTATTTAGCCCCACAAAAGAAATTTTGTGACCTTCAAAATTGTCATATTATTTATAATTTAATTGAATGCATCAAATGAACATTTCTTAAGATAGATGTAAACACATTTTATCCATAAAAAAACTGAAGTCAATAGTATTACTTAATACATTCCTTTTGATTCTTTAAACAAAATATTATGATTAGATACAATTGACATGAGTTTTTTAAGGATTCAAAAGGACATTTATATATTATATATTATATTTTCAAAATTTTCAGTAGGACATTATTCTAATTGTAGGCACAAAACATTACATTATGATTGTAATGCAATAAATGTTATGAAAACCCAAAATTATCCAATGCAATCCTTCGCCTATTAAATAGTCCTTTTGGGTGCCCGCCCATGAATGTACCTAGTTTTTCACAACTTGTCATTAACAAACTATTCATCAAGGGCAATGGATAAAACTAATGACACAACTAAACTAAAAATAATGAATTGTTTATAAAAGGTGGTGATGGACATAATTAATGATGTGATAAAACATAATTAACTTATAATAACATAAAAATCCAAGCTTGAAAAGCAACACAAAACAACATAGGAGTTTTTTTCCATAATTGCATAATAAAGATAAATTATTGCAACTTATACAAATTAATATGCTTTGGAGATTCAATTTAGCAATAGTGACATGAGAGACACACTATGAAGATTTATCCCCATACATTAAATGTTTGAAACGTCATTCATACATAACCCATTCTAAATTAACCTCAAATTGAATAGCTTTTTTACACTAACCCAATTTTTTGTTAACCTAACTAAAACTTAACTAAACAAGTAAACTACAATAATAATACAACTCTTGCCTCTTAAAGGTAATGCATGCCCAATTTTTTTCAAATTATACCCATAATTAATTTTCTTCCCTAGGTTGCTTAATTTACATAAGGGTTTAACTTGTAGCTTTTTCCTTTTTATATGGCTTTTTAATAATAAAAGGAAAATTCTCAAGCTACACATATATATACAGAACATTTGAAAGGTTTTTGGGGTGCATTCTTTATAAAATGAGCTAAAGACTGTGTGTACATGCATAAAATCTTGCACCCTTATGACTTTGAAAAACAATTACATGAATTGTAAAGATTATAATTTAATAAATCACTTTCAAAATGTTTATATATTTATGCATTTTCATCACAATGAATTTTGTGCAATTTTGATATGTTTCATTGGTCATCAAATGTATAATAAGGAGTGGACAGTTCAATGTGGACTAGGTGTTAAAATTTTGAACATTCTTTATCTTATGTAAAACCAAACCAATTTTGAAAAATTGTGGATGACCATATATTGATGATTATGAAGGCATGGTATCATTACAAATTTGAATTTTTTAAAATTTTAATTATCCACAATAGTCCTTTTTTAGTGTTTAAATTGCTTTTGATAATTAAAACTACATAATGTTAAGAACTCCCTAAAATATATTTTAAAAAATATATATAAACAAAGGCAAGGTTGCATTTTCATAAATATTGAATGTGTTATATAAGAGTACTTTTTTTTTTGTGAATATATTTTGTTTCATTTGGAATGATGTTAAAAAATAAAATGTTTGATAAACTCAATTTATAATGTATCATTGAAGGTTTGAAAGACATATTATTTAAAAAATATTGACATCTCTACTTTTGTTGAAATCTACACATTTGATTTACTTGAAAATTTATCATTAAAAAATATATTTAATTACATATTGTTTGAAAATTCATGGACACACATGTGAATACAACTTATGAAGTTGGAAAAATCATCCTGTAATGGGTTCTATCCAAAACATGGAGGTCATGTTTCAAATTACTTGAAAAAACATAATCCCTAGAAAGGACCTACACCTTGGGGCGATTGGCTATTTTTACCATGAATGCACCTTTTGAAATAAAAAATCCAAATGAGTGGTTAAGGAAAAAGTTTCAGGAAAGTAACACTTTGGGTTTCTTTTCTTAAAAACACAAAGAACAATTTTTTTCACTTTTAAAAAATGATTTTATTTTTTGAGAGGGCTTCAAATAGTCCTTCTTTTTATATTGTTTAATAAATTGTGGATTGAAACATCCACAATTTTTTGAGTATTTTTCAAAGGTTAAGATCAGGAAATCTTGAAAGGCCATTGCTTTCATGTTTACAAATTTGTAGTAATTCACACTTTTTTTTTTCAATTAACAATTTGGGCCATACCCTATTGACTATAGTTGATAAATAAAATATATATTTTTACAATGGTGCAACTTGACATTTAATGATCAATGGTCAAAAAATTTAGGAACACATGTCAAGAACATTTTAAAAACATGAATTTCTTTCTTGTGTAGCCTATGTCGGTGTCTACAATTTTTTTCATAGTGTATACATAGGTGGGAAACACATAGCCCATATGGTGCAAGTCAATAGTAAAAATCAAAAATTAAAAAAAAATTAAAATTTTAAAATTAGGTCCACCTTTTTTTGAATTTTGGAGAGGTGGTTCTTAATGGTACCACTCAAAGATGGGTTTGTCTTTAAGGTCACCCTTAAGTGATGGCCCACATATCTTTTTCCATATTCATGATTGATTGTTTTAAATACTAGTAGATTTACTTGTAAGGTGGGGAAAAATAAGATTAAAAAAACTATGTGAAAATCTTAATTGCAATGAAGTTAGTTTTCACATCACGTCATGTTCACATAACAACCCATATGCATTTTCATGGATGAAATAAAATGATAGATAATATTTCATAGATGAATTTTATATGCTTGTGTGATTTTTTCCATGAATTTTTTATCGTTTATCAACGAAATTTCAAGAATGAAAGTTCTAGGTCCATTGAAAATTCATGCATGATATTCCATGGATGAACATCTTAGGAAATTTTGATGAATTTTAATTGATGAAATAAAATTATGAATGAATTTTAATGACATTTCATGGATGAACTGTATTTCATCTTGAAAGCTTCATGAAATTTGAGGTCATTCACTACATGTTAAGTTCATCCAATCGAAGTTCAAATGCTTGGATGAACTTTCTTCTAAAACTTTTGTCAATGAAATCTCAAGGATGAGTTGTAGTTCTTAGTGGAAAGTTCATCCAATCATCCATTGAAAATTCAAAAATTATATTTCATGGATGTTCATCTATGGAATTTTGATGAATTATAGAGGTTGAAATAAAGCTTTGAATGAATTATATTTCATGGATGATATGAAATACTAGAGCTAATATTTCTTGATGGACTTTATTTCATCACAAAATATGGTGAAATTTCATCAACAAAATATTCTAAATGAGAGTCCATCCATTGGAATCCATGGATGATATTTTTTGTACATTACATTATACTCCATGGATGAAGAAGTTAATACATCTTGAAACATCATGAAGATTAACCCAATTGTTTCATGTTCATGAACTAAGGCAAATTTCATCTAGTGGGGTCATTTCTCTTCATTCATCAAAATTAATGTTGTTGCATTTGGACATAATTCATACATGAAATTCATCCAATCAATGAGATTAAATGCACTTACCATAATTCAACCCATGGACATAGGTTGATGGAGGTCAAGTTTATAAATTAATCAATTTCACACATCATCCACATCATCCACATCATCTATTTGGATGAGAATGGATGATGATTCACCATTTGATGGGCTTACATCTCAAATGCTTAGTTAAAATTGAACACAAACAAAACATAAAATTGAACTCAAGAACCTTTCACATTGATCTCTCTATACATTCCAAATAGGGGGGTAGCTCAAAGCACATTGGGCAGTCCAAATGATAAAGTTGCCTTTGGTGAGTTCCCGACGTGGCAATGGGGATGTGAACTTCACAACATGAAAAGAACCAAAGTGGACTTTGCAAAAAGGGAAAGTCAAATTGGCAAAATGGGTGAAGCAAACGCGTTTCCATACCCATACATATGGTATAGATTTCAAAACTCAAAGGAGCTTTTCCACCATGGATATTCATATGGCACGGCCGTGTTGGACACTCCCCATGCCCAGCTCCCACATGGACATGTTTGTGGCAGTTTGAGCATGGTATAATTTCCAAACCTCAAACAAACTTTTCCACCATGGACCTTCATAAGGGCAAACCTTCTAAAAAGTCATTGAATTTTTTTTCATTAGCTTGCTCCAATTAGGATAGGAACCAATCCCTTTTTTTGTGGTAGGTTTCTTGTAAACATTATAAATTTTTGGGGGGTTGCTTGTAAACTTTATAAGCATGAAATCGGGGTGTTCACATTACAAATTTGACATTTCTTTGGGTAAACATAACCACGGTCAGACTCACTTCAAAGGGTCAAGGTTCCCATTGTAGGTGCTGCTGCTTCAGAGTGGATGCTGGAGCATAGGCAATGTATGCAATGGCCATGTTCTAGACAATTGTTGAACGTTAGACTTTGTTTTAATCCTATCTGTAGACGTTATAGTATTAGTGTCTAAGAGCATCTCCAGTGGCGATCGGTATGTGAGCCTGCACAGTAATATTGGATGAAGAAAACCCAAAAATGCCGGTTTGGCTCAGTAAAATGGGCTCTGGCTGGTAAAAGTTGCAGCAGCGTTGTGCGCTTGCAGAAAAGAGTGTAATAAATATGATCTAACTGCTACTCACTGTTTCTGATTGGTCCAGGTGGCTTGCTACTAGTAGTCCCCTGCTGATTCGCTGTCCCAGTTTCAGTTTTATGGGTGGGGTTGCAAAAGAGTACGTAACCAAACTTGGATGTGAAAAATATTTTCTCAGAGTCACATACTGAGCACCACTGGAGATGCTCTTTGAATATACAGAGGATGTTGAAAAGGCATGTGTGTAGAAAAAAATGTTATGGCCAACAAAATTGCCTGATTTAGTGGTCTGAATTTTTTTTTTTCCCTTCGTTATCTCGAGTGAACTAATAGCTAAATCTTATTAGGGTTAGCTCTGTAATAGGGTTTAGCTAAATCCATAATGGGGTTTGGTAGGTTTGTGAGAATTTTAGAGGGCCAATAGAAATGGTAGAAAGGGATCATAATTTTCAATAGGGCCCACAGGTCAGAGAAGTGTTCTCAAAATGTGGGGCCGGACTCTCCAACGAGGGACCTCATCCAAGGTCCCTTATTTTGCGAATGTCGCCTCCCTGGGGCTACACATGCACGATCCACCTTGTGGACTAAAGTTTTGCCAAAAAGACTTTGAAGTTGGACCCTCATATTGCGAACTGACTCATAAGTCCCGACCTATTGCCACATTTACAAGAAAGAGTTTGACCACCCCACATGAATGAATTTTCTTTTTGTGGAGAAAATTCATTATCTTGTTATTAAAAAAGTCCCAAGCAACATAGTCAAAGGGGACTTTTTTTTGACAGATTTCAAAATAAAATCCCCATATTTCGAGGAAGAAAGTTATGAAATTGTCAAGATTTTTGGAGGATGTGGGCAAATTTGTAGCTTTCTTCTCTTGAAATCCCCATATTTTAGCCAATGGGTTCTAGAGGTTCATCAACATGTAATAGGATTCCTTAATTTTTCTATTTGTGTTGTAGCCAGATTTTGGCTAAATCCTCTTGTGGCTAATCACCACTTTTGGTGAACATGAAAAAATTGAATTTTTTCCCCCCTCCACACCACTATTTTTATAATGATTAATTATAGCCAAATTTGACTGAAATGTCTTATGGATTTTTGCCACTTCAGCTAGATCACAAAAATGAAACACTGGTGTGGAGCAGACCTTTTTTATTGGCGAAATTTCACCAAAAAGAAAAGTTCAGAATTCAAAAATCAAGTGACTTTGGAGGTCTTTAATCACCCAAGTGAATTCCAAAAATATAAAAGGGTGATTAAAGATTTGAACTTAAGTATAAAAATGTGATTGGAATTTTTTTAAAAAAGATTCCAGATTTTCATATTTGGTTTTCAGTGTGTAGCCAAAAATATAAAAAGGATGATTAAAGATTTGTACTTTAATCACCAAAAGTGATGGGAAAAAACAAATAAAAATTTCCAGATTTTTATATTTGGTTTTCACTGTGTAGCCAAAAGTATAAAAAGGACAATTAAAGATTTCTACTTTAATCACCAAAAGTGATGGGAAAAATTTAATAAAAATCTCCGGACTTGGTTTCTCACCATGTAGCCAAAAACATAAAAAGACAATTAAACATTTGTACTTCATATGTGGTGTATAGGCAGATTTGGCTAAATCTTCGTAGGGACGATCACCACATTTTATACATCTTTCTTCGTATTATGGACAATTGCCATTTCGCTAACGCGGTGCCCATGGGGAGTGTGGTCAAAACTTCATGTAAACTATTATTTTTGATGGAGTAGGTAGACTTACTATTTATGATTGATACATGATAAACTTCCAAGAAGATAGAAAATGTACACCAAATACCCCCAAAGAGGCACCAAAAAACTCAAAACACGTGAGCTGTGAAGGCTCTTCTTCAAGTATTCACTCAGCTAACTCTCTAAAGTGTCATTTCAAGTATAAAAACCCATTATTGCTGGTAGATTGCTCACTCATTCCAAGTATCAAAAGTACAACAATTAGTACACACTACACAGTGCCTTTCCTTCCTTGCAAAGAGCTCTTTTTGGCAGGTTTTTTTTCAATCTCACTCTGTGTGTGACCAAACTCAGGGTTCTGGTGCTGTGTTTGTCTTACTTCACAGATAACTCTATTGGGTGAACTCCAGTACTCTCACTTGCACAAGTGTTGAGTCGTTACTAGTTAGGTCCATGCAGTTGTACCAGACTTTTCCAATATTGCTGCTCTAGGTTTTTTCCCAGTGAACAGAACTAGCACTCTAGGGTTTTTCTTCCCTCCCAGTGAACATAACTAACACTAGGGTTTTTTTTTCTCCTTGTGTAGGGTTTTGCACAATGGACGTTGCCATCATGAGCTTGTTGTACACAAGTGCAGGAAGCTGCTGCAGTAAAGGTCAGGCTAGTCAAGCTAGGAAGGTGATCTTTGCATTTGCCTGCTGCACAGCGCTACTACTAGTCGCTGCTCCGGCTCTTCAGATGGTGCAAGCTTCGGATGCAGATCCTTTGCAGGACTTCTGTGTGGCAGATTTGTCCCCTAGTGCTCCACATGTTAATGGATTCGCTTGCAAAGACCGTGCTAATGTTACTTCTAAAGACTTCCTCTTCACGGGATTCCGTAAAGCTGGTTCGATCCTAAGCCATTGAACTTTTGCGAAATGGGTATATTAAAAAAAATTATATGCTAATAATTAGCTCGTCAAAAATCTCGTCCACATGCTTTTGTTATGTAATTGGTCGAACGTGCCAGTTGCCATGCAATATAATATAATTGTCGCGTTCTACACCAAATGAAAAACAGCGCCGATGTTACTCCCTGCTCTATCACTTAACAGAATAGAATGTGTATGAACAAGTCTGCACATTCGGATCACCTAGTCTCATTAAACAAAGACTTTCTCGACAAACTGCACAAGTTAGATAACGATCAATCCCAAGACCCACTTCACTATATTGCAATTATTTAGCAGCATTCACAGGACCATAAATTCTAACTCTGCTACTCGTCGTTTGGTTATATTTCAGGGAATGTCTCCTACTCAGGTACAAACGCGATCCCAACGTTGGGAGATGTACACCAATACCCAGCATTGAACACACAAGGAATCTCCCATGTAAGACTTGATTTCGGAGTAGGCGGCGTCATTCCTCCACACATCCATCCTTTAGCCACCGAGACTTTGTTCGTGGTGCAAGGCTCCATCTACACAGGCTTCATCAGCTACGACAATGTGCTATACGCCGAAGTACTGCAACAAGGAGACGTCTTCATCTTCCCCAGGGCCAGTCTGCACTTCCAGATCAATGTGGGTACTGGACCTGCAGTGACTTTCAACAGCCTCAACTCCCAGGACCCTGGATTCTTGCTTACAGCAAACCAGCTGCTGGCCACCAACATCTCCTCTGCGGTGCTTGAGGCGTCTCTGGGAATCAAATCTAAAGAGCTCTGGTCACTAGAAGCATCTGTCCCTTCCTTTTGGAGTCTGGCAGCGCCCTGATCCAATTTGCAAGGGCTCTCTCATTGAGTGTAGTAGTGTCTGTAAAGACCTACCAAATTAGGGTACCTAAGCCTATTCGAGTCCTAAGCCTAAATAAGCTCAATGAATGGCAATCATCCATAAGTATATTTAGCCAAATTTGCCAATATTCAAATTATGAAAGTGAAAAAAATCTTCAGCATGCCTTTCATGTTTTAGGCAATTGTGGTGACTTTCAATGGTGATTTTTTAAATAAAACATTGGTCTTTTTGGCAAATTGTCTCCCAAAAGACAAGGGAATATTCTTTTTTAAAATGTTTTTTGCAAAATGCCAAAATTTCACCATAAAAAAAATTCATTGCCTACAATATGTGACCATGAAACCCGACTCTTAGAATGTGCAAAATCAAATGTGATATGTTCTAGTGTGGCCCATGGCCCAAGTGTGAAATCTAAATTTTTTCCAGTTTTGGTTTTGTTGATTTTTTATGGAATTGCCAATGAGAGAGATTACTCAAAATTGAATATGGACTACTCAAGAACCTTAGGTCTAGAAATTTTACAAAATTACCTCCATATGGTCCTCTTGTCATTGAGACCTTTCCAACAATACCAAAAGCATGGCCCAATTTCCCTAATTTTTTAAAAGTTTCATTCTATTGAATTTTCTATGACAAAATGGTTCAATATTAAGTAACTCTTACACCATAGGTCTAAACATTATGAAACCACCTAAGTGCATCCCCATGGTGGCCTTTCCAACACTACAAGAATGCAATGGGGGATGTCATGGTTTAACAAATCTCAACATGACAAACAAACAAACAAAATTCCTCCATACATAGATCTGAACCTATAACTATGACCTATAACTAAATATGTGACCTACAACTAGTAAATATAAATTGAAGTCATCTCCCATTTACCCCATGATTGCACACCATTGCACACCTCATTGCACGAGGAAAACCAAATTATTGCACTTTGCCATGCACATCAAAACCCTACTATTGCACACCTTAATCTACCCAAGATAATGATTTCATTATCAAGAACCATGAGTGTCTTGTGCAAAGATTGGAAACATTCGTATGCAACAAGAAGGTTTTTGTGTAATGATAGAAGAACAATGTGAAAGAGGTGGGTTGTAGTCATGCACAAGAAGATTTAGAACATCTCCACCCTATCACCTTGTCAACAATAATTGGACAAACAATTTATTGAGGAGCTTCCCATTGCAACCCCATGATCATTAAAAAAAAATTGTTCTTGTTTGTCGAGGCTCCATGCTTTAATACAAATGCCCTCTTTGTTGTCATTACCAAGAGCCATGTTATATTGTTTTGCAATGTGAACTTCTTGTGGGGAAAAAAAAGGTTGCAATGCAAGTTCTTGTTTTTTCTTGTTACAATTATGTAAGCTTCTTTTGTGAAAAAGTTCCTTCTTTTGTTGTGTACACTTGCTATAACACAAGCTTTTTTTTTCCTTGTTACATGCACTTGTTGCAATGCTCAAGCTCTTATTTATTTATTGTATTGCATGTTTGTTGCAATGTGACTTGTTGCACAAAAGTTTTTTTTTTGTTTTGCATGCTTGATAATTTGTTACTATTGTCCTCCTCAACTATGTTTTTTTTCCAACATTTCTCCTTCTACTTTGTTGGCTTTGTAGCATGTGATTGCAATGGGGCACAACAACTTTAGATTGGCATGAGTTCAACAACCTCCTTAACAACTTTGGTTTTGTTGGGAAAATTTGCCAATTTGTGATGGGAAGTAGAAAAATTTAGGATTTCTCTTATAATTTGGCAACTTGTTGGGACTACCTCTTTAAAATGTTGATTTTAGATTTTTTTTTTTTCATAATGTGGTGACATGGGACCCATTTTTTCCAAAAGAAATCCTTTGTACTTTCCTAATTTTTCTAGCCAAGTTGCAAAAATTCACCCTAAAAAAGCAACAATGTTTTCCAATAAAAATTAGTGTGTGGAAATAGAGGAAAATTTGCAATACTAGGTCCATGTAGCCTATTACATGTGTTGTGAAGGAACAAATGGAAGATAGACTAGGAGTGAAAGCATGATAAAATATGCTAAAAAAATGGTCCCAATTTTGTAGAAAATGAAAATGTTAGTTTTGGAAACATGCAAGTATGTGAAACCTTTTAACATTGAATTTAAAAACTAGATGAATATATAATAAGTGACATGAAAGAGTTTTTAAAAAAAATTAAATTATCATATTATCTTTTTTTGAAATTACTTTCAAAATAAAAGTTTTAATATTTTGCAAAAACTACATACCTTTCCCATTTGCTAAATAATATCAATTTTTTACATGGGTTAAATCACATTCAAACAAGCCAAAAAGATGTCAAATGACCATGAAAATTGTAAAGTCTCATAAATTTATTTTTCTTTTGTGATTGAAATCCATGGTAATAACATTATTACAAAACATGTCTTCATTTCATTATGCATTTCACTTGCATTTCACCCAACATTGAGTGGGAAGGCCTTTCCCCTTCAATGTTGGGTGGAATGTGAGTGGAATGGGGACATGTTTTATAGTAGTGTTATGGTAAGTTGTGTTACATGACTGAATTGAATGTTAAGATGTTCAAATTAAAAAGTCATTTGATTCAACTTTAGGTTATGATTCTAATTAAGGATTTTTTAAAAGTGAACAAAAATTACATAAGATAAAGACAATTTTCCAAAGGATTATATTATTTGTAATATCATAAAACATTTTTGTTGATTATTATTTTTAAATGATAAAAGCCTACTAGCCACACTCAAAAAACATTCACAATTTTTTAAATGTGATTTTTTCATTTTTTAGATTTTAAAAGTAAATGGAATATATGTACATTAAATATTTAAAAAATTGTAGGTTTTAAATAGAATAAAGTGATTTATCAAGTAAGGTAGTGGTTCATTTTAGGCAATTACAACATTCACAAGAGTCACAAGCAAGTTTTTATAAATGATCCATATGAATATGGTGTCAAATTCTAAGATTTCACTAATGTAATCCAATATGAACATGATTGGACCCAAATGTACAAATTGTAATTTTTTTGCCCAAAATAATATACACTAAGAAATAGTTATGAATATCCATTATCAAGTTACAAAAATGAATTGCCATTCGTAGGAATGTAAAAAAATATGTATTGGATGCCATATGAGATAACATAATTAAAACATGTTTTATCATCCGAATTTGAATAATTTTGTTATAATGGTTGCATAATAAAAGTCATTAGTACATGTGGATGTTGTTGCACAATTTTAAGAACTTGCATTTTTTTATGCTTAGGTTTGAAAGAGGCAACAATTGATGCAAAATTCAACTAATGTTTAAGTAAATTGTACCTTTTTTCCCTCACCTAATGATTTCCTAAACTCCCCAAGTTAAGGAAGATATTTTCTAAATCCATTTCCATTTTGCTTAACCAATACATCCAAACAAACTTTTTATGTATTTTTCCATGAAAGGAAAGTGTCCTTGCCTAGCATATTTTATTGTGTTTTCACCCCTAGACCATTTTGGTTATTTCCAAATCTTCCACAATCTAGTTCACACTACATAGAGTTATTCATTATTTAAAAAAAAAACCTACTATCACATATTATGAGGTATCTTTGTAATTATATAATTGTGAAATGAAATTCATTTCAAAAAAACTTAAAATCATTAAATAAAATTTTTAAATCATCAAATTTCTATCATAAATTCATAGAAATTTTGTTTCAAATGGTTTTAAAAAATTGATGCATAGTATACATTTAGGCTTCATATTGCTACGCACTACCAATGACGTTCAATTAGGTGGTTATGTATTTGGGGAATGAAGATGTGTTTCTATTGTTTATGTTATGGAAACGCAATTGCATTTATGGGACATTTGTTGCATGACTCTTGCATATGTATATAGCTCAAATGTTTGACATTAATTATTTTAGTTAATATTTGTATGATATCATGACTCACTCCTAGATGTGAAACTAAGATTTCCTTTCCAAGCTATGACTTAGAGACTTTTAGATAGGGTCTATCCATGAATGTCAATGTGTGTGGCAAGACTTTAGCACACCCATCATAAATTGCAATGTTTTGGGCTGAAAATGTGAATTCATTCCTTGGTTGTTTCATCTTTCAACCAAATGTCATGTAAAGGTCATCAAAGGTTTTTAGATTTTGAAAATCACACTAAGAACTATTTGAAGGGCCTATAAATGTTTTTTTCTTACAATCCAAAATTTCCAAATGAGAAAATTAGGTCACAAATGAATAGAACATGCTTACATTTGAAGTTCCTAAACAAATTTCCCTATAGAAGGTCCATCTGCCATCTTTTCTTTTTCTAATTTTTTAAATGCATGTGGTGATAATGCACAAAGGTACTACTACTACCTTAATCTGAATCTATAAAGACACAACTTGAAGTTTATATAAACTAAAGCATTTATAAAGTCCAAACAACCAACCATATAGAAACCTGTTGAATCAACCCAAGATACGCATTATCAAGGTCACAATGACTATTTAAAATTAGTTACAATTGTTTCTTTTCCCTTGGGGACTTCTTGAATTTTTCTGGACTCTTCTTGATGTGCATGTAATAAACAAAAATTAAAGGTTAGTGGTTGAACCCATGATCTCAAACATTGACCAAAACCAAAATACTCAAAAATTTTAATGTCTACATTTTCAATTTTATTAATGCATGACATGTTTTTAAAGAGGTTTGGACTATTGCAACACAAATCATTGATGATCTATAGAGGAATCAATGTAGAAGCATCTTTCAAGTTTATGTATTAATTCAAATTTGGATCTAAGCACAACCAAACTTTTTGCTTTTCCACTATTTTCTTCCCTTACACTTGCAAAACATCTTTCTATGAAATGAACTCAACCAACTGCTTTTGTTTCATTGGTTCATCCTCTAGTTTTGTCACTTCCTTCTTTGCCATATGAAGCTCATGTTCATAATTTTGACATCACCTTCTGCATACATGGGTGAAAGCACAATAAAGTGTACAACTAAAAATACATGTTAGTCTACTTGTTAAGTGAACAAAAAGTAGGGACCAAAACCCATCACAAAATTGTTATACACTCAATCTTTTTAATTGAATGATGGGCATAAACACACTAAGCCCCCCAAAAATTGTAGTCACAAGTATAATCTTTATGCAAATAATGTTTTTGGTAATATATGGACATCACATTTTGGATTATTTTTGCTTGCTTTAAGTATATTTGATTAACTTTAAATTTAATCTAGTAAATTATTTTTTAAAATCCAACAAAACATGAAAAAATTGCACATATATTTTAAAACTAAGGTTGTGAATGGAATTCTTAGGTGAACTTTTTTAGTGTATGATATTGATATACATGAATTAAATCTAGGACCATTTAGAGATTTAAATTTTTTGAATGAAATCTCATTCAAAAAATGTGTGTTTTTTGCATTTTTGAACAATAAATGCATAATAATATTTTTCTTAGGAAAAAAACCACTACCATTTCAAAGAAGAGGAGATTTTATAGATGGACATTACATTTTTTTTCAATTTTGTTTTTTGGTAATCTTTTATGAACCACAAACATGAGGCCCTATGGCCGTTGAAAAATTATAAGTTATATATTGTATGTACATTAGTTTTATCCAATCCTTTTCATCTAACCATTGGATCAAAATTCATTTTGATTCAAAATAAAATTTGAGTTCCAAAAGGTTGTCATGCAAATTTAAAATTTTTTTCTTATGTTTAGGATAATCAAAAAATACCATCAAGATATTAACTTATTGCATACTATAATACTTGTTATACATCACCTTTTTTGGTGAAAAGTGGTTCACCCTTAATGCGCTTTCACCTTGATAAATAACAAGATATTTTTTCATTATTATGCATTAATTTTTAAATTTTTCATTGTAAAAGTAGGTTTCAAGTAAACTTTTCTAAATGCAAGTAGGCTCTAAAACCTATTTTTTGTAGTGTAACATTTAATTCAAATATGTGTAAAGTATATTCTACCAAAGAGATTGTAGATTTGTTTTTTGGTGAGGCTCTTGAATATACAATGATCTTTATGCTATAACTTCATACATGTATATTTCATTAAGTTTTCTAATAAAAAATAGGTTTGAACACCATATTAACTAGTTAATTTCAAACCTACTTATTCCCTACTTTTATTATTTTTTTGAAAATTTGTAGTTGATTTACAATAAACCAAATTGAGGGCTCAATAGTTTCAAAATGAAATTTAAATTAAATTTGAATATATTTTCTTGTGTTTTCATGAAAAACTATTTTTTTAAATTTGATATTTTTTTGACAACTTTTTCTATATACTTTACCATGCTTTCACCCACGTGACATTGAAGGATAATGATTCTCTAGGTGATACTTTTCAATACAATTAAATACTGCTTTTAGTGTTACATCATTTTACTACAATACCCTAAAAATGCATCATAAGAAAATGCAAAATGTGAAACACTTAGAACACTAAAAAACATCCTTTGTTACATATCACAATAAGAAAATGCAAATTGAGAAACATGTCCATTAAACATCTATGTCTTATCCATTTGACTTGGAAAAATAAAAAACCTATAACTACAAAACAACTAATGTTGGTGTTCCTATTACATGTGTAGCCATTAAGCTATTTCAAGTCTTCAAGATGGATTTGTGCTATTTTGCGAGTTTCCTTCAAATAAGTCTTAATCAAAAAAACATTTTGAACGTAATTCATTATCCCAAATGCATGGGCAAATGAAAGTGCTTAAATCTATTTGCCCTCTCTTTGGCCAGCCTATCCACCACATTTATAATGGGATAGAGGATGAAAAAAGATCACAGACTACAAAATTATACCATGCACCAAAAAATAACTTTGTTCAACACTAATAGTAAAATTGAATCATGGACACTAGTGACAATAATGATGGGCTCCCAACAGTGGTAGTTCCATCTTGCCCTCATGTCAAATTCACAATGGGAAAATACAAAAAGTGGGCAGGTAAGAAAAGAGAATAAAACCATTAAATTGTGGTGGGTTCATGTCATGAAATTGCATAAACTCTTGGACCTTTTCAATTATTCACAAATGATTTCCAAATGGCTAGGTCTCTAACCAATGATACAACTGCATCCCAAACATTGACAAAGTTCAAGTCTAACTTACCACACATCTTCTTTATATATAACACTACTACAAAATGTGGGTGTAATTCGCTAATCCCCATTCACTAGACCAGTGAATTCACTACCTTCCAACTAATCCCTGTTTATTAAAACCAATGAATTCACTCAAAATTTAATGAAATCACTTAGCGTAAATGGACACCTTTTGTTGTAGTGATAAACAAGTAAATACTAATGTTAAAGGAAAATTAAGTCTTTTTTTTTTTGCAAACTAGTTCTAGCATCACATTTAAATAACATCAAAATTACTAATAAGCTCTAGAAAACCCCTTCACCAACTTTCAAGTTTGCCACACCTTAGCTACAATTGATCAACTTACCAAAGATTTTATGATGGCCTCCTTGGACAGAAAGCAACTTGTTAACTCCAAAACCTCTAAAAGGCACATTAAATAAAATGCATTGTATTATAGATTAACACATGAACATTAGGATCATGCTATCTAGCAAATCCACACACCAAGTAACCACATTGTTACCCCTTTAGCTTGTTGGTCTACAAAAAGGCTTTCTTTGTGGACCACAGTAGTAGTCAATTATTGCACATTATAACACCTCTCATTAGAAGCCAACACACTAACAAACTCCACCTTTCAAATTGGCCCATTGTTGATGTTTAGGCCCAAGGTTTTGGAAAAAGGTGACCTCAATTCAACACTAGGCACAAATTGACACTAATAGATTTAACAAATACACTTGATGACATGTGTGTCCATAAATCTTTTGGATTCACCAACTTCACTCACCAACCATTAAGAGAAAGAGCCATTATTCTACGAACATATTTATATAATTCACCAAACAAAGCCAAAAGCATACAAATTGCAAATAACTTCACATATTAAGTAATCCATAGCTCACAACCAGAAAATCGTTATTGTGCAGCATCATGTTAAGTTGTTTCACACATCAACACACAATTCATTTTGCCACCACCTCCACCATATCAATGGTTGCAATTCAACTATTAGTATGTATTACCACCTCGACAACTTTAAGTACATTGAAAGATCAAGGATTAATTGTTTCATGCCATGTATGGGAACATACATATTCTAGTGCATAATAGGTTTCATTGTTTATTCCCTCCATCATGGAACTCTAAGGCCAAGTCTAACACCTTGCACCAAGAATCCCCTTTAGCCTCCCTTAAGCGAATTCCAAAAACAATGGGCAACATTGCAAGCACTCCATTATTAGAGGTTAACAATTGTGGCCAAAACAAAAAAAGTTCCTCTACTAGGTTATGCATCACCTTAACACATTTGGACATCCTCTTATAACCAAAGTGTACCCCTCCATGACAATGTAATGACATCATCCTTACAAATAAACCAATACAAGCAAAACAACAAACCATTATTAGCAAACAACCCACTAAATGTTCTCCCTTGAACACGATTGAAAGATAATAACCACTCAAAAAAGTCGATCAAAAGACAAAGTTACTTCTTGATGAAATTTGTTTATGGTTTTTGTGTAGCCTCTTGAGCTTCCTCTTGAGACGACACCCCTCCCAGCTTTGATAATAGTTCCCCACCCTTTGCAATATCCTCTTGACAAAAGTCATACTCATCATTCATATAAAAAAGGCCTGAATTGGATGGGACAAATAAGATTTGTTTCATTTAGTGGCAATAGAATTGTCCACATGTACAAAAACTTGTCCTACCACAACAGCCATAGTTGTTACTACCGAACTTGCACCCCAAACCAAAATGTAAATCTCAAACAAATAAACACCAAACCCTAGTTGAAAATCTAAACCTTCAAATTCTTGGAAAGGTTTGCTATTAATTCTATAACCCTAAATTCATCTATAATGCTTTGAAGGTAACAAGCAGGTTTTACTACCAAGATCCCTTGTTGTGTTAAATAGCTATGTGTAATCAAAATGGAAAAATTGTAAAACGATGAACCATACTTGCAACCTTAGATAAACTACAACATGGTGAAGTTCTACCTCTATTGGATTGATGACCCTTGGAAAACCTCTAGAAATTTGCATTTGGAACTTACCCTTTTCGATCATCTATGATCTAACATCACCCATCTTTTTATGTAGAGCCTGAATGATACACCACATGTTCCACAAGTATATATTTATAGTTGTCAATTATCACATGTCATGCAAGAGCATGAGTCTAACTATAAATGAGGTGAAACCACTATGCTTGATGTGCATAACATCTTCAGCAACAACATGATATGTATTTAACTTAACAGTATCCTTGGATTTGGTATTTCTAAAAGCATTCCTCCTTTGGGGGTGGGGTTATTTGAGACTTTTCAAGGCCTTTCAGAGAAGTAGAACAAAGCCACAAAAAAATGCATTTCTTATCAATAGATTGCTTAGAAAGCTCCTTAACAACAAAGAGTTAGTAAGTTGACTGCCTACTTGTGATTTATTTTATTTTATTTTTCTTGCAACATGATCCTCTTTGACTTATATATTCCTTTTGGTGTTTGAATAGACCCCACTATTATTATATGTTCTAAAGATGAGGTAGGTGAAATGAGAGTGTACATTTCTTGCACTAAACTATATCATGTCACATGTGCCTTGTCAATAAGTGTAGTTTTTTGGGTTCACAATTGTGTCCCACGTGATGAAAATTGACCTTTACTGCGAACGAAGGTTGAAAGAAATAAAATTATTTATTGATGATAATGATGGAAAGTACTACTTACTTGTCTATCATTAAAGAATTCCCAATTGTAAGGTAGGGTTTAGGATCAGGTTTTGAAAGTTTAAATTGTTGGGGCATTTTTTCTAAAAGAGAAATAAAAGCTACTTCATCACCATTAACAAGAAGGAAAAACATGTGAAAGTTTAAAGGGAGTTACCTTTTTTAGTACCGATGGGTTGTTGCCAGGATGGATATGTGGACCTACCATTGAGTTGACTTTCACCAAGTCCTAATCTAGAACTACCAATTCCTCTTATTTACTAAGATTGTGATTCATTGGAGCTTCCATGTTCAACACCAAGCCATGTTTTGCATTAATTGCAAAAAAAATGGGTGGAGAGGGGAAGGGATCCTTATCATTTATACTTCCAAATATATTTATATACCTATTGTTACAACTTGTGGTAACAACAATCTCACAACATGGCTTGCATCTATAGAGACAAAACTTGAAAGGGAATCTCCAACAGGTCATTAGTTTCAATAATGGAATGGAATTTAAATTGCTTTGATAGAGCACATCACTCCTAGCTTGTTGAAGCCAAAAGGTTTTTTAAAATAAAGTTAGATGTCGAAGGTCAAGAGCAAGACTAGACTATGGCTAATAATTAGATAGTAACCCCTCCCACACCAATCATTAATGAAGAAGAAATGTTAGACTATGAAGATGATGACTTACAAACTCTTGTGGAATCAAAAGAATATGAAACTCAAGGAAATATTATTAGAATGTGGAATCAAAAAAATATGAAACTCAAGGAAATACTATTGGAATGTGGAATCAAAAAAATGAAACTCAAGGAAACACTATTGGAATGTGGAATCAAAAGAATATGAAACTCAAGGAAATACTATTGGAATGTGGAATCAAATGAATATGAAACTCAAGGAAATACTATTGGAAGGGGATTTTTTGGCTTGTCACCACTAGTTTAAGGCAAGGGTTGATGGTAGTATCTGCAGAAACAAGATTTATATTCTCATTTTTTTGTGTCATTATGGCTATCATGTTGATTATCCTGCTTGTTAGCAATAATTGATACATGAACAACAACAACAAGAATAAAAGCACCTTCAAAAAATGGGGTTATCGTAGTGATTCTTATAAGTTTGGAAATAGCAGCAACAACATCTACCTCCATGACTTGAGAAGGAAAAGCAAGGTCATTAGGAACAACTAGAACACTATTTACAGGTTTAGTAGGTGTAGTGGTGGTGACTCCTACAACACTTTTAAAAACAATTGCTACCACATGAAGAGACTTTTCAATAGCACTTTGATAAATGATTATAGAAAAAATCTACATCTTGAATTTTTATCCTATTTTTAAAAGCAATGGGAAGACTTAGGCATGATGTTGGTTAATAATTAAGAGATAAAACTACAATAAAAGGGTGAAAACGTGGTAAAGTATACCAATTCGTGGTAAAAGTAGATTTGGAATCTTTTGCATTTTAAGCATTTTCATGCCATAAATTTTGGGGTGTACTTATCATATTAAATAAACCATTTATGATCATTGATCTTAACGTATGGGTGCATTCACAATAAAAGGAGCAAGTCAGCCCTAGGTGCAAGTCCTTTCTAAGGATTATGTTTTTTCAAGTTTGAAACATGGCTTCCATGTTTTAGATAGGGTCCATTATTGGATGATAGTGTCAATTTCAAAAGTTTAATTTACATGTGTTTCCATGAATTTTCGAACAATATGTAATTAAATTTTTTTTAATGATAAAATTTCAAATAAATCAAATGTGTAGATTTCAACAAAAGTCAACATGTCAATTTTTTAAAATAATATGTGTTTCAAACTTTCAATGATACATTATACATTAAGTTTATCAAACATACCTTTCTTTAACATCATTCCAAATGGAGCAAAACATGTTCATCCAAAAAACAAAAAAAAAGTTATATAACACATTCAATATTCATGAAAATGCAACCTTGCCTTTGCTTATACCCAAATATATGTTTTTTTGTTTTAGGAAGTTTTTCAAATTATGTAGTTTTAATGATCAAAATCACATTAAACATTAAAAAAAGACTATCATGGATAATAAAAATAAAGCATATATTCAAATTTGTAATGATATCATGCCCTCATAATTATCAATGTATGGTCATCCACAATTTTTCAAAATTAATGGTTTGGTTTTACATAAGATAAATGACATTCAAAATTTTAACACCCTGTACACATCAAACTATTCATTCCTTACTATAAATTTTATGACCAATGAAACATATCAAAATTTCAAAAAATTCATTTTAATGAAAATTCATAAGTATACAAACATTTTGAAAGTGATTTCATTAAATTATAATCCTTACAACTCATGTAATCATTTTTCAAAGTCATGGGGGTGCATGATTTTATGTGTGTACACACAATCCTTGGCTCTTTTTACTATGAACGCGCCTATATATTATTACTCTCAATAATTTATTTATTATTGAAATTTTATTACTTTGGTTGATATTGCACATTTTCCAAATCAAACAATTTAAATGATGTGTTACTAATGTTTGAGCCATTATGCACCTTGATACACATTTTTTGGAATTTGAATTTTTGGATTATGACAATGTGAAACCCCTCAAAAGTAAGTTTTGAATAAACTTAGATTTGGAATTCAAAACATGTTTTTTGATATGATATTCAAATACATTACATGTGCTTGATTCATTAAATCATGCCCCAAACCCTTTCAAAATGCAACATATGAGTAAAATATCCAAATTAAATTTTTTTGATCTATTTTCAATCTACTTTTTCACAAGAAGACAAATTGGCAAATTTTGCGAAACAAATTGAAAGTAGGTTTTTAAAAGGTTGATACAACTTTTGAAACTTTTGAAAACATCAACATATCACATTTGATGCCTTCATGTAGCTCAAAAGGACAATATCTTAAAACATCACTTATTTTTTAATTTACTTGTCACAAATTTATGTTTTTTTACTCGAGAGGACTACTTTTTTGGTATACTTTAGCATGCTTTCACCCAAATGTCAATAATGTAATAAGCAATGGCAAGAGGAAGTTTATCTTACATCAACAAGTCTATTCATGAAAAAAAGTTGACTTGGATGAAGGCGTATGTGGCCCGTGTTCTCATTTACTTCCAAAATAGACACCATATTACCTATAACAAAAAGGACCAAGATCAAATATATTTCTTGTTAACCCACCAAAAATGTTCATGTCATTGACAAAACCTTGGAAATGAAAAATATATCTTCATACATGGTGAAAACATGCATAAAAAAGAAACAAAAAAATCAATAATAGGAGCTACATAAAGAGTCCAACGACTTACTACTCAATAGTAGTAGTTGGGGGTGCTAAATATAGTCACCATGTTATGTTCATGTCCCATTAAAGACCACACATCCTTGTTGAATCCATGCAGGAATAATCATATCAACAAAGACAATTTATGCAACTTGTTCAGTAATAATGGCATGAGAAAACAAAAACCCAATCACATAGAAAACAAGCAGGTAATGTCCCTAGTTGTAATCTTCCATAACTAGTTGATGTGCACATGCCACCAACTTTAAATTGTGATTGAACTACTCTGAAATGTCCTAGACTCAACATTTCACTATTGCGTTAATAGTTCATTCCCCAAACATGTTTTTTAACACCTTCAATCACAACCAACTTGATAATTGTTTATCTTTTTGTGGTTCCTTCCCCATATGTCTCCACTTCCCATCCCCCACAAGGCCCACAAGGTGCTTGCATGGTCCAAGACACAGTTTTTTATGTAAACAACTTGGCTTTTTCTCTATTCATAATAGAAGTTTACTTGAGAAGCAACACTCGTGATGTCCAACACATATTTTCCCCATCATAATAGTCTCCTTAAAGGATATTATGAAGACATAAATAGACACTGTTAAAACATCACTTGATGTTGTCAGAACACACAAATTAAAGATCACAATGCAAAGCACAAATATAAGCACAATTAGTCCACAAACATCTAGAAGCCTTGAATGACATTCACACTAAACCTACATTAAAGTAGGTGAAAGTAGTTTTAATTGAACTACAATTTGATTTCACTTCTTATCAAAGAGTCAAAATGGAGACATAACCTTATGTTAATCCAAGGAAAGACTACTAATTAAATTAAATTTAAATAATTAAATTTTGTAGCAATCACTAGCAAATTTGAGTCAATTCAAAAAGGAAAGAATATCAAAGGTATAACCAACACCATGAGGTGAAATTCCCTAACCACAACGACCATCAGGATACTTGGAAAATATCAAACATGGGACCTTCATGTGGCACTTCCTACACTCAGTCTAGGTCACGAATGTGGTCCAGTGAATCAATGCTTGGGGACAGCCCTTCATGCAAACAAAAAATCTTAAACTCCACCTGAACCAACAAAGTTCCATTAGGTCAAACTTTCTCCACACTTTCTGATCTAGAAACCAATGACATATTGTAGAATTTTTCCACTCATGTGTACCATGTGGCACATCTGTGTCATCCTCAAACCTAAGAAAACATTTAGGATGAAAACCATAATTTCTAGTGCAATAGTACCCATCACAAAATTTTGATATCAAAGTTTTTTACCTATCAATCATTAGATAGAACAATCCATGTTCAAAATCTAAAAATGGACTTGGTTGGAACAACTTCAGCCAATAACTAGATATTAAAAGCATGGTCCAACTTACTACTAATAGTTGGCCAAGAACCAAAATTGTGGCAATTTGGTGCACATTTGTAAGGCTTCTTTAACCCCCTACTACAATAGACATGGAGTTGCATCCATGTCCAATACCAAAAAAAATCACTAACATATGAAGCATATCCCCACCTTGAGAATCATAAATAATCAAAACATGATAGTACATGCATAACAAACAATCATCTATGAAATAATTGTAGTTTTAGCACATGAGGTATTAAAGATTTTGCATGACGGAAAAGTCTAAGTTGTTGGATCTGAAATGGCACCAAAACTCTAAATTGTTTGATCTCTTTAGGTAATTTAAGAAAATTAGGGTATGATTTTACAAAATATTTTCTTCTACCAACACTTTTGACAAATTTTCGATGGCAGATAAAGCCAGTGGGACATGGATACACTTGAACACACCCCCCATTTTGCATAAATTATCTCACAAATTTCATGGTTTTGATTACATACATCCATGTCTGATATTCAAATTCGTTTGTAATGCATGATGTGATGAAGGAGCACCTCAGCTGAAAGATCAAGTTTTGTGAGAGCTTCCTTTACATGCCAACAAAATGGATATGCCTTTGGAATATATATGCCATAATCCACATCAATAAAGTTTGTTTTTGTTTTTATGTTGAGGTATTGAAAGTTACAAATGTGCTTTTGCAGTAGACCACATGAATGGGAAGTGTACAATAAGTTTTAGTTAACAAAGACACCATCCAATTTAATTTTGTTCCTAATGTACAAGATTCTGCACAAAGAACAATGTTTGGACCATCCAAACAACCCCTAAAACTTTGCATACAATGTTCAAATATTAGCAAGTTGTCAAAATGTTGCAACATAGATATGAATAAAAAGATTGAAGATTGTTACCAAATTCATAGAGTTGGAAAGGTTGTGAAGGTTGTTCGCTTTCAACATGGGTTGCTATTACTTCTTGAAAAAAACTCCTTAACAACTTTGATGATTTTGCAACAAAAACTTGCATGTTCAATGATCTAAAAAAGGAAGCATAAAATTAAATCAATGCAAACAACAATTGTACAAAGGAAAACTTACCCCAAACAACTTCAAATACAAGGGACATAGGATTGAAAGGATGCTTTCGCAAGGATCTTCAACTTTCTAAATGGTTTTCAAACTACCTTTTTCCTTCCTATCATTTGTGCTCTCCTTCACACTATTTTGTGTTTAATTTCACTCCTGTTTAGCATGATGGATTCTAGTCTACAAAGCTAATGGTAGAAGAAAGAGGAAATACTCCAGATACAAGTATTGTGAAGTATTTCATCAAAAGATTCACCATTGTTGTCATCGTCATTATCATCACTATTTTTAGTGGGTGCTAAAATCTTCTTTGTAGGGGCAGTTTTAGCTACCTTGACCACATTTATTGTTGACTTGGTCACTAATTTTGGTAGTTGTAGAAAACAAAGCAGACATGGAAATAAGCCAAAACTAACCAAAACATATGTCAGTTCTTTAATTTCAACTTGCACAAATAACACCAACAAAGAAAGCCATAGGAAAAGCCTAAAATATTTCAATCACACTTACCACCTTTTCTTCATCTAAATCCCTAGAAGATTCTTCAATCCTAGGGGGGGAATAACCTTTGTATCTCCTTTAGATTTCTTGGGGCATCAATGTGGTGATAAACACAATGAAATCAAACTCCTTTAAACTAAAATACATGGCATTTAGTGAGGTTTCTAGAATAACCATTCTAAATTCAACTACTATTCCATCACTGAAAAATTAATCAATTTGTATGCAAAACTTTTCCTAGAGATATCTATGAGTACACATAGGCAATGGAGAAGACGAAAATCATGCCATTGCAAGAGGGTAACACTAATAATCAAATGAAGAAAATAGCGAACCACCTCAACTACCTAATTACAGAATTCTTGTCGAAGTTGCCTTTGGAATTGTCTTTGGAATGGTCCAAGGACAACCATACAACTGGAATGGTCATGTAGAAGTGACATATGAATGTTTTCACAAAAAACCCCATATAAACCAACTCTTATGTCACTGGAATTTTGCCACATAAAAAAACAAAAACATTTTAATACATCAATTTCATTTCAACTGTTTCCAAAAACAATTTAGGGCATAATTTGCACTTTGCTGCATAAAGCAACAAAATTAACATATTTTATATCACATCATACATGGTGACACATTGTCGTCCATGTTGTTGTTTGAATGACACAATTTAGTCCCACTAGTATAATATTCATGTAGGGGTCATATAAATCCATGTAAAATAATGCATTCAATTTTAATAGAACAAAAATTGGACTCATTACCCTTTTTTAATTAGTCAAAACATAAATAATAAGTTGTTTCAATTTAAGCAATTTATTGATTATACAATTTATTGACTATCTAATCATTATAATTGCAACGTTAAGGCCATAAAAAAATATTTTTACAATATTACATGAAAGACTACTTACAAGAGATTTTGAAAAAGTTAGAAATAGGGACAACAAATGAAAAAAACTAAAATAAGGTTGTTTTGCAAAGTGATGAAATTTTACTTTGATTGAAAACTATTGGTGAACATTCAACAAGTGATGTATTAAAGAGGATATAAAATTCAAATAGATGTTCTAATAATTCTATCAATTGCCTTAATTATAGTCACTAAGTTTCATGCAAAAATGTCCAACAAAAGATGTAACCACTATTGAATTTTACATTTTTCAATTGGCAAACCATGTTAAATTTTGAAATGTTTGGTGCACTTATACAATAATTTTAAAAATATTTTTTGGGAACATTTGGATGAGTTTGAAATGAATCTAATGATTATAGAGTACCCAAAAACATTTTAAAATTAATGTAACTAGTGCTTTTGATGTTTAATTGACTTTTCAAATGATTTGAAATTGTATAAAAATGACATATATTTATGGGAAATTATATCCATATATTTCTAAATAAAATATAGTGCAACATCTTTTTGGGTCATAATCTTGAATTTTTTTCAAATGATTCCAAGAATATTTTCCTTGAATAATCAATCTAATTCTACCCTTTCATATTGATTGGTTAATCCATTATTTTTAAGCATTGCAAAAAGGAGTTGGCAATGTGTCCTTTAAACATGTATTCACCCTTTTGTTGATTCTAAAAATCATAGATTTTTAATCCATGAACTTTGGTGACCCATTTCAATTAGCCACATCAATTTGATGAACAAACCCATTGCTTTGAAAGGAGTCACCCAAGTAGGCAACCTTAATTCTTGTTAGCATGTGTGAACCTTAGACTCAATTAGATTCTTGAGATATTTCAACACAAATTGTTTTCAAACTTGTAGTTACCCATTCAATTATATTTCACTAGTCATTAGGAATCATATTACAAGGCTTGATTGTAGTTTAATTAACATCTACACATTGGGGTATTATAACTTAAACTTGACTTTTACCCTAATCCTAAAACCTAAATCTAACCCCCAACAATAATCCTAAAACCTAAACCTAAAGCTTAATTTAATTTGAAACCTAACCCTAAGTTAAATATCAACCCTAAACCTAAAACCTAAACCTGAACTCTAAACTTAAACATGAACCCCACACATAATCCTTGATCCTAACACTAACTTTAAATCTTAAACCTTACAACCAAGGATTTATAAAACCTAAATTGTGTAACCATGAATTCACATAAACTTTCATCCCCAATTTGATGTCTTTAGTTTGGGTGACATTGTAAATAACATCAAAATGGAATAACAAATCAAGGACCAAAAAGGGTTCCATAGTTACGAAGACTTTATGAAATTCTTTAGTTTCCCTAACTACAAAAGTAATTTGTAAGGTAAACACACCCATTGTCAAACAATTATTCATATATTCCTCATTTCTTGTCCTTTTTTATTGATGATCATGGTAATGGGTGCATCAAGTGAAAGCCTACAATATTTTTTTGAACTATGAAAGCAATTAAACAACAAAGAAAAAACAAGAAGAAAATGAACATGTTCAAAGAATAAAATGCTTGAAAAAAATGCATGTTTTCCCCTTCCTCCCCCGCCCCCATATTTTCGAACCCATATTTTTTTTCTTTTTTCTTGAGCAATCTAAAAATACATGATGCACCAACTTGAGCTTTACATGGGGTAACACTCACAAATGGAGGATATGTATGAAATATAAAAAAGAGCTAGATGGGACACAACTCTAAAAATAAGGAAAAGTGATGAACCCTAGGAAGAGATGCCAAGAAATTTTTTAATTTTAAGTTGAAATGTCAAAAATGGTGCCAATATTAAGCCAAAATGCTAAAAAATATTCTAACATTGGGCCAAAATGTTGAAGCCAAAACATGTATTGCTTATTGTTAAATCTTCCAACCAAAATGCTCAACAAAACATTTGACTTAGAGTACATTTGTGTATGGATGGCCTAAGATTGTTGGCTTTTGATGTTTTTGGGAAATTTTCACCAATGGCCGGGGGGTTCCACACACCTTACTTCTCAACTCACAAACTTTTCTTCGACAAATGTAAGCCCAACATAAAAACAAAACTTGGAACATACTTTCAAAGTTTTAATGTCTTTAAGCCTTCATATTTCAAACCCTCAAACCTTCATATCTTTAGTCATCAATCCTTCATGTCTTTGGCTATCAATTTGTCATGTCCTAGTCCCTTGGGTTTTAATTAATGGTTTGTTTTTTTTGGGGGAAACTTTGGCATTGTGGATTTTTTAAAAAATAAATCTAGTGTGAATTACTCAAAGGGGTTTTTGGGAAAATTTCCACAAAAGTCACCATATAATAACGAAAAAAAACTTAGAAATCACCAAATTTAGACAATGAATTTTGATATATTAGTCATCAAAACTAGGCAAGATTCCAAAATATTTCTACTTTCTTGTATGACCTCTAGCCAAATTTGGCTCATTCCTCTTGTGGACGATCACTGCTCCAATTACTTAATTGAAAGAAAAGACTTGAAGACCTAAGATTCAATCCACATAGGATAAGACCCTTGTCTTAATGTCTTAGGCTTTTATGGGCATTGAATTTTAGACTTTCAAGTCATTTCCTAAGCTTTCAAGCCATTTAAAGGTTTAAGCTATTAGAAGTGTCAAGTCTTAAAATGTCAAATCTTAGGATGTCAAGTCTTGAGGTATAAGAACCGTTGTCCCTTGGCTTAAGTGACTCATCATAAACTTGCCCCTTCCATATATGTGTCTTTTACAACATTTCAACATGTGTTTAATGTTAAATGCTAATGAAATGTGATACAATCATTGATCTAATGTTGTATGCCATTGTAACATGTTGTGATGATTGATCATTATATCACAACATCATATCAACAAATTGATCAACATTTCATTAACACTTAATTTTTAACACATTGTTGTAACAACACATATACATGAAGGAGGCAAGTTTGTGATAGTTTGCCTTCTTATGACATCATAATGACCTCGACATATGTGCATATCGTGTTTTCAGGGTTTCCTACAAGGCACAATTCATTTGCCAGCTTGGAGTAGGAGTTTTCACCTAAGAAAATAGAGAAATTTTTCATAAACTAATTTAGGCCATTGTCGGTGTGCAAGAAAAGTTTGTGTAAGTGCATCTGAGCCCTCAGCCATTATGTTAGAGAAGGCATTACTATCAATGCCTTCCCTCCTTATCTTGGGCTTCACCTTCTTACAAGATGGAAGGCATTGATAGTAGTGCCTACCTCTATGTGTCTATCTCAAGGTTTGAATTCATTCATCTAGGCCACAAGAAACTAATCCAACTCTTTTTTCTAATCTATAAACACTCATAAAATGCAAGGCCCAATTCACCTCCCGCTTCATCCTAGGGCCCTTATTTTGAGAATGCCCCCATAACCTTAGGGCCTTACTCTACACATAATGTGCTCCAAGGTTTCTTGCCTTGTATATAAAACACACCTCCTCCACCGGAAAGATCATCTGTCAAGTGAAGGAGGCTTTTGCTACTTATCACATGCAGACCTTACACCATTTGAATTAAAAAACCTTTCATGCTTTTATGCCAGGGAAGCCCTTCTGGCTGCCAGGAGCTCCCCTAATTTCAGGCCTACACCCTTAGGCTACTGCCCTTGAGACTACAACCCTCAAGGCTACGGTCCTCTCGAGGCTTACGACCCTCGCATTAGTGGAGGCCCTGGAGATCGGCCCTTTCCCTATGGTTTCTAAGTATCTAGCGGACTGGGAACAATTCAGGACAGTTTGCAAGACTCAGAGGCAAAGGGGTTTTCAAAGAGTGTCGAGAGAGCTCAGGAGAATAGGATTCTGCAGTTGGATTTCTTTAGTTTCTGGAGAAGAAATCCATGGCCATGCTGCTGCGATCTCTGTTGCCCCGAGTCGGAATCCTATTACCTCCGGTGGGTTGTCCAAGGCTGATCCGATGTTTGTCGTCAGCAGCAGTGTGCCCGCCTGCCAGGGCCGCAGTGTATCACCAGCATGGGGCGCCCGACCACGTGCTCCAGTGTGTTCTCCCTCTCCGCATTTCTCATCCTACTTTGTGTTTTCATAGGGTTTAGGACCCCTAATTGGCCAGACATTTCTGTATACTAGGGAGACTTCCTGAATCCTTGTGCAATGCGTACCCAAGGTTCGTGCAAGCTTATTGGAAAAGATTGCTGCTGATGAATCACGCCTGAAATTGATAACAACCTGATGATGCACATGGATTGTGGAATGTGCACACATGCTCCAGCAAAGTGTGTAAATTGGGTCATTGAATTTGTGCAGATTGGTGGAGGTGGAGGGGCGTGAATTACTGGAAGGAGAGGTGTGTGTCAAGATGTTAGCAGCTCCTATCAACCCATCTGACATCAACCGCATTGAAGGTACATATTCCCAGAGGTTTTACAGCAGTTTGCATTCACTAAAACCCTAAAACCTCAAGTGCAAAACCCTGCAACCCTAAAACCTCGAGAACAAAAGCCTTCATTCTCAATTTAGTATCCTCATTTGCTCTCCATGTGCTGTTTCTGAATTCACATTGGAATTTGCAAGCACACTGGGGGAGTCAATGAGTCAGGTGGTGCTTTAATTGTGCAGGTGTATATCCCATGCGGCCACCTGTGCCTGCAGTAGGAGGTACCGAGGGTGTTGGAGTTGTAGTGTCTGTTGCCCCAGGGGTATCAAAGCTCAAGGTTAATGATTGGGTTATTCCATCACATCCTCATATTGGTGTGTCTATCCTCTTTGTTGCAATCTTTGATTGTTTTTGTAGCAACTCATGTTAGCTAGCAGCTAAAATGTTCAAGTGTTTCAAGAATTCCTAGCTTGATTGTTAGTCAACTTCCTCTTGGTGAATAATGTGATTAACTAAGGTTCTGTGGATATGTATAACAAAACTGTTCCAGAGTACTTCCTGTGCACTCACATAGACCAAAAGTTTTCTAGTTGTAAACTTTGCAGGAATTTCACTACATAATCTGCAAGCAAAAGTGTCTTTGGCATGCTTTGCTCAGTTCTTTGTGGGCTCTACAAGTGTTTATTATAGTATCCACATGAGCAAAGAAAATTTACACACAGCTGCTGAGAGCACAGGAACATGGAGGACTTACATTGCCAAGGAAGAAAGTGCATGGTGTCTAGTGGCAAAAGATGTTCCTGGAAAGTATGCAGCCACTGTCTCTGTCAATCCATGTACAGCACTCCGGATGTTGCAGGATATTGTTGACCTAAAACCTGGTTTGCTTTCATCTCTCACTCTAATTTTAACTTTTGAGTAATAGCTATATTGTGCTTTCAATTTGGTTCTGTGTTGATCCAAATAACTAGAGGGAGAGCTTCTTCAGTAGCACATGAAAGACAGTTTGACATAAATTACAATGGAGTGTAGGCTGCTGTGTAGCACCCCTGCTGAAGGGAGTGTTTTGTGGATGGTCAATCTCAGGGGCCTCTGTTGTCCAGAATGGGGCAACAAGCATGGTGGGCCAATGTGTTATCCAGTTAGCCCGTATAAATGATTTGCACACCATCAACCTTATCAGAGATAGGTATGTTGGCTCTTTCTCTCTTTTAAACTGGTAGAGCAGTCTTGGTCACAAAGCTATAGCAAGAAAAGTTTGTACAGTTTGTACCACCTATGTTTTCATTGAAGTGATGATAAAAATTTGAGAATTTGGGGCTGCAAAGAGAAGGATAGTTATAAACTTAAGTTAGTTCCCAAAAGCTTGGTAGGAAGTAGACCACATCTACATACAAAAAAAAAAACTAAATCATTTTTGTAATTTTTAATGACCTTTTGGCACTTAGAAGGCAATAGTACTAGACTGGGAGGCCCTTGAAATCCTTGAGTCCTTACATGTTTATAGAAGGGATTTAGACATCTCAAAACTATTCAAGTAACCTTGCCCACCGATTGTAACATATATCAATTATATGATTAACCAAACATCTTCATTGTTTACCAAAAATATTGTGTTAACCTGGACTACCAGAGGATAAAGGAAAGAGGTAAGATCAACAAGTCCAATCCTGTTCATGGTTCCTGTTGTGATACCCTGATTGTTATGTACCCAGTTGCAGTTTGCTCAGTCAAAACACAAGAAATCATAAGAGGAGCACAACAATTTTGTGTTGCTGTTTCCAGGCCAGACCTTGATAGTGTGAAGGAAAGACTTAAGGCTTTGGGTGCTGACTATGTGCTTACTGAAGAAGAGTTGGGCTCTCTTGACAAAAAGACATTGGTAGGGTAAGCTGGCAGCCATAAACCCAAATAGCAGGATCTAGATACTTTGCAAAGTCCTTCAAGTCACAAGCAGGGTTGGCAGTATTTTTTGTATCTAGCTTTTGGAGAAGGCATGCGTCATTGGCTCATAAAGGGGGATTCAATTTCAGTGATTGACTTTTTTTTTTGTTGGCTTTGTTCTTGAAGGCTGGACAAGCTCAAGCTAAACTTGGTCTTAACTGTGTTGGTGGATCAGCTGCTACAGCAGTTATGAAGCTGCTTGGGTAAAATTATCCTCAAAGTGAAATGCCCATCAAACCCAGCAGTGTTATATAATGTTGTGAGGAGTCTCTGAGAAAGATCTGAGGCCTTGCAGAAAATGTCTAGCATAATTTGATATTATGTTAAAAGCCACAACCTTGACTTTTAGCCCTAAAAAGGCACAGAATTCTCTAAATGACATATTTATGTATGCTATGCATGCTGTGCTGATGGAAGTTATTATGAGTTAGAAACTGACCAAAGAATGTATCATGATATAATGGAGCTTAGAGGTTGGAAACTCCATCCCCCACTTGATCTTAGTGCATGAGCACCTGACGTATGCGTCAAAGGGATATTTCTTTCAATATTTGTTGCCAAATTGCAGGGAAGGGGGAGTCATGGTGACATATGGAGGAATGGCAAAAAAGCCCATCACTCTATCTACTGGACCACTGATTTTCAAGGTATTCAACTTTCTAATGGTAACCTCAACCAGAATGTAAGGCATCCAAAAGCATTCAGGGACATGTGATCAAGTCTTTGATAGGGTGTCAGTTTTCTGTATAGGAATTACTAGAGTCTGAGACATCACTCCCTACTTAGGTTGAGCTTTTCAACACAGCTAAGATGATGCAAACGATATATCATAGGTCCAGTGAGGAGTGATGGGGCTGTGATGGCTTCCTCTTCCTAGATGGTTGTAAGCCCTCCTATTCTAATTCTGTTTAGGGTTGCAGGATCTCCGGCTGCAGGGATTTTGGCTTGGGAAGTGGAAATCAAATCATAGTGATGAAGAATTTTCAACCATGGTCAACTATTTGCTTCAACTAGTTTGTGATGGCAAGCTTCAATATGCGTATGTTTCTCATTACTTATGATTACTTCTGCTGTATACAATTTCTCCCTAATTGCCTTGATGCACGAGTTATTTGGGCTAAGTGATATTTACAGACTACAATCTCCAAGAGGCCACAGATGGAAATTCTCTGAGCAGCCTTTTAATGCAAGTGAAGAGTCTCACTGCATTGTTTGTGCATTGCACTTATCAAAAGCCACTTTATGTCTGGAACAATAATGGCAGTGTGGGATTGGATTGGCTCACAGAATGGATGAAGTTCAGTTCTCTGATTTTGATACAGCTCTACAAAAGGCGTTGGGTCGACAAGGGAGTGCTCTGAAGCAAGTCCTTATTTTCAATTAAAGCATTCTGCTGCATCAGCTCCCATCCAAAGCACAGGACTCTTCCAAACTGAAATTTGTGCAATTTATGCAATGCTCATGATATTTCACCTACTCTAAACTTCAGCAACACTAACTGCCTGCTTGTGATTTGCATTGTCAACTGAATATGCAAAAGCTAGCTACATTGTACATTCTGCTAGAAACTTTATACAAGTAATGTTCTAATATCCAGCTTCCTTTCCTCGTCAATGTTCAGCATTTCAGAATGAAGTGGTGTATAAAGTATAATGTGTAGAACATGGTTGTCACGAAAGTGGCATATTTGTGTGAAGGCAATAGCAAAATAAATCTCAAGCTCTAATCAGAGAGCATGGAAGGAAATAACCTCAGATTAAGGAAAAGTTCAAGAACAAATCTGTGAATGTGTTCTAGTTGTGTGGTGGTATTCGTTTTCAAAAGCTTGTGCACTAGTCCAATGCAAATTGATGAGATTGTTTGACCCTACCAGCAGTCCATTTTCTGGAAGTACTGCACTACCTCAGGACTCCCAAGAGTTTCTTTTTAGTACTCAAAATATAAACATTTCAGGAATTGTTAGCATGAGTCTGCACTCTTCTCTGGCATTGAGACACAAAATATTTGCCTTGCATTTACCCATCTAAAAGACATTTGGGAGTGTGACCAATTGGCAGTGGGAAGTTGAGAGTTTACAGGTCTACCAATTAGCCTTTCATAATTCACAGATTATACTCCACATGAAACATCTCTTAGAGAATCTCAATAGTACTATGTCATGCCAAATACAGAAAAGCAGTGATTTTGTTTCTTTATCTCATTAAGCCACTGTGATTGAGCTCCATCATCCTTCCACATGAATAGCTGCTCTTGGTCAACAGCCCTTAACATTCATTTCAACAGTTTCAAACTAGGAAGTAGAAACCAATTTGAATTCCATTGGATCACATTTTCTTTTTCTCTCACTTCAATTCAAAGAACACAAAAGACTGATTTTCCTCATAAACACTCAACTTTCTGCTGACCTCTACTCCAAACACACTTTGAGAACAACATTTCTCGCAGCTCTTGTCAAATCAATCATCTAATAGTAGGTACCCACGCGACACAATGACAAAGACGAAAGAAATGCCTTTACAGCAAGAGTTTCAACAAATTACATGATGCAGCAGCATTTGTGGAGAAATGGCACTCATGATCAGGCCCTCAAATTTCCTCGATCTCGTCGATTGCAAAGTTGTTAGTGGAGATCCCGGCGTAATTTACAGTGCTGAACCTCACCACCACTGGATATCGCACTCCGGGTTGCTGCACCAGCCGACACACAAAATCGAGTTAGTAGAGAACGGATCAAGGAAGCAAAAAAAATTTCCCCGGCTAAGTTTGTAATCGTTCGGGACTATTCTCAGAAAACTCCTCGAGAAAAGACTGCATAACCGATCCTTGAGAAAACGGTTTTCGAAATTCTTTCAAACGAGGCCATCTTCTTGATGAACCATCTATTCTGTTTTCACTTCTGGAACTACAATCTATGTAGGTTGGACAGCACCGCCGACCAATATTGTAAGATTGGCGATGCTGAAGCGACGGACTAATTCCAGTCCAGAAAAAGTCGCATTGTAATTACACAGGAGATTTACACTACGACCTCCTCTGTCTAGTCCGTGAAGTGTGTTAAACCCCTGCAACTGGATTCCTCAGAAGTACACTACACTGACGTGACCTCTGCCGCCTCCACTCTATGTATGTCCTCGTCTTATCTTGCTCTCTGATCCAGCAGCAACGTATCAGACACAACAGATTCCTGAAGAGTAGATCGGATGCAAACCTGATCAACAGCAACAACGGCGCCAACTTGGAGGTACCAGTACGACTCCTTCCTGAGAATCTTCACCTGCGCACCTCTTTTCGGACCGATAGGAGCCGGCTTCTCCTTCTCGGTCTCCACTGCAACAGGCGTCGCGTCCGTGCTAGCTCTAAGCGATAGCTGGCGAACGGCCCGAGCCGGGAGACTCGCAGCTTTGGGAGATCTCCATTGCACTCTTGCCGGAAACATGCTGTTGCTGCGCACGCAAGCTGTCGACATGGCCGATGCAGTCCCTGCCACCACTGCCACAGTGCTCGAAGCCATTTTCTTGGAATTCCCTGAACTCAAAAAGATTACAACTGAGATTTTTTATAATTTTTTATAAAAAAAACTCAGGTTGAGAGAAGGTGAGCAACGAGGGAAAAAACAATAACAAATAGCAACAACAACAACGTTTCCAAAGATTTGTTGCAGAACACACAACAGTCTCGACAAGCACCACGACGACAGTACAGTACGCGCTTGTTCTTCTTCTTCAGGGAAGAAGCTACAAAACGGCAGAGAAGACGACGATGACGACGACGGTCTGCCCCAGAAGAGACGATGTTCATCCGGGCAGATCGGGCAGACATCCGGGCAATCAAAAAAGGACCTTCCAAGCATGTGATTTCTTGAACTTTCTGGAGCATTTGAGGTACGGGCAGAAAGAGCGGGTAGGATTAGATAAGCAGAAACCCGGCCTTATCAGGATGGGTGGGAAAGGGGTGGTGTGATTGGCCAGTAATGGATGGAAGAGAACTCCCACCAATACAGCCCAGTGGAGTGATGATGGAAAGCTCTGGGCCGTCGATGAGTCGGATTGCGGATCTGACGCTCACCTGGATGCAGCTGGATATGATCCGACGGTGCCAAGTGGAAGATGGACGAAAACGGAGAAAGGGGCCCAAAAAAAGGCTCCTTTTTTTATCCTCTTGTGTGTCCTCCCTCTCTTCCCACATCTTTTCAAAATATGTCCATAATACCCCAGTACCTACCTGGGCCAGTTTGACACTAATTATACTGGGGGCTGCGAATTACCAGTGATGATCAACTATTTTATTTTATTTTATTCATATGGTTTTTAATAACTCATTATTATTTATGTCAATTGTCTAATTTTAATTTCAATTATTGTATATTTCATGGACATGAAAAAGGCACATTTAAATATTTTTTTCACATCCATTGTAACCAAAAAGGAGGGATCCAAAGAAACGGAGAGGACACAACACTAACCAAACCTCTCCGGACGCTGCCGCGCTCTGACAGAGCGCGCACAATGCAATTCCACAACTATGCAATATACAATTCAAATGAAATGGATCTCAGAAGCAAAATTCTATAATTCTCATTACACACAATGTTTCATACAGAACTCACTCTTCTGCTTCTTCACAATTACTATCTCGATTGCCTGCTCCTAAACTCTCATTAAGCTCTTCTAGATCAAGGAGCCGGAAATCTCTCAGGTCACTAATCGCAGCGGAAAAAGAGAGCGACCAGACTAGCGTTCTCTAAGTTCCTCGATTCTTCAGCCAAAAACCTAGTCATGATCCCCCACCGATCCTCCTCCTCTCTACATCCCTGGATCCAACGTCCCTTGCAAGCTTCCTCCTCCTCGCTTTCCTCACCAACGGCTTTCCTCCATCCCTAATCAATGTGGCGCCGCTCCTCTTCATCAAACGCGCCGCCATCTTCCTGTCCTCACACCCCACACAGACAGACCACCTTCTCCCATGCACTCCATCCATATCCAGTTTCCCTCTCAAACTAATGAAGAGGAAATCCGCCGCCACTCATCAATGGAGGCGGCCAGATTACCCAGATCAAGGGGTTTGTGTTCACACCAATTGCACACTCATGGAATCACTGTCCTGCCACCTGTTGTTCGGCTACATATGTAACCCCTCCCTTTTTGAAAAAGCTGAGTCCCTCAGCTCAGTCCGGAGGAGCGTAATAGATCTGTAGGTCTCTTCGTGACCTTTCCCATTGTCGACCATTCGCATCTTGGACTATGCAAAGCCGGCAACCTTCTTCAAAATCAAAATTTCCCTTCCCATCAACATGTCCTACAAATTGGTAGGGGCCTTCCCAACTCACAACAAGAGTTCTCCTCTTACCCGGTTTCTTCATTTTCACCATTGACTCCCCAGCCACCAAACCTTCAAACAGATGCTTGCTTGGCCGGTTGGCATATGTGTTCTTCTGCTTCTTCTGTGCTTGTTCAACGTTGAGCAAGACATTTTCGTGTATACTTGCTATGAGCTGTACCTTTTCCAGGAATTGGATTGTAGTATCTTCCACAATGGAGGTATCATTAACCTCATTGGTCAAAGCATTCAGATGGTTGTCCGCCCTGAGACGCGGTGATCGACCCGTCAGAATCATGAAAGGTGAGAATTTCGTGCTTGCCTGAACTCCACACCGATACCCGAATAGGACCTTAGCCAAGTGCTCATCCCAGCAATTCACGTTTGCAGGATCGGCTGCCAAAACAGTGATGCCATGTTTGAGCGTTTTGATCATGCGCTCTGCCATCCCATTGCACTGGGGCCATTGTGGTGCAGTGCGCTGATGCTGTATGGCATAATCCCTGCACATCACCTCGAATTCTACACCCCACTCCCCGCCATTGTCAGTCAACACAAATTTAGGAACTCCATACCTGCAGATTAAGTCATCCTCCAGAAATCTAGCAGCAGTCTTGGCCCCATGATCAGCCACCGCCTTGGCCTCGCACCACTTAGAGTAGTGGTCGATGGCCACCAGAATATACTTATTGCCCGCTTTCGTCTCAAGTAGTGGACCAACTGTATCGAGTGCAATTCAGTGGAACAGGTCACAAATCAGGATGCTCTTCAGATGCTCATCTCCAGAGCAAATGCTTCCTTCACTCTTCACCAGCTGGCATTGCTGGCATGTTTTGACAATTGCCTTTACACATTCTGTTCAGTTGTTCCAGAAGTACCTATGGCAGATTTCTGCCAAGGTCCTTTGTTCCCCGAAGTGCCCCAAATCTTCGTGTATTTGTGTCACCAGCTTCAACCTATCCTCAGGTCTAAGCACGCACAACCCTCTAAAGTAGAGCCTTTCGTCCTTCCAGCAATAGTGCATTGCTCATTTCCTTGCTCTCTTGCTTTCCTGGAGATCGATAGCATCTGGGATGAAGCCTTCTTTCAGTAATCCCATACAAATCGCATCCTCCCAGATGTCAATTTTGCTTGTGTCATCAGCATAGGCTTCTTCACCCCCAGAACTTGCATCGTGCGTCCCTTGTCCATCATCTTCCAACAGCGCCTGGGCAGGCAGTACCAGCTCAAGCTGTTGCTTTCTATCATAGTATTTGGTCTTTCCTCTCCTAAGGATCTGCTTTCTTTTGGAAGATTCCGAATCCCTGATTTCCTCTCCAACAATAGCTTCATCTCCGTTTCCAGGTGAGTCATCCTTCTCATCGTGACATGCCTCAGTTAATACCTCAAGCATACACAACTGATGCTCTTCCGGCCATCGCCAATGGTTGATGCCAAAACAGCATTCGTAGTGCTGTCTCAGTCGTCCTGATCGTCTCCTCAGGCCAAGCCAGTCAGATTCCTTACCATACTAGGCAGAGAATATCCCTCCCGATGGCTAAATTGGGTTTCCTGGTTTGTTCGTGAGGTCCTGGATTTCACAACCAAAATCATCGTCATCAGTAGCTCCTACGGGATTCCGGCTTAGCGCATCCACATTAGTATGTTTCACGCCTGGTCGATGCTGGATCTTGAAACTGAAATCCTGGAGCATGTCGATCCAACGTCCTCTTCTCCTGTATGCATCGGACACCGTTGCCAACCACTCCAGTGGCTTGTGATCCGTCCTAAGAACGAAGTGGGTGCGATGCAGATACTAACGGAAGTGCATGATGCCCCATATCAGTGCATAACATTCTCCCTCCATGGGATGGAATTTCTTTTGTGCAGATGTCAGTCCCTTGCTGGCGTATGCCACA
>Ga0116231_10002217_pt1 | contig 40643 bp, 46 predicted proteins | sample S1TSphgellanicum_2_FD_89695 | JGI IMG/M metagenome (GOLD analysis project Ga0116231, IMG submission 89695) | Host-associated microbial communities from peat moss isolated from Minnesota, USA - S1T2_Fd - Sphagnum magellanicum MG | ecosystem: Host-associated > Plants > Peat moss > Unclassified...
GAAAAAAAAAAAAAAAAAACCCATTAAAAATTCAAATGAGCAGACCTCAGCCAAGTCACCAGCTTCTAGTCCTTTGCAGAGCTCATTCAACAGAGGGACCACCCTAGCTTGATACTGAGGAACACATCCAAGGACATGGTACAGAACCTGCACATCAACCACAACAGGCAACAATTCTAACTTCTCAATTCTGAAATGACTTACAACCAGCTGGAAACAGCTGATTCTGTGTTCTTGACGCATGGGCTTCTGTAACATGACAAACTGATGATTCTTTTGCAGAGACAAAAATCATACCTAAACCCTAAACTCACAAATTTACCACTGTGCAGATAGATAGAAAGAAAGTAAGGAGCATACAGCAAGCATGCGGAGGCGAGGCAGGGGCATGGAAGGGGAAGAATGCAGGGCTAAGACCCCGAGAACATCGTCATGCAGCCTCGTCTTCATTGGTGCCAGCAGAGTTTGCTCCAAAATCTGTTCCAATATCCAAACAGGAAATATGTCACACAACTAGCTGTGAAACCATTTGTTTCTTGAGGTACTCTTTTCACTCCTTCAAATCAAAGAACAACCTACAAAAATTATTCCTTAGAAATTTTCAGAGTACCATAAAAACCACAAAATATGGTATCGGGCCAGAAGTCCGTGAGAAGAAAGGGTCCTCACTGGGAAAACAAGAGCAAATGATGGGGCAGGAAGTGGACCATCCTTGCAGGCAATCACTAGACCCATCACCACTCTATCCACCACACCCAATTTCTCATTCTCCCTTTTGCCTTTGTTGGTTGCTGCTGCTGCTGCTACAGGGGGGGTTGTCTGCAATTCTTTTAAAACTGAAGCCAGAGCCACCATCCTGAGCGTGGCTGCCAAATCTGGTCCTAAATGTCTCAAAGGAGTTGCCACACACCCAGCCAACTTCTCCATTGTCTCATATGCCTCGGAACTTACAAGGGTTGACTTGAGTAGCGGAAGCACCCTATCAACCTGCGAGATGCAGTCATCTGACAGAAGTATCAATGATTCTTGATCATGTCAGACTGGACATTACATGCAAAAAGAAGATTGCTGTTGTGTGCAGATACTAGACTGGAAACAATGTCAAGGACAGAGGATGAAAGCCTGACCAGGAGCGACAGTTGCTCATGTGCAAATGTAGGATTTGCTGCAGCAACTGTACCCAAAGCTTGGAGTACCAGAGAGAGTCTCTTCTGAATCACTCCTACTCTAGCACGAATAGCTGCCTCCTCCCGTAGCTGTGCCACTCGTGCTTCCTCTTTTGCTGACTTGGCCTTATCAGCTTCCCCTGCCAAACATTAGAGGATTAGAACATGACCACCCACAAATCTAAAACTGCATAGAGCAGGAAATCAGGAAGAGACCGTTCACCTTGAAACCAAGACAGGAATGAATCACATCCAAGGTGAGAACTGGGTATTAGGAACTGGTACTTTCTTGGAGCACTCACCAGTCTTCTTCACTTGCTTTGTGGTGTCTTTCCTTCCACCCACAATTGTGTCCTTCTTTGCAATGCCCTGTCTTTGAGTGGGTGTACTCTTCAGTGGCTCTTTCACTGGTAACTCCTCCTGGAAAGCAAATTACAAATGGTGTCATGAACAAACTGTGTTCAAAACTGAAAGACCCATGAAGATATGCAAACGAGGGAAGAACCCTAAAAACAATTCCCTATAAGGAACCCCAAAAACCCTAAAAAATTCCCTGTGGAAAGCTATGATGCATCCAGAACTCAGCTGCAAATCTGATCTTCTCAAATAGAGAGAGAGAGAGAGAGAGAGAGAGTGAGCTTGGAAGAAGGGGGGAAACCTCATCATCATCATACATCTTAAACCGGCCCCGAGCACCTTTCACATTCCTATCCATCACAACTTCTGCAATATAAACTCCTTGCTCCGTGGACAGCACTCCCTCCAAAGTATTGAAGATCTGTCCAATTTGAAGATACTCACATGTGTCATGGATCCTCCTACAGGGTGATAACAACAAACTTGGAAAAAAGGATGCCATAAAACTCATCACAATCTACTGCCATATATTTAACCAAGCTCAAGCAAACAGACCTTTGCACACTTTGCATGCTCTAGGTCTCTACCCTGAAGAATGTCAAGAGGAAAACTGTTTTTACCTTGATGTCCTTTTGAGATAGAGCATCATGAAGAGTTCGATCACCAAGTGTGTCCAGTTCCTACAGAGTCCCTCAAAGCATACAAAATTGCAAAGAGTTTGAAACGATTCAAGGCTGAAACTGGACCACACAAGAGACAATCAGAAAACATAAAAGGCACTCCTGACTCCCCTTGCCCTCCTGGGACTCCTGACTCCCAACTCCCCTTGACCTCCCAGTTATATGTGTCCAGTTCAATAAACACCTGTAATTCAACTGCAACTGGCAAAAGGAGTTAGGTGAAGTGTGATGATATATACAAGTAAGAACTGTGGGAAGAACTGCTTTGGAAACAATCGCATAGCTGTTTCAAGAGCAGAAAGAGCAGCCTGTGACTCTGAAGCATTCGAACTGAGGAGACCACTTGATCCTAGTAGAACCTGCAGTTCCATCACATCAACCCAATCATTCAAAAATAGGAACCTCCTTGTGTGGTTCTTGAGGGTTTTGAAAGTAGGGTTTTAGGGTCTAGGGTTCAAAATGCACTTTCAATTATGTTTTTATAGCTGTTTTCCATTGCAGCATTTGGTAGTGTAGAATCATTGTGCAGCTGAAGGAAGGAAGCACATCTTTGGTCACCTGACAAAGAGCAGCAGGATTGAATGCAAGGATGCTGGTTACATTCAACTCTTCTTTCTCCATTTTTTTGGTCACAGCCTGCACCCATTTTGTGCAAGTGAGGAGAAAAAAAGTTGTAATTGGAGCAAGCAAGAAAAGCTTAATTCTCACAGTAGAATGCTGTGGGTGATGCTTCTTCACCAGCTAGCTCATGGCATACAAACAATCAATGAGAGTAAAAAAGTCAATGGACTACCCTTCTCTATTGTTCACAATGCACGAAGAGTAAAAAAAGTTAGTCTCCACCTTCCAAATGATGTCTTTCCGACGACCCCTGGTAATGCAGGGGTGATGGCACAACAAGAAAAGGCGAGAGCAAATGGGAGGTTTGCATGCCAATGCAGCATTCACTACCACAATCAACGCCTTTGCCAGGAACTCCCCAGAAATACCACTTTGCACAGCGCTGCTGTCTGTTCCAGACTCTACAGCATCACTGTAATTGCTTTGCCACCCACAATCTCTTTCAGCCATTGTTCTCATACACACTGCCAATCTTGTAACTACTCCTGACATTTCAAGAACAACAAAAAATGGCCAACATAAAGTTGCTTACAGAAGATCAGGATACAAACCCACTTTGTCATCTAAACTAACACTTACTTACCTGGTCTTGTAAGCATTAAATTGTTCATCCAGCACTGGAATCCAAGCACAGAAGCCTTCAAACAGAGCTTCTGACAGTGACAGATCAGCTGAATGGAATCGTGACACAACTGATGAAGCTGCTTTCCGAACACTCCATGATGGATGCCAAAGCAGACTCACCAGCAGCTGCAATCAGCAGCCACAATCAGCATCATCATCATCTACAGCTTTCATGTTCTCTTTTTCTGGTCTTAATCTCTATTCAGGGTTTTAAAAGGCGTCTTTTTGACACAGAAGGAGGGTAGACAGCACAAGGTAAAAGAAATAAAAGTCTAGAATTGCCCCTTAACCCTAAACCCTAAACCCTAGAATTGCTAAACCTATAAGTTTTGTTCTCTTTCTTTGATGGGGGTGAGAGAGTTCCTGAAGTTTAAGCTACAAAGCAGAAAAGCCTATTTGGTTCACCTGGAAGAGATCAGCCAATCCAGCAGCATGTGCCATCATCCTGTTAAAATGCAGATTGCAAGACATCACATCAGATATCAGACAAGAGCCCACAAATACTATTAGAGGAGAAATTCGAAAGGAACAAAAGCAACAGTTTGGGATAATGAGAAAAAAAAAATGGAAGTTCATTCAAAAGAGCGAAATGATCCACCTAGTTGGATGCTGTAGAACAATCACCTCCACCAGCTCTGTAAGAGCAACACAATCTTCCACCTGCAGTTTTTGGACCTACAGAAAACACCAATTGCAGCAGGTGACCAACACTACCCATTACAACATGGCTGACCTTGAGAGAAGAGATAGCAATGTGAAAACAAATGTACAATCTTGAGGATTTCTGTTCTAAAAAAAAATCTTTTTACCAAAGAAGGAGAGAGTAGCACTGAATCTTTCTGCAACACAATGTTCCATATCTTCTCTTTCATGAGCATGTCATCTGTGAACAACCCAACACACCAAAAGTGAGCAATAAACAATCTCTCTAGCTCCACAGCCTCATGCACAAAGATGCCACTTCAAAATGGGCAGAAGTTCAGACTGGAACCAAGAACAGTGGCTGCAAAAATTAAACTGGCAGAGACAACAAAGTTCAGAAAACTGCCACAATTGTGGAACTTGAACAGACTTGACACACATGGGTGTAAAGAATGAGAGAGAACAGCAATGCACACCACATGTAAATCTCTAAAGACCCACCTGATCCGACATCAACAGCTGCAATCTTTGCCACTAGCAACAAAGCATAAATGCCATCTATTCGTTGAGCCGGTTTTGTAGCACCACTCTTCACCAATTGTACCAGTGGCTCCACCAATTTTTGCATCTAAACACAGTAACAGTCCTGCTGAATTTAGTTTTTTTCTTCCCCAAAGCAAGATGATGTTCATTCACATGTGAGGCAACTCGGGTTAGTTGCATTTGAAACACATGAGAGAATGGCAACCAAAAATGGGCAATTGTAAAAATTAAAAAAACATAAAGTTCCAATTATCAGAGAAAAATATGATAGAGAAACCTTGTTCACTAAGTCCTGATTTTTTAAAGCCTGCCGGAGGCAACGAAGATGGGCTCGCCGGAGCATTTCTTTCTCCTTTAAGCCTGCACTGAAAAAGATTGCACAGTCTGCAGGTATGCTCTCTCCGGCTCTGGCAAGCCAAGATCCCAATGCTGCTAACACTGTTATCCGCACCTCCTCATTTCCTGCACAGAGAGCATATCAAGGTATAGAACCCCAACATTTAACTTCCAAACCCAAAGAAATGGAATTTGACTTCGTTCATTGTAGAGGTAGAGCATTAATTTTTAGAGAAACGGTAAGGATGGTTTGTGTGTGTGTGTGTGTGTGAGAGAGAGAGAGAGAGAGAGAGAGAGAGTACCATCATCTTTGTAGACTGACATAAGGTATGTGGTTATTGTTGACGCAAGAGAAACAACAGCTTTCCCTCCAGGTGCACTTGAAAGGGCAGATATGGTATTCAACATACCCACTCTTTGGTATGCTTGCACAAGCTTTCCTTCAGATCCTGCACAACAGCCAAGGACAAGAAAACAGTTTGCTAGACAATCCTCCACACCATCACCAGCACCTCCTCAATCCCCCAACCCCATAAAACAGACAAGAAACTGAGGAGGAGTTTTCAACAACAACAGCAAATGCCAAACACATGATGTTCTTTCATTGACATTTGACAGCAACTATGATGGTGATAATCATCTGTGCTGACTTCATCAACTGCCAACAGTGGGTGGAGGCCAACACCACACATCAACCAATGTACTGAGTTTTTCTGTCCCAAGAGCAGCAGTAATAGGAAGACTCAGCTCAGCAGTGATGCTGCTGGCCACTCAACAAAACTCAAAAGAGGAGAAGATGACCCAAGAAGACAAAACCAAAACACCCAAAGAAGTAAAGAGAAAGCGAAAAAAAAACAACAAGGAAAACTTTCAGACCATGACAATGACCTGCATAGCACAATAGACTCCAAGATTGCAGAGAAATCCACACAACACTTTTCAAAGGGTAAGATAAACAACATACCTAACATGACAGATTTCACAGCCTGGAACATTGCAGCAACAGCATCAAGGTCACTGGAGTGCAAGACCAATTGGGTGACAAGGACAAGTGCCTCCTTGCGCCGTGCCTCATCATTGTGGCGTGCTTGAAGCAGTATAGTTGGCAGCAAATCTGCAGTGTACTTACTAAGGTCTAGGCTAGTATATGTCAAGAGGAGGCCAACTGCTTCCATCACAGTCTCTGGATTTCGCTTCAACATCTTCCCTGCGGAGGGCAAAACAGTTGTCCCAAACTCTGTGTGTGACAACCTTTGCAGGAGAGGCTGGAAGGCTTCACTTAAAGCCCTCAAAGGCTTTTCTCTAGCACCTAGAACAAGCTTGATGTATAGCTCAAGAAATATAGTCTGCAGGAAACACCACAACAGCAACATCCCCACTTTGTTCATATGCCTGTAGCTTCTTCTTGCTGGAATCTTCTTCACTGGAACTTCTCTAGTGCAGGGAGGGAGCCACACATCAACTGAATGCCCATCAACATCAAATCATTGGGCAATGCGGGCATATGACAAAGTCATTAAGCAATCCTGAGAACACAAACTTGTAGGATATGCTACTATGCACGCCTACTTTCCCATCAGATAGATAACAGACCACAGACATTCTATGAAACCAAGAGTAAATTGGCAAACATGGGGGGCATTTACCTTATGAGCCTCAAGAAGTGATGATTTTTGCACACAGAAACAAAGAAGCAGTCTGATGAGCCCACTGCTACTCTCCATGCTCAGCACAGACTCCCGAAGCACAATTACATAGTGCTCAAAAAGATCTGATAGCTGCAAACAAGTTGAATCAAGATCCACCCTTTTTACATACGAGAGAGCATCTTCTTTACAAGAACTCTTCTTCAAAGGAAAGTGGAGCAAGACAGAAAACCATCTCTTTATGACAACAAAAACCAAGTGTTAATCCATCTTACAATCAAGACCCAACATTTACAAAAATCCCAAAAAGTGAAAGAAAAACAATGGGCATCTTCCTTCCACCAACTGTAATTACACTTGGGTTAGAATCAAGATTTCAGATCTAACAGCAAATCAGCAACCAGAAAACTGGAAGAAACCCTAAACACTCAACCCTAAACCCTAAAACAAGAGATGTGGTGATGGAAAAGAAAAAATAATGAACCATAAACTAAGGAGCAGGTATATTGCATTCCTGCATTCATTTGATCAGCTACCCATTTAATCTTCAAAAGAAAGACTAATTCAGCTCACTATTGAGCTACCCAAAGAACCCTTTTAAGCTCCAGAAGAGTGCCTCAGCAGCAACCTATAAAAACTGACTATGATAGTAGGAATCCACATGAGGGAACGAATTACAATCATGTTCATACCTGCGTATTGTTCCAGATGAGGAAAATGCAAAGAATGTTGATAATTCAAACCTTTTTCCAACTTCTGTTGTTAACTAAATCCACAAGAAAGAAAAGGAGACCAGAGAAGTACACAATTAAGCTCAGAGAGTGATGAATAGATCAGATTAGAAGCATGATCTTCTTCATGCAATCTGCATAGGTACCTCACTTAGTAGATGCAAGAAGATGCGTTGACTTGATTGTCGGAGTCGAACGGTGGTGGTGCCCTGAGATAGCTCGAAGAGTAAAGATCCTTGCATTGCAGCAAGGCGGAAGAAGGCAGATTTTGCTAACAGAATTGCAGGGTTGTGGTTGATGAGCAAGCAGGACCATCTGAGCAGCTTCAATTGGACAGTCCCAGAGCTGGATTTGCCTATCCGTTCAGCTGTTTGTACAAGAACACTGGCAAATGCTTTCACAAACACAGGCTCATCCTCCTTCAAAGCTTTGACAATCACGTGCTCCACAGCTACTTGTGATGCTCGGTCATCATAGAGTGACAAAGTCGAGAAAATCAATTCCACAAGATCTCCCACAAAGGAAGAGAAACATTCCCTTCCTCCTCCTGCAGAAGCAGAAATAAAATTTTCCCAAATTCAATTAAACAGAGGAAGAAATGGCTGGGAATTGCTTGCTCCAAACTGAAAGAGGAAAACAGAAAGAAAGCACGTGGTCGGTACATCCATCATTCCATACCTGATGGGGAAAAAAGAACAGAGGGAATGGTAGCTTGGAAGATGGTCACTCTCTGTTTGGTGGAAGCAGTCGATACCGATGCAGCTGCAGCTTGCATGACAGTAGCCACATGCTCCATGTTTGCACTTCGCTCCTCCATTGTTTCTTCTCTTTTCACTCCTTCACCTCTCCTTATTGTAGCACCATAAGGACTTTCCTCCTCCTCCCAGCACCAGCTCTTTGAAAAAGAGCTGAACCAACCGGACAAGCTCCCCAACCCTCTCCACAATCCAACGGAAACTGGCAGCAGCAGCAGAAGAAGAAGCAAACTATGGCATCTCCAACAGTGGTTGGTATCTCTCAGTTCCTGAAAGCAATTCGTTAGTGTTTTTCTTCCGCCCAAAGACGACAGAGATATGCTAGTCTCTCTCTTCTTACACTGCGCAGAAGCTGTAATGCTCTTCTTCAAAAAGGGTTGGGTTTTTTTCACGAGATCGTCAGACTCTCGATCGCAGCACAACTGTGCACCGAATCTTTCTCCTGGATTCAGATCCTATCGGGATCAGGCAAAGAGGAGACAATAGAAAAACATACCACAGATTCTTCCAGACACACCACAGAGCTTTGAAGGAATCTAGGGTTAGGGTTAGGATTAGGGTTAGGGTTAGGGCAAGCTTCTGGGCCCACCCGCAGCAAGACTATCAAAGGTTTCCCTGAAGATGAGATTCGAGACCTAGAAGCGGCGGCGGCTCGCCAGTACTTAGGATGCAAATTGTGCTCCTGTGAAGGCGTGTTCGGAGATTTTGAAGTATAATTTCTAGGGGCGTATTCTGAGATGTGCTTGTGTCCTCGAGAGAAGAAGACGATGAGGTTTGTAAGAATTCTGCCTTCATGGGTGAGATTGCAGAGCAGCGCTTCGGTGTTGCTGGAAGCTAGTTTGGGTGCTCGAAGATCCGTTTAGCAGGAGGAAAAAACGGGTGACTGACTGAAACTGTTTGCTTGGGCTGTCTCCCTCCTGGCTCCATGGTCCTGTTGTGTTGATCTTCGGTCTTCGGTAAATATAAAAAGCAGATCGGCTCAGTAGTTTGGTCCACGGTAATCGTTGTTGTTTTGTTTCTTGATTTGATGGACGATTAGTTCGTCGATTTCTTCTGGGCTATGTCATGGTTGACTGTACGCTTTCCAGCAGATCCAGGAAGGGGATGACTGTTTTGTCTATTCTGTTCGCCGATGTCTTTGTTTGATAGTGTTTGATAGTTGCCTTTAATGTCTTGTGTTGTCAAGATAGTTTTTGGCATGTTGGGGTTTCTTGGTGAGGAATTTGCCAATATTTGGTATGCTGCATGCTTTTTTAGTTTTGCTTGCAGAAGCTGCCCCTGCAGTCAGTATGCGACGTGCCACATGTATGTTCATGGTGAGGCTTATTTGGAGCTCATTGCAAAGCTATACACTTTACTTCTGCAGGTTCCTTTTGAAGGCCGGGCCTTCGTGGATGCTGAAGGAGAGTTTACAGCTTTGCAATCGAGCCCCCAATAGCACCACAAGATTCTGCAGATGATGAGAGAACTACACGCTGCAATCCAACAAGTATTACTTATCTGCAACCAAGCCGATGGTGGAGCTTATTTGGAGCCCATTGCAAAGCTATAGACTATTGTTTTTGTAGTCAATTTCCTGTTTTCTTGAAGATGCGTTATTGGTGCTGCTCAACGATGGTCTATAGCTTTGCAACGTGCCCCAAAAGCATCACGAGGTTCAAAACCCATGCGCGGTTTCTAAGAGTCCTACTGTTGATTCATGCATATACTTTTCACATCAGTATCTATAGTGGAGCTCATCTTGGGCTCATTGCGAAGTTGCAGACTCCTTGTAACAGCTTTTTTTTAATGGGTTTTGAAGTTACTGATGGTCGACTGTATAAGGAGAGTTTGCAGCAGTTTGTCATGTGAGCTCAATAGTGTCTTACGTTTCTGCACATACATGCCATGTGGTCATTTCAGGGAGGATTCTCCCAGTGACTTGTATAGTATGCTTTGAAAGCTAGAAGCCAGGTATGTATGCGGATGGTGAAAGCTGTAAGCTGTACACTTGCATTATTGGAGTCTATTGCGCAGCATGATTACAAACTGCATGACTAATCAATTGCAGTCCAATCGATTGGAAACCAATGCAATTAACTAGAGGAAAATTATTCATCATCAATCCAAGAAGAAAAATTTGTTGGGCCCTGTACAGGGACAAGTTATCGTATTTCTGTAAGGAACAGAAGAAATCGGTTTCTTTGTTGAAAGGTTCGAGACTGGTTAGATCGTAGCAAAAAAAAATTTGTACAGAGTGTGAACACAGTAGATAGATTTACAACATCTCATCTATTGCTCTGTTTAGTTGTTGAGAGTGTGAACACAGAAGGCAGAAAGACATCATCTTATCTTATTCCCCGTTTTGATTCTTTACATTTATTTAAATACTTTAAATATACGAACATGATGATATTTCTCATATGTCGTCAAATTTTTTTTAACAAATTTATTTTAGGAATAATGAATATGGATATATTATTATTCTCTATAATGTACATGTTTTGCAGAATTGTTGTACATTGGAATTTAAATGTATGTAACATGGCATAAACCTTAACTTATGTAAAACATTTCAAATCAATTGGTATGGAATCGAAATATGATCTAGAAAAAATGTGAATCAATAACCAAAAATCATGCAATTTTTAAAATTCCATGCCCATCAACAGTGACAAAGAAAAATTTATTTCATACCCAATAATAAACTAAATAGATTGTCCATGTGAAATTTTACATAATTTCACTTAACAGGTGAAAAAGTTATGTCTACCTTTCCATATTAAACCATTCTTATTACATTAACTTTCGATTGTCAAAAATGGTAAGAGTATCGTACATATTAATTCAACATTTCTTGAAACATGCCCACATTCCATCACAATGTGTAAAATTACATGTTATTTAAATAAATGACTATGAATTTCATCACACTTAAATGTTTGCATGCGCATGTTAACGTTTCAATTAAACATTGTTTACACAATTTTCATTTATCATTCATTTTTAGTGTCTTCTAATTGTGATTACAAATTTTGGATGCATGATCAAAGTAAAAGCTTGTAAAATTGTGAGTTGAAAGTGAAGCTGAGGAGTATTCCATGTTTTTAAGAATGTAAAATGGTGTGAGGGAATGAACTCTCAACACTCCCAAATGAATACCCACTTTGAAAGTTGAAACCCCAATATATTCATGAATCTTCATAGAACGATCATAAAAGTCAATACTCATTAAACTTAAAAATTCCTTATAAACTCTTGGAACGTAAATGTTTAAAACAAGCTTGCAAGTTCGATTTGAATACTTAAAACACAAGTTATGGCTAAAAGAAGGGCTAAAAATGAAAGTGTCAATTTGATTCTCAATCACTAAAAGTTGAAAATGGCCCTAATTTACTTATGTGTAGGTGTTGTGTCACATATCATTGGAAAGTTCTCAATGATGATTATAATTTTGCTTGAAACTTCACCTCAATTAAAGGTTTGCACAAAAAGTTATGGGTTTCCAAAGTTGTGTGATTCGTAATTTAGGAATCTCGAAACAAAATGACATTTAAATGTAGACCCTGTGGATAATCGCATAGAATATTATAAAAGAGAAGGTGGTTGTTTCCCCTAAGTCCAAATCATGGTGAGTCTTATGAATCTATGTTTGCCCATCGCTTTTCCATGCACCAATAATGTTCCAACTATGCATTAATCAACTTATTATTTGATTTGTGTAGGTCTGTGTGAATAATTGATCCGCTTATCACTTGTCTTAATCTTCATTCTAGAATTCTAACATGTCGTTCTACCCCTAAAATGCTGTGAACTAGCGAGCATATCCTCATTTTTTTTATTCTATTTTTTTCACCTTCGAATTCGCATTTGAACCTTACGAAAAATTTGGTGGTGCATCACATGTTTCCCCACCAACTCAATGGTGTTTAAGATGCAATTGAACCTTTCAATTTACACCACACCATAACAATCCCAATTATCCACACCTAATCACAAAGGTTACACAATTGTTGTGCTAAAACTTCACAAAACACCTTGGCTTTTAGATTGGAAAAGAAAATTGAATTTTTTTTCCATCCACAATGCCAACCATGTTTTCGTGTTTCAAATTATTTTATTGAATTTGGCCCACCATACCACTTTATCCCACAACTTTGTCACCTCCACTATCTAATGTGCCTTGTCTTTTTGTGGATAAAAGATTTCAAATCATTATGTCAAATTGGATGTCACATCTGAAACCTTATAATCAAGCCATTCCAAAACCACGTTGAATTCAACAACTCTATGTACTTTGAAAAACTACTTAATTTGATAAAAAATTATTTTCTATGATCTATTTGTACTTGTCTAGGCCATACATTTGTTTGTGAGCAAACATGTTGTTAAAGTAAACCATTGAATTTTCCTTGAAAAAAATTTAAACAATTTCTTGGAATCATTGTGTGATAATTCATTTAAGGTTTTTGTTTACAAGCTTTTGTTGTTTTCGAAATTGGGTGGATGCATTGTGTCACATCTTGACATTTTTAATGTCGTTTGCTTTTACATGTTGGGCAATGGGCCACTAAAAGACCTTACATGCAAATCACCACATGTTAAATAAAAAAATTTTAAGGGGTTAAGGCAAAATTGTCCCCCTAATGGTTGGTTGGATGACATTACTAAAGCTTTAAGGTTTTTAATAAACCAAAACATTTTCCAAACATTAATTATTATGAATAGTTAGAGTTTCAAAAGGTCATGATTTAGGGTGTTCCAAATTATTACACAAAGGCCAAAAAAATCCCCCTGCACCCCCCTCCCCAATCCAAATTTTAACCACCTTAGCTCACCTTTTTTATGCAATGATTGTGAATGTGCAACCAAATACACAAACCTAAATGGGAAAAGAAGAAATCCAAAATGAATCCAAAACATTTTTTTTACTCATGTACTTTCAAGTCTAAATTAAAATTCAATTGCCATTGGACGGGCATGCATAAAATTTGATTGCCATTGGACAACCATGAATAAATTTGATTGTTGCAATTGAATGGTAACCAAATTTGGTCACCAATAGGGCATGTTTTTTTCCTTTTTCTTCCTTAATTTTTTTCTCCCCCCTTTATCTTTTTCATCTTTAATTTTTTTTGCCTACCTTCCTTCTTGATCCTTTCTATTTACCTATTTTTTAATATATTTTGCCCTCCCCCCCTTTGTTTCCAATCTTTAAGCATATTCATGACATCTAAAAATATATATGCTCTCAAATCCACATGGGAGATATTTGACATTCACACTATTACATGATCCTAGGCTATGCACATTTGCTCCGCATCCACAACACACTTAGTTTTGAAATAAAAGGTCATGAAAATCTCCTTGTATAACAAGTCTTCTAGTAATCGAGGAATATCCAACATGATATTTTCTTTCTTCCTTGCCTAGCAAATATATGATATTTGCTCCATCATAATCCCATGTCACAATTGTGTGGTTGTTTTAAATGTCATTATCATTAAAAGAAAATTGTCAATTTGCAACTATAGTTTGCGATTATACAAGTTGCAATGAACATATGCAACTAAAAATTCATTAGTTGCTTATGTTCTTTAAGTTATGACCCAATAAATCTGGGCTCTTAAGTCAAAATCATAACTACATAAGCATGAATTTTTTGAGGTTGGTTGAAATATAATTTGCACAAATGTAGATCCATTTTGTAACCTTTGGTCAAAATCATAATTTTACAAGTGTCATATATATTACTTATGGTTAGTTGTCAAAATTTGGTCCACTCATAAATGCAAATCCATTTGTGACTTGAATTGATTAAATGCAAACCCTAGGTGTATTGGTTCCTCTTCAAAATGTCTGTAATTACCTTATATGTAGCCCATGGGCGCCTCACCAATGTAGATTTTGAAAAACCATGTTATTGCCCAAGTTTTCGCTTGAAAGTGCCCAACTACTTTCAAGCAATTGAATCATGACAAAAAAAACCCTCTTCTTCATGTCTAAAATAAAACTTCAAAGTTCTTTTTTCCATATGGATTAATGACATCCATTTTTTAATTGCAAATTTAGTTTGCAGAAGCTTAATGTGTTTAATTTCACTCAAAAAAGTTTAAAATGAAAAATATGGGTTTCATTTCCCATGATTCTAGTTTAATCTAAAAGGCATTTGTAATAATCCCTCTCCACTTGAGGTTTGAAACGTATGTTGGAAGTTGCATCATCTTTGTTTAAGGTGTATGGATTGTAGATTAATTTGTTTTCTTCATGCCAATGCACATGCAATTTGAAACTATGATTCTATGATGTGTCCTAGATACCAATTTGTATGAAGCTAATTCATAATTATATGTTACATCATTTAATTTGTGGCATTTGTTAGGAGGGTGTGTGTACACTAATTTGCCACAAATGATGTTGTGAAATCATTACATTTTTTTTTTTAATGTGCCACTCTACAAACAATTTGGTGGAATTTGGCATATTTTTGAGTGATTTGACTATATGCTACATGTTTTCTTAATTTTTGTTGTGTTGCTCTTGTTTGTGTCTAGCTATTTGATGGACATTTGTTTAGCTACTAGGTAGGTCAAGTTGCACATGCCAACACTTGTTATGGTAGGTGGTTACTTGTCTATAGTTACTAGATTTGCATGGTTACTTGATTCATGCATTGTTTTTTTGGTTTCTAGTAGCTTACTTACATTTTCAACTAGTGACTTACTTGTTCAAAAACATTTTACTTATGTCATGGATCAAAACTATTTGTTGAATGCGCTAGCTTAATTGTTTTAGTTAGTGGATTAGATTCTTACTTGATATAAGTGGTGGCTATTAGTAGCTACATGCCAAGTACATTACCCAATTAATGTCAATTAATGGCTACTTGGTGGATATGATTATACTATTTTCAATTACTATCTACTTGAACATTGGACCTTAACTTACTTATGGCTACTTGATGGGTATTATTCATCTAATTTTAGCAACTATCTATTTGAGGATTGAACTATAACTTACTTGTGGCTACTTGGTGGACAATATTATATTGGTTTCAACTATTGTCTACTTGAACATTGGACCCTAACTTACTTGTGGTTATGGGGTACATTATGTGGACATTATTTTATTGGATTCAACTATTATATACTTGAATCCTTATCCTTACTTTACTTGTTCCAAAGGGTGGCTATTTGTTCCAACCTTGTTTACTTATTTCACTTGGAGTGGCTACTTGCCAAACCCCAATTTACTTGTTTTAATGAATGGTTACATATAATTGAATTGATTTTAGGTAATTTCTACTTATTGAACCCCAACTTACTAGTTTCAACTAATGGCTATTATGACACTATTTACTAGATCTATACTTGCATTATGTAGGTTAAATGCATCAACTTTAAAAGGTCATTGAGTAACTATAAATGTTAATGGGCACTTATAATTTTCTACTTCAAGTGGTATGTTTGTAGACTTCACTTGCACTACTAGTTTATTAGTAAACTTGTTATGTAATGTATGCAATTGATTCTATTGCAGGGATTTCAAATGGCTCTCCTTGCTAAAATCTGATGACACCATGGAAGGGATTAGTGCCAAACATCTATCAACTAGTTTTTGGAAGCTTTCTTGATATAGGTACATTCACCTCGACTTCACCCAAGGTGCCACCCAAAGTTATTACACCAACTTTTGCATTAGTTGATGTTGACCTCTTCGATGACGATGACAACATCATGACCAAAATTGCAGTGAACCTTGAACACAAATAAGATGAAAACACAAAACTTGCTCAACATTTTAATGATAAGGAAAATCATCCCATGAAGCTTCTAGGATTGCAAATATTGGTGTCAGAGCATTTGAACAATGCACCAATAGATCAAAGGATGGACGATTTACAATTACTACGTGATAATGAAGCCCAAGATTGTGTGCCCAAACCTAGTGAGCTCATAATTGGTGTTCCTACAAAAAGACCAAATGCCAAAAAAAATAATTGTCATTAAACATGCTTTCTAGTGCCCCTATAACACATGCTAAACTAATAGAGGAAGTTTTGTTGAAAGAAACAAGAAAATCGGTCTCCAAATGACCTTTTTGGCTAATTATGTAACTAAGAAGGGGCAGGACAATGAATACAATAGGTTATTAATAGTAGAGTGATGTTACACTAACTCTTGGACCTGCAAAATTATGAGCCATACCGTCACAACCATGTGCAGTAATCTCAATTTTTAAAAGTTACATTAGGGATATTCGAGTGTGGTAAGGTTATTAGGGGGTTTTAGCAACTTCATGTTAAAATAAGGAATGGTGAATGTGCATGGTTGCGTGGGGGGTTGTTTTCTTTTTTCGAAATACGATATTAGTGAATAAGGTGTTGGGTTAGTTATTTTCTTTAACAAAAAGCTAGTAACCATAGTTTTAGAACCTTAGTTGCATAATTAGGGGTGAAAAATCTTTAGAGGGTTGGGGGAAAAGCAGACACCAAAATTCTTGGTGTTCAACAAAACATTGGTCTTGTTCTAGTATTTAATGAATAACAAAGATGTTTGAAATTCATGAAATAATTGAAAGGGTGTTAATGAAAGGTCCAATAAAGATATAACAATTTTCAAACTTTATGAACATAAGATTAATTCGAAATAACTTAACGATTAAATAAATAATGTGATAGGTGGTATGGCAACATGAATTTTATAATGAATGAAACATTTATTTAAATTATGGGCAAACTCAACGAAGAGTTACAATTACATGTTAAGTCCTAGGCTATACCACAATGATAGTTCATAACTACAAGAAATCTAAAATGCGTCGAATGGTGCGAACTAGGTAATCCACCTTGCTATTAGAAGGCAGTCGGTGAATCAGACCGCATAACCAACGATAATGTCCAATGCCGGGAACTAAATACCATGTGAAGATAGATGTGTTTTTAGTTTTGTAATAACTTTCACAAACGATTTCAAGTTCATTAGCAAAAATGGGGCCGATTTGCAACAAAATCACCAAGGTTGAACGTAAGGAAATCAAAGCGATTCTTGAATTTTGGTGGTTAAGAGTCAAATTGCAAATTTGACTCCCAACCCTTCTTTTGGTTATAACTTATGTTTTAAGTACCCAAATGGGTCATGCAAGCCCATTTGAGACATTTAAATTCCAAGAAATTTCAAATGGTATAAGGAACTTTTTAATTTAATGGGTTTTGACCTTTGCAATCGCCCTTTGAACATTTGGGAATCCATCGAAACTCCAACTCCCAAAATGGGAACTCACTTGGGAGTGTGAGGGTTCATTCCCTCGCACGTTCCTACATTCTTGGGAACATGAAAAGTAACTCCTAGGCTTCACTTTTGGCCCGCACCTTCATAACCCCTTGCCTTGGTCGCAAACCCAAGGTTAGGGTTCCAACAATTCTAGTATGGGACATGGCATCCTTATTGCATTGTTGGCAACAATGTAATCAAATGTTATGAAATGTGTGGGTGATGGGGCAAAGGGAGGAGGGTTGGTTGGTTGGTTTTTCTTTTTGTTGGTCACTTTGTATTCGATTATTTTTCATAGAAAATGACAAATATACACCCATGCTAGGGGATTTTTTAAAAAAATTTCTTTTGTTTCCAACGTGTCCAAACTTTGGTTCCCATCAAGTTCCCATTAAGTTTTCAACATGTTCCCCAAATTGTTCCCCATAGAATCACACTTTTATCCCATATGCTTCAGCCAAAGTTGAAATTCATGTATATAATTACAAAAGGAAAGGGGTGGGGGGGTGACCAATGGGAAACACCACAAATTTTGGGAGTTTCAAAAAAAATTGTGATGGGCTCTTCATAGTGCTTCCTTCCCATAAATAACAAAATAAACTTTGGGGACCCCTTTCAACTAATTAATAGGTAAGGTGTTTTTTGCAAAGGGTAAATTAGCCCAGTCCAAAAATGTTAATGAAATTATAACATTGGAAATAATTTTCATAAGAAGAGGGAATGAAGTTTGTGAAATTGTATCATGTACCTTTACCATCCTCTAACACCTAGCTGTAGTATAATGTCACTTTCTTAACCAATATCCATTAACAATTCAATCTCAGGTTCTTTCTCTAGACTTTCAAGAGGTGTAAAGAAAATCTTTTCCTATAGTCATTCATTTCTTGTTCTTCTAGGATGTGTATTCGCCTCAATGTTTCCCAAACAACCTTTTTGAACCTCTCCCTTGACCTCTTGGTTTGATGTTACTGCATGATTATGTTTGAATATGACAAAATTTGTGTCAAGTTCAAACTTGCATGAGTAAGAAGCCATGAGAAAGTTCACAACTAACCTAAAACATATTGCAACCATGGAAAATTTTCCTTAATGCACAAGATACCACTTGGTTAGTCCTAGGTAAGTTCACCAATTCACCTCCTAAAATAGTTTTTTAAGATATGAACATAACATTAACATGATGGTAGATGTTCAATGTTTACAAGTATTGTTAGTTCACACCGTAACCTAAGTTTTAGAAAACAATGCAACTTTTGGTTGAACTCCATTAACATCTTTAAATGTTTAGGGTTCAAAATATATGAAAAAAAAATTGGTTACATATTTGAAATGAAAACTCAGGCATGAGTTACACAATCATGGCTTCATTGGGCTTTTTCGAATAGGTTTTATTGAAGTTGTGTTTTTTTGATAACTACAAAATGACGTGTGTGAATTGTGCCCCTAAGATGTAAACAATCTATGCAATAGCACAAGTCTGATACTTTGAATTCAACCTTCGCAAAACAAGTAGCACTGTCACAATTGTGGGTTTGAAGATTCAAAATGTCCAAACACAAAACTTCAACACTACCACCATCAAAAGAACAAATGTAGAAACAAGATACCCATGACAAATTTTTCAACGATATGAATAAATAGGTTCAAATGGCATCAACCAATGCACAACATTACAACTCACAATGCATTTCTTTAAGCGAAAGGCAAGATTAACTAGTATGCATGTGTCCAAAGCAGGAACAAAAACCTAATGGTTTCTAGGTTACTACTAGGTAGCGGCAAATAGGTTATTACTTCCTATTAGGTATCAGGGGCATTGTTAGTTCAAAATTCAATGGTCTAAATATCCTACTTTAGACACGTGCCCACATATCAGGGATGGGACTTATTTGATTACTTCCCACCCTTGTTAGTCATTAGGAAAGAAAATAACTATTTTTGGAATTGAACATTTCTAAAACATTCTTTTGCACCTCATTTGGACAAGAAAAAGTAAGTCAAAAGTAGTTTTGAAAAATACTTGAAAATATTTTTATGCTTAACAAGCACATTAATTGACAAGTTTGGACTTCTAGAATGTGCATCTAATATTCATAGAGTGCACCAAATAGTTATATTTCTATTTCAACCATTTTATGACATACCTATTCCATGTTTTTAATTTTGAAAATTTATGCATACCTTGCATAAAATAGGTTACAAGTAGACCATCAATTTCAATTTGTCAACTTTCAAACATTAAAAAAAAAAACTACACAAGTGCTCTAAACATATGTATATGTATTTCTTCAAAATAAATAAAGGCCCTTCTACTTTCATTTGTGTATTTCAAAAGATTCAATTTCTGCACCATGAATTCATATTTTTTTTGTATACTTGATCATCTTTTGACCCGCAAGGAATTCTTACCAATAATTTTTCAACGAGTGTTTTCCCACTTCTTCCATATTTTGAAGGCCTTTTTATGGTTCCCTCATGCATCACACATATTTCCCATCTTCAGAGTTGTTTTTTTATTTGTCCAATATGCCATGAGCCTCTGCCACATGGTCTTGCTCCATGCCCATTGGGCAAGTGCGTTGGCCTTTTTTCATATAGAAATGTTTCAATCAAGATCATTTTCCTTGCAAAAAGTGATGAACATTATCTTCAAATCCCTGAATAGATAGTGGATTATTCAAATATTCAAATTAGTCATCCATTAGTTGATGAAGGTCTACCATGTCTATAAGGTTTTGATCCCTAACATGCACAATAAACACATCAACCACACGAGGTGTTATTAACCTTATTGTGTCATCCCATGAAATTTTGCCCTTACATGCCCCATCAATCCTCCCCCTTACACTTACTTCAACTACTTGGGGTTTGAAGCTTTTTGCCATTCAATTTAGTGTATTCGCATTAATTTTTTTTTTCCCGCTCATTTCTGAGCCCTAGCAATTGATTATAATTGAAAGCAGTTGGGGTTGTTAAGTGGCGGCATGGTGGTTGGTGGCACAGTGGTTGTGGTTACCATGACTTGTTGCATTGGGCCTTTACACATTGCAAGACACACTCCAAGAATTGTGCTTAACATTGGTTACCCAATTGGGACTTGAGAAACTAAGGATGGATGCATGATAAGGTTAGGCATGCCAAGAAAGCCTTGAGAGAAAAGGCATTCAAAATTTTGCATGAAGTTAGGGTATGAAGAACCACATGTTTGTGGTCTTGGAGCTACCATTAGTGTTGTGCCTTGTAGCCCACCTACATTCCAACCACATGGCCCAATGCCCCATTGTCCACCACTCCAATTCTAGGGAGGAATATTAGACATAGACTGTCCACCACTTGAACCCCAATTATGTTGTGGAGGCATATTAAATGTACCACTTGTTGGCCCACCTAATTAAGAAAACCCCATAGGACCCCATTGATAATTTTTTTGTTGTGGCTATTGTTGTGGCCCACCTTATAGCCACGGTTGCCCTCCACCTTGTGACCATTGTGGCATATTATTTGAGGCCAGTTCTTGGATCCCTATCACAAGCCCTACATTTGGAGCTACTATACATGGGCTTGTGGCAAACTTTTTGGACACCTTGGAATAATGGCAAACAAGACACAATCATGTGTTACACAAGCTATGAAAACCTAAACACTTGATAGCTTAGAATCACATGGTTAATAACATTTGGAAATGTTTACCAAATTGAACACTAAAGATGTAATGAACAAGGTCTATATATGATAGCCTAGATTGCTAGATGCTCCAAATAATAATGTAATTTGATGACCTAATTGAGATTATCGTATAACTATCCATTTTTGCAATATTGAAATTGAATTAGGCATCTTTAGAATAGAATGAACAATGAGCAAAAGAAACCCATATTCAACCATGGGATTAAATTATCAACACCATCAAACATCACCTAAAAGAATCATCGTAACTATTTAGTTGATATTAATTTCATGATCAATTCAAGAATACTAACTTGGACCCAAATTTATGATAGCAAAGGTCCACACTATATACTAATCATCAATATGATTTTTCTAGAGTTTCAACTACTTATATTCCAATATATTTATATGTAATAGAGATGAAATAGGGACTAATGCTACAAATGGTAGTTTACAAAGCCATGACACCAGAATTCCAACCAAGTTCCAACTCCCAAGGAATTCCCAAATTAATGGTGTACATACATAAGAGGGAAGAGGCACCAAACTACATTAATAAAATTGGCAAAAACATACATCTATCTAGAACTTCAAGCAAGCTTAATTAATTAAACTTCAAATAGCCAATTTCAATTATAATAGTTTTAACAAATTAGGTCTACATAGTGCATGACACTAAAACTCTAAGTAAGTTCCAACTTATAATTTTCCTATAACATCATAATAATTATGCAATAAGAATCAACTAAACGAACATGTTCAATGACATCTTGGCTTTGTATGTGCATTGAAGGTTGAAAAGCAAATTAGTTAAATTACAATATAAAATTATCATTAACCCATGTAATTTGAAGGGATAAGCCGGAATTGATTCTATTGAAAGAAATTCATCATGATCAAAGATGATAGAAAAACCCTTTAAGATGCATTGTGCGTACTAGTTTTAGGTGACAGAAGGGAGTTCACAACATGTTTTTTACCCCATCACAACATTAATCAATACATAACAACAATAAAATAAAAGGAAATCAAGCTCTTAAGGCCTTATAGACACAATTAACAAAAGTTGGGACTAAAAACCCAATAGAAAGCATAGTGAAAAAACTAGAGCTACCTCAAATGTTTAATATTTTGTTGCATTGGCAAGTTTAAGGTTGGCATACTATAGAATAATTTGTTGAAAAGAAGAGAAATTTCACACAAAAATTTGAACATTTAAGATTTGTGAATACATGTACCCTTACCTTTGGGCTTAGGGTGCTTGTTGGGTATGGCCTCTTTAGGACTTTGTTGGCCGAACTTGACAAGGGGGCAACAACTCATTCTCCGCTATTTGCAGACCTCTCCTCATCTTCTTTTGCTTCATAACTTGAGCCCTTAGAACGGGAACTTGTGTCCCTAGTGCTTTTTGAACCTTTTTCGTCATCATATTCCTCCATGTTCATAACTACTAGCTTCGGTTTGCTTGTTAACTGAACATTACAACAACATGCACTTCCTTGGCTTGAATTTAAGCTAGCCACTAGCCTCGTCTTCCTTCTTTGCTTTCCAATGCTCCTCCTCCATATAACAAACCAACCATAAATGAAATGTGAAAGAGGTTTTTTTGATGTTGGTGTTCTAGAAATTAAACTAAAATAGATGAAATATTCAAGAAAAACCTTTTGAATGTTTATTTCAAATGTTCAAACCTATGAACTAACTTGGCAAACATCGAATAGATAAAAAGGAAAAAACACTCACAAATCTTCTACAGCCTTTTCAATTCTTAGTCCCTTCGTTGCTTCTTTTAGACAAACAATGTTGCGATTCTTAGTTTCTACATATGGAGTTATTTTTAGAGCAAGGGGATTTTTTTATATTCTTGCTCTTCAAACTCTTTTATGTCATGCTCCTCCTCCTCCTTTGTTGGTTGTTTATAAGCACCATCTTCTTGGCAAAAAATGTCAACATTGGGTTGACTACTTGACATTAATCTTGTGGTGAAACAATAAGGCTAGTTGCTATAATTGAAAATCATATGCTTGAACACAAAGGCGCCAAGGCTTATCCTCCTTTACACTTTTGGTTTTTTGCAAAAACATGGTAGTAACCTTGCCAAGATTTGGGGTTACCAAGATTTTAAGGTTTTATAAATTATAGATCCAAAACTCGAACACATGATTAGTGAATGGTTTTAAGGTTGAAGGAACATGACATAAAAGTTTTTCATCTTAAGTTTTGTAAGGTTTGATGGCTATGGTGATTGTGAGGGAGGAAGGATCTAGATGTGTACATGCAACTTGTGATGGATGTTGCATTCAAAGGATAAATTCATAAACTTCTTTCACAAAAAAAAAAAGAATTTTTTTTTACCAACCCATTTGCATTTTCATTTTGTTAGGATTTTTTTTCTAGTTTTCAAATCCTCTTGTGCACAAGTCCTTGTTGTTTGTGACTTGTTGTTCGGGTGCATACCTTCCCATAACATTTTTCAAAATAGGTTTAGAGCCTTCTACCCTTGTTCACATTTCAAATCTCCCTTACCATTTTTATACATGGCAGCTTCTTGAATGAATTAATTTTATGAAGAATTTGATGCATCAAACATTGAAACTTTTTGGTTTTCAAATCCTTGAAGATGGCAATTTGTTGAATGTTTTTGCATGATGAAAGATTCGATGCATCCTTCAAGCATTGAAACTTCTAGGTAGTCTTCAAGTCCTCTAAGATGGCAAGTTATTGAATGCCTTGCCTTTGATGAAGAATTCAAACCATGCTCGAAATTTTTTGGTTTTCAAGTCCTCCAAGATGGTAGCTTGTTGTGACCAGTCTTCAAGTCCTCCATACAACAACTTGTTATGGTTTTCAATTTGTCCAAGATTTTGCAAACATGTCTCCCAAGCTACTACCCACAAACATATTTGAACTTGAAAGTATGCATTTCCTTTTTGTAACTAAATCAAAATAGTTATAGTGTTTTCTGCCCTTGCCCTAATTTACATTTCCCAATATCAAACATGTTTTCAAACATCCTTTAGACTCCCCATTTCCCAAGTATGTCAACCAATCTACTTCCCATTAAAATATTTGAATCCCATCAACATGATTTGATTATAGTTTTGTCAAAAGAGTTCTAATGTTTTCTTCCCTTGCCCTAATTTCACATTCGAATGTGATTAGTCCAAGTGAGTGCCTTTGTAAATGGTTGCTTGGGTAACATTCTCCTCACATCCTTGAAGCTCCCACATTTTGCCAACATGTCAACCAACATGTTTACTACCTACAAATATAAATAAATCCCATTTAGTTATGCTTGTCAATTCCTTTCTCAAACAAGTTCCAATGCCTTTTGTCCTTGCTTGCATTTCATTAATTTCTCAAGCATTTTCCCATTCCATTGTTATGTGGACTTCCTACCCTTGGCTTATTGTGTGATTTGATTTAACTTACACAAATTATTGTTTCACCCTTTTACATTATAATGTAACTCCTTCAAGTTTCGCCTTTGACACCTTTTTTTGTGGATGAAGTTGGACATGAAAATAATGTGAATCTAGTCATTTCCATTTGTCATAAATGTTTTAGAATTACTTTCATCCATACACTCAACCAGCCGAATGTTTCATTCAAATAATTTGTTTATTTCTAATTATCATCCAAAAGTTCATTCATGTTCCACTTTCATCCAAATATTCCATCATTTTGGTAACTTTCATCCATGTATATGTGGTTTTCATTTGGCATAACTATTTTGAAATTAGTTCCATCCATACATTCAACTTGTCATTTTTTCATCCAAATAATTCGTCAACTTGTAATTATCATCCAAAAGATCCATTGATATTCAACTTTCATCCATTTTGTGACTTTCATCCATGTACATGTGGAAAAATATTTTCCACGTCGTTCCTATGCGGCATAGGGATATTTTAAGAATATTTTGTGAATGTCATAAAAATATTCCAAAAATATCCATTCCTACTCACAAGTTCATGTTCATAGGTTCACTTGCTTGCTTCGTAGCATCATTACTAAATTTGGATGTTATTTTATATTTTGATTTAGGATATATGGATCTTTCAGGACTACTTACTTCACCTAATTACTTAAATCAATTATAAAAATATGTTTTTGTAATGATTTGACAATTAGGTCCCCCAACATTTTTTGTTATAATTACCGATGTTGAAAGTAAATGGTTTCTTTTATTAAAATGTTTATATGACTTAAAGAGTATAAAATTTAGTACTAAACATGTTGGAAATCTTATATGATGTGATCCTATCACATGTGCACGATATTATGATCATTGTATGAAATCTTTTCATACATTGTGTATGAAAGATAATTCCATTTTTGGGCATTTATTAGATTTTTTCTTTGTAACAATATTTCAAAGTCATGAAAATTAGCATGACCATAGATTTTTATGGGTTACAAATGCACCAATTTATGGTTTGGATTCAAACAATGCAATTGAAAATTTTTTGGACAAATATGTATCATGTGATAATAATAAACTAGCACCCAATCTTCATGAAGCTCAAACACATCATCACAAAAAAACTTGTAGGAAGAAAAATCAAGCCATTTGTTGATTTAATTTTCCATGGCCTCCTATGGAAAAAACATAAATTCTTGAACCATTCCCAATAGAATCTTTAACCCCTTCAAAAAGGGTTCATTTAGGTGAAATTAATAAAAGATTTTTTGATGAATTAATAAAATTGATTTACAAACAACATCTATGTCAATTGATGCATTACTAAAATTACTTTCCATACATAAAGAGACATACATCAATGCATTACAAGTAAAATTTAAAAAACCAACAATTCTTTTATAAAGATTATGTAAAGACACGTATAAACAAATCCCTTTGGTATTGATGTTGGAAATCTTTGGCAAGCAAACACATATGTTCAATTATATTTAACCCTTATGATGTAACTAGTTATAGCACATTTTATATAACAAAAATAGATAAAAAATGACAAATGAGTTGAAAAATATAATTATTAGTTGTAATGAAAAAAAATTGAAGCACATACTTGCATTCAAAATATGGGAAATGATTTTGTTAATGCTCAACAAATGTCAACATAACTAGGTGCATAGATTGTGTTGTTTATACCATTGTATCATGCATCTAGAACATTTAAATTCATTAATACATCCCATTACAAAAACGTGCATTTGTATCAGAAAATGTTGCATCATTAAAAACACTTCCTTTGGATTTTACAAATATTATGTGTCCATCAATCATTGATAAATACATCAAAAAACCTAACTATTTATTTAACATTTCTTTCATTTAATTTGTTGCAAATTATGACATTGTAAATCTTAGGAAAAAAGGGGAAAAATTCATATAATTTGTTATGTGCATTATAATGAACATCGAAACCTAGAAAATTACTATAAAAAACAATTATTATTGTTTATTCCTTTCTTTGATAATGAACATATTATCAATGGTGACCATTTCACATGGAATGTGGCATATAACATGCATGAAATACAGATCAATTTATTAGGAAAAAAAAAAATAATAATTTTGATAACAATAATGCATACACAACAAATTGGAAAAACATAGAATCACAAAGCTTTTAAATTAACAACAAAAAATGACACTAACATATGGATGGATAAATTTCCTATCGCAAAATATTACTAATAGTATTGGAGTGGAACCATATAACATTTGTAATGAATATATTGTTAACCTATGTATAAGTGCTTCCACTATTCTTTATTTAACCAATATTGATGTTCAAGACCAAATTATGCATACCCATGAATTCCATTCATTATTTCAAAAAATGAAAAATGAACAATCTTTTATATTTGATGATGTCATGTATAAAAAAAAAACAAAATCCAAATGAACCACTTCATTTATTCACTATTGGAGGTGTTGGTACATGTAAAACTTTCACATTAATGATTTTAATTCAAGCTTTGATATTTTTTTATAGATAGACATCTTCATTCAAACCCTTTTTTTAAAATTTGTTTGCTCATGGCATATATTGGAAAAGCAACATTTAACATTGATGGAACTACAATTCATTCAAGTCTTTCTAGACCACTTAATTATAAAGATTTACCATCATTAAGTTCAAATTGATTAAATAATTTAGTTAAGAAATATGACCAATTATAATTAATAGTACTAGATGAAATTTCATTAATAGGGAAAAAAAATTAAAATTTATTGATTTTCAATTAAGATAAATCGAATGTATTGGAAATCTTGATGTAATTATCATTGGGGGTTTTATCAAGTTCAACTAGTTTGTGATGTAAAAGTTTTTCAAAATTAATGCAAACAACATTGATAGTTTAACTCCAAATTCTTGGATGGAAAAAACTAAATGTTATGAATTAAAGCAAATCATGTGCCAAAGTGATGAATAATTCATTAACATCTTAAATTGATTTCAAACTGCTACACAATTGTAATCAAATGTGGATACAATAAATAATCAATGTTTTTGTACACCACCAAATGATCCAAAATTTCCATATTTATTTTACATGGATGAAGCAAATCAAAAAATAATGAATCGGCTTTCTTCCAAAGTGAAGGGGATGTATTCATATTACATGCACAATGTAGACATCATGATATATGTCTTCAATCATTTCAATTACAAAATGATGCAAATTTCACAATAGGATTGCACTTAGATGTTTGAGTAAAGATAAAGATGTTGGTTAAACTTTGTGCTAGAAATTATGTAACACATGACGGTCTTGTAACTGGTGCATATGGAATATTCCAAGGATCAATTAAAGTATTCAATTCACAAGAAGTCATATGGATATTATTTAATAATCCCAAATGTGGTCAACCATAATAATAAATAATGCACATTTGTATGAACTTGAAATACATCCTACATGGACATCAATAGAACCCATATCCAAAGATATTCAAATTTGTTCAAATTCTTCTCACATTATAACAAGAACATAACTTTCCATTTAATCGGTAGCAACATGTACTATACATCGAACACAAGGACTAACACTTGATTATTTATCATTTGATCCTACTAATGTTTATAAACATGGTTTGACATATACAACATTTTTTCATGTTAAAATTTTTTAGTTTTAGTTTTTATTTTTTACAACCTTTGCAAATGAAAAAAAATTAAAATTGATCTAAATGTTGCCATGGAGATGTGTCGATTACAAACCATTGCATGATGGGATGTACTAGTCCCCAAACCACATACATTTCGTGATTGACATGTACTAATTTATTTTCTCAATACTAGATCATTGTTTTTATGTAAAAATGATCATTTTTAAAAATTACACTCAAAACATCTCACATATTGTGCTTCAGTGAAACACATTTCAACACATTAACATTTAATAATACATCTTTGAACATTTATACAAAAACACATTCAATGATTAATGTAAATGGTTGAAATGGTACAATTGTTATATATGACAATTTCACAACCTTATCATGAGACGAAACTTTTACATCTTTAGGAAGTAAGTATATTGCAGCAACATTCAATGCAAATACAAGAAAGGTTATTCATATAATAACAATATATAGACCTTCAACATTATCCTTGTCAATGTTCATAATTCAACTTCAAAAGTTTTTGGATCTAATGCCAATTTTGTGTCCCATGATAATAATTGGCGATTTCAATATTGACATGTTTGATCAAAACTCAACACAAACAAACCAACTCCAAAGTTTTATGGACCAATCAATTTTTAAAATTACAACAATTTATGGATGCCATATTGATCACATATGGACAAATGCACCCACTCAACAATGCATGTTAGAAGTTGTAGCTTATTGGACTAACCATAAACCAATATTTTGCATTCAAACTCTTAGATTACATCCCACAATACCATCACATAGGTAAAAAATATTTTTTCTTTAAATGCTATCGACAATAATAATAAGGCAAAAATAATGATGAAAGGATAATGACCTACATATCTCATTTAATATAACACTTGCAATAATATTATTAAATGTTAGGCAAAAACATTATGCATTAACAACTTGTTTTGTTTGTCACATTGAGATCTCTCAAATCATGTTGTCTCTTGTCATGCTCGTGGTATCATTGGAAAGGCCTTGATGAGCAAGGTGCACTGACTTGGTTTCGTAATGTTTTGACCTATGCTAGGGGAGTTATGGAATATTGCACAAATTTTTTGTTGAAAAATCATTTAAATCAAAATTAAAAACCATAATGGAATTTGGGAATGATTTGATGTTTGTGAAAAATCATTATTGAGTAGGATTTAATGAAGGCAATTTGAAAACTTTTAGACTTAAGGTGTGAGAGATATTGAATTTTGAGTAGTTTTTGTCATTGGACATTCAATTAAATTACCCAAAAAAAAAGATTTTGAAAGGAAAAATTAGTTGGGTGATAAGTTCACACTTGTTGAATTTTGAGTAGTTTTTGTCATTGGACATTCAATGAAATTACCCCAAAAAAATGATTTTGAAAGGAAAAATTAGTTGGGTGATAAGTTCACACTTGAGCCAACGACACGGGCTAGACTAGTAGGTTGCTAGACTAGTAGGTTGTAAAACCCACCTTTTCATTAGTTGCCATATTAGCATTAACCATGATCATTACATGGGGTTTAGAAGGCATGGATGGATTAGGGTTTAGGAGCCCACGTAATGGAAAAGGAGTACTGTGGTCGAGTTAGGGTTTTGTATAGAATTTCGTTAGAACGCGAGGAGTGGTGAAGTGCAGGAGACGATGGCCTTGTCGCTGCCCTCGTCCTCTTCCCTGTGTTCTGCGACTGGAGCTTCTTCTGCTTTTGTCACGCGTGCGTTACTGTTCTCGCGGTGCAGCAGCGGTGCTTTGGTCGTGTGTGGCGGGGTCCGTGCATTGGCCGCTTGTGGTATCCGCAGCGGGGAAGAGGCGTCCGGACAATTCTGTAAAGCCAGGAGGAAGTTACGGTTTCATGGCTTTCGGGAATTGAGTAGGAGTGCGAATAGTAGGAGTGGCGTTGGTTTCTGTGATTGGAGGAGACTGGAGTTTGGAGGCTGCGGCTGCCGTAGTTTGCAAGCGAGGGCGATGGCTGTCGCGACTACTGCTGATCATCAACAACGGCTGGAGAATCCGCTTCTCCAGGAATCTCCGTTTCCGCTATACGATGCTGTGGAGGCGAAGCATGTGATTCCTGGTATCAAGACAATTCTTCAAGATTTGGTGAGTTTTTTGTTTTGTTTTGACGTTGGATTATATTCCTGATTGAAAAACTCTTGTCAAGGAACGGAAATCTGCTCATTTCTGCAGATAGGTCTGTAATAAGCTCACCACGGGAACCAGTTTTCTCCATCTGAAGTAGAATAGAACTCTGAGACCGAGATTCCTTTGCCATGGTGTCTGTGGAGCAAACTGTCCATCTCTGCAGTTGTGAATTTGTTGTTTTTGGAAGTAAAAAAAAATTCACCAGTTTTTTTCTTCTCTTGCTTTTTCATGCATTTTGCAGTTTTTTACCAGACATGCTGTTTGATAACCTCTTGTTAGGACTATGCAGTTCCTGATGGTGTAGCAAAGTGAGTGTCTTAAAGACTAATGTTGTAGAGGACATGGCTGTTGTTCTTCTTCAGGAGAAGGAGGTTGATGAGTTAGAGGAGAAAGTGGAACCTACATGGGAAGCCTTAGTTCAGCCCTTGGAGAAGATAAAGGATCGGTTGACTGTTGCATGGGGCACTGTTAGCCATCTCAAGGCTGTCAAAGATTCTCCTGAACTTCGGGAAGCTGTTGAAACAGTGCAGGTACTGAGAGTACTGTAAAACCCAAAGACTCCATGGTTCTCTTCAGCTAATGCTTTCTTTTCTTATGTCCTCGGGTTTTGTGCTCTTACTTGTGGTCCTTTTTAGAAGATCAGTTCTTTGGCTTTGATGTATTGCCTGGTATTCCTTAGGTCAGGGGGTGGCTACAATTATCTTATTTTTCTTGCCTTTTTCTTTCTCTTGCTCTTTGTTTTTGTGTTCCTTTTTGTCTTTGGGTTTCTTGGTCTTCTCCTGCTCTTTTGGGCATTGTTGAGCTAACCAGCTTCACGGCTGAAATTTCTTTTTACTGCTGCTCTTGTGACAGAAATTCAGTATCTTGGTTAATTTTTAGCATAAACCTTCATTGATGCCACCATCTCTGGAACTGATGCAGTCAGTGGGTATGTTATGGTAGGTGGTCAATGCTATACATGCTGCTATTGAAGGTCCATGAAAATGCATGTGACTGTTACCGTCTTCCAAACTGCTCCTCATTTCTGTCTCATGGTCTTGCTTTCTTTTTTCTTTAGGTTTAGGTTTCTGATTTTTGTGCTTGGTGACTGGCCCTGTTATGTCATCAGATCTGAAGTATCTGTAACCTTATTATCTGCTCATCTGTCATTTTTATTCAGGTTGACTTTATTTTCTGTAGGTTTAGGTTTCCTATTTTTCATGCTTGCTGACTGGTCCTGTTATGTCATCAGATCTGAATTATTTGTAACGTTGGTATCTTGTCACTCTCATTTTTATTCAGGTTGATTTAAGTTGTAAGTATGGAAAATTTTCAATACTTACAAAGATAGTTCTATGATGATTCCTTGCAGCCAGACAAGGTGGCTTTCACACTGAGAATTGGTCAAAGCAAGCCAATTTTTGAGGCTTTCAAACAGATTCAGGAGGGTCCTGTCTGGAATACACTGACAGAGGCTCAGCAGAGAATCGTTGAAAGTGAGCCCTCTTATTGTTATGTTCAACATGGGCAACCATGTCAACACTGTGGCATTTTGAGTTACCTTTTCTGAAAACATCCTCCTTTTGAATTGTTTCTCTTTGACATGACTTGGCATATTTGAGACCAATCATTATTCTTGATCCCCATGTGGTTTTTGGGCTCCCTTCTGATAGTGTAAAGGAGAGGTTCTGACATGGTTCTGACTGTTATTGTTCACCTGAAGTTGCTTCTTTGGTTGACTCTGGCATCCAAATCCAGCCAGAGTTGATTTCTGTGTCTTTTGTGCTGCAGCTCAGTTGAAGGAAGCAACACTGAATGGTGTTGGATTAGAGGGTGAGGCAAAGAAGGAATTTAATGAGTTCAAACAGGTAAAGACCAACTCCTCCCTCATGGCTCTAATGAGAACAAGCTTGGAAGCCACTTGGTGTAATATAGATCATGATGGCCCTGAAGCAGAGCACAGTGTAGGAGGAAAAGAGAGCAGGTCAATCAGGATGGGACTCACTTAAAAGGTGCTGCTGTTAGAGCCAGACTTAATTGGAAAAGAAGCTGGAGAATCATCAGCAGGAGAAGGTTTGGTCCACTATTTCTTGTTGTAGTTTGACTTTGATATCTGGCACTACAGGAGTTGATGCTGCTTTCAACAAAGTTTAGTGAAAATGTGTTGGATGCAACGAAGCAGTTTGAGAAGCTCATCACAAATGCAGACGAAATTGAGGGCTTACCTCCTTCTATGCTTGGCCTTGCTGCACAAACAGCTGCTTCTAAGGTATGAAATAAGCTCTTGGCTTCAGTTTTATGAGAGGCAGGAGGGGAAGTAGTTCTTCAGCATTTTCTAGGAGGTCTTACTGGGTAGTAGGTGGTAGGATGCACCTGCACAGATCCAGCTAAGTTTGTATCATGTGAAAGTAAACTTGAGGTATTGTCTGTTAGGATATAGGAATACAATTGACTGAAGTGATTTTATGTAATATGATTTATTTTTTCCTAGCTTTTTGAAGTAAGTGACTTTTCTAATGTTACTCCGTGTATTGGTGGATAGGGTCATGAAGGAGCAACTGCTGAGAAGGGGCCTTGGATGTTGACATTGGATGCTCCCAGCTACATGCCAGTCATGCAGCATGCACGCAACCGTGCACTTCGTGAAGAGCTTTACCTAGCATATCTCACACGGGCTTCAAGTGGGACATTAGACAACACTCCAATAATTAACCGCATTTTGGAGCTTCGTAGAAAAAAGGCTAGACTTCTTGGATACGAAAACCATGCAGAGGTGAGTTGATGGGGCACAAGGAAAAGGAAGATATGGAGTAGCTTTGTCATGATTCAAGGACATATACATATTTGGAGGAGTGTGGAGGGCTATATTCTTGGAATTTCAGGCTTAATCATCATGTCTCTTTTTCAAAGTATTGACGTGCATAAACTATTGGTAGGTAAGCATGGCCATGAAGATGGCAACTTTGGAAAGGGCAGAGGAGCTTCTGGAGCAGCTTCGGTCTACTTCATGGGCTCCTGCAGTTGCAGGTGGGGCTTCCACAACATGCATTGCTTGTGTATGTTAGTGCAATGTACATGTTCAATTATCCCATTCTATTGCATTGACTCTGGTGACTTTGCTGTATCATACCTACAGTACACCTGTATGCCATTGATTACACGTCTGAAGTTTGCGAGTGGCTGCTGCTGCAACAATGCTCTGATATGTGCTTGTGGGATTATATGCCCAGCAGGGCCTGATCACAGATGAATTTGCAGTAGGAACTAGTTCCACTCTGGTGCTAAGGGTTCAATATACCTTGAGCATAGGGAAATTCAAGATGTAAATGGTGTAAGTGGGAGATTTGCCACAATATTATGATTGAACCTCAACTCTTAAGCAATGCTAGTAGTGTTTTATCTGTTATGGCAAATGTTTGGGGAATCTAGGTGGAAATTGTGTCAGAGCCCTGATGCATGGCTTGACTGTTCATGTGTGGTGCATGCAGATATGGATGATCTGAAGGCATTTGCAAAGGATCAGGGTGCAGCTGAAGGAGATTCCATGAAGCATTGGGATATTCTGTTTTGGAGTGAGCGGTTGCGGGAAGCAAAATTCAGCATCAGTGAGGTGTGATTTATGTTTTTGGCATCTTACAGTATCACAGTGACAAACAAGTCTGTACTTACTTTTGCAGTGAAATCAAATTAGGCGTTTTTCAGAGCTTCATGCTTGAGCTTCTTGATATGGAGGTGGATGTCTAGTGGGTGCTTTGAGGTACAAGATGTTCATAGAGCACTATCTTTAGTACAAGACTTCACACCAAAAGTGGTATGTCAAGAATATATCAGTAAGGTCAGGAATAAGTATTGTGTACAGCACTTTTGTGCTACTATGTATTATTTGAGGAGGGAGACCATTTAGGTTGTGTATTCATAATAGTGGTTGCTTGGGTGTTTTTATTGAAGTACTTGTGTCAATTTGGATGGTGAACGTCATGGCAATGATGCCCTTTGTGCTTGTGAAAGAATATATTGTGCTTCTGTGTTGTAGGAAGAGCTGCGGCCATATTTTTCACTCCCAAAGGTGATTGAGGGTTTGTTCAGCCTTGCCAAGGCACTCTTTGGTGTTGTGATAGAGCCTGCAGATGGCCTGGCCCCGGTATGCAATATTTTTCCCTGATTTGCATGAATGCTTAATGTTGATTTGTTCACCTGGCAAGGTATTGTGCGTCATGGATAAAGAGAGGTATCTTTTTTTAAAGGAATCCATGGTGAATTTGCAGGTGTGGCACAAGGACGTCCAGTTCTACAGAGTGAATGATATAGCTGGAGGACCCATAGCATACTTTTACTTTGATCCTTATTCAAGGCCATCTGAGAAGCGAGGAGGTGCATGGATGGATGAGGTCTTGGGCCGGAGTCGTCTACTTGCCCTGAAGGGAAGCTCGGTCAGGTTGCCTGTTGCCCATATGGTCTGCAATCAGACTCCACCAGTTGGGGATGATCCGAGCCTCATGACGTTCCGTGAAGTGAGAGTCTAAACTGTTATCTTTCCTTTTGCAGTACCATGGTTAGGTTGGCGTATTCTGTGCATTTCTTGCTGTGTATTCTGCTTTGTCATTAATGCATTCTGACAAACTAATTGAACATCTCCTTCAGGTGGAAACAGTATTCCATGAGTTTGGGCATGCTCTGCAACATATGTTGACTAGGCAAGATGAAGGCCTGGTTGCTGGCATCCGAGGTGTGGAATGGGATGCTGTTGAGCTCCCTTCTCAATTCATGGAGAACTGGTGCTACCACAAGTCAGTGCCTAACTCTACTTTACCTTCATTCTTTGCTGTAGACAAGTTATCCTCCCTACATTGATGCAGTTACCCTTGCTTGGCTTGCATTGACATTAGTTGGACAGGTGTCATTCCTGCAAGTTGTTGACAAGATCTGGGGAATCCTTTATTCTTCTTGCAGCAAGCTGGCACAAAAAATATTGAGGAAAGAGAAGTATGATTGAAAGTACATTTTTCATACATGATGCCATGTCCAATGGAAGCTCTGTCAGCTTCCCCATCTTTCCCTGTTGCAGGGGTAGCTACACATGCTTGTGTCAGCCCCTATGATTCAGTATCTAGAGGTATCTAGAGATCTCACAGGCTAGTGTCTTTTGTATGTTGTGTGGTGGTAGAGCAACACTGATGGGGATAGCCAAGCATTACAAAACAGGAGAACAACTTTCAGAGGAGCTCTATTCAAAGCTCTTGGCTGCTCGCACATTCAGAGCAGCCTCCAATATGCTGCGCCAGGTAGATACTCATTATTGTCTGAGAACTCAACCTTGATTTGTAGTATGTGTGCCAAATTCTCAATACTTTGTCTGGCTTGGTTTACAGTTAATGGTTAGATTGCTGCATTGTGAGGCTCTATTCTGAGATGTTTTAGTGGAAGGTATCAACTGGACATCTCTCTCCAATACCAATGTTCAGGTCTTCTTTGTGAACTTACAATAAGCATTGTGTGTATGACCAGATTCACTTTGCTAGTGTTGACTTGGAGCTACACTCAAGGTTCATTCCAGGTGGTTCAACCACTATTTTTGATGTGGACTGCAAAATTGCAGAGAAAACTCAGATTTTACCACCTTTACCTGAAGGCCGATTCTTGTGTGGATTTAGCCACATTTTTGCTGGTAATTACCTGCTGAGACAGGCCCTCCTTTTCAGTGGAGACATTTTTTCAAACTGCAATTAATAGGGGTTTCTTGGTTATCCAATTCAATGTATTAGCAGCTGTGAATCTCATCATTGTTCTCTGTTGCCCCATCCACAATCCTGAATTTTTTCTAAGAGAGGAATTATGTGCAGGAGGGTATGCTGCTGGATATTACAGCTACAAGGTGATTTGCTTGTCTTCATTTCTCTCCTCTTGGTCAAAGAGTAGTGGTTCTTCTAGTTGAATTTCTCTTTATGTCCACATCCACTTTCACTGTGTTGTCACAATCTACATGCCTCAAGTGGTTTAAAAGCTGCTTTTACTGGGTTACTGCAGTGGGCTGAGGTGCTGTCTGCTGATGCATTTTCTGCATTTGAGGAAGTTGGTCTCGAGAATGAGGAGGTAGTTTCTTTGTTCAAGTTTGCTTATCCATTTCAACTTATTTTACTCCTACACAGGAAAGTGCTTGAAGAGATCTCTTTGATTGGTCTTGCAATGCACTTTATTTGTGGGTGGATGCTTCATCCTGCTGGAGAATAGTAGCAGAAGAATTCTAATTTTCAACACTCTGGTTCATGTTCAGGCTGTGAAAAAGACTGGCAAACGCTTTCGAGAGACTGTACTAGGGCTTGGAGGGGGCCGGCCTCCTGCAAAGGTAGTGATTGGATCACCTGTACTAAGTTTTGTTTCTATTGTCTTGAAGGAATGGTGGAGCTGGAGAAAAATGGGGATGATGTGTTTATTCTTCTCTTCATATATCAACTTTAAGTTAAGCTCAGTATTGTGAGGGTTGAATGAAGGTTCATTTTACCTGACCATGTTGCAGTCAATCTTCTATTTATTGAACTTTCTCATCTTGCACCTTTGGGGTGTTCACAGAAGCAGGGATATCCCTCTGCTGTCACTACTCTTGCTTGAAAGGGATTTTCTGGTGGTGTAGGTATTCAAGGACTTCCGTGGAAGAGAGCCATCAACAGATGCCCTTCTCCGCCATAGTGGCTTGCTAACTGCTGCTGCCTGAAAGTCAGCTGGTTGGGCGATTAATTTTTTACTGGTGAAAAGTGGTGGAGCATTATAAACAAGTGGCCAACAATGGCAGACAGGATCAAAAGGCCCCCTCTTTTGTTACATATTCCAGAAACTTTTGTCTCGTTACCTTTATCTCCATTTTTATTTCACATGCACCAAGTCAGAACCCCAAGGAGTTGCAGTTCTATATTTGGCATGTGGTATCTCCAATAATGACAAGGTTGGGCCTGAATGTATATGGAAAAATATTTGATAAATTGTGGTAACTGGGTCAGATTTCTTGAATGTATAGGGGGCTTTCATGAATTTCAAAAGAAGGGAAAAAGCATCTTCAACACTTGCATATAATCTTATATCTAGTCTTTGGATATGCATTTGTGAGGTTGAATCTGCTGTTTGTCTCTCTAGGTGTGGAGGGAAGATGATCAAGAGGGTCTTAGGAGTTCCTCCTGAGATCTATTGTGAGAAAACGTCTCATAGGCTCGAGGATTGGTTTATGATTACAGAGGATCTCTTGTTCAACTCCTATCCAGTATCAGATTACCCTGTCTCCAGGGATGGTTTCTGAATAATGCTTAGTGTGTTTATTGCTGTTTGTGCAGTCATTTTCCATTTATCCTTCCAGTCTTTCTTCTTGCACATTGATGAGGAACTTTGGAAAAACTGTTTTGAACATTATTAAGAGATTCAAGAAAGCATTAGCCATTGCTTAAGTAATTGCTTTTCTCAAAGACAACTTAAATCAGGCACTTGGAATATTGAGCAGAATTTTCTGTTGAACATTTAGGAACATATGCTGAAAGCAAAAGGGCGGGATGAGCATCAATGAGACCTGAAGTGGGATTTAATTTAGCCATAACACATGAATTGAAGAGACTTGAAGTGCAAAAACATGTATGTGTAGAAGGTGTAATCCAAGTTGCATCACGTGCCATGCTTCTTATAATGTGAAATATGAACATTTGCTATTTACTTCACTTCTATAGTCTGTAGTGCACACATGTTTATTGTGATAGGGGGTGCATAAGATGTTGAAACTTTTGTTGTAACATAAGAAAGGGAAGAAGTCAAGGTTTTGAATAGCTATTGCCTTCTTCACAATACTTCACCATTGTTTTTACATGGGTGAACATGCCTTTCAGATGACATCAACCTTCATTATAAGAAGCTGTCCCAATATAACCCACCTTTGCTGTGCAAGAACTACCTAGAAAGTCTGCACATGCACAGGAAAATGTCTGCTCAGCTACAAAAAGGTAGTCTGCCAGCCAGCCAAGAATTTATTCTGCTCAGAACTCCACTTTTCTACCTCTAGAACAGAATTTATTGGCTGGAGAGCAAGCTGTTAGCTGGCTGAGTGGTGGAGTGGAGGAACAAGCAAGACGCTATCTACCCCCCATCAAGCTCTGTCTGGTGCCTGCTCCAGGTCGCAATGCCCCATCACCGAGCCTTCCATGTCACACATGTGGGCCGCCCCTCTCATTGCCATCCGTAGAACATCTCGAGCACCCTTGACCACCTTGGAACGTTGTTGTTGTCGTCAATTGTGATTTTACTTGTTTTGTTGTCTGCATGAACAGTAAATCTTCAAACAATGAGGGAAATGCATACAAACATCTTTCAATTTTTTCCAGAAATAGTCAGAAGAAGATTATGAGGACATGGTTGGATAAGAGGTCTTCTTGCAGGCAGTGAAAAGGAAGTAGGTTTAGGGTTTTAGGATTGCAATTCTCATGTTCTCATGTACTGTCACTGATTACTTTCAACACTAATCAGTAATACGGTCCTGTCTACTACAATAGGATATCCATCTATTGCTATAGCATTTCTACATTTGTTTGTAAAGCAATTTCAATCTAAGGATTGGGTAGGAGCTTATTTACTATGATGCCCATTGTAGATTTTTGGCGGTCCAAAAAGCAAAAAAGAATCTACAAATCCACAATGCAACAAAATAGACACCATTGTGTTGCTTTATACCTAGAGGAAGAGTATGAAATGTTGACATTGGAAGCATGCTTTGATGTGAAGCACCTAGATGTACCAACGCTTGGCAACACGCCTTCATTCTAATGCAAGTTTTGCAAAAATATGTTTAAAGACAAGAATACATTGTCTTATCACATAATGATGAACTTGTGCCTTGAGTACTAGGGAAGGAGTTGCTGAAAATGTACCTTAGGCCATCACAAAATCTAAAGCTAAAAAGCTTATTAGGTTAGGGAAGAAGCATTAGAAGACGTTACCAAACTGCCTAAAGTGGCCAATTGATGATGTGGTAGACAACGATGCTATGAAGCAAACATATGAGCATGAGCGTGAGCTTGTGAGCATGAATGGATATTTTTGGAATATTCTAATGATGCGAACAAAATATTTAAAAAATATCCCTATGCCACATAAGAATGACGTGGAAAATATTTTTCCATGTGTGCATGGATGAAAGTCACCAAATGGATGAAAAATTTGGATGAAAGTCACAAATGGATGAAAGTTGAACATTAATGGACTTTTTGGATGATAATTACAAGTTGATGAATTATTTGGATGAAAAAATCAACAAGTTTAAATGTATGGATGGAATTGATTCCAAAACAATTATGCTGAATGAAAATCGCATCTACATGGATGAAAGTTACAAAAATGATGGAATATTTGGATGAGCATGGAGCATGAATGAACTTTTGGATGATAATTAAAAATAGACAATTTTTTTGGATGAAACTTTTGGCTGGTTGAATGTATGGATGAAAGTAATTCCAAAACATTTACGACAAATGAAAATTACTAGACACATAATTTTCATGTCCAATTTCATCCGCAAAAAAGGTTGTCAAAGGCGAAACTCGAAGGAACTACATTATAATGTAAAGAAGTGAAATAATAACTTGCATAAATTAAGTCAAATAAGAGTAAACCAAGGGTAGGAAGTCCACATAATGATGGAATGGGAAAATGCTTGAGAAATTAATGAATAATGCACTACACACATCATGTTGAAGAATATTTTCATTTTGCAACAAAATAAATCCCAAAAGAACAAAACCCATAATGGTCATATTTAACAACTATCTAATGACACTACAACCTAATTTACCTCTAGGACTTTGGCACAATTTAATAATCTATGAACCTCATTCCAGTTCCAGGATGGATAATGGATGAATGGTTTTATAATCCCATAATTCATGGCATATTGCAAAATGTAATATAAGTGTTTACATGGCACCCATGACCATCACTTGCCAAGGGATGAAACCATCATGGAAAAAAAATCCATGCAACCATAAACCAAGTAATCACTAATTGTTACCTCATATTAACCCACCATGGGTGGCAGTAGAGAAAGCTGCAATGGCACCATGCATAGTGCAATTGCACATTTTTCCATGGAGTAAGAAACTTACAAAATATTTTAGAGATGGGCAACCTAAGAAAGTGATGTAGCTTTTCTGGCAAATGCAACACAAAGGAATGGGTCACGAAAAAATCACTTTTGTTCAAGTGATTAATGCATGTGTTAATTTAGGAGTGCATGTACATGGCAAGCTTGTTCACGAACAACTCATTCAAAATGGTTGTGGGTATGATGTTTTTGTGTGCAATAGCTTATTTTACAAAATGTGGGGGCATTGAGGATGCTTGGACAATGTTTATGAAGATGCC
>Ga0116231_10002218_pt1 | contig 40616 bp, 40 predicted proteins | sample S1TSphgellanicum_2_FD_89695 | JGI IMG/M metagenome (GOLD analysis project Ga0116231, IMG submission 89695) | Host-associated microbial communities from peat moss isolated from Minnesota, USA - S1T2_Fd - Sphagnum magellanicum MG | ecosystem: Host-associated > Plants > Peat moss > Unclassified...
CGTCAAGGTCCAAAATCTACTGCGCGATGTTCGCACCGGCGAAGCGCACGCCATCGATCCGCGTCTCATCGATTATCTCTGCGAGGTTGCGGCCAGGTTTGGCAAAGACGCACATTTCGGCGTCATTTCTGGATTCAGATCGCCGCCGACCCAACACGATGCGCAACACGCGGACGCCGGCGTCGCGCAACACGGGTTGCACACGCAAGGCCGGGCAATCGATGTGCGCATGGCGGGGACCGATTGTGCGGACCTCGCCGCCCATGCCGGGAGTTTGCAGTGCGGCGGCGTCGGCTATTATCGTGCATCGAACTTCGTCCACCTCGATACCGGTGCCTTTCGCATCTGGAGAGGGTAGGCGCCTGGCGAGATGGGTCGTCCTGATGCTGGTGGGCGGCATTGCCGCTTGCTCCGCCGACGATGATCACGCGGGCGCGCCGGCAGCAGCGCAGGCAAACGAGTCTGGTGAAGCGATCTATGGCCAAAATTGCGTGCCCTGCCACCGCGAGGACGGCAAGGGAGTGCCCGGCGTGTACCCCAGTCTGTCGCAGTCGCCCGTCGTTAACGGGGATCCTGTGGAACTCGCGCGCTGGGTGTTGGCGGGCAAGCGGCCTGCATCCATGCCCGCGGGCCGCTACACTGCGCAAATGCTGCAGTTCGGCTGGATGAAGGACAGCCAAGCCGCGGCGGTGCTCACGTACGTTCGCTCGCATTTCGACAATTCATCGCCGCCTGTGGACGCCGCGACGGTGGCTGCTGCGCGGCGGTGATCGTCTCCACCGCAATCCATTCGATGGTCGAACGCTGTTGCGCGGGGAGCTATGCGCCTGCCGTCGTAAGATTGGCGTCGGGCTGGGTGGTCATGGGCGAACGACAAGTCCTACCGGGTTATTGCTTGTTGTTGCCAGATCCCGTGGTGCCGCATCTGAACGCGCTGCGGGCTCGGGCACGCGACCAGTTCCTGGCCGACATGAGCTTGGTCGGAGATGCGCTGCTCGCCATCACGGGGGCGCTGCGCATCAACTATGCGATTTTCGGCAATGCCGAGCCGGCGCTGCACGCGCACGTGTTTCCGCGTCATGCCGACGAGCCCGCAAACATACGCACCGCACAGCCTTGGGCGCTCGACTGGCACGCTGCGCCTCTCTTCAGCGAGGGCGAGCATGGGGCATTCAAGAGGCGTCTGGCGCTCGCGCTCGAGGGGGCGCGATGAGCAGCGGCGACGGTACGCGAAGGCACAGTACCCTCGCCGCTGCTCATCCCGCCTACGTTAAACAGTGGACCGGTCAACATCAGCGTCTTTAGCGATTAGAATACCGCACCTCATCTCCGAAGCGCTCCCTATGTCCGATGTCGAGTCCGCGGCGCAGCTGCCGGCACTGCGCCTGAAACGCAATGAAGATCGCCGCTTGAATGCGGGACATCTCTGGATCTTCAGCAACGAGGTCGACACGCAGCAAACGGCGCTGACCAAGTTCAAGCCCGGCGATTACGCCCGCGTGCTGGCGCACAACGACAAGGCATTGGGCCTGGCGTATGTGAATCCTCAATCATTGATATGTGCTCGTCTGCTCTCCACCTGGTCGATCCCGGACAAGGCATGGCTGGCCGCGCGCATTCGTACGGCGCTTGCGTTGCGTGAGCGCTTGTACGCCAAGCCTTACTATCGGTTGATATTCGGCGAGTCCGACGGATTGCCGGGTCTCATCGTCGATCGCTACGCTGCGACGGTCGTCGTGCAAATCGGCACGGCTGGGATGGAAAGACTCAAGACCGAAGTTCTGGATGCCCTGATCGAGGTCGTGCGCTGCGAGGCGGTGCTGTTCAAGAACGACAGCGCTTCGCGCGAGCTCGAAGGGTTGCCGCTCTATGTCGAGACCGGCTACGGCAGCGTCGGAGATTTGGTGCGGGTCGAAGAAGATGGCCTCGCGTTCCAGGTGCCGCTCGCAACAGGACAGAAAACCGGCTGGTTCTTCGACCAGGCCGCCAACCGCCGGGAGCTGCCGCGATTCATCAAGCCGGGCAGCCGCGTATTGGATGTGTTCAGCTACGCCGGCGCCTGGGGCGCTCGTGCCCTGCGTGCCGGGGCGCGCGAAGTGCTGTGCGTGGATAGTTCCGCAGCGGCGCTGGAGTTGTCGACCATGAACGCCCGGGCGCTCGGCGGCAATCTGCAGGCCGTCAAAGGCGACGCCTTCGACGTGCTGGAGGAATTCGCGGCAAAGCGCGAGCGCTTCGACGTCGTCGTGCTCGATCCGCCGGCATTTGCCAAGCGTAAGCGGGATTTGCCCAAGGCGTTGGCAGCCTACAAACGGCTCAACCAACTGGCGATGCAATTGATGGTGGCGGACGGCATCCTGGTATCGTGCTCGTGTTCTTTCCACTTGAGCGCCGAAGATCTGCAGGATGCCATAGGCAAGGCGGCCCGAAGCGCGCAAAAGCACGTGCAAATCCTGCAACTGGGAGGCCAGGCCGCGGACCACCCGGTGCATCCCGCGATCCCGGAGACGCGCTATCTCAAGGCCTATTTCTGTCGGGTCAGCGACGGTTTAAAGTAGCCGGGTTGGTATTCAAACAGGCTCGTGATGCTCATCTATCCTCATATCAATCCGATCGCGATCTCGATCGGCCCGGTGCGGGTGCACTGGTATGGGATCATGTATCTCATAGGTTTTGTGGCCGCCTGGTGGCTGGCGCGGTATCGGTCCCGGCAGCCCGGATCGACCTGGACGGCGCTCGAAATCGATGACTTGATCTTCTATTGCGCCATCGGGGTGATTCTCGGCGGCCGCACCGGTTGGTGCCTCGTATACGGACACGACGTGATCGCGCAGAATTGGCTCAATGCGTTCCGCATCTGGGATGGCGGCATGTCCTTCCACGGCGGTCTCATGGGCGTGCTGGCGGCCATCGGCGTGTTCGCATGGGTCAAGCACAAACGCTTCACCGATGTCTGCGATTTCGTCTCACCCCTGCCGGAGATCGGTCTCATGACGGGGCGGTTCGGGAATTTCATCAACGGCGAGCTTTGGGGCAAACCCACGAGCTTGCCCTGGGGATTCGGCGTGCCGGACGCACAAGGCGTGCTCGTGGCGCGGCACCCCTCGCAATTGTACGAAGCCGGGCTCGAAGGCCTGCTGCTGTTCATCGTCATGTGGTGGTACACGAGTACACCGCGGCCGCGGCTCGCGCCCACCGGATTGTTCCTGCTGCTGTATGGGTGCGCACGCTTCAGCGTTGAATGGGTGCGCCTGCCCGATGCGAACATCGGCTACCTGGTCGGGGATTGGCTCACCATGGGCATGCTGCTGACCACGCCGATGATACTGATCGGCGCCGCCATCATGACCTACGCGTACTGGCGGCACCAGGGCACCGGCAATCTGGCCGCGGCGAAAGCCTGATGCGTCAATATCTGGAATTCCTGCGCCACATCAGGACAAAGGGCGCCTCGAAAGACGATCGCACCGGTACCGGCACGCTGAGTGTGTTCGGCTACCAGATGCGCTTCGACCTGCAAGAAGGCTTCCCGTTGGTGACCACGAAAAAGATGCATCTGCGCTCGATCATTTACGAGCTTCTGTGGTTCCTTCGCGGTGACACCAACGTCGCGTACCTGCACGATCACGGAGTCACCATTTGGGACGAATGGGCGGACGAGCGGGGCGAACTCGGTCCCATCTATGGCAAGCAGTGGCGGAATTGGCCTACCGCCGACGGACGAAACGTCGATCAGCTCGCGCAGGTCGTGCAGCAACTGAACAGCAATCCGAACTCGCGCCGTATCCTGGTCAGCGCCTGGAATGTCGGCGAACTCGACGACATGGCGTTGTTGCCGTGTCATGTCTTGTTCCAGTTCCATGTGGCGAACGGCAGATTGTCATGCCAGCTATACCAGCGCAGCGCTGATGCGTTGCTCGGTGTGCCGTTCAATATCGCCTCCTACGCCTTGCTCACGCATATGCTGGCGCAGCAATGCAACCTCGACGTTGGGGACTTCGTCTGGACGGGCGGGGATTGTCACTTGTACTCGAATCACCTGGAACAGGCGGACTTGCAGCTGTCGCGAACTCCCCACCCATTGCCGCGCTTGAGGCTGGCGCGCAAGCCGCCAAGCCTGTTCGACTACGCCTTCGAGGATTTCGACATCATCGGCTATCGCCATCACGAGGCAATCAAGGCACCCATCGCAGTATGAAAAAAAGCACCCGTCGCAAGCTCGGACCTCTGTTCGAGGTCCGCCATTCGGATATTCACGGCCGTGGCGTGTTCGCGCTGCGGCGCATCCGCAAGGGAACCACCATCATCGAATATCTCGGCGACGTCATCACGCACGCCCAGGCCGACGAGCGCTACGAGGACAAGGATCCGCGCGACAATCACACCTTCCTGTTCACGGTGGACTCCAAGCACGTGATCGATGCGGGGGTCAACGGCAACGAGGCGAGGTTCATCAACCACGGCTGCGACCCGAATTGCCAGAGTACGGGGTTGCGCAAGCGGATCTGGATCGAAGCGATCCGCACCATCCAACCCGGCGAAGAGCTCAGCTACGATTATCAAATCACGCGCGACAAGGATGACCCCGCCGATGCGGACGCAATCTTCGCGTGCCGCTGCGGCGCGCAGAATTGCAGAGGCAGCATGCTCGAGCCGCTCAAGAAACCGCGCAAGGCGAAGCGGCGGCGGAAGAAGCCGCCGACGAGCCGGGCGAAGAATCGACAGAAGAAACGAGCGTTGCCGCGTCAGGCCGCAAAGCGCCGCCGCGCGCGCTAGCTCCGAGTCCGGTGATGGACATCAGCGAGGATCTCGCCGCCACTGGAGTGTCCGTTCAGGACGGGTATCTAGACTTGGTAAGAGTGCGTGCCTTGCAGGAGTGCCTGGAAACGCGCCGCCGCAGCGGCGATTTCACCCCTGCGCGGATCGGACGCGACGCGACGCTGCAAGAGAATCCCGAGGTGCGCGGCGACCGGACCTGCTGGCTGTGCGCGCCCCTGTTTGCCGCCGAAGTGGAGTTGTTGCTGGATTTAGAGCGTTTGCGCATGCACTTGAACCGCGACCTCTACCTCGGGCTGTTCCAACTTGAGCTGCACTATGCGTGGTATTCACCGGGCGCCCGCTATGAGCGCCACATCGATAATGCGCGCGGCGCCGCCGCAACACCTGCCGGCGGCGCGCGATGCGTCTCGCTCGTGCTGTACCTGAACGATGGCTGGCAGGCGGGGGCGGGGGGCGAACTCGAGTTATACGATGATCACGCCGGCTCGCGACGCGTCGAGCCGTTCGCAGGGCGGCTCGTCTGCTTCCTCACCGATGGGCGCGAGCATGCGGTGTTGCCGGCGCAGCGCGACCGTTTCAGCATCAGCGGTTGGTATCGCGCGCGATAGTTACAGGACTCCTCGCGGGTTCGCGGCATCGCGCAGCAGTCGGCGCCACTGCTCCAAAAACTCCGGCGTCGGGGCCGCGTTGAGCACGAGTTCGACGCGGCTATCGCGGCGGTAGGCGCTATCTTCGGCGGATAATCCATGCGCGGTCCCCTGCACCAGCCACGAGGGACCGGGCCCGGTGCGAAACACCCCTTTCATGCGGCGCAACAGTCCCCCATAGGCGTCGAGCTGCCAGCGTAGTTGGGGTTCGAGCACGGTGCGCGCAAACGTCAGTTCGCCGGGCAGCTGCCATTGCACGGCCCATAGTCCCAAACGGCGGCTTTGCGCTTCGTTGCCCGGCAGTCCGTCGATGTCGAAGGACTTGGACTCGAAACCGGCTTCGCCGCGCTCGCCCAGCAGCGAGAACATGGCATCGCGCTCGAAATGCTGCAGCGCTTGCGCCGGCAGCTCGCCGTTGCTGCAGATCCCGAGATAGCGTTTCAGGGGATATTGGGCGGCGGCAATGGCATCGAATGCGGCGCGCTCGGCATCGCCGGCGAGATCCGGTTTCGACAGCAGCAACGCGTCCGCCGCTTGTATCTGCGACCACTCATTGGCAGGGCGAGACTCGACGATGCGCGCAACGTCGATCGGATCGACGAGGCAGACGATGCTGTCCAAACTCAATGCGCCTTGGCGCTCGTGAATGCTCAATATATCGACGATATCCGCGGTATGGCCGGCGCCGCTGGGCTCGATGAGCAATCTGCCAGGCTCTAAGTTTCGCAAAATATCGCGCAGTTGTTTGCCGAACTCGAGTTCACCGACGCAGCACAGACAGCCGCCCGCCACCAGCCGCACATCAAAACTGCCGTTTGCGGCTTGCGCAACGGTCAGTGCATCGATGCCTGCATCGGTAAACTCGTTCAAAATGACGACCCACATTTCATCGGCCGGTTTGTGTCGCATGAGCCAACGGATCGCGGTGGTCTTGCCCGCACCGAAGCTGCCCGTGATGACGTGAACTCGTGGCGGTATGGGCGCGTTCATCGGTGCCGGAAACCCGCTGCGCTACTATCGTGCGGGTTAGGTGTAGCGGTGCCCGGGAACATGGCAGAGATGCGGCTTATGTCAGATCGCCGCTGCCCGTAGACGAGGTTTATCATTGGCATGAATTTTGCTTCGAGATCATGGTGTATCATACTTCAGGCATATCGCGAGCACCGCAAGGGGAATTGCGTGCCCCCCGTTCTCACGTGTCGGTACACCCTATGCGCCTGACGAGCCTGAAATTTCTCAAGACCTTCCAGGTCGCGGCCAGGCTTCAGAGCTTCAAGGCGGCCGCCGAAGAGCTGTTCGTGACTCCGTCCGCCGTTAGCCATCAGATCAAGGCGCTCGAAGAGCAGCTCGGGCTGGCGCTGTTCCAACGCGGCGTACGCACGTTGACCCTGACGGACGCGGGGGCCAACTATCTCGAGCACATCAACGACATCTTTTCGAAACTGGAGTCGATCACGGAGCAGCTGCGGGTCCGCTATGGCCGCACGATCATCCGTCTGAACGTGCCTCCTTTCTTCGCCAACGAGTTGCTGCTGCCGCGCCTCGCCTCCTTTTCGCAGGCCCGCGAAGAGACCGATATCCGCATCGAGACCACTTTTTCCGCGCCGAAGACGCATCCGCCCGAGGCCGATTTGTCGATCGTGGTGGGCTCCGGTCCATGGGACGGTTTGACCGTGCACGAGTTGTTCGCGCAGAGCTTCATCGCGGCATGCTCGCCATCGTTCCTGATCGAGAATCCCATCGACAGCTACGAGGACCTGAACGGCAAGACGCTGCTGCTCCACGAGGAGCGGCGCGAGGCGTGGGAACGTTGGAGCGTGGGTTTAGGAATAGAACCCATCAAACCGAACCGTCTGGTGCGCCTCGACACCATGTCGGCGGTGGTGCGCGCGGCGGAGCAGGGAGTCGGAGTCGCGTTGGTCCCCTCCCGCCTGAGCGCCGATCGATTCAGCGCCGGCGGCTTGGTGAAGCTGTTCGATGCCGAATTGACCACGAACGAAAGCTACGTCTTGCTGCATCGGCCGGAGGACCGCGAACGCGAGGATCTGCAGGAGCTGACGCAATGGATTTTGAACGAATGCCGCGTGGCGTGAGTGCGGCGGCAGGGCACCAAGAACCACCGCGTCAGCGGCGCCAGCCGACCCGCCTTTCGAACCGCCGCACCAGCCCGGGCGATGCCGTCAAGACCCTGTCGGGGTAAAGACTAGCCGGGCAATTTTCGTACAGGTGAGAGAAATCTTAGCCTGGATAATTATTTCTCGTTTGCCGGACCCACGGGCCTCGCATAGTTTGTCTGCGGGGCGTTGGTATTTTTTACTCAAAGGAAATACCACCATGAACATTCGTAAACTTTCCCTCGCCGTCATCACGATCGCCGCCTTTTCTCCCGTGCTTGCTTCTGCATCACCAGAAGCCACGGCGCTGCATGCGTGTGCCAAGGCCTTTGCCACCAGCATTTCCGGCGGCTCGAGCGCACCGGCGTTCAAGCTGAACTACGACCAGAAGCTCGGAGTCGACACGATCGCGGGCTACTACGTGCGTAACTACTCTTTCACGATGCAGGCTCGCGACCCCAAGACCGGTGCCACATTGGCCAGTGCAACCTGCTCGGCGGACAACCGCGGCTCAGTGCTGGAATTGACTCCGGTGGCGGCGACGACGAGCGTCGCCCTCGCTTCGCGTTAAGACCTCGCGCCGCCGCTCATCGGTGAGCTATATCGATGAGCGGCAGCGCTCTTTGCGGCGTACCGCTGGGCGGCATACCGCTGGGCGGCACGCCGCGGCGCGTGGCTGGCGGGCTTTACACCGGAAGCGTATAACCTCGGTCTGCCCCTTAGGTCCGAGCGAGAATGACTGCGGTGATCGAGTTGGTGGTCGCTGCAAGCGAGAATGACGTCATTGGACGCGCCAATGAACTGCCTTGGCATCTGCCGGCAGATCTGCGGCGATTCAAGTCGTTGACGATCAATAAGCCTGTATTGATGGGCCGTAAGACCTACGAGTCGATCGGCAAAGCGCTGCCGATGCGGATGAACATCGTCCTTTCCCGCTCGGCGCATTTCGCGCCGGGCGATTGCCACGTGGTTCGCGACGTTGACCATGCATGCGCCATGGCGGGCAACCTGCTGATGGTCATCGGCGGCGCCGACGTTTACAGGCAGTGTCTGGGCATGGCGAGCCGCATCCATCTGACCTTGGTACACACCCGCATCGAGGACGGCGACACCTTTTTTCCCGACTGGCGCCTTGCGCCCTGGCGCGAGACTGCGCGCGAGCGCTTCGAGCGCGACGACAAACACGCTCACGCCTATAGCTTCGTGACGTTGGAGCGCCAGGAGCCTTAAGACAGGCTGCTAGCCGAGAGGCTCGAGCCGTTGGGTGATCTCGCGCTCAGCGCGTTCGAAATCGATCTCGGCCATGGACTTCACCGCGCCGGCGGTGAGGTCCTGGAGAATTGCGGCCTGCACTGCGCCGCGCTGTTGTGCGGTCCGATAAGGAATCTCGTGGTGGAACATCACCATGGAATAGCGCGGTATGAATCGGCTTGGGAAGCGCCGTTCGAGTTCCAGAGACAGCGCTTGCTGCAACTGAAACTTCGGATCCGCTACATGCGCACGCATTTCTAGATAGTTCTCGGCCGCCATGGCGGTGATCGCATCGGTATTGGGCTTGCGCGCGGCGCCAAATTCGCTGAAGGCCTCCTGCCAGGAGGAGTGGCGTGCGGCACATCGATCGAACTCGATGCAGTCCTCGAAGCAGCAGTTCATGCCCTGGCCATGAAAGGGGACCATGGCGTGCACGGCATCACCGATCAACAGTGCCTGACCGGATGCATGCCATGGTCCGGCCGAGACGGATCCTAGGAACCCGACCGGATGCTCCTTGAATTCCGCCACGCAATTCGGCATTGCGGCGAGCGCATCTGGGAAGTTGTGCGACATAAAAGTCTCGATCGCCGGCGCGTCGCGCAGCGACTCGAAGCTCGGACACCCTTGCTTGGGCAGGAACAGCGTGGCTGTGAAGCTGCCATCATCGTTCGGCAGCGCGATCAACATGAAATTGCCGCGTGGCCAGATATGCAGGGCATCCACAGCAAAGGCGCTGTCGCCGTTGCGAGCCGGCGGCACCGAGAGTTCCTTGTAGCCATGCTCCAGATCAACTTCCTGCACAGCGATGATGCCGGCCTCGACCATGCGCCGGCGCACGGTCGAGCCGGCGCCATCGCAGGCGAGCAATGGCTGCATCGGCAGCTCGAGGCGGCGACCGGCTCGGAGGTCGTGGATCGATGCCGTTCCGGAGTCGAAGTCGACGGCATCGAGACGATGCTCGAAATACAGACGGATGCCCTCGAGGTCGGCGGCGATATCGATCAACCCCTGATTGAGTTTGAGCCTCGAGACCGAGTAAATGACCTCGTTGGGGCGCCCCCCGTATGGCTGAAACACCGTGCCGCCGTCCAAGTGAATACAGCGGCCGCGCATGGGCAATAGTGACGCTCCGAGGCGCTCGAACAGACCCGCCGTCTTGAGCGCGTGAATGCCGCGGTCGGCCAGTGCCAGATTGATGGAGCGGCCGGACTGCGCCCCGCGAAGGCGCGGGTCGGGGCGGCTTTCGAACAGGTCGATCTTGGCGTGGCCGCGCGCATGCAGAAGAATAGCCAGCAGGGCTGCCGTCGGTCCGCCGCCCGCGATGCGGACGGGACCATCGCCAATGAGGCTGCCGCCAATGGGGCTGCCGCCGCTCACGCGCGCAGCGCCTCTGCCAGCATGTCGACGGCCCTGGCAACGTCGCCGAAAGAATTGTACAACGGCGTCGGTGCCACTCGCATGATGTCCGGTTCCCGCCAGTCGGCGATCAATCCGGCAGTCTTGAGTCGTTGTTGGCAGAGCCTCGCATCGGCAGCGTCGCGCAGGATTCGCAGGCTCAGCTGGCAACCCTGCAGCTCGCCGTCGGCCGGCGTGATCACCTCGACCCAGTCCTCGAGGCGTTGCTCGATCTGGCGCCGCAGCAGCCCGGTGAGGTCGCGGGATTTGGTTCGAAGCGCGTTCATGCCCGCCGCGCTGAAGATCTCCAGGGAAGCCAACAGCGGCGCCATGGACAGCACCGGCGGGTTGCTGACCTGCCACCCTTGAGCGCCGGCGATGGCGCGAAATTCGGGTTCGAACAGGAAACGCGCGCACTTATCGTGTCCCCACCAGCCGGCGAATCGCGGCAAGCTTGCGCTTGCGGCGTGGCGCTCGTGCACGAAGCAGCCACCCACCGCACCCGGCCCGGCATTCAAGTATTTGTAACTACACCAGACCGCGAAATCGGCATTCCAATCATGCAGACGCAGCGGCGTGTTGCCGATCGCGTGGGCGAGATCGAGTCCTACGCGGGCACCCACCTTCAGCGCGGCGGCGATCAACGGCGGCAAGTCCAAACACTGGCCGGTCAGATATTGCACGCCGGGCAGCAGCACTAGCGCCAGTTGATCGCCCTGTTCCTCGATTGCGGCGATCACATCCTCGGTGCGCAGCGCACGCTCGCCCCGCCGCGGCGCGACCTCGATCAAGTTGCGTTGCGCGCTCAAGCCGTGGAATTCGAGCTGCGACACGACCGCATAACGATCCGAAGGAAAAGCCGATGCTTCGATGAGTATGCGGTTGCGGTGCGCCTCCGCCTTGAAAAAACTGACCATCATCAGGTGAAGATTGACGGTGAGAGAGTTCATCGCCACCACTTCGGATTCCGCGGCACCGACCAGCGCGGCGAGCGGCGCCGCGGCGTGCTCGTGATAGTCGATCCAAGGCCGGTATGCTTCGTGGTGGCCTTGCACGCCCAAATGGCGCCAGTCGGCCAGCTCCTGCTCCACATATGCCGCCGCGCGCTTCGGTTGCAGCCCGAGCGAATGTCCACAGAGGTACAGCAATCTGCGGCCGTCGGCATCGATGGGGTGATGGAACTCATCGGCAAGGCGCGCCAGCGGGTCGCGCTCGTCCATGTGCGCAGCCTCCGCGTGCGCAGCCTGCGCGAGGGCCTGCTCCCGCATGATGCTGTCGTTCAGGTCCGAGCCCCCGTGCTCGGCGCCTGCATGATGGTGCCGCAAGCGCTGCAGGTGCGCAGCTGCGCGCTGCCATAGAAGCGTGCGAATATCTCGGGCAGCTGAGTCTCGATATTGCGCACCGCGACCCGCTCCAAATAAAGCTGCTTGCCGCAGCTCTCGCAATACCAGGAGAAGCCGTCCAGCTCATCGGCGCCGCGGCGCCGCTCCACGACGATGCCGACAGTGCCGCTCGGGCGTTGGGGCGAGTGCGGCACTTCAGGCGGCAACAGGAACAATTCCCCGGCGCGAATCGGAACATCGACCGGACCCTCCGCCTGCATGGTCTTCAGTACGATGTCGCCCTCGACCTGCAAGAACAATTCCGCGCTGGGGTCGTGATGAAAGTCCTTGCGAGAATTTGGGCCGCCGACCGCCATGACGATGAATGCGCTGTCCTCGAACAGCACTTTGTTGCCCACGGGCGGACGCAGCAGATCGCGATTATTTTCGATCCAGTTCTGCAAATTGAAGGGATCCCTTAAGGCTGCGCCGAGATGACTCATGCGGTCATTATAGCGGCCGTCGCCAGACATTCAGCCGCACTTCACCTGGACGGGCTTGGCTCGTGGATCGTCCAGGCGCAGCGCCGTGAGGCATTCGCCCCAGACGCATCCCGTGTCGAGGCCGGTGACCTCGCCGTTGGTGAAAAAGCCGAGCGTCGACCAATGTCCGAAAATGATCTTCGATCCGGCCCAGAGGGCGTCCGGCGCCTCGAACCAGGGAACATGCGACTTGCCATGTGCCTTCTTGGGCGACCCTTTGGCGCGCAACAGCAGGCGTCCCTGAGGGTCCAGGTAGCGCATGCGCGTCAGGCAGTTGGCGATGAAGCGCAACCGGTCGGCGCCCTGCAGTGCGTGATCCCAGCGGTCAGGTTGGTCGCCATAGAGCGAATCGAACACCTTCGCGGGATCGGCTTGCAGGGCGCGCTCGAATTCGCGGGCGCAACGGAGGGCGAGCGTCAGGTCCCACTGCGGCGGCAGGCCCGCATGAACCATGCAGGTATTCGTGCCGGGATCTTCGTACATGAGCGGCCGGGTGATCAGCCAGTCGAGCAGTGCGCCGCGGTCGGGCGCCGCGAGTATTGCATCCAGCGTATCGCCATCGCGAAGTCGCGCCTTGCCGAGGCTCACCGCGATCAGATGCAAATCATGATTGCCGAGGACCACGCTGGCCGCATCCCCAAGCGCGCGGATTCTGCGCAGAACTTTGAGCGAGTCGGGACCGCGATTGACCAAATCTCCCACCAGCCACAGGCGGTCGCGGTCGGCCGAAAAGTTCAAGGTCGCAAGCAGAGCGCCCAATTGCGCATCGCAACCCTGTACATCCCCGATCGCGTAGAGTGCCATCAGGCCACCTTAAGGTCAGAAGCCTAGTGCAGCACGCCAGGCATCGCCAGGCGGAAGGGCGCGATGGGCGCATCGAATTGCTCGCCGTCATCGCCCACCATTTGATAGCTGCCCTGCATGGTGCCGACCGGCGTCTCGATGACGGCGCCGCTGGAATAGCGGAATCCCTGGCCGGGCTTCAAGTAGGGCTGTTCGCCGACGACACCGTCGCCGCGCGTCTCCTTCACGTTGCCGTTTGCGTCCGTGATGATCCAATGACGGGTCATCAGCCGTGCGGGACTCTGACCTTCGTTGCGGATGGTGATGGTGTAAGAAAAGACAAAGCGCTTGTCGCGCGGATCCGATTGCTCCTCGATGTAAGAGGTTTCCACTTCGACGCGAATTCTCGGATTGTCCAAATCGGTGCTCGCTTCAGTCACTTGATCCGACTCGAGGCAAGTTCACGGCCCGCCGCGGCTACCGGGTCGCTGGCATCGGACAGATCCACCAATGTCAAAACTTTTTGATAGCGCGACATCGTCCTTCGAGTATAACCGAGTGTAATGCGCCGCGAGCAGACCGAATTGCGCGGGCGTCAACGTTTCCGGGCGCAGTTGCGGGTCGATGCCGCAGGACTCGATCTGCTGCGCGCTCAACAGCGTCTTCAAGCCATTGCGCAGCGTCTTGCGCCGCTTCGAAAACGCTGCGGTCACCAGTGAGCGCAGAACTCCGGTCGCACCCATCTCGAATCGCGGCGTTAGCGACGGGCGCAACCTCACGATCGCGGACCAAACTCGAGGCGGCGGCTTGAAGGCGCCGGGTCCCACATCGAAAAGCGCTTCGGCCTCGGCTGCCGCAGCGACCATCACGGTGAGCCGCCCATAGTCCTTGGTGTTCGGCTTTGCCGTGATGCGGTCCACCACTTCCTTTTGCAGCATGAAATGCATGTCGGCAATCGCCTTGGCTTGCGCGAGCAAGTGGAACATCAGCGGCGTCGAAATGTTGTAAGGCAGGTTGCCGACGACGCGTAGCGGTGCACCGGCGCCGCGCAGAGTCAAGAAGTCGATGTCGAGCACATCTCGTACGTGCACGCGCAAACTCGAGCCGGCACGAGCATCGTTCTCTATTGCACGCGCCAGGTCGCGATCGATCTCGATCACGTCGAGGCCGTGCGCGCGCTCGAGAAGATCCCACGTCAGGGCACCGTGGCCAGGTCCAATCTCGACGACGCGCTGCCCCGGCTCGGGAGCGATGGCGCCGATGATGCGGCGGATGACGCCAGGATCATGAAGGAAATGCTGTCCGAACCGTTTACGGAATGGCATGTCGGACTTTTGGATCCGCCAGTTCGATGGCCAGCGCCAGTGCCGCGGCCAAGCTGCCGCTGTCCGCTCTACCGCTGCGCGCGAGGGTCAACGCCGTGCCATGATCGACGCTCAAGCGCAGAATCGGCAGTCCGAGCGTCATGTTGACCGCGTTGCCGAAGCCAACATGCTTGATGACCGGCAATCCCTGATCGTGGTACATCGCGACGATCACGTCGGCCGTCGCGAGGAAGCGGGGCGTGAACGCCGTGTCGGCGGGAACCGGTCCTTGAAGATCGATGCCCTCCCTCTTGAGTTCCTGGATCACGGGATCGATGACGTCGATCTCCTCGCGGCCCAAGTGACCGGACTCGCCCGCATGCGGATTGAGGCCAAGCACGGCGATGCGCGGCGCCGCCAGCGAGAAATGGCGTTGCAGCTCGTTGTGAACGATGCGCAAGGTGGCGGCCAGGCGCGAGCGGGTGATCGCACCCGGCACCGCAGCGAGGGCCAGGTGAGTCGTCACCAGCGCCACGCGCAACGTGCCGCTGACCAGCATCATCACGGGCAGGGCGGCGCGGGTCCGCAGCGCGAGGTACTCGGTATGTCCGGTGAAGTCGTAACCGCCCTCGAGCAGCGTGCTCTTCTGAACCGGTGCCGTGACCATGGCCGCGAATTCGCCGTTGAGGCAGCCATCGGCAGCACGGTCCAACATCTCGATCACGTAGGGGGCGTTGCGCGGGTCGGGATCCCCGGCGCGGACCGTTTCACGAACCGCGATGTCCAGAACCTTGAGCGTGCCGGGACGGTGCTCGCCTGATATGCGTGGATCATAGCGCTCGAGATTCAGCGGCAGCCTCAGGGCCTCGGCGGCGTCGTTGAGGAGGTTCAAATCAGCGGCCACGACCAGGTCAGCCGCCCAGGGGGCTTGCGCGAGCGCCACGCACGTATCCGGCCCGATACCGGCGGGTTCGCCCGACGTGACGACGATACGAGGTATGTACACTACATCTTGATTTCGACGAACGCTTCGTCGCGCAGCCGGCGCAGCCATAGCTCGGTCTCTTCGTCGGCCTTGCTTTCGCGAATGGCGGCAAAGGCTTTTTGGCGCCGCACGTCGTCGGTGCTGTCGTAGGTGCGGGTTCCCAACATCTGCACGATATGCCAGCCGTAGCGCGTCTTGAACGGTTCGCTGATTTCATTGGGCTTCAAGTCGGCGATCGCCTTGTCGAATTCAGGCACGAAGGCGCCGGGCCCTGTCCAGCCTAGGTCACCGCCGTCGGGCGCCGAACCCGGATCTTGCGAGGTAGTCGATGCAATGCCGGCGAAGTCCTCGCCGGCCAGGATGCGCTCGCGCAGCTTGCCGAGCTTCTGGCGCACGGTTTCATCATCGTCCAATTCATTGGTCTTCATGAGGATGTGGCGAAGATGAATCTGGTTGACGATCACCTGCGGTTCGCCGCTGCGCCGCTCATTGAGTTTGACGATGTGAAAGCCGCTCGGCGTGCGCACCGCCGCGCTCACTTCGCCGGGTTTCATCTTGGTGACCAGATCCAGGATGAACTGGGGCAGCTGCGAACCCTTGCGCCAGCCGAGCTGGCCGCCGTCGAGGGCGGTCTGGCTGTTGGAGTTGGCAATGGCGAGCTGGCCGAAGTCCTCGCCCTTCTGAGCCCGCGCCACCACATCCTGCGCTTTGGCGGAAATTTCAGCGAGCTGCTCCGGCGTGGCGGCGGCCGGCAGCGACAGCAATATGTGCGAGACATTGAACTCATCGTTGGCGGCAGCGCTTTGCTGGCGATCGAGGTATTGCTCGAGTTCGTGCGGAGTGACCGTGATGCGGGAGATCACGTCGCGCTGCCGCAAAGTGTTGAGCGTCAGTTCCTTGCGCATGGAGTCGCGGTACAGTTTGTAGTCGACCCCTTGCGCCGCGAGTGCGGTCGGCAGCTGATCAAAGGGGATCTTGTTGCGCGCCGCGATCTCCTGCAGCGCGCTGTTCAGCTGCTCGTCGGAAACGGTGAGGCCGACGCGCTTGGCCTGCTGGGTCTCGATCTCCTGCACGATCAGCCGGTCGAGCACCTGCTGCCTGAGAACGCTCTGCGAGGGCAGTTCGACCTTCTGCTCGGTCAGGCGCTTGGTTACCGACTGCATTTGGGCGTCGAGCTCGCTCTTCAGGACCAGTCCGTCATTGACGATGGCCGCAATCCGGTCGAGCAGCTCACCATGGACGCCAATATCGCGGGTTTGGGCGTGTGCAGGCGCCCACAGCAATTGCGCCGCCGCCAACAACACGCCCAGCCTAAATTTTTGCATAGGATTCAATACCGTCATTGGGTGTTCGGGTCACGGGTCGAGTATCCGCGGATCGACTGTTCCAGGAACGAATCCGCCCGTTTTCCGACCGAACTCAAGCCCGTCAGTTCCAATTGTAGAGCAATCGAGGTATCCAGTCCGCTGCTGCTGGTGCTGCCGGGACGGATGCTCAAGTAGCGGCGCTGCACCAATTGGATGCGGTAGCAGCAGCTTTTGTATTCGAAACCAGCAACTTGCTCGATGGTTTGGTGCTGGGAGGCGGTCGGTTGCTGGTAGTCGCGCAGCGAGTAAACCTCGCGCCCGACGAGGTTCCAGCGGCCCGTGATCGGCCATGCAAACGAGCCGTCGACCTGCTTCAAGATGCCGGTCTGATAACGATAGCCGATATTGACGACCCTGGAGGGGTCCAAGCGGTACTGCACCGAGGCTTCCGCCTTATCGGTCTGCGACGTGTAGGGGTTCCACTGATAATCCAAATCGACACTGACGTGTTTATAGGCCGTCAGGGACACCTCCGAGACGATATCCGACCCGCGATTCCCCGTGATGCCCTCGGCGGCAGTCGCGGCGGCAACTTGCGCGGCCGATAAGCCCAGCCCCCTGAGGCCTAAGTAGTTCGAATACTGGCCCGGGAAGGGGGCGAACGATTGGCCGCGGACGATGAGCGCCCCGGGGACGCTCAAGGGATTGACGGGTGTCGCGGCAGCGTCCTGTCCCAACTGCAAGCCACTCTCTTCGGCGACGACGTCGGCGGGCAAACCGACGCGGGGAATCGCGAAATAGCGGATCTGGCCGATGGTGGCGGACAGGTACTGGGCGCCTGAGTTGTTGTCGAACAGCCGCGTGGTGAGTGCGAGCGCGACCTGGTTGGCATCGCCGATGCGGTCCAATCCGACGTAGCGGTTGGTGCGGAAGAGTTCGGTGAGATTAAGATCCGGCAGACCGCTGTCGAAGACCGGCAACTCGTCCTGGTTGCGGTAGGGCACATAGCTGTACACCAGACGCGGCTCGAGCGTCTGATTGCGTTGTGCCTGCGAGCCTGTATCACGCTCGAATATCAGGCCGCTATCGAGGCGCGCATAGGGCAACGCGCGGGTCGGGCTGCTCGGCGCTCCCGGTGAGACGTCGGTCAGCGCGTATTGTGTAAAGTCAAACCCCACCGCGGGCTCGAAGAAATACCCCGGGCCGCGATGCGACCAGCGAATCTCAGGCGCGAGATTCAAGCGCGCGCCGGATGCACAAGGGTCGGCCTGCACGACGCCGTCTGCGGCATTCGCCGGATTGGTCAAGGCGGACTGGCAGGGACCCGCCTGGCGCAGAAAATTGACCGCCTCAGCGTCGAGCGCGAACTCGAATTGGCTGTCCAGAATCGGATACAAGCCGTCAGCCTCGATGCGCGGCACGCGCGAGGCTGGGCGGTAATAGGCGGGGATGGCGATGTCGATGGTCTGGTAGTTCTGCAGCTCGGCACGGATGCGCCAGGCATCGTCGTAATAGAGCACATCGGCGCGGCGCTGCAGGAATGTGACGCTGGTCTGATCCGAGCCGATGGCGAAGTTCGAGAAATAGTTGACGTCGCTGATGCTGGCGACGTCCGTGTCGAAGCGCAGGCCCGGCCGTATGTCGGTGACGTCGGTCGCGCGCAGGTAGCTGCGATTGTCGCCATCGTCCTTGCGGTCGTCGGGCAGAAAGGTTGCGTCGATCTGCCCGTGCGAATTGTAGGTCAGGAAGCGGAAATCCTCGGCAAGCTGCACGCCGCGCGCGGACAGCAGGCCCGGCGTGAGCGTCAAGTCGTAGTTCGGCGCGAGGTTCAGGTAATACGGAACCTCGACCTCATAGCCGTTGTTTCCCGAGTGCCCCAAGCTCGGGAACAGCACACCGCTCTTGCGCTCATCGCCCAAAGGAAAGGATATGTAGGGCGTGTAGAAAATTGGCACATCCTTGAAGCGCATGATGACGTCGTGCGCGACGCCCTCCTGCGCCTTGGTATCGAGGGCGAGACGGGTTGCCTGCAGCTGCCAGTCCTCGTTGCCGACAGGACAGGTGGTGTAATGCACTTGCGTGAGGTCGACCTTGCCGTCAGGGTGCAAATCGATGTCTTTCGCGTAACCGCGTCCGTGTCGGTCGGGTATATCGAAGTTCGCCTGGTCGAATGTCGCACCGCCCGTCGTCCCGTAGCTGCCGGCATCGCTGCGCACCCGCAGCTTCGGGTCGAGAAAATTCACGCGGCCTTTTACGTTCAGCCGGTCGGTGACGTAGTCGTAAGTGACTTCGTCGGCTTCCAGGCTGCGATTATCCTGGCGCACCACGACGTGTCCCTTCAACACCGCGTCCAGATCGATGTTCAGAACCGCATCGTCGCTCTCTATGTGGATACGATGATCGTCGGTTGCAATGTCGGCGGGCCGCACGGCGGAAACTTTGGGAGGCGCCGGACACACGTCTGCTGCATGTGCGGAGCATGCGGTCAACAACAAGATCAACGCGGCACGAACAGCGAAACCTGTGGGCAAAATGCAGCGCCTTAGACGTTATACTTGAGAACCCCGCATTTGCGGGTAGCGAATGGTCAAGCATGCCTGTGGCGGATGCAAGTGATTCTCGTCTGGAGATGTTGACGCGTTGGGTGTCCGAGGATCTGGGATTCAAGGGCAGCGCAATCGCGTCGGCGTCTTCCGACGCAAGTTTCCGGCGCTATTTTCGCGTGACTCGCGGCGGCGATAGCTTCATCGTCATGGATGCACCACCCGACAAGGAAGACCTTGCGCCTTTCGTGGAAGTGGGCAGGATCTTGAGGAGCATCGGCGTGAATGTACCCGTGGTGCTGGCGCGCGACAGCAAACGCGGCCTGCTGCTATTGACCGACCTGGGAACGGAACTTTACCTCGACGCATTGCGCGAGCCTGCCAGGGTCGACCGCCTGTACGGCGATGCGTTGCTTGCATTGCGGGAGATCCAGACGGCAGATTCGGGTTTGAGCGCCCATCTACCGCGCTATAGCCATACGCTGTTGATGCGCGAGATGGAGTTGATGCCTGAGTGGTTTCTCGCGCGTCACCTTGGTCTTAGGGTCTCGGGGCAGCAGCGCCAGATGCTCGACGAACTCTTCACGGTGTTGGTCGAGGCGGCGGCGAGCCAACCCGCCGCATTCGTGCACCGCGACTATCATTCGCGCAATTTGTTGGTCACGGCGCAGGACAATCCCGGGATCCTCGACTTTCAGGATGCCGTGTGGGGGCCGGTGACCTACGATCTGGTGTCGCTGCTCAAGGATTGCTACGTCGCCTGGCCGGCGCAGCGTGTGCGTACATGGGTGCTCGAGTACCGCGAGAGCTTGCTGGAACGGGGCTTCGACGCCGGTTCCCCGGCGCAGTTCCTGCGCGGGTTCGATCTGATCGGTCTGCAGCGGCACATCAAGGTGCTGGGAATCTTCTGCCGGCTCTACTATCGCGACGGCAAGCCGGGGTATCTCAAGGATTTGCCGCGCGTCCTCGACTATGTGCGCGAGGCGGCGGCCCTTTATCCCGAGACCGCGGCGTTCGCCGATTTCATTGCCGCCCATATCGATGCGCACTTCGTCGAGGCTACGCTGCGCGTGACGACCTGAACGAGGAGCGGCCTAGCGCGGCCCGGCCTAACGCGGCCCGGCCTAACGCGGCCCGGCCTAGCGCGGCCATGATACTCGCCGCGGGACGCGGCGAGCGCATGCGGCCCTTGACGGATCAAACGCCGAAGCCCTTGCTGCGAGTCCGCGGACAACCCTTGATCGAGCGGCACGTGATTCATCTGGTGGCAGCGGGCATCCCGCGCATCGTCATCAACCTCGCATGGCTGGGCGCGCAGATCCGCGACTATCTGGGCGATGGGGCGCGCTATGGCGCCAGCATCACCTACAGCGACGAGTCGCCGAATGCGCTGGAGCCGGGAGGCGGAATCTTTCGCGCGCTGCCGTACCTGTTGCCGGGACCCTTTGCCGTCGTCAACGGCGACATCTATACCGATTTCCCGATGGCAACGCTGGCGCTCGGCACCGACGTCGATGCGCACATCGTACTGGTGCCGAGCGGCATCGGCCGACGCGGCGATTTTGGCTACAGCGGGGGTGCGGCCTTCGCGCCAGGTTCGGCCGGAGCAAAGCAGTTGTACACATTCGGCTGCATGGCAGTCTACCGGCAGGCATTTTTCGCGGGCTGTTCTCCAGGAGCGTTCCCGCTCAAGCCCTTGCTGCTGCGATCCATGGCGGCGCAGCGCTGCTCGGCGGAAATTTACACGGGCGCGTGGGAGGATGTGGGCACGCCGGAACGGCTGGCTGCCCTGAACGCCCCGATGCCCTGAACGCCTGACAATTTCCACGGGCGAGGGCCGCCCCGCAGGTGAAGGTGCGGCTGCGCTACAATGGCCGCTCAAGAGTCAGGGGTCTACCAATGCCTGAGTTCAAGGGTATCCCGATCGTGCCCACCCGGGAGCTGCGCAGCGGCGAGAAATATGTCACGCCGCAGGGGTTCACTGCGGTCAGGGATGGCATCAAACGAGCGGCTGCGGACACACCGGGCCAAGCCGCGGGCGGCGCGACGCGTAAGCCGCCGTGGTTGCGCGCACGCCTGGCGAGCGGTGCGGGGTTCGAATCGGTCCAGAAGAACGTGCGCGAACACCGCTTGAGCACGGTCTGCGAAGAGGCCAAGTGCCCGAACATCGGCGAATGCTGGAACGCCGGTACCGCCACCATCATGCTGATGGGCGCGGTGTGCACCCGCACCTGCCGATTCTGCGCGGTCGATACCGGCAACCCGCGCGGCTGGCTCGATCCTGATGAGCCTGAGAACGTTGCGCGATCGGTCGAATTGATGGGTTTGAAGTACGTCGTGCTGACCTCGGTAAATCGCGATGATCTTGCGGACGGCGGAGCCGCTCACTACGCGGCGGCCGTACGCGCCATCAAGAAACGCAATCCGCATACCGCGGTCGAGGCCTTGACGCCCGACTTCCAGGGCGACATGGTCGACGTGCATACCGTGCTCGACTCGGGATTGGATGTGTTCGCGCAAAACGTCGAGACCGTGCGGCGCTTGACTCATCCGGTGCGCGATCCGCGCGCCGGCTATGACCAGACCATCGAGGTGCTGCGCGGTGCGAAGACTCATGCGCGGGTGCTCACCAAGACCAGCTTGATGCTGGGCCTGGGTGAGACCGACGCTGAGATCCGCGAAACCATGCAGGACTTAGCCGACGCGCGCGTGGATCTGCTGACCTTGGGTCAATACCTGCGACCCACGCCCAACCACTTGGCCGTGCAGCGCTTCGTCGCTCCACAGGAGTTCGACCGCTATCGCGACTGGGCATTGCAGCTCGGTTTCCTGGAGTGCGTGTCGGGTCCCTTGGTGCGCTCCAGCTATCGGGCGGAGCAGGCTCTGGCGCGCAACAATGCCGGTCTCGATAACGGGAAGCTGCCGAGAACCGGTTCTTGAGCGTGATCGTGCGCTGCCTGGGACTCGTCGAGTACGAGCCCACGTGGCGTGCGATGCAGCGTTTTACCGATTCGCGCAGCCAAGAGACGGCAGATGAGATCTGGCTGCTCGAACATCCGCCGGTCTTCACCTTGGGATTGAATGCGAGCCGCGAGCATTTGCTCGCGCCAGGGGACATTCCCGTGGTTCAGATCGACCGCGGCGGCCAGGTGACTTATCACGGTCCCGGACAGCTCGTGATCTATCCCTTGCTCGATTTGCGGCGGCGGCGCCTCGGCGTGCGCGAGTTGGTGGTGGCTCTGGAGAGCAGCATCGTCGCCTATGCGCGCGAGCTGGGAATCACGGCGGTGGGCTCGCGCGCGGCGCCCGGCGTGTACGTGGCCGGCGAAAAGCTCGCGAGCATTGGTCTGCGCATCCGTCGCGGTGCGAGCTATCACGGCGCCGCGCTCAATGTATCCCTCGACCTCGAGCCTTTCTCCCGCATCAATGTGTGCGGCTATCAGGAACTGAAGGCCACGCGGCTCCTCGATCATCGCGCAGGTGTGGACATCGATGCCGCGGCGACCGGCCTGACGCCGCATCTGCTGCGGCACCTGAGCCTGTCAAGCGACTACAACGCCATCAGCACCGACTTGCAACCAGTCAGCTCCTGATAGATCGCATCGAGCTGCTCGCGGCTCTGCGCTTTGATCGTATAGGTCAATGCCAAGAAGTTGCCATCCGCGCTGGTGCGCGTTTTTATGCTCGACTCGTCCAGCGGTCCCGCATGCCGCTCGACGATGGCCTGGGTGCGCGCGCGCAGATCGCCGTCGCTGCGTCCCATGACTTTGATGGGAAAGTCGCTGGGAAATTCCATCACGCTGCCGCTGTTCATAGGGGCGGCGTTCCCGCCAATTCGGCGATATAGTCGTGAAAGGCCTGGAACATGCGAATGAAATACGGGCCGGGGACGGGGCGCCCTGCAGAAGGGGGACCGCCAACGGGGCGCCCGCCGCCGACCGGCTCGCCATCGAGGGTCGTGACCGGCAACAAGCCGCGCGTGGCGAATGCCAGCCAGATTTCATCGGCCCCGCGTAGCTCGGCCTCGCTGATCGGTATGCTGGCGGTGCTCAATCCAAGGCGGTCGGCGAGTTGCGTCACCACATCGCGGGTGGTGCCGGGCAGAATTCGCCGGCCATTGGGCGGCGTGCAAATCACGCCGTGTTTGACCACATGCACGGTGGTCGAGGACCCTTCGGTGAGTTCGCCGTTCTCCAGCATGATGGTCTCGAACGCACCGGCGTCCGCGGCGAGCTTTTTAAGCAGGATATTGCCGAGTAATGCGGTTGACTTGATGTCGCGCCGCGCCCAACGAATATCCTCCGCGGTGACCGCCGCCACACCGTTTTCGAGCAGCGCCGCGGGGATGGGCGGAAGTTGCGTGCAATAGGCGAATATCGTCGGCGTCAAGCCGGGCGGCCATGCGTGGTTGCGCCCATGCTCGGCGCCGCGGGTCACTTGCAGATACAGCGAGGCATCAGCGGCGCCGTTGCTGGAAATCAACCCGGCCAGCAACTCCGCCCATGCCTCATGGGTCATGACGGGACCCATGCGGATGGCGTCGAGGCTGCGATCGAGGCGCTGCAAATGCTCGCGCAGGCGAAACGGACGTCCGCCATAGACGGGCACCACTTCGTAGACGGCATCGGCGAACAGAAATCCGCGGTCGAGCGGCGAGACGTGGGCTTGCTCGAGCGGCATGAAAGCGCCGTTCAAGAAGCATGTGGGAAGCGGCGTGCTCATCAAGCGAACCACAGGCGAATGGTATCGATCAGTCGACGCCACCAGCCTCCTGATTCCACGGCGCTCAAAGGGTGTAGCGGCAAAGTCGCCACAGTCTGACCGGCATGGATCACGCGCACGGACCCGACGTTGGCATCGACGGCGAGCGGTGCGATGAGCTTGGGCTCAACATCCGTCGTGGTGCTGATATCCGATTGGGAGCGCGGCAGGGTGATGTAGAAATCGCTCGCCACGCCGAGCTCCACCGGCGTCTGCGCGGCTTTCCAGACGTGCGTCGAGGCGAGGGCGGTGCCACTCTTGACCGCTAACTTCGTCTCGTAGAACGTGAAGCCGTAACCCAGCAACGAGGCGCTGGCATTTTCGCGCCCTTTCATGCTTGATGATCCCAGCACCACCGAAATCAACCGCGTGCCATCGCGCAATGAGGAAGTAACGAGGCAGAAACCGGCGGCGTCCGTATGGCCGGTCTTCAAGCCGTCCACGGTAGGGTCCTTGTCCAGCAAGGTGTTGCGGTTTCCCTGCTTGATATGGTTGTGCTCGAACTCGCGTACCGAAAACCACTTGTAGTACTGGGGGAAATCGCGAATCAGCGCTCTCGCCATCAGCGACATGTCGCGTGCCGTGGTGTAGTGCTGCGCAGATGGCAGACCGGTAGCGTTTTCGAAGTGGCTACCCGTCATGCCGAGGCGCGCGGCGGTCGCATTCATGAGCTCTGCGAACGTCGTCTCGGTGCCGCCCACTCGCTCGGCGAGCACGATGCTCGCATCGTTGCCGGATTGCACGATGACGCCGAGCAGCAGGTCCTGCACCGAGACGGGAACGCCGAGCTCGAGGAACGAGCTCGAGCCGTCCGTTGCGCCGCCTCCAGCACGCCATGCATGTTCGCTTACCGGGAGCATGTCCTCGAGTTTGAGCTTGCCGGAGGCGAGCTGTCCGAATACCAGGTACACCGTCATCAGCTTGGTCAGGCTGGCCGGTTCCATGCGCTGCGTGGGCTCGAGCGCTGCGAGGGTCGTGTCGGTCCGAAAGTCGACCAGGATGTAGGAACGCGCATCCACCGGCGGCGGCGGGGGTACCACGCCGGGAAATGCGCTTGGGGCCGTGGCCGCGGCGGTTGCATCGGTGGTGGTGGCCGCAGGTGGCGCAGCTGCATGCGCATGCTTGTGTGGCGCCGCTGCGCACGGCGACATGCCGAGCGCGGTAGCGAGGGAGGCGAGGAGCACGCATACGAATCTGGAGCGAAGCGAACGAAGCATAGATGTTGAATACCTTGTGGAGAGTTTACCGGTCATTGCGGCAATCGCGCCGCGATCTTAGTCGAGAGCCAGATGCGCGTCATGGATGCCGTCACGTTCCAAAGCGGCGATGACTCGATCGAATTCCGCGACATTAGGGACAGGTCCGATGCGCACTCGATACATCCTGCGGCCCGCGATGCGATCGTCCCGCACGAACACGTTGCCATAGGCGCCGCCGCGCAGCTTTTGCGCCAGCCGCTCGGCATTGCTCGGATCCGCGAAGGCGCCTGCCTGCACGAATAGTGGCGCACCGACCGACGCCGGCGCTTGCGCCGGCGCTGCTGGAGCGGCCGGAGCCGAGCTGCCTGGTGCGGCCGGCACCGTGACCACTTCGATGCTGGGGGTGGGGGCCGGAGCCGCCGCGATGCTGGGATGGATCGCCGGCGCCGGCACCCATGTGGTGGGATCTATGCTGCGCACTTCGACGAATGCAGTACCGCCGCGTATCATGTCGAGCTTGGCCGCCGCCGAATAGCTTAAGTCGATGATGCGATTGCCGACGAACGGGCCGCGGTCGTTCACCCGCACGACGACGCTCCGGCCGTTCTGTAGATTCGTGACGCTCACATAGGCGGGCAACGGTAATGTCTTGTGGGCGGCGGACATCGCATACATGTCGTACGGCTCACCGGTCGAGGTGCGGATCTGGTGGAAACCCGGGCCGTACCAAGATGCGACCCCTCTCTCAACGTAGCCGATATTTGTGGACAGTACGTAGTAGCGCTTGCCGAACGCGTCGTAGTAAGGCGGATTGCCATACCGTGAGCGCGGCTCGACGCGCGGCACCGCGTCTGGAACGTAGTTGCCTTGCGCCGGCGCTGGTGGCAAGTGGGCGGGGGGCGCAGGGTTGGGACTCGGAACCTCACGCCGCGGCGCGCTGACACAGGCGCTTAAAGTCACCCCGATGCTCAAATATAGAGCTAAGGCCCGCGCACGCGTCGACCTCACGGCGCTGAACCCGCACCCGCCTTAACGAGAAGGCTGGAGGGCCGCATTGACCGGAGTGTCGGCCACGGGGGCGGGGGTGCCCGCCACCGCTGTGCCGGTCGCCGGTATGCCGGCCACCGGTGCGCTGGCCGCACTCGTTACGCGCTGCTTGAGCGCCGCGGCAAGCTCGTAAACGGCCATGGCATACAGCGGGCTATGGTTGTAGCGCGTGATCACGTAGAAGTTGTTGAATCCGACACGCCAGCGTGTGCCGTCGGGTTCATCCGCGGCAATCAGCAGCGCCGGCGCCTCGAGCGGCAGCGGGCTCTCGAAAGTCACTCCCTTGGTCTTGAGCGAGGCGACGCTCTCCGAGAGGTCCAGGGCGCGGCCGTCCAAGCTGCCGGGCTTGTCCGTCGACACGTCGGCGTCGATCAACACGGGCTCGCCGGCGTTCCAGCCGAATTGCTTGAGGTAATTGCCGACGCTTTCGCAGACGTCCGCCCAGTTGGTCCAAAGATCGACGTGGCCGTCGGCATCGGCGTCGACGGCGTAGAGGCGGTAGTTGGAAGGCATGAATTGCGGTGCGCCCATGGCGCCCGCGTAGGAACCTTTGACGGTGCGCGGATCCACCTTCAGATCGCGGGTCAACAGCAGGAATTGTTCCAGCTCGTCGCGAAAGAATTTCGAGCGCGGGGGGTAGTCGAAGGCCAGCGTGCTGAGCGAGTCGAGCACGCGGTAGGACCCCGTGATTCGGCCGTAATAAGTCTCGACGCCGAGAATGGCCGCCAGGTACTCGGGCGCCACGCCGGTGCGCTCGCTGGCTCGTTCGAGCGCTTGCCGATGCGCCATCCAGAAATCGACTCCCTCGCGGATGCGCCTCTCGTTCAGAAAAATCGGACGATACTCGTACCAGGGTTTGGCCTTTTCGGCCGGCTTCTCCATCGCCTCGAGAATCGCCGGCTGTATCTGCGCGCCGGCGAGCAGCTTGACCAGGGGCCGCCGCTTGAAGCCATAGGCGTCATGCATGTGCGCGATGAATTCCTTCACATCGTCGCGCTTCACGTCGAGCGCCTCGGCCGGCCACGCACTTGCGCCGTAGAAGACGCAGACCAGGAGCAGGAGTTGCAGGACACGCATACTAGGAGCCAATCAGCTTGCGATGAGAATGCAGCGACATGAGTATGCCGAAGCCGGCCAGCAGGGTCACCATGGAGGTTCCGCCATAGCTTATCAGCGGCAACGGCACGCCAACCACGGGCAGAATGCCGCTCACCATGCCGGAATTGACGAACACGTAGACAAAAAAGCTCAAGGCCACGGCACCGCCCGTAAGGCGCGCAAAGGTATCCTGGCCTTGCATTGCCAGATACAAGGCGCGTCCGATGACGATGCCATAGAGAGTCAGTATCAGCAGCTGGCCCAAGAGGCCGAATTCCTCGCCGATCACCGCGAAAATGAAGTCGGTGGAGCGCTCGGGCAGAAACTCGAGCTGCGCCTGGCTGCCGTTCATGTATCCCTTGCCGAACACGCCGCCGGAGCCGATGGCGATTTGCGATTGAATGATGTGGTAGCCGGCACCCAGCCGGTCGTTCTCGGGGTTGATGAAGGTGAGAATGCGCTGGCGCTGATACTCGTGGATGACATGCCAGCCCGCCCAGGCGGCGGTGCCGAGCAGCGGCAGGGAAATCAGAATGATCCTGATCTGCATGCCGGCGAGCAGCATGACGATGAGGCCGGATGCGGCGATCAGCAGCGCGGTGCCAAGGTCCGGCTGCGTGACGATCATGGCCGTGGGAATGGCGATCAGCACGCCCATGACGATCAAATCCTTGAACGAGACGGGCAGCGGCCGCTCGTGCATGTACCAGGCGCACACCATGGGCACGGCGAGTTTCATGATCTCCGAGGGCTGAAAGCGCATGAATCCCACATCCAGCCAGCGCTGGGCGCCCTTGCCGATGTGGCCGGTGACATCGACTACGATCAGCAGCAGCACGCCGATGATGTAGGCGACCGGCGAGAATATACGCAAGTACTGGGGGCTTGCGAACTTGGCCAATGCCAACATCGCGGTCACCGCGATCGCGATGTTGGCCAGGTGGTGCTCCACCATCTTCCAGTTCTGCCCGGAGGCGCTGTAAACCACCAGAATGCCGATTGCGACGATCAGCGCGAGCACGCCGGTGAGCGGACCGTCGAGGCCGAGAGCCCGCAGTGTGCGTCCCCCTAGGTTAAGCGTACGACGTGCACGCGACGGCGACATGTCATCGAGGATCATGCTTCAACGCTCATGCAGCTTCCCCAGCACACCGCCCAACAGCGGCCATAGCAACGCACCGATCACCGGCGCCAGCCAGCGGCTGAAATTGGTGACCGGATTGCCCGTCGCGCCATCGATCCAGAATAAGACGAACTGATAGGCTGTCAGCAGCGCGAAGATGGTCAGGCACTGGGTCAGCATCGAAAATACGCGAATGCGCAGGCGCAGGTGCGTAGCCCAGGCGGATATCAGGGTCAGGGCCAGTGCGTGCTGGCCCAGCACCACGCCGTTGATCACATCGAGCGCGAGGCCAGCGAAGAAGGCCAGCGACAGGCCGCCCGCGCGCGGCGATTCGATCGACCAGTAAAGCACCACCACCACCAGGAAATCCGGGCGCAGGGACTCGAGTTCCGCCGGCAGCGGCAAAACCGCCAATGCGAGAGCCACCAACGCAGAGAGCAGCACCGGCAGCCTGCGGATGCGAGAGTCGCGCATCATTTCTCGTCTCCGCCGGCCGCCTTGGCGGCGGCGGCAGTGGCTTTCGGCGGCGGCAGCGGCGGCAGTTCATCAGGGCGAGGCTTCAGCCACACGAACATCAGTTCGCGAGCGCTATCGAGCGCTGCCGCGGGTTTGACCTCGACGTCGGCTAGGGATTGCGACGGGTCGCGCCGCACCTCGGCGATCGTGCCGACAGGATAGCCGGCAGGAAAGCCGCCGCCCAGTCCGGAGGTCAGCACCAGATCGCCGACGACCGCATCGGCGCTGGTCGGGAGGTAAGGGAGCTTCAAGCGGCTGGTATCGCCGGTGCCCACCGCAATGGTGCGCAAGCCGTTGCGGTTGATCTGTACCGGGATCGCGTGGGCGGCATCGCTCACCAGGATCACCTCGCTGGTCAACTGGCCGACTCGGGCCACCTGACCGAACACGCCACCTGCATCGAGGACGGCCTGCCCCACGTAAATCCCATCGCGCGCACCCTTGTCCACCAAGACGCGCTCGCGGAAGGCGTCGAGGTCGAGGTGCATGATCTTGCCGATGACGAAATGATCGGTGACGTCGGCGGTGCTTTCGCGCAGCTCGCGCAGTCGCTCGCTCTCCGACTCGAGCGCGGCGTAGCGTTGCAGGCGAAATTGCGCGAGGCGAAGCTCCGACTCGAGGCGGGCCTTATCGGCGCGCAGCGCATCGCGGGTGGTGACGCTCTCGCGAAACCAGTCCCATCCTTCGAAGGGGCTGGCCACGGCAATTTGCACAGGATAGGCAACGACCGACAGGACCCTACGGATTTCGCCGAGCCGATCGTAGCGCTTGTCGACGATGATCAAGCCCAATGCCAGCAGGGAATAGAGAACGCAGCGGAGCAGCAGTCCCGTCGTCCTGCCCGAGGGGTCGGTGTTACGAAAGGCGACCATGGGCTACCTTTAGTCGCTGAAGCTCACTCCAATCCGAAGATGCCCGGTCCGTGTTCCTCGGTAAGCTCGAGGATTCGGCCGCCGCCGCGCGCAACGCAGGTGAGCGGATCGTCAGCGACGACCACGGGCAAACCCGTCTCTTCCATCAGCAGCTTGTCCACATCGCGCAGCAGCGCCCCGCCGCCGGTCAGCACGATGCCGCGTTCCGCGACGTCGGCACCCAGTTCCGGAGGCGTTTGCTCGAGCGCTTGCTTGACAGCTCCGACAATGCCCTGCAGGGGTTCCTGCAGCGCCTCCAAAATCTCGTTGGAATTGAGGGTGAAGCTGCGCGGCACACCCTCCGACAAATTGCGGCCTTTGACGGAGATTTCCCGTACCGTCTGGCCGGGATAGGCGGAGCCGATCTCGAGCTTGATGCGCTCGGCCGTTGCCTCGCCGATCAGAATGCCGTAGTTGCGGCGCACGTAGTTGGTGATCGCCTCGTCGAATTTGTCGCCGCCGATGCGTACGCTCGCCGCGTACACGATACCGTTCAGCGATATGACCGCGACCTCTGAGGTGCCGCCGCCGATGTCGAGTACCATCGAGCCGCGCGCTTCCTGCACCGGCAGTCCGGCCCCGACCGCGGCCGCCATGGGCTCCGGTACGATGTCGACGCTGCGTGCACCCGCTCCCTCGGCCGATTCCTTGATGGCACGCCGCTCGACCTGGGTCGATCCGAACGGCACGCACACCAGCACTCGGGGGCTCGGGCTCAAGAAGCGGTTGCCGTGCACTTTCTTGATGAAAAATTGCAGCATCTTCTCGGTGTAGGTGAAGTCGGCGATGACGCCGTCTTTCATGGGCCGAACGGCGGTGATGTGGCCCGGGGTGCGCCCCAGCATGTTCTTGGCTTCGACCCCTACCGCGACGATGATCTTGCCGCCTCGGGTGGGTTCGTCCTGCACCGCAACCACCGAAGGCTCGTTCAGAACGATGCCACGTTCGCGCACATATATGAGCGTATTCGCGGTTCCAAGATCGATCGAGAGGTCATTGGAGAAATAACCTCTAAGGCGTTTGAACATGGGGTATTTTTCTTGAAAAAAGGGGGTAAAAAAAGTTGCGCTAATGTAACAACCGACACGACATATCACAAGGTAACGTGTATCATCCCTGAAGCTTATTTTGCGTGAGTTGCCGCGCACTTTGAGCACTCAACCTATGAGCCTAACCCGTCAAGACGTCGAGAAGATCGCGCACCTCGCGCGGCTGTCCATCACCGAAGATGAGCTGCCCGTTTACGTGAGCGCGCTGTCGAGCATCGTGAATTTCGTCCACGAGCTGTCGAAAGTTGAAACCGCGAATGTCGCGCCCTTGGCGCATCCGCTCGACGGCCAGCACCAGCGGCTGCGCGACGATGTGGTCACGGAAGGCGACAACCGCGAAAAATATCAGGCCAACGCGCCCTCGGTGGCCGCCGGGCTCTACGTCGTGCCTCGAGTCATCGAATAACGACGGAAGGCAGCCGACTGCTACGATGCTACACAACCTTTCAATTGGCGAGCTCGCCGCGCGCTTGAATTCGCGGGAACTTTCGAGTGTCGAGCTGACGCGACACTTTCTGTCGCGCATCGACCGGTTCGGGCCCGCACTGAATGCATTGATCACCGTGACGGCACGCCAGGCGCTTAGCGATGCGGCCGCGGCGGATGTGCGGTTGGGCCGCGGCGAGAGCGGCCCATTGCTAGGCATCCCTCTCATCCATAAAGATATTTTTTGTACCGAGGGGGTACGCACCAGCTGCGGCTCGCGCATGCTCGACAACTTCATCGCACCTTACGACGCAACGGTGGTGGCACGATTCAAAGCCGCCGGCGCCGTGATGTTGGGCAAGGCCAACATGGACGAATTCGCGATGGGCTCCTCCAACGAGAACAGCTACTACGGGCCGGTCAAGAATCCGTGGAATTCGAACAAGGTTCCGGGCGGATCGTCGGGTGGATCCGCGGCCGCGGCCGCGGCCCGTTTGGCCCCGCTGACCACCGGGACCGATACGGGCGGCTCGATTCGCCAGCCGGCTGCCCTCACCGGCGTAACAGGTGTCAAGCCGACCTACGGCAGAGTGTCGCGCTACGGCATGATCGCGTTCGCGTCCAGTCTCGATCAAGCAGGCGTGTTTGCGCGTTCGGTTGCCGATGCGGCGCCTGCCCTGCAGGCCATGGCAGGGTTCGACTCTCGCGACTCCACCAGCGTCGATGCACCGGTACCGGATTACACGGCGGCGCTCGCGCGGCCGCTGCACGGCTTGAAGATAGGGTTGTTGCGCGAGTTCTTCGAGGGTTTGGAGCCGCGCAATGCCGCGCTCATTCACGACGCGTTGGCTGTGTACAAAGAGCTCGGAGCCGAGACCCGCGAGGTCAGCCTGCCGCATCTGCCGTCTTCCGTACCCGCGTATTACGTGGTGGCACCGGCGGAGTGTTCTTCGAATCTGTCGCGCTTCGACGGTGTGCGATTCGGCTATCGCTGCGAGAATCCCGTGGACTTGCTGGATCTTTACAAGCGCTCGCGCGGCGAAGGTTTTGGCCCTGAGGTCAAACGCCGCATCATGACCGGCACCTACGTGTTGTCCGCCGGGTATTTCGATGCGTACTATCTCAAGGCGCAAAAGGTGCGCCGCCTGATCGTCGATGAATTTCGCGCGGCGTTCACCCAGGTCGATTTGCTCGTGGGTCCGACCACGCCGACGCCCGCGTTCGATCTGGGCGCAAAAATCGACGATCCGGTCACGATGTATCTCAACGACATCTATACCATTGGTGCAAATCTGGCGGGACTGCCGGCTTTGTCATTGCCGTGCGGGTTCATCGATGGGCTGCCGGTGGGCCTGCAACTGATAGGGCCGCATTTCTCGGAGGACCGGCTGATGTGCGCGGGGCACAGATTTCAGCTCGCGACCGATTGGCATACGCGCCTTCCTGCGGGGTATGCGTGATGGCGCAGTGGGAAGTCGTGATTGGACTCGAGATACACGCGCAGCTTGCGACCAAGTCGAAGATATTCTCGGGCTCCGCGACCGCGTACGGCGCGCCGCCGAACAGCCAGGCGGATCTCGTCGATCTGGCGTATCCCGGCGTGCTTCCGGTCTTGAACGCCGAAGCCGTGCGCATGGCCGTGAAATTCGGCTTGGCGGTGGGCGCCAAGGTGGCCGAGCGTTCGGTTTTCGCGCGCAAGAATTACTTCTACCCGGATCTGCCGAAAGGCTATCAAATCAGCCAGTACGAGTTGCCGATCGTAGCCAACGGCAAACTCGAGATCGTTCTCGACGACGGCGCGGTCAAGACCATCGGCATCACGCGGGCGCATTTGGAGGAAGACGCGGGCAAGTCGTTGCATGAAGTTCTGCCGAACGCGAGCGGCATCGACCTGAATCGGGCGGGGACGCCGCTGCTGGAGATCGTCTCCGAGCCGGACATGCGTTCGGCCAAGGAAGCCGTCGCTTACATGAAGAAGATCCATACGCTGGTGCGGTACCTGGAGATTTGCGACGGCAACATGCAGGAGGGTTCGTTTCGTTGCGACGCGAACGTCAGCGTGCGCCCGAAGGGGCGCGAAAAATTCGGCACGCGGGCGGAGATCAAGAATCTCAATTCCTTCCGTTTCGTCGAGAAGGCCATTCAGTATGAGGTGGCGCGGCAGATCGAGTTGATCGAAGGCGGCGGCAGCGTGCTGCAGGAAACGCGGCTCTACGATTCCGACAAGCACGAGACTCGCTCCATGCGCTCCAAGGAAGAAGCGAACGACTACCGCTACTTCCCGGATCCGGATCTGCTGCCCGTGGAGTTCGACCGGTCGTTCATCGAGCGCGTGCGGGCCTCGCTCCCGGAGCTGCCGGACGAGAAGGCGGCCCGTTTCGCCAAGGATTTTGCGCTGTCGCCCTACGATGCGGGCGTGCTGTCGGCGAGTCGGGAGTTGGGTGCCTACTTCGAGGCCGTGGTGGCGGCGTTGAGCGCGGAGCATGCGAAGCTCGCGGCCAACTGGGTCATGGGCGATCTGTCGAGTGCGCTGAATCGCGACGCTCTCGACATCGGTGCCTCACACGTCTCGCCGCGCGAACTCGCGTCGCTGCTGGCGCGCATCGTCGACGCGACCATCTCCGGCAAGATCGCCAAGGAGGTTTTCGAGGCGATGTGGTCGGAGCGGAAGTCCGCGGACGATATCATCGAATCGCGTGGATTGAAGCAGATCACCGATTCGGGCGCGATGATGAGCGTCATCGATGCGGTCCTCGCGGCGAACCCCAAGCAGCTTGCCGACTATCGATCTGGCAAGGACAAATTGTTCGGGTTCTTCGTCGGTCAGGTGCAGAAGGCCACCGGCGGCAAGGCCAACCCAGCGCAGCTCAACGAGTTGCTTCGCGTCAAACTCGCGGGCAAGGAGCCTGTCTGACTCGAGCCACTAAACTGAGTCAGACAGGCTCCTAGGCTCGAGATGCACGACCGGGACAGTCTGCACCGATTCATGTTCGAGCATTTTCCGATACGCGGACAACTCGTGCATCTTGACGCAAGCTGGCGCGCTTTGATCGAGCACCGCCACTATCCAGCGGGGATCCGCGATGCGCTGGGACAGGGCGTCGCGGCCTCGCTGCTGCTGGCCTCGACGGTCAAGTTCAATGGCCTTTTGTCGTTGCAGCTGCAGGGCGATGGCCCGGTGCGCCTGATGCTGGTGCAGTGTACCGATGGTCTCGGTGTGCGAGGCTTGGCGCGCTACCGGGATGAAGGCGCTGATCAGACCGAATTCGCTGCGCTGTTTGGCAGCGGTACCCTCACCGTGACGCTCGAGAACGAGTCCGCCGCGCAGCGTTATCAGGGCATCGTGCCGATCGCCGACGGCAGTCTCGCCGATGCGCTGCAGCTGTATTTCGAGAACTCGGAACAGCTACCGACGCGCTTGTGGCTGCACGCTGATGCTGAGGGAGCGTCGGGCATGTTGCTGCAGAGACTGCCGCTTGAAAGCGCCCTCGCGCCGGCGGGCGCCGTGCAAGCGGGCGCCGTGCAAGCGGGCGCTGTGCACACGGGCGCCGTACACACGCTGGACCTCGACGATGCCTGGCGACGGGTGCAAATCATCGGCGACACCCTGACGCCCGAGGAATTGCGCACGCTATCGGATCGGGAGATCCTGCACCGGCTCTTCAACGAGGACGATGTGCGCCTCTATGAACCCTCGCCCGTGTACTTCCGTTGCCGCTGCTCGCGCGAGCGCGTTGCGGGCATGTTGCAGGGACTCGGTGAGCAGGAGATCCGATCGCTGATCGCAGAACGCGGCGAGGTCGAGGTTCGCTGCGATTTCTGCAACCGTGCCTACACGTTCGACGCCGTCGATGCAGCGCAGCTGTTCAATGCGGGCGTTGCGACCGATCGCGGCTCCTCGGTCCACTGACCGCGGAGGCTGCACGCTGTGTCCGCGGCGGCTATAGAGCGCTGACGCCGGCGAGTTCAGTAAGGCTTTGGGTCCGCGTGAGCGCGATGAACTCCCTGATGTAAGCAGCCTGTGCACCGGCCGCGGTGGTGGCCGCATAAAGCTCGCAGCGCAGCCCGTCGGGTCCGATCGGCCGCGACACCACGTAACCGCGTTCGATGTAGTTTCCGACGGTCCAGGATGGCAATGCGGCAATGCCACGGCCGCTGGCAACCAACTGCAGAATGGCCACCGTGAGTTCCGCGGTGCGCCGTTTCGGGTTGATGCGCGCAGGGGTCAGGCAGTGCTTCATCACATCCAGCATTTCGTCGGGCACGGGATAGGTAATGAGCGTCTCGGCCGCAAAATCCGTGGGGCCGAGCCAGGGTTTTGCAGCCAGCGGATGCCTCGGGCTCATCAATGCGACGCTTTCATAGCGAAACAACGGGCTGAAGACGACATTGGGATGAGGCCCCTCAGGATCGTGGATCACGGCTAGCTCGGCCTCGCCACGGTCCAATAATGGCAAAGGATCGACGACGAAGCCCGAAATTATGTCCAATTCGACCTCCGGCCAGAGCGACCGATAGGCATCCATGGCGGGCATGAGCCAGTCGAAGCAGTTGTGGCATTGCACCGCCACCCGCAACGGACCGGCATGCCCCTCGGCGAGCCGGGCGACGTCCCGGCCGGCCTCGGCCACCATCGGCAGCACGTCGCGAGCCAGGGCCAGCAGCCGCTGCCCGATCGCGGTAAACCTCAATGGGCGGGTGTTTTTCTCCACCAAAGCGGCCCCGTAGTAGCTCTCCAGGCCTTTCAGTTGATGCGAGAGGGCGGATTGAGTCAAAAAGAGCCGTGCGGCGGCCTTGGACAGACTGCCGCACTCGTCCAGCGCCAGCAGGGTTTCCATATGCCTCAATTCAAGTGCCGATGTCATGAGCAGGCCTCATGATGAGTATTAGAATAATGAGCTGGAATCATATCCTACGGTCCAGCATGCTAGGTCTGAGGTTTTTCGTCGGGAGCTCCCATGCAAATTCCCATCGTCTCGTTCGAGTTCTTTCCGCCCAACGATGAGGCGATGGCGGAGCTATTGTGGCAGTCGGTGCAGCGGCTGGCGCCCCTGCAACCTCGTTTCGTCTCGGTCACTTACGGCGCCGACGGCTCCACGCGCACCCGAACGCACGAGTGCGTGCTGCGAATCCAGCGCGAGACCACGCTGCGGGTCGCGCCGCATCTGACCTGTGTCGCGGCGTCTCGCGAGGAAGTGCTCGCCATTGCCGCGGGATATTGGAATCAGGGGATTCGCCATTTGGTGGCGCTGCGCGGTGATGCACCGGCCGCGTATAAATCGCCCGAGGGACGGTACATCCCCCACGCGGAAGGGTTTGCGTTCGCGTCGGATCTGGTGGGGGGCTTGAAACAGATCGGCGACTTCGAATTATCCGTGGCTGCGTTTCCCGAGGGCCATCCTGAGTCGGGCAGCATCGCCGCGGACCTCGAGAATCTGAAACGCAAGATCGATGCCGGCGCGAACCGCGCGATCACGCAATTCTTCTTCGATACGGATGTGTTCCTGCGGTATCGCGACGCTTGCGTCGCCGCCGGCATCAAAGCCAGCATCGTTCCGGGCATCCTGCCCATCACGCGCTTTCCGCAAATGTTGCGCGTCGCCGCGCGCTGCGGCGCGAGCGTACCGGCTTGGATGCACGAGCGGTTCGATGGCCTGGACGATGATCCGGAGACGCGGCGCATGATCGCCGCCAACGTCGCGATCGAGCAGGTGCAGCGTTTGCGGGAGCATGGGGTGCATGAGTTTCATTTCTATACATTGAACCGGGCTGAACTCACCTACGCGATATGCCACGCGCTGGGTCTGCGGCCGCGGGTCAGCGACGCGCGGGTGGCTTGATGACGCTCGCCGCGCTGCTCGAACGACGCTTAGCCATCATGGATGGCGCCATGGGTACGATGATCCAGCGGCACACCTTGAGTGAGGAGGCGTTCCGAGGCGAGCGCTTCGCCACGTGGCGTACCGATTTGCGCGGCAACAACGACGTCCTCGCGATCACTCAGCCGCACATCATCGCGGGCATCCATCGCGCCTACCTCGATGCCGGCGCAGACATAATTTCGACCAATACTTTCAATTCCACCTCGGTCTCGCAGGCTGATTACGGCATGCAGGATCTGGCGGCGGAATTGAATCTTGCCGCCGCGCGTCTGGCACGGCAGGTCGCCGATGAGGTTGCCGCGAGCAGCGGCGTGACGCGCTACGTTGCGGGCGCCTTAGGACCGACCAGCCGCACGGCCTCGTTGTCCCCCGACGTCAATGATCCTGGCTTTCGCAACATCACCTACGACGAATTGGTCGCGGCCTACAGCGACGCGACCCGGGCGCTGATCCAGGGCGGCGTCGATCTGATCTTGGTCGAAACCATTTTCGACACGTTGAACGCGAAGGCGGCGCTGTTCGCCGTGCAGGCGGTTTTCGATGAGCTCGGCGTGGTATTGCCCATCATCATATCGGGGACCATCACCGATGCTTCCGGCCGCACCCTGTCGGGACAAACCACGGAGGCGTTCTGGAATTCCATCCGCCACGTCAAGCCGCTGGCGGTGGGACTCAACTGTGCGCTTGGCGGCAAGCAATTGCGGCCTTACATCCAGGAACTCTCGCGCATCGCCGACTGCTACGTCTCGGCGTACCCGAATGCCGGACTGCCGAACGCGTTCGGCGAGTACGACGAAACTCCCGCCGAGACCGGCGCGACCTTGCGAGAATTTGCGATGAGCGGCTTCCTCAACCTTTGCGGCGGCTGCTGCGGCACCACCCCTACGCACATTGCGGCCATAGCAAGCGCCGTGGCCGGCGTGGCGCCGCGGGCTATTCCGCGTATCGCGCCCGCCATGCGGTTGAGCGGGCTCGAGCCCTTGAGCATCGATTCGAGCAGCCTGTTCGTCAATGTCGGCGAGCGCACCAACGTGACCGGTTCGGCCAAATTCCGCAAGCTGATCGAGGCCGGCGACTACGCGGCGGCGGTCGACATCGCCCGCCAACAGGTCGCCAACGGCGCGCAGATCATCGACGTGAACATGGATGAAGGCATGCTCGACTCGCAGGCCGCCATGGTGAGGTTTCTGAGCATGATCGCGGGCGAGCCGGATATCGCGCGCGTCCCGGTCATGATCGACTCTTCGAAGTGGAGCGTGATCGAGGCGGGCTTGAAATGCGTGCAGGGCAAGGCCATCGTCAATTCGATCAGCTTGAAGGAAGGTGAAGAGTCCTTCCTCATGTACGCGCGCAAAATCATGCGCTACGGCGCGGCGGTCGTGGTCATGGCCTTCGACGAGAAAGGCCAGGCCGATACCATCGAACGCAAGGTTTCGATCTGCGAGCGCGCCTATGCCTTGCTGACGGAACGTGTGGGGTTCCCTCCCGAGGACATCATCTTCGACCCAAACATTTTCGCGGTGGCCACCGGCATCGAGGAACACAATCGCTACGGCTTGGACTTCATCGAAGCGACCGCAGCCATCAAGCAGCGCATGCCGCTGGTCGGCATCAGCGGCGGCGTCAGCAACGTGTCGTTTTCGTTCCGCGGCAACGAGCCTGTCCGCGAGGCCATGCATTCGGTGTTTCTGTACCATGCCATCCGCGCGGGCCTCACCATGGGCATCGTGAATGCCGGTCAGCTCGCCATTTATGAGGACATCGACGCCGAGCTGCGCGAGCGCGTCGAGGATGTCATCCTCGCGCGCCGCGACGATGCCACGGAGCGCCTGCTGGAGACCGCCGAGCGCTTCAAGGGCGGAGCCGCCGCGGCGAAACGCGGCGATGACCTCGAGTGGCGCAAACTCCCCGTGGAGCTGCGCCTGCAGCACGCCTTGATCAAGGGTCTCGACGAGTTCGTCATGGCCGATACTGAGGAGGCGCGACTCGTCGCCAAACGGCCTTTGGACATCATCGAAGGGCCGTTGATGGACGGCATGAACGTGGTCGGTGACCTGTTCGGTGCCGGCAAGATGTTCCTGCCGCAGGTGGTGAAGTCGGCACGCGTGATGAAAAAAGCCGTCTCGGTGCTCATCCCCTATATCGAGAAGGAAAAGTCGGGGGCGAGCCGTTCCAACGGCAAGGTCGTGATAGCCACGGTCAAGGGCGATGTGCACGATATCGGCAAGAACATCGTGGGCGTGGTCCTGCAATGCAATAATTTCGAGGTCGTGGATCTTGGCGTGATGGTGTCGTGCGAGAAGATTCTCGAGGCGGCAACCCGCGAGGGCGCGGACCTCATCGGCTTGTCGGGATTGATCACGCCGTCGCTCGATGAGATGGTGCACGTTGCCAGAGAGATGCAGCGGCTCGGCTACAAGCAGCCGCTGTTGATCGGCGGCGCCACGACATCGCCGGCGCACACCGCGGTCAAGATAGATCCTCAATACGCCGGCGCGGTGGTCTACGTGAAAGATGCCTCGCGCTCGGTCGGCGTCTGCCAGCAGCTGGTCACGGGCGAGACGCGCGATGCGTACGTGGCGCAAATCAAGGCCGAACACGAGCGCCGGCGGGAGCAGCATCGCAACAAAAGCGCCAAGTCACCGCAGATGTCGCTGCAACAGGCGCGTGGCAAGAGACTGAAGATCGACTGGCCGCAATACACGCCCCCGGTGCCCACCTTCATCGGCGTGCGGACCTTCGATGACTATCCGCTGCAAGAGCTGGTGCCCTACATCGATTGGATGCCGTTCTTCAATGCCTGGGAATTTGCGGGCAAGTTTCCCGACATCCTGACCGACGCCATCGTCGGCGAGGCGGCGAGCAATTTGTTCGCCGACGCGCAGCGCATGCTCAAGCAGCTCATCGAGGAGAAATGGCTGAAGGCGAACGCGGTATTAGGGTTCTTTCCCGCCAATAGCACCGGCGACGACGACATCAACGTATTCGCCGACGAGGCGCGGCAGCAGGTGCGATTCCGCCTGCATCATTTGCGCCAGCAGAAGTCGAAACCGCAGGATCAAGCGCAGCTGTGCCTCGCGGATTTCATCGCGCCGCAATCGAGCGGCCGGCCCGATTATATCGGCGCCTTCGCGGTCACCGCAGGCGTGGGCATCGACGAACATGTGGCGCGCTTCGAAGCCGCGCACGACGACTACAGCAGCATCATGCTCAAGTCGCTGGCGGACCGGTTGGCCGAAGCGCTGGCAGAGCGTATGCACGCCCGCGTGCGCCGCGAACTTTGGGGCTACGCGCCGCATGAACATCTCGACGGGGATGCCTTGATCCGCGAGGAATACGTCGGCATACGACCTGCGCCGGGGTATCCCGCCTGCCCCGATCACACCGAGAAGGCGACCTTGTGGCGCATGCTGGATCCGGAACGCAACGCAGGCATCAGTCTGACCGAGTCGTATGCGATGTTCCCGACGGCCGCCGTCTCAGGCTTCTACTTCTCACACCCCAATGCGCATTACTTCGCGGTCGGCAAGATCGACCGCGATCAAGTCGAGAGCTACGCGCAGCGCAAGGGCATCTCCGTGAGCGAAGCGGAGCGCTGGCTGGCGCCGAACCTGGGATACGATCCCGATGAA
>Ga0116231_10002219_pt1 | contig 40604 bp, 28 predicted proteins | sample S1TSphgellanicum_2_FD_89695 | JGI IMG/M metagenome (GOLD analysis project Ga0116231, IMG submission 89695) | Host-associated microbial communities from peat moss isolated from Minnesota, USA - S1T2_Fd - Sphagnum magellanicum MG | ecosystem: Host-associated > Plants > Peat moss > Unclassified...
AACAAAAAAAAATAAAAAACACACACCAAGGTTAAAAAATTGAAAAAAAATGACCATCACAAAAAAAAAAAAATAAAAAAAAAAAAAAAAACCATTTTTAGGGTGAACACATCAAAAGAAAGAGACAACCATCACCAAGTACAACATAAGAAAAAAAAGAAATGACCATCATTAAGTACAACAAACAAGAAGAAAGAAATGAACATCATCAAGTGCAACAACAAGAAAAAGGAGACGACTGTCACCAAGGCCAATGCGTTAGAAGTAGAAGACAACCAGGGCAAACAATTGAAATAAGGAGACAACCATCATTTAAAAAAACATATTAAAACAAGAGATGGCCATCATTAAGATCAATAGATGAAAAAAAAGGAAATGACCATCACTCTCTACCATGCCGCGCCATTTGCATCGCACACAATAATGTTTAAAATGGTAATAACTTGCAGATCAAAAGAAAAAAGAAACATTGTTAGGGCGAAAGAAGGGGGACTAGTGCTACTTACTAACGAATGCTTGAAAAATTTGAAAGAGACATTTCATAACTAGAATTGTAATAACAAAAGTTCAATGTAGTTGGTAGCCTACTTGAAGGTAGCTTAATTTAGAGTATGTAATTCGAATGACAATGCAATAATTAAAAAGCATGAGGTGTTGAATGCAGGAGGAGCATGAGGAAACCATTGTAACATTAGCAACATTAGGAAAAGAAGGAGATCAATGTTTGTTGGTGGCGTCCATCACAAACCCCCTCACCATTGATTTAAACCCTTAAAATCCAAACGAATTTTCCAATTGTGAATGAAAATTGAATAGGATTCTATGTGGTGTACTAGCTTGGCAAGTAGTGTGTAAATGCTTGATGAATAGAAGGATTTTGACTATACATGAGGAATTTTTTTGATAATCATCATGACTTATCTGACTTTACATTTGTGCAAATATTTTATAAAATTTAGCATTATTTCCATCTTTATGCTCCATTAAGTCTTAGGCTTCTAGAGGTTGATGAAGTTTGGCAACAAACTTTTACAAGGCCAATAAGAATTTCCTTGTCAAGTGTGTGAACCCAATTTGAGTGCCCAAAACTAACTGAAGTAGTTTCCTTAATATTCAAACCAAACTTTATTGCAAAACAGGTTTGGTTGGCAGTGTATTGTTAGTTCCTGTTTTTCTGCTCAACTTACCATAAACTGTTCTTAGTTTTGTTGAGTGGTCACGTAATCAATTATTAGATGGTTTGAGTCATGCTCTGCATGTACCACATGTAATGTTTGTTGTTTTGCTTGGATTCAAAAGAGTGGAAAGATGTGTTTGTTTACTTCACTTCAAATTGCTGGAGTGGAATGATATGTTTGTTACTTCACTTTGAATTGCAAGAGTGGAATGATTTCATGGGCTGCGCATAAGTACTATGGGTAGCCCAGTAATCATCTATAGGCATTGTGCTATCATTCTGCATCTAAGCCCTAAACCCTAAACCCTAAACCCATTAAGCCTAAACCACTCAAACCCAATTGTGTGTGTTTTCCTGATATGACTGCAAAATGGTCAAGGAAAGCTCCAACTACATCCACACATGAAATTTCCAAAACTGCAGCATAGAGAGTTAATCCCAATGCTCAAGCATGCTCAAGATTGACACCTGGAAAGGAAAACTGTAAGAATGGGGAAGAAGAAGAAGGAACACACCACTGAAAGCAAATGAAAGCTTCACTCAAGCTTGCAAACTCAAATGTACATAACTAGTGCCTCAAGGACAAAGAATGGTTGTAACCATAACAGGCACCACAGAGTATATTATAAACGGCACCGCATGAAAGTGATGTACACCACCTTTCTCCTTCAGCTCTGCAGCATTTGACATTGCAGGAACCCAGGATGAAAACAAAGAGAACAGTAAGGGTGTCTTGAGTACTCTGCTGCCTAAGTAACCAATGCACTATTTAAAAGGCAAATTTTTTTATTGCAGAAAGCAGCTTGAAGCAAGATAATACTACACTTCAAAATACTGAAGATATGTGTATTGAGACAGTGGCTGAGATCTAGCAGAGAACAGATCTGAAGGTTAAGACCTAGGGCTTGATGCTAATCCAACATTTTACTGAGTCGGTTAAGGGTGAGGGTTGCCATTCGATGACCAGGCTCAATTTTTAAGACTTTCTTTAAGTCTGACACACTTAGCTTATATTTCTCCATTCTCTCATATAAGTGTGCCCGCTGCATTAGTTTCTCGACACTGCCTTCATCCATCTCACATGCCTGTACCCAAATCACCAGGCACACCCAACACAAGCATCACATGAGATACATGTACATGATGGACCTGTGTACATACAGCTTATTGCACTACAGACAACAAGTATATGGAGCTGTTCAGAATCCAGACAGTGACTGGGAATACTTAAACCATGTGCAAGGACATGAACAAAGATCAAAGGAAGCCTAGCATGCTTGAACAGAGAAAAAACACATACACAGAAAAAAAGAGAGAGACAGGGAGAGATGTACGGGGAGAAAAAAAACACATGGAAGAGGATGAAGGATGTGAAGCTAAAGAAAAGTAACACACAGTGATGGCCTGATGTAAGTGTGATAGTCTCTTAAGAGTATTTTTTTCCTGGTAAATTCCACTCTATAACTGGACAACAGGCTTTCATGTAGTAGAATAGTGACAATACCATGGTGCAATCAGCAAGAGCCTTCTTGTATTCACCAATCTCTTTATAGCACGAAACCCGGCAAGTGATTACTTCAGAAAGAGTAGCATTGTTCACCCCCTCTTTCTGCAGCAGCTCAATCGCCCAGGAAAGCCACTTTATGGCATTTGGGAACTGCCCTTCCTTGTAAAAGGTGTTGCCTTTCTGGTATGCTGCACTCCCAGTCACACCTGCAGGAGGGGGACCAAGACCTTCCAACTCTGTCGTAACACCTTCATTCTCAAAAGAGCTGCTGTTTGCAGCAGCACCAAAAACCTCACCCCATCCATCATGGACTGGATCACTGGCTTTTGCAATAGAAGGTGCCTGAGAACTTGAGAGCATTGCTTCAAGCGGGTCCTCATGGGCTCTAGACACTGAGGATTTGCCAGAACCGAAGAATGTTGAAAACTGGTCAACGCCTGAGGCTGTAGGTCTAGAACTTGGAGCTCTAGATGATTGTGGTTGGGCTTTAGTTTGTGAGTTACTGGCAAACACAAATGGATCCACAGAAGGGGCAAATGGATCAGTCTTTGGACCTGAGGCACCAATAGGACCAGAACTGGGCTTTGAGAATGAGAGACCTGCAAAGGGATCCACCTTTGATTGGGACTTTGCACCCATAGAGAAAGGTTCTGGAGAGGCCTGTTTAGCAGGTGGAGGGTTATTGAACATGGCTGTGTATGAAAAAGATGATCTTCCTGAGGAAACAGCAGGTGGAGCTGGTGTCTTCTTAGCAGTCTCTGCACGACTCTCTGGGAGTGACGATTTCAAGTTGCCCACTCCATGTAGGCCTGATGGTGCTGAGTTCTGTTGCTTTAGAGGCCCAGATGATCGTCCTAAAGCACCCCCCAGCAGATCCCCAAACACATCCTCCTTACTTGAAGTAGCTATACCTGAAATTCCAGTTACTGATTTAGATGTTGGAATCTGTCCCCAACTCCTGCCAGTAAGATCCACCCCTTTTGATTGGGGTTGCGACTGCCCAAAAACCCCACCTGTGCCATAAAGGTTACCGGCTAAAGATTTTGGATTGCTATAAAAGCCATCTCCAGTCCCAGTTGACGTGACTCCACCTGCATTCGGACGACCAAGAAATTCATGTGTACTTGCAACACCAGTAGGTTTGGACTGACTTGGCATACCACTACCATATAAATTAGGTTTAGATGCCCCTGGCTGAGGTTGGCTCAAAAACTCAAAGTTCTGGTCTGATCTTTGTGTTTGGCTTGGCCCCAAGCCACTTGAGGATGCGGACCAACCTGCAGGTGCCTGAGATGAAGTATTTGTGGGTTGTTTTTTCTGATCTCTTAAGCTCCCAGTTGATTGTGGTTTTGATAGACCTGGTCCAAGTTCAAAATCAAACTGGTAATTGTTCAGTGGTGCTGCTGCCTGTTGCAGATTCTCCGCTCGCCTCATGATTGCAGAACCTGCAAACCACACTCTTCAGTACAAGATTAAGAGATAGAAATGCATGCCTGACTTTGTCATTTAACAAATCTCTACACATAGAGACCTAAAGGAAGGCAGTTGTAACCTCGAAAATCACTCTTCCCAGCAAAAGATCATGGACACAAACTATACTCCACACACTAATGTAATTGGAGAATCCCTAATTGCTGTCTGCACACCCAAAAAGAGCTTAACAATGCATTTACTTCTGCCCTAAACACCAGAGGAAAATGTGTATCAATCCTGGGCCACATATCAGTTTCAACCTGGAAAATGTGTAACATCCAATCTGACCACATCCCTTTGTTTGATGTTTCCAACAGGGAAAAGAACAGAGAGATGATGCCAATGTCAGTGGTCTTCAACAACATATGCCCATTGCTTGAAAAGGTCCTCTCACACATTGGCATCCTATCTCAATGTTTATTATCCACGATTAACTTCCTCAATCTTGGATGTATCTATCTGTGAGAGAGAACTACATAGTAGCACTTTATAAGGCAACCATCGTGTGAAAAAACATGACAAAGAATGAGTGTGGTTGTAACCTTATGAAGGTTCCTCAAAAAATATCATACCATCACCTTCAACATTAATAGCAGTGACTACCTGTTATGACTCCCCACTGACTGCATCCAGTCTTATGGTGGGCACATGTCTATTTAATAATCTGCACAAAAAATCTGGCAAAAAAATATGAAAAAATTGTGTCATGAGTTTCTGTCCCATTTCCAGAAGCAACAGGAAGACTCAGATGACATGTTGGCAAGCACTCAAGAGGTAGAATGGATAAAAACCTGTGAATAGGATCCTCCTTCAAGCTGCAGCAAGCTTGTGAGGGTAAAATACAGTTCATTTTAGCTTGCCCCTTTACAAGCAAGCATCTAAAGCCTCAAATCTTGGACAGCGGATCCAAAGGAACCAAGAAAATATCTCTCACAGATTGATGAACAAAACAACAAGAATCATTACAAGATGCCAAAAAGCAAAAAATAAAATCAATTAGGTCATCTTCTTTCCTCACCCAACTGCAACACTCTCCTGGCCGTTTTCTCAAACAACTACAGAAAAATGCAAATCTCAGAAAAATCCAAAGGAATAGAAGAGAGCAACCCAATGGAAAATCCTTCAAAACAAAAGCAAACCAACTGCAGCATGGATAGGAAAATTTCCCCAACCCAGATCTAAGTTACTTTACAGATCTATAGGGGGGGAAAAAATGATGCAGAAAAAATCAAACTAACAAACTCAACATTACCACTCACAACACCGGTCCGTTACCTCTACATCAAATCCTTCAGAACAAAGTACCAATACTACACACCACAACACAGAAAACCGGACCTCTCAACCCCAGGTATGGAACCCTAAACCTAAGCACTGAGCTCAAGGTGTTATTTTCGTCCATCTTCAGAGACGAAGGGAAGCAAACCAAACTAAATCACAAAAAACCCCCTCCCCCAAACACAACACACATACACACAAACACAGATGTCATCCCAACCAAATGCACAGAACCCAAGCAGACAGCTTTGAGACCCAAAACAGAAGCAATAACTGGGCCAGATTGCGAAAAGGAAAGAAAACACCCCAAGTACCAGCTCAGTTCCAGTTGAAAGCTCCCACTCTTCCTCCTCCTCCTCCTCCTCCTCTCCCAGAAGTTTGATCTGCAACTCTTGCGATTTCAAATCTCTTCTATGGACCTTGTCCAAGAGGCGTGGAGTCAAAGGGGCTGGAAGAGATCCGTCGCAGAAAACCAAACCCTAGTTTGCGCTTGCTTGCTGGCTTCCAGGCTCTTCCGCCACCATTGCCTTTTCCCCGGTTTTCCCGTCAAATCTACCAAAAAGATAGAATTCAATCTTACCATTCCCATAGATTTCAAGTTCACAGATACCCAACAAGCATTTAGTGTGCCTAGACCTGTGTTGTGGCTAGTCACCCTCTGTTTCACCCCCTATCTCCTCAGCTTTTGCCCCCTATCGCCCTCTTTCAGTGGTGTCCGCAAAGTAAGGGAATTTTATTAGTCTGGGTATGAAATGCTGAAACTCAGCATTTAATGCACAAGGTTCGAAAGTAATTATAGTAGTTGTCCAGGTAGGAGGAGTGAAAATATACGTAGCAGCAGTGGAGGCGCTCAAGAAAAAGGAAACACAAGATGAAACTCAATTTACCACCAAAATTGGTGGGAAAACTAGTTTGGGTCCCAATTGTTTTCTTTGGTAAAATTTTCATTCCCAGTTACGCGTTTGATGCACTATTATGCTGAAACTGGCCCTTCTCGCCCCCTAATCGCCTGACTACTTTATGGATAACTCTATTGATTAAAAATAAACACAATTTTTTCCCAAAGAGCTCTTTATTCAACCTCAATGCACAAGTGACATCAAACTTGTGATGTAAGTTTTTATTATCTATCTCTAAGATGTCATTAGAGAAAAGTTGATTATAGGAAAAAGGATTGATGTGGGATGTTTTGCATCTGGAATCTTCAAAGTTTTGAGTTGTTTATATTTGAAAGCTTAAATATTTGTAAAGGTCAAAATAGTGTCGGCCAGTTCTTCCTTCTTAAAGAGAACCTTTGGTCTCATTTCCAGCAATTAAATGTTTTGTTTTGGTAGGTATCATGTTGAGGGTTTAGGATTTTTAGGGTTGGTTTGAGCAAGTTTGAGCCTGGTTCTGCAAATTTTTAACCATGTGATTTTAGTTTTGGGCACACATTTTTGAAATTCAAGGACCTTGGTTTGAAAACTTGGTCTAATTCAATCTTGCCTTTACTAGAGCAATTACACCAAAATGTGAAATTAGAATCTAAAATTTGAAGATGAAGTGATTTTAGCAATTTTCAATTGCCAATTTGTTTTTAAAAAAAAAGTAAAATTTGACTTATTCCTACATTTGGTTTCAATGTGTAGTAAGAAATATAGGAAGGTGATTAAAGATTTGCATTCCATGTTTGGTTTATTGCCAAATTTTATCAAATCTTCCTAAAGATGATGGCCATTTTCTACATCTTCTTCAGATGGGTGATCGTCACTTTGGTTGTAAACAAAAATTCATATCAAAGACATTGGTCTAATTTCTTGCTTACACTACACACTCCCTAAGATTGGAGATTGTGTAGGTACAAAGTTTTACAACAAATTGAAATCGGGGGATTGTAAAAATGTAGAGTGTTACAACTAATTAAAATTAATCATTTACCTATAAAGTGTAGCCTACTAGCCAACTCTAAAAAATGCTTCAACTTGGTTGTTTTGAAAACCTAAATATTTTTTCAAGAGATCTTTTTCACAAACTTTAGAAACTAGACTTTGTACAATCTAGACATGGAGGAAGATGATTCAACACAAGATCACACCACAAATTTCAAATAATGTTTAATCATTTTCAACATTGATCATTATGAAGTTTCTTATGAAGAAATTTAGGGCAAAAAACTTCAAAAGATTATCAATATTGGCAAGTATGTAGATTGTAATATATTAACCTAGGTCCTAGTAAAGGTAAGTAAGTTTTTTCAAATTTAAATATATTAGGTGGATAAAGGATTTTAGGTTTTGACAAACTTCCATTTCAAGTCAGGCTAAAAATATATATTCTTTGCAATTTCTATCAATTTGAAGAAGGTAAACGACCATCTTTAATTTGATTCACACAATGTGAGTTGAATTTCCTTACCATTTATTTTAAATGTGTACTATGGATAGAAGTGAATGAATTCTAGTTGAAAGGTAGGGTAAATCAAAATATGAATAACATGTACAGGTATGACCCATTAATAATTGGATCAAGACAATTATTAATCATGGACATGTGATTTTAATATAACAAGGGTGAAATGAAAACCCTTCAACAAAACTAGTACAATTTATCCAAAGCATTCTATAATGGCATATGGTAACACATTCTACAAAAGGTTTGAAGGGTTTCAACTAGGTGGCCTCTAGTTGGATTTTTTGGATTTGGCCAAAAAATTCCATTTGGTGCCCACCAAGTGGATTGTTTGCCTTTAGTCAACATGTCTTGATGGAAAATAAGTTTAGAAAATATTAATTTAATCTTTTTTTATTTTAATATCATGACATGTAGGATGTTGATTGAATTTTTTCAATCCAATTGAACAAAATTGATTTCAATTATCCTTAGTCATGAAAATTCAATCAATATTGTGAAAAAAAAATTGGTTTGTTTTGACTAAAAACAAACTTGTCCTTTGTTTGATTATGTTAAATTTTCAATCATAAAAATATGAATGTGCTGTATAGTGGATTTTTCAAGATGGAAGAACTTTCTCAATGTTGATGTTCATGAAGGTCAAATTAAAAAATTAGTTGTGCGAGCATTTGGATTTGATAGTTCACATATTTGCATAACATTCTATACCATTGATACCTTTTTTTAACAATGCCATCACAACTTCAATTGATGAGAAAACAACGAGAGGTCTTCTAACTTGATGTCTTTTAGTTTTTAGGATTCCTTATTGTTTTGTAAAGGGAAAGTTCTATGTTTTTGAAGCATTATGGCTATTACATGGTGTAGTCCATGAGAACTTTTCATGCTCAAGTCCATAGACCCTTATTTTTGTATAGTAAATGTTGGGCATCTTTGGCCCATCTTCTAACATGTCTATGCTTAGTCGCTACATTCAAGTTAGATGGATTTTGATACCTAATCTTCTTTTTTACATTTTCCATTTGCTCAAAGTGTTTGGGTTTTGTAAGTTGCTTGGAATTTTATCAATGTGATACAAGTTACTATGTGGGAGGTGTAAGGTGACAACTCAAATGCATTGAGTTCAATTTTGCCACAAATCCCTTGTTTTCATGATGTTGATGAGTTTGAGCTTTAGATACATTTTTGCTTCCCTCTCATAATCCATTTCATTTACTTTGTATTACTAAAATCAATGCATGGCTTGTAAAGTAAAATCATGTCTTGCCATTGGGTGCAATGCCCTTAAATCTTTAAAGGTTTAACTTCCTCACATGATTCGTCAATTTTTTTTGTATGCATCCTTCATGTGGTTCCAATATTTGTCTTGCATTTTATGGACTTGTAGAAATTGCTTACATGCATGAATAGTTATTATTTATATTTAATCAAAATTTTAACTGTAAGTTTGTAACTTAAGCCATTGACCAAAGAGTTTTAATTATTTGCCAAGTTTTGCCACTTCAATTCTCCAACACTCACCAAAAGGTTTCACAAATATATATATATATATATATTTTGAGTGTGGCCTATATTCAAACTCTCTCAAAATTGAAATAACCATTATTCACACACACAATGCAACCTGCAATAGCCCAAATACACCACCCCTCAAAAAAGGAGAAAATAGCCATAATATGTTATTTCTGTTATTTCTGTATAGCCACTCAAAGGATAACCAGGCATGCAATTGGAGCAACTTAGGGAAAGTCAGTGAAACCCATTTTGTACCTATTGACTCAAATTAATAATTATATATAATTAATAATTATAATTATAATCATTATAATCATTATAATTATAATGATTATATTATATATACCTATGGTCTATCTGATTTTGCTGGTATTTTGGTATGTTGCAATGATCCCTAGAACCTAACATGTGCCTTCACATTTGCATACATTAGTCCCATGAATGTTCAACTTTTTGGGTAAGTTAGGGTTCAAGGCTGAAGCAAGAAAAGTAGGTGAGAAATGAGAATCAATCAAGTTCTCACATGGGTCCCTGGCTGTCGAGTTTGTTTGTTTGTTTTATAAACTAGTGCGGCCTGTGCCATTGGCCCAAGTTTTTACCATATCCTCAACTGATTTTTCCTTCCAAAACCTGGTTTTTTGGAATTTATTTGAATTTTTTCAGCTGCAGAAATCACTTCAAAATCAATATCTCTTTACATTCTGAATCCAAATCTTACCAAATAAATTTCATTAAATCCTGCTCATCAAGATCTTTCAACCAGCACCAAAGGCACATTCCAATTCCTCCTAAATTTTCAGCTACGATTTAATTTAATTTAATTTTCAATGAAAAAATCATTCAATATTCAAGAACTTTCGCACCGCAAGTCCAAATGTCATGGAACCAAGCACATGCACCTCTCCTCATCAAGAGCTTTCCAAAGACACCAAGAACACGAATTGAAGCATCTGGTTCGGTGCAAAACAAAACAAAACAAAAACAAACTACCTTCCTTTATAGATAGATGAGCAATTCTTTGTGTATAATTTCGAGTGGGCTCCACATCTCAATTCTCCATTGCCTATTCAACATATGGCATCATATTTCCTTCAAGAGCAAAGTCAATCAAGCAAGAACTGCATATTAGGATCTTCACTTTTCACACCTAGTTTATGCACCTAGGAAGGTTGGACCCTTCCTAGGTGCATAAAGGAAAGGATGCTTGTATGTAAAAGATATCAAATGTCTCATGCATCATGGAAAGGATGTATGCCTATGTAATTAATCTATCTATGAAGCAAGGTAGTTTGTTTTGTTTTGTTTGCCACATGGAGATCTCCCTTGAGGCACTTTACGTCGCATTTTTGATATCTTCGGAAAGCTCTGGATGACTAGGGGTGCACCGACTCGGTTTGGAGCTATAGTGTGGAAGCTATTGATTATTGAAGCATTTTCTCAATGGAAACTCAATAAAATCGAAAGTGAAAACTCTATTGAAATTTGGGGGCATTCTTGGTGTTGTTGGAAAGCCCTTGGTGAGTCAGATTTCACGGAGTTTATTTCACAATTTTCAGAGCTAAGGTGTGGAAGATATTATTTTTGAGTGAATTTTGTTGCTGGAAATTCAAAAAAGTTGTGAAATTTGGGTTTGGAAGGAAAAATCAGTTGAGCCTGCAATGTGTTCACATTGTTGAATTTTAAAAAGTTTCAATTCTGAAAATTAAAGAATGTGTTCACACTTGGGCCAATGGCACAAGCTACACTAGCATTGATAATTTGACACCATAAAATGTTGCCAAATGGAATGTTACAATTTGAATGCTAGGAGAAATCCATTCCTGGAAATTCAAATCATGCGTAGGGCAAATTCCTAGGGTTGAGGTATTCCGAAAATAAGGGCCTCTAATGAGGCCTTGCTATTTGGGAACGTCCCTTGCATGTGAGGTCTACCCCTTATTAAGCCACAAGGGAAACATTAGTATGAACCTAGACACAAGTGTGAAGGTGGGAGGGTTTTCAGTTTTTGCTTCTACTCCTTAAGAGAGGGATAGATCTTATACCTCAAGATTTTTATCCTCAAGAGGCCCATGGCTCTTTCTTTTGGGTTTAGTTGTTTTGGTTTTTTTAAAAAATTTCTATTGCCAATGTGTTCATCAAGATGTTCCCAATAGCACCTATCCCATATGCTTTGCCCAAAGTTGTGCTCTTTCACCTATATAGGTGGGCCGAAGGGGAAGGCACTTCACCTACGAATAGAAACTCCTATGTTGGGGAACACCCAAGGTTTCAGTTTTTGTTTGTGATGGGAAGGAAAAATAAATAAAGAGTTGAACTTGGGAAGCACCCCTATTTAATTTGGGCTCCACACTATTATTGTGAACTACTAGCAACAATCAACTTTATTTTTCCTTATGTTTTCGTATGATTTTCAATAATTCATCATTATTTATGTCAATGTCAAATTTAATTGGAATTAATATAAATATCATGGAATTGAAAAGGCAGGCACATGTTAATTGGTTCTTTCGTATCCACTAGTGAGGCCTGTGCCGTTGGCCCAAGTGTTATCACATCCTCATCTGATTTTTTTCCTTCCAAAACCTGGTTTTTTGGAATTTATTTGAATTTTCAGTGGCAGGAATCACTTAAAAATCAATCGAGAGATCTTTCCAACAACACCAAAGGCACATTCCAATTCCTCCTAAATTTTCAGCTACGATTTAATTTAATTTAATTTAATTTTCAGTGATGAAATCATTCAATATTTAAGAACTTTTGCACTGCAAGTCCAAACATCATGGAACCAAGCCCATGCACCCCTCCTCCTTGTTGAGAGCTTTCCAAAGACACCACCAGGAACATGATCTGAAGAAGCATCCTGGTTTGGTGGATCTCATAACTACAAAACAAAACAAACTACTTTCCTTCATTCATATCCCATGTTGGTGAGTAGAAAAAAATTGAGTAAGACAATTGTACAGATGGATGGAGGTAGTTAGTAGGAAAAGAGTGAAATAATTATTGGACTTGGAAATGAGGTAAGGTAGCTTTCTTTGGAATTGTCCAAGGCGGATGATATGATAGATTTTTCCAAAAAATCATCCATATATCAGTTCCTCCAAATTTCTCATCACTGAAATTAATTTTAAAAAAAAAAGAATTAAGTATCTGAGATGAATAAGTATTCACCTTCCTATTTACCAAGCCTTTAGGTAGGTACGTACCTACCCAACCCCACCTACAAGGCTTCATCTACCTACTTGGTTACCATTCCAATACACCCTGCAATTGCCAAAAACAATGAGGAAAAAATAAATGAAGGTATTGCATGAAGCTTGGATTTGTTAAATTCAAGCAAATTTAAGGGCATGATTAAACTACTTGTCTCCACCTATATAAGGGTATTACAAATATGTATTGATTTGAAACATTATGTTTTAATGGTTTTTAAGGGTATTACACAATTTTTTAAAAATCCACCAATGAAGGGTATTTCGTGTTACAAAGTGTTAAAAAGATGTCTTCTGCTATGATGGGGGTATTGCAATGGAGATGTCCAAGAAATATGGAACTCCATTTCAATTTTGGCATATTTAATGCATGTTGTACGTAGGTTCATAAAGCAACTAGGTTTAGATTTAGCAATTTGATTTGCTTATTTTAATGGTGTATTTAAGCAATGTGAATTAGGTTTAATAATATTATGTTTCTAGAATTGTTTATATTATTTAACACTAAGATTTTTAAATTTAAGGTTATGTAGAGAATAAACATTTATGAATTTTTGCACTTTTAAAACCTAATTACAATCAAACCTAATGTGGATTTTGGGGGGAATTTGGATTTGCACATTGATGCCACAAGACACATTCATTTTTTTTTATTTCTTTCATTGGGCGTGGAAAAAGACTCATGTGGATAGACTAAACAAAAAAGATAAAGAGACATTCCATGGCTTCCATTGATTTGTTTGTTTCATTTAGTTTAGGTTCCAAATTAGGGCTTAATTAACGGTTATAATTTTTGGGCATGTGTACATGGTTGTATAATTTTTAGGGTTTATGGCATCTACCATTCTAATTATTTAGGGTTTAAGGTTTAATGTTTGTTTGTTTAATGATATCCATGTTGATAAATTTGTTAAAGCAATCTGAGGTTGATGTGTACATACAAGTAATTAAAAAGATACAAAATTCGATTCACAAATATGAAGGAACCATTTGATTTAATAGTTGTGACAATGTTGCATGACATCCATTGATAAATATAATGCTTGTTTGTCCAAGTGGCGATATATTCATAAGCTCCATTGACACAACTGGGGAGCAAAAGGATGCCCATTATGTATGTAATGCATTAACTACAAGGAATTTTTTCCACTCCAACCCACACATTTGCAACTTGTGTCCAAATCAACCATTTTTTCAACTATTTATGCAACTATCTTTCATGGCACCATGATAAAAACAATTAAGAAATGTTTGTAATTGCATATGCAACTATGACTTGAAACTAATTTGGATGAAAATGAGGACAAAAAATGGACTTTTATGGTTTATTTTTAATGGCATTTCAAAATAGATGAAAATGTAATTGTTTTTGCTATTTGGGATGTGGTTCATAAGCCATTAAACAACATGTGGGCCATGTGTACATTATTGAAAAAACTTTAAAATTAAATTTAAAATTTTGTCATTTGGACAAAATGTTAATAAAAAATCAAATATTAAAAATGATGATTTGTGTAATATTTTAAATCAAGCTAAATAGAATGCACATTACTATATTGTCACAAAAAATGGGGCGCCTTGGTGGTAAATCAATTGATTTCCATCCTTAGGGTTCAAAGATCAATTCTCACAAATGACATGGGTTGTAATGATTGGTGGTAAGTTGACCGAATATTCCCTACCTACATAGCCTACTAAATAGAGTAAGCAACCTACCTAATAATTTAAACTAGACTTTTTAGCTTAGTTTAGGTGATGACATATGTCAACAACTTACAAGTTGAAATTAATGAAATTATCAACAGGGTGCAAATAAGATATCATGAACCACATTCGCCCCTTTGGGTGAATGCTTATTGGGTGTTTATTTTAAAATATTCTCAAAATTTAAAAAAAATTTTTTTTAAAGAAAATCTTTTAAATTTTAAGAAAATTTCATCACACTATTATGTTATGGTACACAAAAATGTTAGATACATAAAACCAAACATTGGTTAGAATTGCTTATGTATGTGTTAATGTGATTGCACCCAATAATATTATATATATATACAGAAATAATAATTTTATCTTAATATTTATATAATAAATATATATTTTAAAATTATATAAATAATGCAACTACATTGCTTAGTTGTAAAATCAGTCACAAAACAACAATGCCACATAAGCTAGTTTGGATGGATGAAATGTTCATATTGTAAGTTGCATTTTTATGTGATTTCCATTGTAACTTAATGCCATGTATTGTTTTTTGCAACTTTAGTTTTATGTGACTTGTCTAAAGCAAATTGTAGTCACAAGTGGCATTTACAACTAAAAAATAATTGAAAAGACTAATCATTAATATGTAAATTCCTTATAGTGATTAATTTGATACATTGAAACCATTGATGTCAACAACATTATACAAATTTGCATAAATAATGTTTTGAGCATGAAAAATGCAATTGATTTTCTAACTTGTCATTTTCCAAGTTTTTACTTTTAAGGTTGTGTTACTCATTATCTGAACTTGCTATAATTGGAAGATTAAAGGAGAGTAACATGGATGAAAGTTTTTTTCATATGACAACACCATGCGCCACAAACAATTTTTCGTTGTTATGAGACCAACCTAATGTTTTTAAACCCAATTAAAACACGATTTGTAACTAAATTTTTTATGGTTGAAAGGTTTAGGTTTTCAAACTAAGCCTTGTCATTAAACAAATTGTTGCCGATTTTTAGTAGATAATTTTTTGTCAACACATTGTGTGGCACCCATTATCACGAATGTTAATGCCATGAAATTCATTCATATGAATGTTCATCCATGATTTGTATGAACTTGTACTTAATTCCTACTTTAGTTTTAGTTCGCTCTTAGTTAACTTTTAATTATGTTTTAGTTCACTTTTAATGCATTTTTAATTGGTTTTTAATTAAATTTTGGTTCACTTCTAATTAACTTTTAATTCACTTTTAGTTCATTTTTAATAAACTCTTAGTTCACTTCCAGCTAATTCTTATGATTTTCAATTCATTCCTAGTTGAATTTTAGTTTATTCCCACATTATGAAAAAATGGTGTTCATTGAAACTACACTACCCTGTAATTGAAACTCAAAAAATAACTCATATACAACTATTGTGCAATTATCCTTTAGGTATTATAACCACTGTATAATTATCCCCTTAAAAATATGGTGTAAAAATAAATAAATTACCACATTAAAAAATCAATTAATTATATTATAGTTACAATGTAGCTGAAAATGGATCTTCTATACAATAATTTATACACATCGTACATATATATGTAGTCAACCATGTTTGACTTTTTTCAGAATTGCATTATAATTAACATTAATAGAAATTGGCCAAAATGTAACCACTCTATTTGCGACTATATGTAGCTATTAATTATTTGTGATTACATTTGGACATTTTTGCAACCATTTCTTGTGTTGGTCATATTTGCGACTACACTGCAACTAGTTTGCGACTATTTTGGTGTTCATCTTTTCATGTGAACAACATTTAGTTTAATTTTCATCCAAGAAAAACAATTTGTGTCCCATTAGCTACAAATGTGATCAATTTAGTTGCAACTTTCTAAGTACAAAAAATGTATTTTGTGAATTTTAAGGAATATAGTTGGGTGTATTAGGATTTATAAATGTATATTTTGCATGTATATGAACAACCATATTACAAGTATATTCAAATATTATTATTAAAATAAAGGGTTGTAATATTATGGTTACACAAATTAATGTATATTATGAGTATATTAAAATTTCATGTAAGATATTTGCTAAATATATTGTGCCCATATTACAAGTTTATCCAAACCATCTTATTCTACTTCTTTAAATTATTACAAATGACATTTATTACTATTTATATAAATATTTTTTATATATTTATATTAATTACATGTAATAAAAATAAATTTTCAATATTATTTTTGACTAGAATTTTAAAATAGTAATTTTTATTACATAGTGATCATAATGATGATGATATTATAACGATAGGGAAAATAATTATATAATTACTGAAATAATTATTTAAAAACTAATATAGTATTATATTATTATTAAATTCTTTTCAAACGACTAATGTATTTATTAAGAATTAATTTTTTATTTATCAAAAAATAAAAAATAAATCATAATAAATCATAATAGTTCTAACAAGTGACATAATAATATATAATAATAATAAAATAACTAACTTAGGCTAGCTAAAAATTACATTATTATTATTATTATTATTATTATTATTATAAGTAATCAATTATGAAGTATTACTATATTATAATATAATTACCAGGAAATATTAATATATTTTTCAGTTTTTATATTTCAAATTTATAATTAATATTTATTAATTATTAATAAGTCAATTATTATAATCAATTACTGATATATGATTTTTATTTTCATTTTTATTATTTTATAATAATTACTGTAGTAGTTAGAATGGAAATCTAATAAATTATTATACAAATGCAGAAATTATTTTTGAAGGAAAAATATACTTAATAACAATGTAAAATATTTATTGTAATAGTTCATAAATAGCTATAATGAGTGAAGTAATAATATGAATAATTAAAAAAATAGGTAACCACGGCTACCAACTAGCTACAATAGTGATTGAATTAATGTTATTATTACTATTACATATTTACATTTATATTTCATGTTAACTATACAAATGAGAATATAATGGGAATAATTATAGTAAAATAGTTAGTATAAGCTAGGTTTTAATTATATTATTAGATTAAAAAATTATTATTCAATATTCATAATTAATAATTACTGAATATTTCAGTTATTATATTAATTCATTTGGTTAAGAAATATTAATTTATTAATTATTAATAATTAGCTAATTATTTCAATATTGGCCAATTACTAGTTAATTAAATTGGTTCATAGATCATTATAGTTAATATATAATTAGAATTAAATTTTTTATTTTTTATTTTTTTGATAAATTAAGTAAGATTTAATAATAACTACTAATATAATTAATTTAATAATCATTAAATATTAATTATTATTGCAGTTTCCTAAATGGTCCTTCAACCCATAACCACATTGATACCTACAAAAAATAAATGCCATTGATTAAATCAAAATACACAAGGGTGATTAACATTACTTTGCAAGAATGATCAATGAAAACCATACCAAGTATGTTTGAGGTGATTTTTTATTGTTGAATTTTTTACATCTTGTTACAAGGAAAAATTCTTTCATATGTTCCAATCAACCAATGTTTGCATATCCCTTTGTTCATCTTACGAAAACTCAAATACATGAACATAAGCAATGTATGCAAGTTCCATTGCCACCTTGTTTTGGCTTTTATGCTTAAACCCATCTTTCCACACCAAATCCACATTTCAAAAGAATGACCTTGCCATGTTTTGGATTTTGGTAGATTGGGACAACAAAATTTGCCCCATGCTTTGAATTGTCCACATTACTAAAAAATGTGGGTGTAGTTCATTAGTCCCCATTCACTAAACTAGTGAATTCATTACATCTCCATTAGGTCCCATTCATTGCAACTAGTGAATTCATTACATCTCCATTAGGTCCCATTCATTGCAACTAGTGAATTCATTCAAAACCTAATTAATCACTTGGCATATAAAGACACCTTTTGTTGTAGTGCCAAGAAGTGGCCCTATAGTAGTACTAGGTCCCCAATTTAGGGCAAAAGACCAAATTATTTTTGAAAGGTGGGACACAATCAAAATGCAATACCCACATCTTTGCACAATTTATTGTGAAAACCCATGAAATGCACTTGCATGTTTACAAATTATAATTACCCAAATCAATAAAACCTCTAAACCTTACAAATGGACCCTACCATAACCGATATACAAGCAATAGTTTACAAATGGTGAAAAAACACCCAACTAACTTATGGCCATATAATGTTGTGCAAAAAACATTCCCTCTCCTTCAAAAGAAAATCAATTCAATATTTGTAAAACTTTCAATCAAAATGTGCAATACCCACATCCAATAGCAGAAGCACATTGACCATGGGAGTTCTTTGTGCGAATGTGGTACATTGTTAATGTAAATTGATACTTTTATGAAAACCCATATCCCCATCCAAGGAGAGCAAAATACTTTAAGTATGAGCAAATAACAAAAAATGAAAGGAAATTATTAATAAAAAATATTGTATTGTTGATGTTAAAAGGCGAACCCATTGACGTTCATAGGGGTTTTGAATGAATACACACCCATAAATAGATCAACATGGATATCACTAAAGAAATAAACCTTAAACCCAAAAAAATTCCAATGGTAAATGACATGAACCCCCAAGCCTAAATATATTTGTGATCCATGGTATGATGGGGGTTAATTGTAATAGGTTTGAGATTTGAAGGTTGCTTTCACAACTTCTAAAAATGTTGAGTGTTGCACAACATTTAAAGGGATGTTTTGTTTCATTAAAGAAAGTTGCCAACTTCTTGTCCAAATCCTAGTTTTTGGTTGAATTCAATCCTTTGGGCAATGCAACTTGTCAAAAGATTTGAATCATGTTATTTATGGATTTATTAGGACCTTTTGTGCTATAGTAGGTGGGGTGTAAGTTCAATCTCCTTCCATTTGAAACATTGAAACATATTTTTTTCCACTAAAAGGTGTTTCAATGGCCACGTCCTTTGTTCACCCATCAAGGAAATTGGTTTCAATGTCGTTTAGTGGTGGAGGGACAATTCCACCACATTGGGCAAATAAAGCCCTCACTTGTGGATGTGCCCCTAAACACACTATAACTCCAACTCCCCATTGCCATCATATCGATCGCCCAAATGGAAGAGCATTCTATCCTTGTGGTATGAAATGACATTGCCGCAAAACGTACATTCCACCTTATTTGACTTTTCTTTTAACATCAAATACCATGGACTCAACATGTTCCATCTTCTTTCCATTGAAAAAACACAAAAATAATAGGCTTGATTATTAGAATTAGGGTATTTGATAATAAGATCGAATTCCACCTTTAAGGTTATAATTGAAATTCAGTAGCAATTCCAAATACAATATGATGATCTAAAACTTCAAACATTTGTAAAAATTCCATCCCTCCTTCCCAAGATAGATGGCAATGGTTGTTCAATGTTAAACAACACAAGGCCCACACACCTTAAAGAAGAAAGTGAGTTGAAATTGCAAGGTTTGTTTTTATTACTAAGCAGCAATAAATTCTATTGCCAAATTAATGGTGGAAATCAATTGATTGTTGATTAGATGATCAAAATCCAAAGTGAAAGCTTTTAATCACCGTACGAATGGTGATTGAAAAAATAATAATCACCACATGATTAGCAATGGAAAGTTGCAAGATTGGGGATGAAAAACTTTTGGTCATCATAGGATTGGCAATTGAAAAGATTTGATCATCGCAAGATTGGCGATCAAAAAATTTCGATCATTAATCCTAGATCAATGGAAATCCTATGGTGACCAAATTCATTTCTAGTCACCATATGTAATGGGGGCAACCCAAATGTAATGAAATTTTTTCTTCCATCAATCTTGATAGACGTGAACGATGCATCAAGATAGATGTTGATGTGACACCCAACGCAAAATGGCCATGTCACATCAATTTTGATGACCCTACCTAATATAGGCATTTGTTTCAAAATTAGTGAAAAGGACATGCTTTTGTTGTAATGATTGGTAACCTTTAAGTTCCAACAAAATAACATACATCACCTCTACCATCCCCAAACCAAATGAGTTAAACCAATGTTTCTTAGAAATAAAAGGTGAATGCATGGTTGAATGGTTCATTTCTGTTTGATAGAAATTCCATATAAATCTATAACAAGTTTTTAATAAGTGTCGTAAAATGAAGGAAAATGGGTTTAAAACTAAGGTTTTTTGGAACTTACAAAGGGTTCATGTTGAACAAGAGTTGAAATGTTTTACAAAATGCAACACAAGATGAAAATGAAACAATTTGATGGGTTATAAATGCTTGCTTCTCATTATAACCTTAAACTTGTTACCTCTAAAACCAAATGACAATTAGCTCACTAAGCATTGAATTATGAGATCCAAGAACTTACAATTGATTTAATGAAAGACGATGGAAGATTGAATAAAAGTCATCACAAAACAAGATTGGGTGATGAAACTCAAGGGTGTAAACACAATAAAAATAACCAAGGGCGCCAAGGTAAAAAGTCTTTTTTCAAGAATTACACATCACAAATGTCATTTTTGTGTTGATTTATAACTTTTGATTTTATATTTTGAATACCTAATTTAACACCATATGTTAGGTATAAATACATTTTGATTACATTCATGTCCTTTATCACATAAATATGAATAACTTTTGTTAAAGTCACATTTTCAAAATCCATAATTTTCAAGGTCAAAACATTTTTGAACCAAATGTGTTGAAATGGGTTATAAAAACAATTTCATTAGTTCAAATCTTTTTCCTTTTCTAATCATCAATGTTAAAATCCTCTCCAATTATTAGAAGGAATGGTAAACATTTAGTAGAAAAAAAATGTTTGAAGAAAACAAGGACTATTCATTTTTGAACTTTGAGTGCTTTGAACATGCACAAACATTTTTGATTTGTGTCAACTTTTAAACATGTAAACTTTCTAATTAATGAAAAATATTCCAAAAAATTTATGACAATCCAAACTATTGTGCTTCCCTTTGATCTTTGAAACATACAAAAATGCAATTAAAAAAATATCTATTCACTTGGGTGGCTCCTTTGATTGTGTTTTTATCTTTAAGATTTTGAAATTTGATTTTAATGTGAAGTTCCAACCATTCCCAAATCTAGTTCTCATTGATAGTCCATGCTTGCTCATGCACCAAGATATTTGATTATCCCTCAATAAGCCTCAACCACAAGCTTTCAAATTTCATTTCTATGTCATAGTTGAAAAAATCCCAAAAGCAAACATAAATTGTAATAACCCCAACTCGTTAAAGTATTGATGTCGTGCAAAGCCTGACCTTCATAAAAATCCTAATGTACACCAAAAAGTGGCATTGGCAAAACTTACATTTCATTACATCAATACTACTAACAAATATGACTTCACAATAGAAACTATGATGGTGAAGAATTACCAATGATGGTAGCAAACTCTGACAAATAGGACATGACCTTGGGAGGGAGGGTGACAAATTAGGATTAGGGTTATTTTGAGTGGTGGTGATCTTCCATCTTGGCAACAAGAGCATTGCATGAAAACCTTTGATTTGTTTCCTTGGTTTCGCAACAGGCCTTTAATGGGCTCAAAACCTTTGTCACCTTTTGACAATTTTTCACATTTATAATTTATAAAATAAAATTTTAATTTTTTTTCTAAAAAAAACCTCTGGTCTCATGAATAATTAATTGATTTTGAGATCTTCATTTGTTTTGAAAAATACAAAATTCTTGAAGTTTCAATTCTTATCCAAGTCACAAAATTTTGTTCAAATTGAGAAACAGAAAATTTGAGAATTCCAACAAATTTTCTGAAAAGAGTACAATTAGTGTCCAAGCTGCCAAGGTATTAACTGGAATGACGTTTGGGATGGAGGCAAAACTGGTGGGCTGGTTGCTTGGAAGGAGGGGGGAAGCGTTTGTGGGATTGCTGTTGTCGCATTTCCAACGAGCTTTTTAATAGCGGGTGCGCACAGCAACCACTGTCACAAGACAGGGATGTGCATAGCCATCAGCCATGTCTGTACTCTGCAAGCACTCGATTTGTGTTGCTAAATCATAATTGATTCTTCTCTGATTTTTTCCTCCTCCCAGGATTAGATTCACCCACCAGTTGTTGCGGTGATGGAGCGCTTTGCTGTCTCATATGAAGACATTGGAGTTGCATTTGAAGACAGAACATAAAATAAAATCTTGCTATGCAAGTCGGACTTTCCCCTAATTTCTCCCTTCTCCTATGAGCTGTGCATGATCAGCTGTGCAGTGGGCACTTTTGATGACCCTCGCCCACCAGCTCCCTGTCTCTAGCTAGCTACTGGGTCGCACAAGGTTTCAAATAAAAGCCAATGATCGACATTCTCGCGCCTCGATAGCTACTCTTCTCTGCAATACATTCCTGTGAACACTTGCAGCTCCTGTGGTTTACTTAGTACTATAGTCTGAATCCGCGGAATAGTCTTCAGATACTGTCGAAGTAAGTCAGTCAGTCAGGAGAAAAAGAGAGAGAGAGAGATAGAGAGAGTGTGTGTGTGTGTGTGTGTGCGCGCGCGCGCGGGATGTGTTTTGTATTGTGGTAATCTTTGTTTGCTGGGAGCTTGTAAAGTCAACTAGCGTGACAGTCGCTTTTATGTGAAATTTGGGATCTGAAATTGTCTCTGAATCTAGTTAACGTGTTTCTTGAATTTTCGAGCTTTCGATCCGAATTGACCGCAGACATTTGGATTGGAAGTAGGGCTGAGAAAGAAGTTTACAAAAGATTTAAATTTTTATTTATTTTTTCTTCTCTTCCGAAGCTGGCCGTCGGAAGAGCCTTGTTTCGACTCGGAACTCCAATGTCTGTGTTCTTTGAAGTTTCCCTGCATGAATAGAAGACACCGTGAATGCTAGCTTTCCAAGATCTATACGTGTGTTGTATCCTTGGTTTGGTTGTTCAAGCTTTTCTAGCTTAATGGGTCTGGAAGAGTCGGTCCCGATCTGATACCTCATTAGAGAGTAGCTAGCTAGTACACCATCATCACTTGCACCTCAGTCCATCTTTCAACTACAACTTGCTGGTGTTGCAAATCTTGATCTACTGTATCTCTCTTGTTGCACATTGTCGTGCAGAAAGCGACGTAGTTCTAAGCGACGTAGTTTCCTGCATGGTGGTCTTTTGTGGCTTCTCCATGCGTGGAAGTCCACACTCCTAAGTTACAAGTCCTGCACAGAAAGAAAAAGAAAAAGAAAAAGAATTAGGAACTGCATTGTCGATCATGGCCAAATGGGGACAAGGAGGAGGAGGACTTGATCCGGATTCCAGCTCCCTGTTTCATCAACGGAGTAGCCTGTTAATGGCGAGAAGTTGTCGTTACAGATTACCAAGCGGCCGCTTCTGCCAGACTTCTTACAGTCAGTGAACTTGCGATACGTGAAGCTCGGCTATCATCATCTCATCACTCATCTTGTCCCTCTGGTCTTAATCCCCGGCTTGCTGTTGGGAATACTGCTGGAGGTTGGCTCTCTAGGTTCTGATGATATTCGGCAGCTATGGGAAAATCTGCAATTCAATCTCGTGAGTGTGATTACGTGCTCAGCGCTGGTGGTGTTCGTGGCAACAATTTACTTCATGTCAAGGCCCAGACCTATCTACCTAGTGGATTTTGCTTGCTTCGTGGCAAAGGACGAGTCTCAAGCACTCAAAGTTCCTTTCAGCGAATTCATTAAGCGCTCCAGGAATTCAGGCTTCTTCGATCCCAAGAGCATCGAGTTCCAGGAGAAAATCATGGAAAGGTCGGGTCTTAGCGAGAGCACCTATCTTCCTCCCGCTCTCTGCACAATTCCTCCATGTCCGTCCATGAAGGCAGCCAGACTCGAGGCAGAAACCGTCATGTACGGGTGCTTGGATGAACTCTTCGAGAAAACGAAGGTGAAGCCCAAGGAGATCGGAGTGCTTGTCGTCAATTGTTCGCTCTTCAATCCCACTCCCTCTCTGTCAGCAATGATTGTGAACAAGTACAAGATGCGAGGCAACATCCGAAGCTACAATCTGGGAGGAATGGGATGCAGCGCAAGCTTAATCTCCATAGATCTTGCTAAGGACATTCTTCAACTGCATGGCTGCACCTATGCCATTGTGGTCAGTACAGAAAACATCACTCAGAATTGGTACTTTGGGAACCGAAAATCCATGCTGATACCCAACTGTCTGTTCCGAGTTGGTGGAGCAGCAATCCTGCTTTCTAACAAAAGGAAGGACAAGAGACACTCCAAATACAAACTCAAGCATGTGGTGAGGACACACAAGGGAGCAGACGACAAGAGCTACCAATGTGTTTATCAGGAGCAAGACAGTGAAGGCAAGATGGGAGTGGCCCTGTCCAAAGACCTGCTCGCCATTGCTGGGGATTCACTGAAGACAAACATCACTACTTTGGGGCCTCTTGTGCTCCCACTTTCAGAACAGATTCTGTTCTTTGCAAATCTAGTCATGCGCAAGCTCTTCAACATGAAGCTCAAAGCTTACATCCCTGATTTCAAGCTTGCTTTTGACCATTTCTGCATTCATGCTGGTGGGCGTGCTGTCATTGATGAGCTAGAGAAGCATCTGCTACTCACCCAACAACATTGTGAGGCATCAAGAATGACTCTTCATCGATTCGGAAACACATCCTCTTCCTCAGTCTGGTATGAGTTAGCCTACACTGAAGCCAAGGGCCGGGTCAAGAAAGGCAACCAAGTGTGGCAGATTTGTTTTGGAAGTGGCTTCAAATGCAACAGTGCAGTCTGGCAATCTCTTCGCACTATCAAACCTTCCAAGCATTCTCCCTGGGCACATTGCATTGATAGCTATCCAGTTAAGGTACCCCAACATGATTGAAATCAGATTACTCCACAAAATTTTAACAGCTCCATCTTGAAAATTTTATAGCTTGAACTTGGGGAATTTATTGGCTAAATTATTATTTATTTGAGCTCTGGAAGCTCAACCCATCAGGTGTCGTTTTACTCACCATTTCCATTGTCAGAATCAAAGCTGAGGAAGTTAGTACCAATTGTGATTAAGCTGCTAGAGTGGCAGGCAGTTCATTTATCTGGCAAAAATCGTGATTGGGGGCCTTCTTTCACATTCTTAAGAGTCAATACGAGAGTAGATCCCATTGAATATTTTTGCATGATTTTAAGCACATTGAAGCCCCAGGCAAACTGCATTCTCCTTGGCTTTCTTTGATGATAGAAAAATTGGGTTGGTTACAAACATTTTCAGCTCTCCTGGTAGAGCAGAGCAACACTATGGAAGATAAAATTATGATTTTACCCACTTTCTAAATGTCATGACAAATTGGCCACCAGATGGATTTGCTCCCACCCGCCCCACAAGATTGAGTTAAGTTCTAAATTAACATTTTAATTCTAAATTAATTAAATACGTGTTTTTGATTTGTTTGGAACCCAGTTCAATGTGAATGAGATTTCAATTCTTTTGTGAGTTTGAGAGCTTTATCCTAATTGTGTCTCTTTGTTGGAGTCTCATCTTTGGTGTTATGAGATTCCACTATAGACTTACTATGAGGCATAGTTTGACACTAGTTTTTAGGCTTCATGTGTGTGACTTTGGTAGTTTCAATGGTGTTGGTGTCAATCTGTGCTTAAGACTTTGATTTTCATGGTGCTTTTTAGTCTGTTGTTATTGTTTTCAAGTGTTGTTGTCCATATGTTGGCACACCAAATCCTTCTTTATTCCTGCTGGCTGCCATGAGTGCAACTGGTGGAGACTACACAATGTGGATTATCTTGAGCTTGAACTTGAGGACACTGGTGGCTATATTTCTGTCCATTATTTAAGCTCTGTGCAACCATGTGCATCAGTGTCTTTTCCAGCAATTTTGTGTTATAGTCAAAGTAGCAATGATTCACAGAAATATCTAGCCAAAAAAGACTACAAGTTAAATATGAAAGCAAAAAATTTGAAAACATCTTTCTAGATTTTTGGCTACCTACTTGAACCATGTCTAAATATCTGGTGATTCTTTAAAATTAGTGGTCAAATTCTGGCTACTGGAAATCTCAAAAATCACATGATTTTAGCACTTTTCATTTTTTCTATAGCATTTTGGCTATATACAGCCAACCGAAAAAAAAGGTTTATGTTTAAACCTATTGTAGGTTGTGTGCTTTTGTGCATCCCAAACTTATCAAAATACCTAGCTATGATTGTGAGGGATCTTCCAATATCCAAGGGTTGGAAGTTAGGAGTCAGGACAAGTGTAGGGCAAGTACATCAATAGAATTATGTATATATAATTTTGAAAAGGGGTGAAAGCTTAATTGAGTGTGCCAAAGTACTATTCCAAAAAAATAATTTTTGAATTGTCCTTTACAAAGTACTCAATGCCAAGATGATGTAAGGATATAATAGATTTTGAAACATAGAATCAAAATCTACATGAAAATAACCTTTCAGTTCCATTTTTGTTTTAGATTTGGGTATGATTATATTGTATTTTTATTATATTTTGGACGTAGTGATAAATTTCACTAGGAACAATTCAGCACATCATATGTTGTTAGTGCTATCAAACTTTGGTAAGTCTTTGAAAAAATTCAGTCTTTTAAGATATTCATATGTATTTCAATACCTAAAATTTGTGGTTGTGTGATTTCATATTTATTTGGGATAATTTATTGAAAACCAAGCTTTTAAAAAATTGTCCATCAAAAGAAGTACATAAAAAATTAATATTTTGAATTAGATGTTTGAAGATGAAATGCTCCCACAACTATCCTTGAATGCATCATCTTGTTAGATTTTTAAAACTTGAAATCTCACTTAAAATGAACATTTTCAATTCAAAAATGTAATGGGTTATTTTTTTCAAAACTTTCATATGTTTTGACACTTACACCAATTCAGCTCGAATTTGGCATGCATTAGATCATCATCTTGAAAAGTCATGTAAATTGTTTTTGCTTTGAATTCATTGGAAAAATATTTATAAGTACAATGGACAATTTAACACTTGAATTCTTTTTAATATACTTGCTTGAAAGCTTTTAATTGAACCCTCCCCTAAGCAAATCATGGCAAATGTCATTGCGAAACCATGTCAATATGGTGATAATGATCTTAAACACTACCACACACTTTTACATCCTAGTTATTCTAATTGAAACCAAAGTCACATTAATATTAGACCAATCTTTATTATTGCTAATACAACTAACATAATTACACTCATCGTGCTTTCACCCAAAGTATATCAACTTGGTAACAATATATATAGGAATTTTTTTTGTTTGTAGTCAATGTAGCTATCATTCATAGGAACATATAAAAAAATTGGCAATCATCCCCAAAAAAATTTAACCAAATCTAGTTATAAATCAAATATGCACTATAAAAATTTTAATTACCCTTTGATAATAATTGGCCACACATGGAAAACCAAGTATATAAATCTAACAATTCTTATTATTAAGTTTCTCACTTTTGATGACTCCAAACCTCCAAAATCATATAATTTTCAAATTTTAAATTTCATTTTTGACAAAAACTCACCAATTAATAGAAGGTTGATAAATAGGCTTCAAAAACAAAGTTTCAAACCAGGTAATTTAGGGTAATGCACATAGGTTTTGTAACATTATCAACCTAGGAAGGGTAAATATTTCATCGTTTTGCCTAGATTTATCTTGTAAGGTAAATCAAAATATTTACACATGTATGGCACATTGTGGAGAGAGAGAATTAGTCTTGCACATGGGAAACATGGGTACCTTCAATTTCAAACATCCTATTAAAAAAAAAAAATAATGAAAATTGGATGAAATCAATCAATGGCCTTAGAAATGCATTCAATGGTGGTAGTTTGAAAGTGTTCATTTCAGATCATGATACACCAGCACAAGGTATGCAACATGCTCAGGGTTGAGCAATTGTAATGCATCATTGTAATACATTCTCATTCATCATGGAAGTGGGATTTCTGTCATCTTCCCTTTGGCACTGGCAATGTTTATGATGGAAACCATGACTGGAAACACCCAACTTTCAAGTTTCTCAAGTAAATGAGAACTGAATGGGGGAGTTGTAAATTCTTTCTTCTTTGTAACTTTGTCAGACATGTTGGGGGAAATATAAACTAAACCCCAACAACTCTTCAGCTTTTTTGGATGGAAATAAGGCCCATTTCACACTTGAACCCCCATCAAGTGACCTTTTTAGGGCAAGTACTGAATTCAGCCCCAAGAGCTTTATGTGGTGAAATTTCGCAAGTTCACAAAAAACAAATTCCAGAAAGTAAAAAATAACAATGAACATTTGTGAAATTTTACAGATTTTTTGTGCAATTTTTTCAAAAAAAATAATTAATTAGCCACATCTAGACCTAGGCACTTCCTAGGTCACCACTTTTATTTTGTAACAATGTTACAGCACACCTAGGACAATTGCCATTTAATGCTAATTAATGTTGGGCATCCTTGTCAATAACCTTACTTGAGGAATTTGAAAAAAAATCTTATTTACATTAGGCATCAATATCGAATTGAAATATAATATTTTAATTCCTAAATCCTAATGGCCCCAAGGGTGGAAAAAGACATCTATCAAATAAAGGATACCTATGAGGATGAATGTATGGTTGAGTGACTCATTTTTTACAAATAGAGGCTCCATTCAAGTCTATAGCAAGTTTTTTTAAAAAGGTCAAATGGAAATGGTCGATAATTTTTTAAGATTTCAATATTGCAATTTTTAACTACTAAATGTTCACTCATTTATTAAAACCTCTTAAACCTAGGTCAAAAAATTTAACAAAAGTCATTGATGTCACCTATCATGTCATGGTGGATGCTAATTGAAAATCCTAAAAAGAATACCCATAACATCCATATGAATGAAGGTCAAAATGAAGATTTTAAAAACATGTTCATTAAGCACAATTTTTTTAATAAAATAAATCTATTTTGAAAGGACTTTTAAAACCAAGGTTCAATTTTGACTTTTCAAAAGTTCATAACTACCATTTGGTTAAGGTTTTTAAAAGACAAAAATCACGCATACTTTTATTATTTCATTCTTCAAGGCATACTTAGTCACTATAAACAATTTGGAACAAAATTTATATGAATCCTTCAACTTATTAACAATCTAATCAACAAACCAATCTATATTTTTGAACTTTAAAAGTTCACAATTGATAATGAATGCATTATTTTTAAAACATAGTTTGACAACTTTTTTCATAATCATCATGCTGGTACTACCAATTTTCAATGAAAAAATTCAAAATTATGTTAGTCTCCATAAACATTTAAACATAATGCACCATGCAAAAATGACCATTGTGACATCAAAAGTGAACCACTCAACCATGAACTTGGGAAGCCAATTTGCAACCTTTGGGCTTAATGGTGTGACAATTGAATATATGTATTCCATGGAGTTTACACCAATGTTGTGCATGTAAATGATATAGGAGTTACACTCCATGTGACTATAAATGTCTACTATCCATTTACATTCGTGTAAGTGTAAAGCAAATACATTTATAGGATTTTACACGCTTATAAAAAATAATGTAAAAAATGTGATTTCTACTTGGAAAGGGGGGCATTTTACAATGTTGTTGGTGATAGGCTAACCAAATGGTGCATTGCAAAAAAAAAAAAACCATCAAAACAAAACATTTGTATTTTGAGATGCACCATAACTAATTGAATTAATTAATATGAATCACAATAAGTACCTAAGCTCTTGTAGGAGCAACAAGTAATAGTCATAAAAACAATAGTAGTACTATTGATAAAAGTTGTAGTCAAGCAATGAGGGGAGGCAAAATGTGCTTTCAAAATATTCTTTGGAATAACACCACCATAGTCCCATACTGGTAGAAAATGATAATGTTTGGGGAATATCAAAGTATAATGATTTTTTTGTGAAGGACCAATCAAAGTGGCCAATTGCAAGAAAACAAAATTGAGCTTTGGGATGCACCCACATCTAATTAATATGGATTTGCAAGAAGGTCCAGGCATTAAGGGTATGTAATATATACACTTAACACCCTCTCAAACATTTACAGAAAGCCATGTAAGTGTATTTGAAAAATATTTACACTGGCCTCATGTAAGTGTAAAAATATATATATATACACAACAAGAATATAAATGTACGAGTAAAAAGTTCAGATGTTTAAATGTAAATGATTTACATTTACACAAGATTTACATGCCATATATATGGCTGTAAACAATAACATACACCACACTGGTGTCCACATTAGGATGAAATGAAACTTTTTGCAACTATTTTGTCTCTCTCCCTGATTGTCCATTCTCTTTTTGTCTCTTATGATAACAAGAGAGAGAAAAATGAAAGCATGCAAAAGATTGAGGGCTTGGACCCAAGTTCCAACCTCTTGCCCTCAACTTCTTCACACAGGAATTTATTGACAACCAGTTTAGGAATAAACAAAACTTCCATGCAGCCCAATGAGAAGGATGGGCATGCACACAGGAGGTTTTTTTCTTTTTCTTTTCGGGTTTCTTTTGGAGATGCGGATTTTTTGGGTTCCTTTTCCATTCGCAATGTATTCCCATCATATTCCCAAATTTACCCAAGTGTTCTCAAAGATGTTACCAATATCACCTCAATTGTGAAGAAAGCCACCTTTCACCCATCAATGAAAAACTAGCATGCAATTTGAGATCCGATAGTTTATGGCGTGGTGGCAAACATAGTTTCAGTGATCACTCCTTAAATGCACTTTAGTCATTATCGCCATGGCAGCTGTTGTCACTCCCTCAATTGTCAGGGCACCCTTCCACAATACACATGGGAGGTCAAAGGTTGTTGAAGGGTGTTGTAGGAGGGTGCCTTGGCTATTCGGGTAGGCCAAAAGCTGCCATGGCAATGTTGTTGAGATCTAATTGACATTCCAATAACCCATCTTTTTTTGTGCAGATTATGTGACAGATAACAGATTTCACTGTCCAAGATTCCTTTTTTGATCCACTAGTGTGCCATTGTTGCCTATCCAAACATGATGCTCGAACCGGCTCCTTGCAGATTGAGCAGCTCAAGCAACTGTTGGCTACTGCCACAAGTGTAGCTGCCACAATTCTTTCTTCCTCTAAACTTTTGACAGCACTGCTTGATACCATGACTTGCTGCTCATCTTTAGCCAAGAGAGAAGTACTAATGACATTAGATTCAAATCCAAAAGTGGCCATGCACAGGACACTAAACGCTATATGAGTTGTGGCGATAAGCAAGGGATCAGCCTCAGGGTCTCCAATGTGCTAACAATTAGCAATGGCTCAAGTCAGTCGCTAGTACCCTATTCACCTTTACATTAACATGACTACTGCATCTTCTATCTATAAGGAAGGCACAAGTGAGACAAGCGATTTAGTGCTGCGTCCTCATCAGTGGTCTTATCCTTCATAATTGTGGCCATTCCAAGCCTCCAACATTTTCCAACAAAAGCATTTGAATTCCTGTGCTTGAAACAAAGATATTCAACCCAGGTTTTGACTCTGCCTTACCTCATGTCACCTCCTGAGAAGCCTTATAGGTTTACATGCTAACGCCCTCTTTGTTGATAGTTGTGAATCCAATAGTTTGCTTGGAGCAGGTTGTATTGCAGCTACCGGATGGTGGAGCGCATACTGAACTCAACTGTGGTAAACTGAAACGGATGACCAATCACTGCATTTCTGCATCCTCAACCGAAACAGGATCAGAATCTCATCCATGAGTCATGAGACTGGTACAGGTCTCTATTGCACCTACTTTGACTTGAATGCAAAAGCCATGCTAACAAGCAGGATGAATAAGCAAAGAACGGTACACAAAAGCTTTCTACCAGAGCAAACAAGCCTTTGTAACCTCACACAACTAAAACAGAGTGTTCTGCTATGAACTCTGACTGGTGGTGCTCAAGTGGAAACCCACTGTCGTGGCCCATAAATTTTGATTTGTCGAATGTGAGTGTCCCTCCCATTTTGGTGGTTTGACAGGACAGCCAACTGCATGAAGAATGCCCGCAGAAAATCTCTGCATTCCAGGGAGTACACTTTCAACAGGCTTGAACAGAGGAATGTATGCTAAACATTGCCTATTCTCAGCAGAGACTCCAGTTAAAGTGCCACCAAAGAGCACCTACACTAGTTCAAGGTTCTAGTTCCAGAGAGAAATCCAGATCTGAATTGTATGTTTCCTGAAAGATAGATTGCAACAACACAAAAGTAATTAAACTATGAACGTACTTTGAATCACTTGGGAACAATGAGATATAAATCCACCCTGCAGGCTCATCTAAATCCACCACCTTGATTTCCTGCATACAAAACACTCATTACTAAAACCACAAGAACATGCTCAAAGGATAACTCTTTTTGATCAATTCTTCCTCCTATAAGGCAGGACAAACAGGGGCCCGTGCATCACTCAAGCAATCAAAATGCTTGTCATAGCAAACCCCCTCTCTGTCAAGATGCCCAAATTAAATGGCTACCCAGAACCACAGAGCAAGGCAAAACATACAGAACCCTTCTTTGGAGCTCACATTACATGTAACATACCCGTAGATCATGGAAAGAGTTACCGGCGCGAATTGATATTTTGTTAGGTGTATAGCTTTCATCAACCTTGAAATCAACATATATTGCAACTTGCTGCATCCCACCTAGAAATGAAATAGGTTAAAACCCTGGCCATTGCACACTCAAATAAGGAAATGCTGAAGATTTAATCAAAAAAATTTAGCACAAGTTTCAGTACTTTTCTATGTACCTGACTCTGGCCCCAATTATATCAAGTGCCAGAGAAATGCAAAACCAGGGAAAGCACAACAAGCAAGCACTTGTTGTCCAGGGAATAATCGATTACCTGGAGTCTAACTTTCTTTTGAAACTGGATATTCACCAGATGCGGTTGTGCGCCATCCGATCTGCGCCAATGTCAGAACAATTACAGCCACGAAATGACATATCTATGAGATTGCAACCATGAAGGGAGAATACGGAGGAGTAAATAGATCGTTCAAGGATTATAGAGCAGCAGAATGAAGGAAGGAGACGACGAGGAAAAGGAGCAGGGAAGGATGTGTTCTTACTGCCAGTAGGTGCCGAGGTTGTTGTCGCGGAGCATTTCGACGCCATTACCAGGTTTATTGGAGCTGACGCTCCACACAGCCAGCTTCCCAATCTCGCGCTTCTCGCCATCATCTTCCTTATCCACATCCTCTTTCGTATCAACAGCTGCTGATACCTCCGGCATAACTGGCCACTCCTTCTCCACCTGCCTCCCGGCGCACACGAAACACACCAACACAGTACACTTGTTCCTCACGGAGGCAAAACAACAAAACAAAACGTGAAATCTCGTCTACAAAATCTGACACAAACCAACTCCAGATCCACAATCTCCCGATAACAGGCAAGGAACAAGGCGACGAGACCACTGACTTTCGCGCCAACGCTTGGACGTAGCTTAGGCTTAACAAGAGCGTGGGAAATCCAGGCGCCTCTACGCTTTCGCCACTCGTGGTTAACCCTAATTTCAAGGATGAAAACGGTGTTTGCCCGTCGGGTCTTAGTTTTTATTGGTAACCGTCCCTTTTTTTTCCCCTAAATCGACGGATTCCGGTTTGAGGGGATCTAATCCAGTGTCGACCAGTTATTACACAAGACCCGGATATCAATAAATGAATCAACCTGATTATCATCCAGGTAGGTTATCTTTAAACATTCAAACCCGAAAAAACTTATTTTTAGAAATATAGTTTTAAAATTTTTAATTTATTTTTTAAAACCCTATAATTGGTATGTAACTGGAAGGTTATCTATCAGTTCTCAACTGATTATTTGATAACTTATCTTTATCCATCACCAACGGTTATTACTCAAGTTGTTTTGGATACCTTAGTTTGTATTAATTTGTTTTTGAAATTGATAACTTATGTGATCCAAAAAAAATTTGGAAAAAAATAACCCGCCTAATAGTTAATAAAAAAATTTTAAAACAACCAACACTTGTCTTTTAGTTCCAGCTTTAGGATGGGTTCAATTTCAACTTACTAATGAGTTGGGGTATATATCCAAAGTTCATTTTCTTTTCAAAATGAGCCATTTTGATTGGCCCATCAACTCAGCATTTTGAGTCCTTTAGCATATTCAATGCCAATAGAATTCTATGGGGTTTGGCTACCCTAGCCTAGGGTCAGTTTCCACATTGACAAAACAATTTTATTTTTTTTCAAAAAAATAATTCATTTCTAAATTATTGAATTTTCCATTATCTATTATGATATTGTCACATAGAAATGTAATTATTCACATTGTAGCCTATGATAATTATAATGATTTTCAACATGTCAACTTCATATTTTCACAAAAATCTACTCCACTATTTTGAGTATTATTTAATGATGAAACTAACATTAGGGTAAAGGTACTACTAAACTTGGGCCAAGGGGTTTTCTTTCAATTCTCTTGGTAAGAATTTGAAAAATCATAATGTAATTAGATGAGGAAAAAATAAAAAAATTGCCTGTCATCAAGGTCCTTGTCTAAAAGGTCATTATAATAAGAATGTTCAACACCAAACACAAGTTTACAACCAAACACTCAAATAGTCTAATAACATGTTGGTTAACAAATGCGTAAGACCTTGTCATTGTTCAAGCTATTGTCTATGATTGAGTGTTCAATTTTAAAAATTTGTGTTTTGAAAAAAATTAACATCTTGATTTTTAATTAAATTTTGTGTTTAGTCATGGGTGCAAATTTGAAAATTTGTTAAAAACCTTGTATTAGTGCTCCTATAACTTAAGAGGAGGTTCGGAATTATGAGGGTTAATTTTTTATTAAATCTCTTTTAGCACATCGGTAGATCATCTAACCATATTATAACATAACATTTACAATATTCTCACTTATATAATCTTCCCAAATATGAAATCTTTTCATTCTTTTGAAATAATATCACCCACACACTTAAAGTTGAATTTTTATGTAAGAACTACACATCATAAGGGTATTCATCACACATGCATATATATCCTCATTTATGGAAATCATTCTGCAAAGACCATAAAGTTTTCACATTGATATCGACAATAATCTTCCATTATGTTTATTTCCTCAAAACTTCAATTTCACATGTAATATTTTTACGAATTTGATAACAATTAACAACATCAAATTATTGATTACAAATTATGAACCTAAAGCTCCAATTATTACCCCTTATATACCTAAGAAAACAAAATGAATGAATGGTTAATCTAATTCATTTACATCTATTCCCCATTTATCATCTTTCTATGTCAAATTAATTATCACATGTCACTTATAGTTTTTCATCATTTTATGAATAAACACTACATCATTTGAAATTTAAAATTTAATCCAATCTACATATTTAATCTCCTATTATTACTAACCCAAAATAGTTTTTAAAATTATTCATAAATTAAACCTTATGCCCCTAGTCAAATGATTCTTATTGTAAAACCCATGAAGCTCATTATTTTATTCCCCATGTTTCTCCATACTATTACCACAAGTCATAATACTATTATTTGCAATTACAATTCATAATATTATTTTGTTGTTATAATCCCTATCACTTAGATAGTGGTGCGCATTTTCAAATTTAGAACTAATTTGTTAAAATGATGTGAATTTAAGCAAACGCAACAAACTTTTGACATGTTTCATATTTGGAATGTCTATTGATAAGGTGTACCAAACATTGTTTACAGGTGAAATGCGTTTGATTTAGATTTATTTTTAAAGGTAAGGTGCCATTTTTTTGTAGGGTCATATTTTCCTTTAATGGAATTGAGTGATCTCAAAGGTTATTGGAATGCCTAGAGAAGCTAAACATTTCATCTATGGACTCAAAAATCAATAGAGTTAAAGCCCCTAGGATTATTGTACTTAAATTTATGCCCCATTGATCTCATGGTTTTACTCTAAATGCTTATGTGTTTAAGCACTGACCTACTTACCCTATGTGCATATTGGAGCTCTAGCAATTTCACATGGGAAGAACCCAAATGTTGGCCCATGTCAATGATGGAATCTTGGTTTTGATTTTATGTTTCAAACATCCCAAAAAACAATAATGAAAGCTTACAAAATCAAGTATGTGTCTAACTTAAACTTGTAGCCAAGGATGTGCATCATTGAATATGTTTCACAAAGGGGATTTGTGCATTTCTTGCATTTCATCTCGAAAAAACAAAGAGATTTTGAAGTGACTCATGCAAATTCCACACACTTCCATTGTTATAACTTGTAAGGAAGCCATGGAGGATAATGGGATTTGTATCCCATATCTTTTTGTCCATACTTCTATTGTTATAACCTTATAAGTAGAAGCACAAGAGGAGAACTTCAAATGGTCTTGAAACTATTCATTAAACCAAAAAAATTATAAAGGGGACTTGGGTGGACTTATTGCCTATTTTAGAAAGGCCTTTAAACCAAAACCTTGTAAAAAAGGTTTCAAGATTAGTGGACTAGTTTTAGGATTGGGTTTGTGATCTTAACATTTCATAGGTTACATCTAGGTTTGGGTTTTAAGAGTAGCGTCTTCACTCCATGTGGGTGTTTTATAAGGCCTTGTCCTATTTGGATTTGTTTGGCTTCATTCTTGGCCTAGTTCTTAGGCTTGGATCACATTTGGAACCACTTAGAAATTCAACATCAACCAACACTAGACAAAACCTAATCATTGGTCAAAGCTTTAAAAAGGGCAACATATTCCAAACAAAGGGGCCCATGCAATTAAAGGTCAAAATACCACAAATAATAATGTCCCCCAAAAACCTTGTAATGCACTTGCAAATTTTTTCACAATGTTGACCTAATTCTACTATGTAAGGTGCCATCCTCTAAATTGGTAAGTCCTTATGTGTAGGGTAATGTCCACAGAACTAATTAACATTCTCAAAATAAAAGCCCACCCAAGATAGAACTAAGGTGCCTTTATTTCAAGGATGCCAAACTCTAAGGGCATTAGGTAGTTGTCATAACATTAATGATGTTTTTTTTTTTTTTTTTCTCACATGTGATACCTATAGTACATTCACACTTAATGTTAAATCAATGTTAAATGAAAATTTAAGTGACATCCTAAATGACACACAATGTTAAATAAGTGATAAATTAATGTTAAGTGAAGGATAGCTGCAAGCTACAATGGTTCGCTTTTGTGATGAAACGGTGTTTTTTCCCCTGGTACCCTTTAATCAAATGCATGTGATGATTAACATATCTTTGGATCTACTAATTGCGACTTGGGCCTAAACTAACAATTTCATTATGAAGAGAATTGTGTGGTTATTTATTGATAAAAAATTCATTTGTTAATAGTAATGGACTTTTGAAGTCGCAAAATATGGACTAGTCGTCTAACTAGAATATCACAAAAGGGAAAATTTTATGTTGATTCACATTCCAATTTGTTTAATACTCAATATATAATGTAATACAAGATGATAAACTCATATGAGGAATCTTTTTTTTGAAAACCTTGATCGTTTAATGATTAAGGACTTTTGAATGGTTAAAATTTGATCATATTTTCATAGGTCCATATGAGTTACAATTTTTGTTAGTTTTTTAATTTCTTTGTCCCAAAATCATATTTTTTGAAATTTTTAAATGGGGCATTATTTCTTTGGACATTATGGGTTTTCTTTTTAGGACTTTCAAACTTTAAAATTGACATCAATTACATTAAATACAAGTTTTCACATAGATTTGGGAAGCTTTGTAAATGATTGAAAATGTATTATTGAAAAATTATATTTTTTTAAGTAACAACCATGTCCATTTTAATCATTCTAAAGAATTTTGTATGGACTTATACAGAATGTATTTTTTGTTGTTATTAAACTATTGTATCGTGCATTCATTGCAAATGTTAACTTAACTTAAAAGTTTCATGGGTAAGTATATTTCAGTTTTAAATTACTAGCATGATGTTGAAGGATTCAACACTAAAATCCTTAACACCAAATGTGAATGCACTGCCAATAAATGAGTTATCTCTCCTTGCCATACTTAAGCAAAACATAAAGTTTACACTGCTTGGAAGCACTTAATTGAAAACACAATTTGTAATCAAAAGAACATTTTCCTGTTTGAAATGTCCCCTCCTATTGCAAAAGGAACCTTATGTAGGATAAGAGACCCTACACATAGGCTGCAGCGAATGAGCACCCACCAATGCACCATCCATGGATGTGTTTTATTATTTAATTATGGATGAACTTCAATTGAATTAATATTTGGTTTCAATAACCCTTTGTAACCAAATTTGGTAATCAATTGTGTAAGAAACTAGTTTCATGTATAGGTGGATAGGTAAGAAAATAAGTAAGTACTAGGTAAATGGATTGTTCATACATAATTGAGGGTTTTTTTATTACCTATTTATTGAGAACCTGCTTGTGGGTTGTTAGTAGATAGGTAGGAAAAAAAAAACTAAGTTAACCACCATGGTTAGGTCGGGAATTGGAACCTAATAGAAAATTATTTCCTGATCACTTACCATTTATCTTTCATGGTGCAATTGCACGAGTGCAGCTATCTTACATGAACCAACACCTACACTCGCACCATGGTAAAGCCCCCAAAATTCATTTAAATTGATTGCAATATTATAAATATCTTAAACATAAACTAAATTAGGGTCTTTGAATTCAAATCAAACATTTTTGGGGGTTTAATTCAACCACTAAGAGGCCTCACTATAAAAAGGTGAAACTACCAATGTGAATACTAGTTCACCATGGCCCATTAAAACATTTTTGTGGACCCTTATTCTGATTTTTTCTACAAAAACTAAAACCTAGATATTTTCTGAAATATGCAACTTTTAATTTGTTTTATATCATCATGTTGTTTAGTTATAAGAACCCCACCCAGACATCTTCTTGTGTGCAATGTGGGAAAAGCTCTTAATTATCCTCTAACAACAAAATAATTACTAGGAGTTATAATTGTAATAACAGTATTATGGCTTAGGGTATAGTATGGATAAAAATGGGGAATAAAATAATGAATCTCATAGGCCCTACAATGAGGATTTTTTTAGTAGGGGCATAAAGGTTGATTATGAATAATTTATATAATTATTTTGGGTTAGTAATATTGGCTGCATTCATAATAAAAGGAACTAATGGGCCCCAAGTGAAGGTCTTGTTTAAAGACTATGTTTTTTCAAGTTTGAAACATGGCCTCCATGTTTTGAATAGAACCCATTATTGGATGATAGTGTCAATTTCAAAAGTTTAATTCACATGTGTTTCCACAAATTTTTGAACAATATGTAATTAAATTTATTTTTTAATGATAAATTTTCAAGTAAATCAAATGTGTAGATTTCAACAAAAGTGAACATGTCAATATTTTTTAAATAATGTGTTTCAAACCTTCAATGATCCATTATACATTGAGTTTATCAAATATACCTTTCTTTAACATCATCCAAATGGAACATAACATATTCACAAAAAATAACAAATAATGTTATATAACACATTCAATATTCATGAAAATGCAACCTTGCCTTTGTTTATATCAAAATATATGTTTTTTGTTTGAGAAAGTTTTTCAAATTATGTAGTTTTAATGATCAAAAACACATTTAGACACTAAAAAATGACTATCAAGAATAACTAAAATAAAAAATATATTCAAATTTTTAATGATACCATGCTTTCGTAATCATCAATATATGGTTATCCATAATTTTTCAGAATTAACCGTTTGGTTTTACATAAGATAAAGGACATTTTAAAATTTTAACACCTTATACACATCAAACTGTCCACTTCTTACTATACACGTTATGACTAATGAAACATATCAAAATTGCACAAGATTCATTTTGATGAAAATTCAAAAGTACACAAACATTTTGAAAGTGATTTCATTAAATTATAATATTTACAATTCATGTGATCATTTTTCAAAATCATGGGGGTGTAAGATTTTATGCATGTACACACAATCTTTACCTCCTTTTATTGTGAACGCACTCTAATGGGAGGTCAAGTATGTAGACTTGACCAAATCATAGATTCCAAATAATGTAAAACCTATCCATAGAAAGATGAAAAGTTCACTACTAGAAATCTTGTCATTTGCAACCAGTCACTATGCAACTGGCATGCACCTGGTTGTCGTTTGCAACTATAAATTTGGTATTGTATAAATTTTCAACCATACGGTTATGTGTGCAACTAAATGTGTACAACATGGACACGTGTCATAAAAATGATGGCCTAAACTTATACATACTTAAATTATTATACTTA
>Ga0116231_10002221_pt1 | contig 40576 bp, 27 predicted proteins | sample S1TSphgellanicum_2_FD_89695 | JGI IMG/M metagenome (GOLD analysis project Ga0116231, IMG submission 89695) | Host-associated microbial communities from peat moss isolated from Minnesota, USA - S1T2_Fd - Sphagnum magellanicum MG | ecosystem: Host-associated > Plants > Peat moss > Unclassified...
CAAACTCACCATTTTTTTCCCTTCTCCAATTTTAATAAAAATTTTAATAACAACATTCAAGCCCCCAACCACAAAAAATAGAAAAAAAAAAAAAATTCCCCCCCCCCCCCCCCCCCTTTCCCAAAAAAAAAAAAAAAAAAAAAAAAAAACAGTTACTTACCTGGATCGTGGTAAAAAGTAAATAAAGTAATGACCCGGTACAGGTAAATTACAAGCAGCCAGCATTATTACATTGTTACCTGCTTAGCTAGGTACCTACTCCATAGGTACCTAAAGTAGGTATGTCTGTCTTTTAGCTGGGGGTAGCGTACAAGAAAGGTTCGGAATTACTGACCGGCGATGGAGATCCCAGTGCCACGTCTATGCCCAAGATCCGACGGTCGGTAATAGGTGGATCGAGATCCGTTAATTGTGGCCACGTCGTTATTTTGTCTCCATCTGGATCGTTGAACCGTGGGCATTCGATCCAGCACTTGACCGAGAGGTCAATGACACGTCGTCATTTTTGTTGCCGCTGGGCTCTAGAAGGAATTTTGCCCAATAACCGACATCTTGTCCCAAGTCCAGGTCCCATCCGCGTGCTCTCCACCCCGCCCCCCCGCCACCCATGGCCAATGGGCACATAGCTCGCAAGTCCCAAGTCCAGGTACCTTCCATGTGGCCACCTCGTCCCCTCATGGCCAGTGAGCCATACGGCCATACATAGCTCCCTGACTCCTAAATCCAGGTCCCTTCCATGTGGCCACCTCGTGCTCTCATGGCCAGTGGACTATACATTGCTCCCAAGTCCCCAGTCCAGGTCCCTTCCTTGTGGCCACCTCCTCCCCTCTCATGGCCAGTGGGACCATAGTTAGGTACCTCCTTGGGAAAAGAACCTGACCGTTGTTTTGGTCGTGTGGTAATCGGCAGCGCAAATCGAGGTTATAACCGAGAGGCCAGATACACGTCATCGTCGTCTCTCTCTCTCTCGCTCTCTTCTACTTCTACAGCGGCGCTCTTCTTCGTTGATGCGCTTCTTCAGCGTTTTGTCGCTGCTGTTGTTTGTTTTTTCTGTTTTTTCTGGTGTTTTCTGACATCGAGAATGCCAGTGTTTCTTCTCGATTTTCCTCTGCTCGTTACATCTGCATCTTGAACTTGTGTTTCTGGTGTTGCAGGAGTTTTTTCCCTGGGAATTTTGATGCTGTTTGTGCCCCCTTCTTGTGTCTAGTTCTGTCATCTTTTCTTGGCTCTCTCTCTCTCTCTCTCTCTCTGTGTTTTTTCAGGGACTGCGTCTCGCATCAGGAGGTTTTTCTATTCGCTTCCCGGAGATCGCGCGGCTCGGGACTGAAGAAGTTGTTTCCAAAGGTGTTTCAGGTAATTTTTCTTCCTTCCTCGCAATTTTCGGAACAATGAGCGCCAGTTTCGATTTATTTATTTATTTATTTTATTGCCTTGTTTTTCGCTTTCACAAGCTTCACAACGGGAGTTTGGAGTGGCGGGCGGGGGTTTGTCGTGTTATAAACTTTGGAGATCTTTGAAAACGTATGTATGTATGTTTCTGTTTTGTCACTTTGCTTTTGCAAATTCTTTTGTTGTTTGTACAGTAGTGTTGTTGTTTTTTAAATTTCCAGCGGTTTCTCTCCGTCGTCGCCGGAGCTCTAGAAATGCGGGGCGGGGGGCGGGTGGGTTTCGAATTTCTTTCGATCGTTGCACCTGTGCTTTCTTCAATTGCTACATCTAACAGGAAGAGTATTTTTTTCCTGCAGCAGTTTCCGGAGTCTTTGGCTCTCGTTTCGAGCTTTAGGCTTTGCTACGATCTGGTGTCGGTTTCTGTAAGTGTTGTTTATGCGCAGCATCTCGTGTATCCTCATTTGGCAGTCAGGGTGTTTTTCTTGAAGGAGACCGGGCTTTCCTTCTTCCTGTGTCGTGTTGTTTTCCCGGCGTTTCTCTTTGATCCGCAAGTTTTATTTATGACTTGGATGTTGCTGTTTGTCGTTGCAGTTTTGGAGCTCTTGTTTTGTCTGCCGTGATTACGATCGGCGTGGTTTTACCTTCTCCGTCTTCTTTCCATCAGCCGCGTGATTGAAAAGATCTTGCTCTTCTTCCCTTCGACTTCTCGTACTCGTGAGTCCTCTGCCTCGCAAAGGACAACGTAGCTTGCAAACTGTGAGAATTTTTCGTCTATTATTATAATTGCAAGCAGAAGCAATTTGCTCCCGTGATCTCCAAAAAAAGATTACTCTCCCGCTCCTCTTTCTCGTGGATCGTGAGCAGCTCACGGTCTACAACCAGCTGATTGCCAGTCATTTGGAACTAGTTGACAGTCAGTTATGCTCTCCCTGTAGTCGGAGAGTTCATGTGTCTCGGTAAAGGACGTCCTGAGTATCGGATCCTTTCGAGTGATCGCCATATTTGAAATCTGATCATTCGAAAGTGCCTTCGTTTGGTACGGTTGCCTCTCTTCAGCCCCACAGATCCTACTGATTTCCCCCCCTTCTTCCTCTGTGCAACTCAAGGTTTTATGTCTGCAAGTTGATGCAGTTTTTGAATTCCAAAGCATTGATCCATCCACAAATTTTCTCTTCCATGCTTTGGTGTTTGATTCTCTGAGTTCTCTCTTTTGTTGAGGAGCTCTCTCTCACTTGGAAGGACAATTTTCATGATTAGTTGGAGTGTTTGGAAGTTTGTGCTTTTCTTTGCTCTTGTCTCGAATTTTGAGGTTGTCCAAGTTGCTATTGTTTTGGGTGGTCTTCTTTTATTCCAAGGTGGCCCATCTCATGCCTTGACCGTCCCAAGCTGTGGCTCTCTGAGAAGCTTTTCTGGTACTGTAGATAATGGAATCTGAGTAAACTCGATCTGAGATTGGTTACTGAATTCATTGTCATCTGAGAGTAGTTTTGGATGTTTTTTGTTACTGGATTTTCTGCTTTTTCCACTTTTGCTTCTTTGTTGCATGTAGTTCATGTTGTAGTTCATCTTTTAACATGATTTTTTGTTGTTCTGATGTCTTTGCTCTTGTGTATCTGGATTGTGTTCAATAATATCTTTATCACAATGTGTGATTTGATGCTTTCATTGTTTGTTTTTGCAGTCATTTCACTGTCTTGTGCAGGTTTTAAGGAGCCTTTTGTTTAATTTCAATTTTCTTTGTTCATGGCAATGCTGATCCCACTTTTAATCTCGTTCTTAATTTCTCTCTTGTCTCTTTCATTTCTGCAAATTGTGTCTTGTGGGTGTTTGTGTTTAGCTAGAGGTTTCTCTTGCTATCACATTGGTATTTTTTGTTGTGGCTAAAGAAGATATTTTGCATCTGAGTAGTTACTGGTGGCATACCTCAAGCACAATTTTGGGGTGCAGGGGGGATCAACCACTACCCTCCATGTAGCCCCCTCTATGCTTGCTTTTTAGTGGTGCAAACTAAACAAAATGAACCTTACCTTCACAAGATTGTTGCAGCTGGGAATGAGGGTACTATTTTGATTAGCTATGCCACTCAAGCAGCAGCAAACTTCATGACCGAGAGTTCCCTGTTGTTCTGGGTATATAACTCAGAACACAAATTTTCTATAATTGCTTGCCCTGATTATATGCTTATCTTCGCTCATTGCTGGGAGTCATGAAGTTAGTGGGGAGCAATGGCAGCTCTGCCATTTGTCAATGAAGGTGACGGTCTGATACTTTGTGGATGACATTCACAAGGATATGATTGCACTCATTCCTGTTGTGTTTGTCTTGGTTTGGCCAAAACTGACAGAATATCTGTTTGGTTATTACTGTAATGCTTTTTTGGAGTCACCTTTGATATAAGCTAGAGTTCAGTCCTACCTTCTTCGTGGAATTCTCCAACTGTTGATGTCTCTGTGTTTTGGTCTCCAATTGCATATAATGGGGTTGATTCTTTTCTTGTCTTAAGATGAAGGTTGGGGATCCTTTGGCTGGTTGTTGCAGTGTTCTGTGAAGTTCTGTAGTATATGGACAGAGGATGAAAGCAATGTGTTTTTCTGTTCTTCCTCATTTGCTAATTGTATGCTTGGAAGTGCAGACTGCAACAGATAAGGTGTGGTGCGTGACTGCCATTGATGCCTAACCAGAGACTCTCCTTTTCTCTCCCAGGCAACACCCTCAGGAGCTTCAGCTCTGTTTGGAAAGGTCCTCAAAGCTCTCTCTTTCTGTCAGAAACACCCATTTTCCCCTCTTGCTGTTGTTCTGCTGGATTGGGCTGGTATTTATAAATTTGGCTGTCAATAGGCGATATCAAAATGAATAACTTCTGTAAAAATCAAAGAAAAACCTAACAAACAAACTTTCCTGCTTTCACCAAATGATTGGCTAGTGAGGAAACTGTGGTCACTGCATATTGAAGGTGGACTTTGGTCATTCATGATATTGCTTTTCCTTCTTGGTGGTTTTGTGGTATCGGATGACATGCTTCAGTTTTAAACAATTTTATAGGAGAAAAAGTGCAATCTTTTTCATTGGCCCTCTGTCTCCACAAAGCCTCTGACTCAAACTAGTGTCCAGCTTCTCATTGCAACTTATGTTATGGTGTTAAGCCCTTTTTACCTTTTGCCTCTTAGGCAGGCAAGCTGGCACCACAAAGTACAAGGAGTTTTGGGAAAGGAAGATCAAAAATGGGAGGTGAACTGTACTCAATTGATGATGAACTCTTTCCAGAGGATTATGAGCAATTTGGAACAACAGTGAAAGTGAGGAGGACAGCAGAGCCTAGTTGTACACATCCGTGGGTTGACCCCAATATTTTGAAGCTGCTGCACAGGATTGGAAGGGGTCCTTTTGGTGATGTATGGCTTGCAACAATCCATAACTGTACAGAGGACTTTGATGAATACCATGAGGTTGCAGTTAAGATGTTACCCACAGGCTCGGAGGAGCAGGTCCGCTCTTTGTTGCGGAAGTTTGAGAGTGTGTTTCACACTGCTCAGGGCTTGAGGGGTGTAAGCTGGCCCTATGGAATTTCAATTAAAGATGGAAAGGTGAGTTTCAACATTTGTCCCTTCTTACTGATACTTTGAATTGCCTGTTTTAGCTCCAGACTAAGAATGTCCAGACCTGTTAACTAACATAGTGAGTGAAGAGAAAGAAAAAAGAGAAGGAAAAACTAGGTCCATTCAGAAATCCATGTAGTATTGAAATCGCCCTTGGATGCCAAAAGTCCTATTTCAGTTCTACTATGTGTTTTCTTGGGTTTAACCTTCTGGAAGTTGATTTTTATCTTGTAATTTGTTACTGTCCATCTAAGTTTGATATTTGGGGTTTGACCCGAGCTTTTCCTATTTCATTCTTGTTTTTGGTTGAGCTCCTCTTGGCTTTGTTTAGATGTGTATATATACATCAATGGCTTACTCTAGTCCACCCTGGGTATTTTACTAATTCTAATCTGGAAAGAGAAATGATTGAATGTTGAACAGGCTTGCATCATTATGAAGTTCTATGAAGGTTCTCTGGGAGACAAGATGGCGCATCTTCCAGGCAACAAGCTTCCACTTGGAGATGTCTTGAGGTGACTTTTTCATTAATCTCCATCTCTTCATTCACTTGTCTCTTGACAAAATGTTGGTCATCTGATGCTCCAAAAACCAGAAGGTAGTGAACTATTGCATCTTTATTGGTGACCAGGTTTGCTGAGATGGCTTACCTTACAATACTTTCTTGTGGCATAAAATATCCAGGTTTAACCTGAAAACACCTTCAAAACTATATTTCCTGACTTTGACAAGGCTTTTATAGATTCATTCCAGTGAAAGAGAGTATAGTTGAATTCACTTCCTTCTCTTCTACAAAGTTATTGCCAGGTTGAGACATGTAATACAAAATGTGGGTTGTGGGTGTTGTACCACAACTTGTATGTTGGTGCTCCAGGTATGCACTTGGGTTGGGCAGATAAGAATGGAAATGAGTTAACTTTGTCAGATGGGTGGGAATAATGACCTTTTCACATCCTTATATTTTCTGTTACTGTGCAATCCTGCACTTTGAGTTGCTTATGAGGCATGTTTTTCATTGGACAGGTATGGTCAACAATTGGTTTCTGGCATTATGGAGCTCCACTCACGGGGGATTCTGGCACTAAATCTGAAGCCTTGCAATTTTCTTGTGGACAATCAGAATATGGCAGTTGTTGGAGAGTTTGGAATCCCGATGCTGCTTGGTGGAATCCACTCACCATTTTCAGAGCATCCATATTGGTTGGGCTCACCAAACTACATGGCTCCAGAGCAGTGGGGTGCAAATCTGAGGGGCCCAATTTCTTTTGAAACAGATTGTTGGGCATTTGCCTGCAGCATAATTGAAATGATAACAGGAGAAATGCCTTGGAATCATTTCTCTCCCCAAGACATCTTTGATGCTGTGGTTATCAGGCACCAAAAGCCTCTGGTTCCAAGTGGGCTACCCCCAGCTGTAGATAGGGTGTTGAAGGCATGCTTTGAGTATGACTACCGCAGCCGCCCAACATTTGGGGAGATCCTTCATGCATTCACTAAGTAAGTAATGTGTCTTTTGCACTCTCATGTCATTAATGATCCAATGGGAAAATATCATTTTCTGTCCATTCTAGATGGTTCACCTTCTATCTGTCTGTCTCCTTAATTCATGGTACATGGCTGTTTAGTGACAGTTTACTAGCTCCTCTTGACTCCAGACTTTTGTGGAACCTTTGACTGTATATTTATTCCCCAAGAGCTTATTGTTTAGTGTCTCATTTGCTCAGATCTTGCCTTATGTCTTGATCTGCCAGAGGATTTGACCTCTTTGAGTATGTTATCCTGGAAGTTGGGTTGTATCTTCTTGTTCATTACCTGACTTGGATTTTGATCATAGAGGGAAGTCTTGTAAGTACATATTAGCTAAGATCACATCTGTCTTGTGCAGTCCTGATGAGCCCTTCAAGGTTGGAGACTGGGTCTGCATGCAAGAGAAGTCAAGTGGACACTGTATGAGAATTGGTGTGGTGAAGACAGTGATAGGATCTGACAATGTCCTTGTACAATATTGCAATAAACCTGGGGAGCCAATCCACTGCAGTGGTGCCAGCCATCTTCATCTGTGGAAAGACTCATTCCAAATAGGAGATGCAGTGATACTGAAAGATTGGGTTGAGTCACCCCGCTTTGGCTGGCCTGGAGAATTTTGCCAGAGTGAAGGAATTGTCTCAGGAATTGGAGTGCAGGATGGTGTAATAATGGTTACATTCAGAGGCTCCCAGGAAGCTTGGAGGGTTGATCCAGTGGAACTTGAGCGTGTATCAGGAGGCTTGGTCACAAATGACTGGGTTCGACTGCGAAGTGGATGGTCAATAGAGGCCAATGCAGGGCAGATGCCATCACGAGTAGGAATAGTGCATCAGGTCGAACATTCAGGTAAGTTGAAGGTTGCCTTCTTTGGACGTGAAACACTTTATACAGCAAGCCCTACAGAGTTTGAGAAGGTGTCACCATTCTTGCATGGGCAGTATGTTCGGCTGAAGGCAGAAGTGGTAGCTCCAAGGTTCCCTTGGCCTCAGAAGGATATTGGAGGATTGGACACTGGCCGGATTGCAAGCATAATGCCTAGTGGTGGCCTGCTTGTTAAGTTTCCAGGTCATCTCTTCTCTGGGAAAGACTTAAATGGGAAAGGTGTCTGGGCAGATCCACAAGAGACAGAAGTGGTTCGTCTCAATGAGATCAGTGGTGTGATCAACAAATACCAGCATATTGAGAAAATGCATTGGGCAGTCCGCCCCACATTGGCACTGCTTGGATTTCTGATTGCAGCCCGCACAGGTGTAGTGATAGTGAATTTGGTGACACGACCCCTCAGGGGAAGGAAAGAAGCAGCTTTAGAGAACAAAGCTAGTAGGGATCTTGATGACAGTATGGCAAGTGAGAAGGACGGTCCCAATTCTGGGAACCCTGTTTGGCTCCCTTCACAGGTTGCAGTGGCAACTTCCACTGTGGCAAGTCTGATCTTTGGTGAAGGCGTCCCAACACCAACCAGATGAAGCTCTTTATTCTGAAAGGCCTAGTGCCACACAGTGGTGGTGCTGACATGGGCTAAAGCGTACTTCCCAGCAGGATGGATTCATCCCTTACCTCTGGTGTCCTGCAAACAAGGGTGGTGCATACAAGGTTGCTGTTGATTGCTGCTGTGCCAACTGAACCACAATATGTGGAGCTGTACATACAATGGATTTGCAAGTCCTAGTTCACTTGTCATCCGCACAAAAGTATTGTTGTTAGACCTTGGCCAACAGGCTCACTTAAACCTTGATGCCAAGGAACATGCTGAAATGGAATGCACACAGGAGCACAAGTTGGTTTTAAGGATTTCATGTGAGATTCAGGTGCTGCACAAAAAATTGTGCAAACAACAGGGGGTTAGATTGAATGGAAGAAACCAGAGGCAGCAACCCTGAACCAACTCCAAACTGATTGCTAAATATTTCCGAAGGTGTACATACTGAAACCCATCTGAAAATAACTTTACATAGGTTTTGTTTTTGTATTTGTTTGTTCTGGCCCATCTGCATAACATCAAAAAAACTCCATTGGTGTTCTATTGTTGCTTACAAAATAGGATTGGTGTGGTATTCAAGAGCTCTGGTGTGAAGAAAAGAAAGTTTTCACCACTCTTGCACATCTTTTGCACAACCATTCTTTGTCTTCACTGTGTGTCTTTCTCCTGCAGAAGTAGTAGTTGTGGGTGCTGAGTGCTGACCAGCAACCATCACACAGAGCTTTTTTGTGTTTTCCTTCTTTTTTGGCAGGCTCAGGTTGTCCACTCAACTCATTATTTGCCTTCATTCTTTTCTCTGAGTTCTCCACCAAACTGAAAACATAATGGAATTATTACTGTGGTGTGAGTCATTGTGTCAAATCTCATGGTTGAAACTTGGGTTCATATATCTTCTGATTTTGTGAGAAAAAGTCATATTTTAGAAGAGTGTGGTACCTATATTGTCTAAATATGTTGATTTGAGAAAAAAAAATCCTTGAAATCTGGTGAATTTGGCACTTTTTCTGTTCATGCAAATCCTGTGTATTATTATTATTATTTTGGTTTGCCCAAGTGACTTTTTTGGGGGACCAGTTGAAAACTGCATTACAATGCAGTCCCCTCTTCCAGGTTAAGGTGAATGAATGTGAATGAATGTGAGATTCTTCTAATTCATTCTCGGATATGTTTTCTCTTCCCAAGAAGTGCAGAACCGAAAGCCATCTTTGTGGGGTTCTTTGTTATTTCCCATGCTGATGAAAACAACATGAAAACCCCTCAAAAGAAGGAGAATCCATATCCCTCTACATTGTCACTATTGAAATGGCACTACCAACCTTGGGGGATCTCAAATTCAGAAGGGTCTCTTATACATAAGATCTAGCTAGATTTAGTGCACTCAGATATCGTGCAATGTCACTATTACAATGGCACTACCTACCTTGGGGGATCTCAAATCCAGAGGGGTCTCTTATACACAAGATCTAGCTAGATTTAGTGCACTCAGATCTCGTGCAACAGAGTGAAAAAAAACAACCTCTGATTCGTGTGCAGGAATTCTCGTAGGCCCAGTTACAAGACACCAGTGTACACTAAAAAGATTTTCTCCCTGGGCCTTATGAAAATCCTTCTTCTTCTTGCCAGGCAGCAGCGCATGTTAAAACTTAAAACCCTTGGGCAAGGGACATTACTGGATTTCAATCACACTCGGCTCCACCTTGCAGAAGCCCTTATTCTGTTGCCTTGAGTTTTTCCTACCACTTTAAACCAGCATTGGCCTGTTCTTACTTTGCAAATGAATCAATCTCTCGCCTCAATTCCATAAAATTTTAAAGAACCTTGGGTTTTAAGTTCAAGGGATTTTTTAAAGATGGATAGTAACCGGAGTGAGAACCAGAACCAAAACTCCTTCTTCATAAAAAAGGACAAAGAAAAAAGTTTTGTTGGCCTTGCCTGCCAAGGCAAAGATATTGTGTTTGGATTCATTATAGAGTATATATAGTAGCTTAAGGGTTTTGGCCCCTAGGTAATAATAGGTCTATTTTTATGTAAGGATTTTGGAAAGATGACATTTTGGCTTGTGTTGAAACTTGAGATTTAGTTATAATAGAGTTATGATAGCTTGAAGGATTTTAGTTTCTTTTAGAGACTTTTTTGAAGATTATATTTTTGCATGGTGAAATATTTAAATATACATAAAATTCTTATTTTGCCTTAAGATACTTTTTAATGTAAATGTGACACACCCCTTGTTTATTTGGTGTTTTAAAATTTTAAATAATAAAATAATCAATTAAATTTAAATTTATTACTTTTCATGGGTTTTTCTCTTTCTCAGAGCCAGGAGTAACTCATGGATGATGATGATGATGATGAAGAAGAAGAAGCATCCAATGAAGATGATACAACTAGTTTGGTTGGGGAAGAAGCTGTGGATTCCAAGGATTCCAATTCCTTGGTTGCAATTGCAATGCTTTGAGCTTCATCTCGCCAATGGAAACTATTGCACCTGCTGAGGAAGCACTAAAGCGATACAAAGAGTAGAATGTAATGATGCAGCTCAGTCTCGGATAGCTCTTCTTTTATTTAGTTGTCGTAGAGCTAAATTTCCTTGTGAAGAAGTTGTTTCTGTTGTTATGTATGGTCTAAGAATTGGGAGTGGCTGATGAAGGACAAGTGCCTGCAGATCACAGCTTCTAGAGCGCATTTTGTAGAAAATTTCAAGGTCCCACTCAATTCTTCTCTTAGCTGCTCTTAAATCAGAAGAAGAGGAGGAAGAAGAAGCCTAGAAGGAGAAGAAGAAGAAGAGGAAGACGAAGAAGAAAAGAGTTTTGTCAAATTCATGGAGCTGGATTCAACTGCATCATAGCAGCAATCAGAAACGGAGGAAGAAGAAGAAGAAGAGTTCAGAACTTCAGTATCTGGTATTTTAGTACTCTACTCTTGGTCTTTCTGTGTTATACTTTGCATAGTCTGCCTGAGCACTTCTACAGTTGTGGCGCAACAAGACATTTTTGCCTACCCATTTTACAACGTGTTGCATATGGTTTACAAAGGCCTTGTATGATTCTGGCTTTGAGCATGCTGGGATTTCTTTAGATTGGTTTGTAATTGACAGCTTGGCAAGAGGCCAGTAGTTTCTGTTTTTGTCTGAATTGGAAAACACGTCCTAAGCTCTGTGAAATAGGGCTCCAGAGATGTTGTCAAGTATCGGTACCCAATAGAAGATTCTCACGGAATTGAACCTGTGTTGGGGCATTTGTTAGGGTATCACAGCTATGGCAGCAGTGGTTGGTCATGCTACAACTGCAATCTCTTGCATGTGGAAACCTGAGATTTTGTGCACCAAACATTTTAGGAAAGCATGTAATGTGGGTGCGACTCCTTCAAGTCCACAAGTCTTTCATGTGTTGAAGTGCAGCAAGGCAATCATCTGGCAGACAGACCTAAAGGTGTTGAGGAAAGGAGTACTAAGAGTTGCAGCTCTGGAAGAGAAGGGTTCACGTATACTTGTTTCAGAGGCTCAACAGACTTGGCCTAACCCACAGACTATGGAAGAAGCAGTAAAGCAGGTGGGATTCTTCTACCCTTTTGGTTCTTATTTCTTCTGATTCTTCATGACCAGGTTTTTATGTCTCTCATTTGGTTCTGATATTCTTCAAACATAATGTCAAGGTTTGTTGCTCTGGGTGTCACTTGTTTTCTCACCCTTTGCAGTAATTGTAATACTTGGAAGGAAACTGGTCAATGGCATGTATGTAAAGAAAGGCAGGGGAGGCTGTACAAAGAGCGATAGCCAGTGGTAAACAGCGGCAGAAGCTACAGCTTTTGCTCCCTGTTGATCAACGCCAGTTCAACTACCTTGACACTGAGCCCAGGTTCAGTCTGTTACTTTTTGTGATGATTCCAAATATGCTGTCTATCAGGATTCTGTAAAGTGGATGCAACATCTTGGAAGATTTGTTCATGCCAGAGCTCTGAGATGTTTCTTTTTTTCTGAAAAAGAATATCCTTTTGCCGTTAATGTGCCAGGGACTATCCATGTGGTATAAGAGATGAGTTTATTGCATGCTCAAAGATGATCACTGCTATGTTCAAGTCAATGAGTCCATTAGGTGACAAAGATGAAGTTCTAACACGCCGCATCGGCGAGAAGGACAATGAGATGGATCCTGTTGGTCTTCTGTACCCGGCAGATAAGAGCATAGCTGCTATAGTTTTCCCTATAGCTGAAACATTGAAGCAGGTATCCCTCATTACTGCTGCTGTGTTGTCTGGGAGACTTTATGTGTTTCTGGAAGCCAGAGTTAAAACTTGTGTGGAATACCATTGAGATTGACCTAGTATATGTCATCACTGCACTTCTTTTCTCTGCTATTTCCAATGTCTATACTCTATACTATTGTGGGAGCATGATGTGACCAGATGTTGGTATAATTTGGTGCTGATGAACAGTACTGTCTTCTTGCACTAGTTATATACTGCGTATGTGGATGTGTCTTTGGGATAGGTAAGGTCATTGGCCAGTAGTGATGAAAGCAGGCCCTTGTTGTTGGTGAATCCACAATGGAGATTAGCGGGTCAAGTAGTTTCCGATTTTGGATTTGGTCCTTGGAGAAGGTGAGAAACATATCTTATTTATATCTTCCTGCTATTAAGCTTGTTTCTGTGCTGTGATGTGTGTTCTTCCTCTAACATCTCAAGACATATGTACTATATAGTTTGGGAGTGTGCAGTAACAGCTGGTGGGGGTAGTATGGCAGACAGGCTGAGGAATTTGTTGATACCTTTGAAACCACATACACATTGATTGAGCAGCGTGTGGGGGAGGCCTCAAATGTAACATCAAGCTCTGGTGGGGTGGTGCGCATTCTGAAATGTTTCCCAGGGGATTGGCAAGTATGTATGCTTCATCAGAAACCTCAATCCTTCAGAGACATTCAGACACTCCCACTTATGCATTTAGGTGTAGTCAGGCAATTGAGTCTAGGCTTCAAGAAAGTTTGCTGCTGGATTCCTTGGTCCCATATTTTCCAAGACCTTAGCATAGACATTGTCATATGGCCTGTTTGTACTGTGTGTACTGTGCATTGAGAGCCATGTCACCTACTAAATACGTCTAAAGTGAAGAACAGTCATCAAATTAGTATGCATCTTCTTCACTCTGTATGCCTTCAGAAGCTCAAGCAGACGATAAGAAAGAGCCGTCCACCTGTGGACACAATTTGATAGCATTATGAGGGTGCAGGTGTATCTTATGGCAGCAGATGGAACAAGTGAAATGATTGGAGTTTTTCCTGCCCAACCAATCTACAAAGATCTGGAACAGCTTGTCAGTGAGGTATCAATTCTTGAGTGTTATCCTTAAGTGGGGTCCTGCTGCTACTAGTAATTATGATGTTATCCAGGGGATCATTATAAATTGAGATTTTTCAAGCAGAAAAATTACTGGTTTGTTGTAGGCAAGGAAAAGGATTCCATGGAAAGCGCCACCCCGAATTCTTGGGGGCTCAGAGCCTCCTCCTCCCCCACTTCCTAGCTCATTATCAGGAGCCCTTTCAGAGGCACAAATTGAGGAAATGGATGTACAAGCTGTTCGGCGAGCTTTGATGGCTCTCAACCTTCCCAGCTCAGGAAGGCTTGCCACACTGAAAGACAGGCTCAAGGAGGCTCAAAAGGGGTGAAGTCCACATCCTTCACAAGATCACAGAGGTCTTGGTTGTCAAAACACAGTGTTTGGGGACTGCATCCAATAATAGAGGCTAATTTGAATCCATTGTGATTCAATGGTTTTCATTTGGACTGGGAGGGAAACTCCTTCATTTTGGATCAAAGCAGGCAATACAAGTTGTGCATGTGGTGCTGATGAAGACCTCTTGAGTGCCATAAACATTCAATCCCACAAGTTTGTGGGTTTCCTGATACTTTGATAAGAGGTAATACTAAGTAGTTCTACTATGTTTGGATTCACAGTGAAGAAAGTCCTGGAGAATAGTTTGGTAAATCTTTAAATGGCCATGGTTTGGTGGCTCCCATTCAAGCTTCCCAATTATCAAACATGAAGTTCCATTCTCATCTTTGAATTTGAAACCAGTTACAGCAAAACTGACTGATTTCAGATTACCACTAAAGCACCCAGTTTTGTACCTTCATTGGCTCAGCTCACACATATCAAAGACAGTCTTTTTTGGAATTTTTGTTTGTAGTCAAAGTGGCAATCCATCCATTGGAAGTTGGACAAAAAGTGATGATCATTGGTTGGAAGATTTAGCCAAATATGGCTATAAACCAGAAATAAAGTACAAATCTTTAATCACACTTTTATATGTTTGGCTACACAATGAAAACCAAATATATGAATCTAATGATTTTTATTATTTCTTTTTTCTCACTTCTGGCAACTGAAAACCTCCAAAATCACTTTTTTCCCCATACAGTATATTTTAATTTTAATTTCACATTTTGACCAAACATCACAATTAAAAAAACACAGCTGATTGGATACCTTTGTTAGAGGAACAACAAATGCAGTTTCCACTTGCTTTTCTTAATTTCTTTGAGCTCCAATGCAAGCACATTCGTTCAATTAGATTAGGAAGCTGAAAAAAGCAGCTGGTTGTCCAAGAGTGAAAATAGGAGATTATGAAAACTTTTTTAAAAATCTTCCCAAAAGATCATTTGCTACTACACTTCTCAACTCAATTTCCTTGACCTCTGATTGCAAGCACAAAGAGTCTTGCAATCAAATGGACAAACTGAAAAATATTCACACAAATTGATACAAATTTGCAACACTTTCTTGTTGCTCTAATGCAAAGCACAACACGTTTCTTCAATAAGGGAGGGAGCAAAGAAGCGAGTCTCATTGACCTGAGGCCAAAATCAGAACTCTTTTTCCAGATCTTCTTGTCAACATATTTTGTGCTAAAATATTTGAAACTGGAATGTAGAATAATTCGCAATGTCCAAACAAAATAAATATAATGGTTGCTTGATTCTTGTGGGTTTAGGGTTTAGAGCTTAGGGCTTAGAGAGAGAGAGAGAGGCTGGGTGGTGGGGTACTTTGGAGTAATCCAAAAGAGCAAGAAGCAAAAATCAAAAGAGCTACCACAGACATGCAATGCATGTGAGTTGTTGCTGTTTCTCAAGTACTAAAGTTAGCAACACTGCAGTTAATACACAACCCCACAAGAGTACAAAACGGTCTTCAGTCTTTGAAGCCTTATTAGTTAAATAGTTGCTGTTGTTGCTGCTGCTGCTGCAGCCACTCTGCTGGAAATAAAATCTTCACGGCTGTGATTGCTTCTGCACAACACCTCTGCATTCACTTCATTCATCGGCACCCATTGTGGTAGGGACCAAGTTTCAACAAGTAGTCTAACAAAAATCAAAGACACAGACACACGGAGATAGACACGCACCTCCTCTTCTCTCTCTCTCTATCTCCTTCTGCAGACTGTAGCTGCTCGTTTTGCAGGCCACGCAAACAAAACGTGCTCTTTTCAAGGATATGTTCAAACTCGGAGCCCGTGATCTGTGGGCACAGTCAGTGTCCTATTACTGCTGCAACATTTTGTTAGACGAAATCTTTTTTTTTCCTTTTACCTTGCCGATGTGGTCTGTCAGCAAATTGGGTCCCAAGTTGTCAGACGAAATCCCCATGCAATCCCGTTCTGGTGACACACAACTGAGGATGAGAAGGAAGACCATGATGGTGCTGAGGAGGAGAAGGAGAATGATGTTCATGATCATGATCATGATGATGATGTGGAGGAAGGGATGGAGGATATGATGATGATGTCCAGGAGGAGGAGGAGGAGGAGGAGAAGGAGATTCCAATTCTGGGCACCAAAGATTTCACATGCCATGAAGCTCAAGCTTCAATGAGAAAGAAAGGATTGGGTGGGGTGCAGGAGTTGCACTGGAAGAAAAAATCAGTACTACTTTGAGAACGGTGACCAACCGTACCTTCCTTGGATGCTACATTATTGGTGTCTGAACCTCAGCAATAGCTTGGCGATGATGTTCTTTGCTCCTTCACCTATATAGTAGTCTTGTGCTGGTTTGTGTTGCAGTGTCTGGACTCTGGAGAGAGGAGTGATTGTAGTATATCGGCCTTTTTCTCGTGCGGGTTTGGTGAGAGCTTCATGTGTGTCGAGAGGGCGCGGGGAACTGAGAGTGTTGAAAGAAAGGAGAGCCTTTTCAGCTCGGCAATTGCCTTGGGAGTGGCAGGATGTTTACTCCAGGAGATGATGTTGCGACACCGTTGGTTGGAGGTGAGAGAGCTGCACCAGCACCAACAGGGACGAGGAAATCTTCGGCAGCCATTGTGGGTGTTGCAGTTGTTGCCTTGATGGTTCTTGCAACTGTGATCTCTAACCCAGTTGAGGTCAGGTTGAGATCAAGCAAGCGAGGGAAGAATGTCGAGAACAATTTGCAGCTGGTTGGACTCCAAGCCATCACCGCAGCTTGCCGTGCTACCTTGTACCCGCAGACATGTCGTGAGACGCTCACTGACAAACACTATGCACATTCCGCGGACTCGTTGGGGCTGACTAGAGTCCTTCTCTTCAGCGCTTCTCAAGGAGTGAAGAACACATTGGCGTCTGTAGTTGCGGAAAACGGAGCTGAGAAGTCTCTAAGTATCGTCGGTGGTGGCGCTTTGGAAGTTTGCGAACATAACCTGGTGAGGTCGCTTGAGCAGCTGGAGGCTGCTGACGCAGATCTCACGGCCTTTTCAAGGTTCAGCTCGGACGTGGAGCTGGACCTGTGGAGGTCGACGAGCTTTGATGATATCAAGACGAAGGTTTCCGCGGCGATGGAGTTTCATACCACATGCATCGATACGCTTGTCGAGACTGGAACATTGGAGAGCAAGACAATCCAAGCGAAGGAGGAAACCGAGGAGCTTCTGAGCAACGCGATCGCATTCGTCAACGCTCTATTCTCTTTCGGAAACGATCTGCAGCTTTGGACTCGACCCGTGCACTCCGAGAGACCCAACAGCTGGGATTTTCCTCGACGTCTCCTGAATCCTGAAGAAACGCAAGCAGTTTCTGACGATGCTGCTGCTGCGAGTGTTGTTCCCAGCTGGATGAGCTCCGAGCAGAAGGAGCACTTGCTTGATACGGCTGCGGCGTCAACCCCCAATGTCGTAGTTGCGAAAGACGGATCAGGGAAATTCAATACCATTCAAGCAGCGGTGAACGCGGCACCGCAGACCGGCAGCGCCACTGCCAACCGCTACGTGATCTACATCAAGACGGGCGTGTACGACGAGCAAGTCACCATCCCGCAGAAAGCCACCAACATTATGTTCACCGGCGATGGCGCCGGGAAGACCGTGATCACAGGCCACCTGAGCGTTGATGGTACACCGGGCACGACCACTTTCATGTCTGCAACTCTGAGTAAGTATGTTCTTCTTTTTCTTCTGAAACTTTTTCGACTTCTTCATGCATCACTACAGAATTCCTCGTGAGTGTCACAGAACTCCTTGAGCTTTGCAACTCCCACGTTGTTTCCTACTGCTTTCTTTCTGCATCTTTGTGTGTACCAGTTGTTTGAAGGATTGACGTAGGTTTCTGCATTTTTTGTGCACCAGTTATCGAAGGATCTGGCTTCATCGGCAAATTCTTCACGGCACAGAACACCGCAGGACCTATGGGTCATCAAGCCGTGGCGGTACGAGTGAGCGCGGACAAGGCGGTGTTCTATCAGTGCTCCCTAGATAGCTACCAAGACACGTTGTACGCGCATACTTTCCGGCATTTCTTCCGGGAGACTACCATCTTAGGCACCGTGGACTTCATCTTCGGCAACGGGAACAGCGTCTTCCAGTCCTGCAACGTGATCGCCAAGAAGCCTCTGCTGGGCCAACAGAACACGTACACGGCTCAAGGCAAGACGGATCCCGGCCAAAGCACCGGTCTCTCGTTCCAGAGCTGCACATTCGACGCCACAGCCGATCTCAAATCCAACACGGCCCAATTCCCCACTTACCTGGGACGTCCGTGGAAGGCGTACTCCACTTGCGTCAACCTCAAGTGCAACTTGCTGGGCCACATCAATCCTGCAGGCTGGCTACCATGGAACACATCGGATTTCGGGCTCAAGACTTCCTTCTTTGCCGAGTACCTGGACTTCGGTGCTGGTGCCAATACTGCCAAGAGAGTCAGCTGGTCGCACCAGATCACTGATCGCAACCAAGCGCTCACGTATCAGGCCTTGTCGTTCATAACGGCAAACTCGTGGGTACCTGCAACCGGGGTTCCGCTGACTACCACCTTGTAAAGAGAATGTCGATCTTTTTTGTCATGCAAAGGAGCGAGCGAGCAAGCAGCCGTCTATCTTTTTGCAGTTCTCTTTGTCTTTTGGTTTGTCTTGAGAACCAGCAAGCAGCCATCATCTTTTTGCAGCTCTCTTTGTCTTTTTGTTTGTCTTGCAAACCTGTCAAAACTGTTTTACGGAAATGCAAAAAAGCATCTATCTGCAGATTGCAGCAAGTCAAAAGGTTTGTTATTCTTGTGGTGGGGAAAATCCAGGGTTCACAGGATTCAGAGAGTTTGCAAACAAATCCAACAATCTGAACATGATTCCAAAATCTTGCACATGATGTAAATGTAAAAGCATCTAGCTGTGGATTGCCACAAGCCAAAGGTCAGTTGTTGTGGTGGGGCAAACCCTGGGTGCAAGGGATTCAGAGATTTTGCAAACACATGCAACAATCTGTCACATGATTCTGCAAAATCCTGCAAACAAGTACAATGATCTGCAAAGTGGAATGAACTAAGGTTGAACCTTGTGCACCAGAGCTTCACTTGTAATCACAGATGACACAGAAGTTGTAGAGCAGATTGATTACACAAGAACATAAACAATGGATCACTTCAAGAAGAGGCTGCAAGCAGTGGACAATGGCAAAACATGTTGCCTTGACGCATGAGGCATGATGCAAAGTTCAAATGATCTAAATGCAACTCTTTGGAGGTAGAATGGAATGCATTGCTACCAAGAAGAAAACATCCATCCTGAGATTGTCTTCTTCCCTAACTTGCCAGAATGCAATGCATTGCTGCCAAGAAGGAACCATCCATCCTGACTTTGTCTTTTCCCCTAACTTGCCTTCCGTCCTTCTACACCATATACTGAGATTTGCAACATCAAACCTCGGAGATTCTGTTGCCCTCGGTTGTCAAAACACTTATCTTCGCCACAGCTGGAAGGGGTGGAAGGAAGGGTTCTCAGCTTACCAGATTTAGAGAATGCCTTGTGAATCCAGCCAGTCAAGCATTCAATGATGTTATTGTTCAGCAAGGAGGGAAGGGTTTGCTCATGCTTCAACTGCAATCAAGCCTTTCAGGACAATTGCCAATGGGTCGTATTCCCAGCCCAGATCAGAATAATACATGTCCATCTGAACTTGCAGCAACACTGGACATATACATCTGAACTTGCAGCAATACTAGAGTATGCAAGGTCCAAAAGAAATATTAAGTAAAGAAAGAGAAACCAAGTTTGCCATTCACATGTGCAAGTGGTCAAAAGTAGCAGATCTCTTTCAGCTCTTACTCTTTGGCAGAAACATCACAGGAAATATCTGCACTGTTTTATGCTTCTTTCAGTGTAGATGCATGTTCTAAATGCCATAGATGTTGTGGCCTCCACACAGGCATATAGTTCTTCTTCCAACAACCAAGCTTCTTCAGCACTGCTCCATGCTGAGAATTTCTGGGGTTTCAGATTCTGAACTTCATGCAAAGCCCACTATATTTTAAGCTTCAAAATGTTGCAATTCTGTGTTCCAGGATCCAACATGGAGCATCCATCAAGAATCCAGGAATGCAACTCAATGGAATGCTCTATGTTCTGGTACACGATTAGATCACCCTGGAAGAAATGAACCTTAACAAGGTAGATGAAAATGAATTCATGATCAGAGGTAGTGCATAATATCAGAGAACTCATAATTCCAGACCTATTGTGATCTATAAATGAAATTGTCAAGGAACATAGCAAGTGTGGATTATTTTTGTAGCATGGAAAAAAGAATTGCAGAGATAGAAATTTCCCTCTAGTCAGAGTGCCTGCTTTCTAAACAGTCATTATCTACAAAAGAATGACAAGCAAGGTTGCAACCTCAAAATGCAGCTGCTTGTTGAGATGTATTTCTTACAATGTGCTACATTGTAGTGCCACCTGCAGAGGATGGGGAAGATTGTCTGATTCTCATCAGTGTTTGTACCATGCTTGAGTGCCTACTGTCTGTGGGGGTCTTTACAAGGTATCTTCCTTTCTCTTTGCTTTTGAAACCTTTTATTTCATTCTTGGGGTTCTACCTCTTGCCATGTCCAAACTCCTCCACTAACCATCAATGACTGAGTTTTTGGTTTGGGAAACTATTGAGAGTTTCATGGAGACAAAATTGCTATGATCCAAGACAGTGGTGACAAGAAATGTTTTGGGTTTGAAGACAGACAAGTGCCAGATAATGAGTCAAGGTTGTTGAAAGCAATAAAGACTTGATGATCAATCTATAGCTCCATTAGCACCAAGGTAATTGCTGTTGAGGTCCCAAGGACATTTGGACAATGTGGCTGAAAACAGATCAGAACTAGATCTGTAGTTTTGGAAATCAGTGATGAGAGAGAGAGCTTCATTCATGTGTGATAGATAATTGCTACCAAATGGAGCATTTAAAACTCACCTGGAGAAACTGCAAAGCTACAGTTCTCATTCAGCCAGTCCTTGAGGTTGCTTGTCAATAGAAAATTAACCAGAGGATTCTTTGATGACATTATCAATTACTTTGCTTGAATTTTTTGAAACTGAGACAGCATTCTTAGAGATAATTATTTGATATTGTGGGCTATTGTTTCTCTCAATATGTGTCTTGATGATATCTGTGAATGGTGGAAGGTGTTGAAGTGCAAGCCACTTACATATCACTGGCATGAAGATGTAAGGGTACATATAATATATCCAGTGTATTGTTGGATTCAGCTTTGAAGGGATCTGGTTACTTCCCATGAAACATGGAGCTCCTGCAAATCACAAAATTTCACAACAATGCCTAAGGGACCTGCTTGCTTGCCATGAAAACATACAGAAAGCTCATGGTCAACTCAACAAGTACACAACAATGAACCCACTTCTCCTTCTCTGTTGTTCCTCAGCACTCCTGTCCATTGTGATACACACCTCTAAGAGAAAATTGAGGATTGAGTCTCACATTGGCAGCAGCTCCTTCCTTCAAATTGAAATGTGTCTTTGCAATCCGAATGACATTCATGCTTGTCCCAAATTCCTGACTCTCCTCAATTGACCCTCTTGCCCAAGGTGGTACACAATTCTTGGACAAATGTGAGGCCCTGAGTCTTGCATTAGCAGCATTTGTCCTCCTACAAACGTTTTGTCAAATTGCTGAATCCCAGTTGGTGTCCTAACATTTTCAAAGACCTCCGTTTGCTCTCATTGTGTTTCAGGATCTAAATGGCATCTAAAGAAACTTCAACAAATAAGTTTTCATGCTCTTGTGACTCATACCAAGTTGGATGACAGTTAACTTATGTTCTCTGCTATCTAATTCAAAGTCAAGTTTCTTTACATACTCTTCAATCAAAGTGCAAACAACTTGTAAAGTGGTGGGCACCTAACCCTAGAAATTTATGAGGAGAGAAGTTTGGGAGAAAAGGGATTTGTGGACTAAGAGACAGTAGAGCAGACTTGAGGCAACTATATCACTCCTTGTCATCTTCTGAAAATTGTTCTTTGCCCACAAACTAAGCAGTCATGTGACACCCACTTCATCATACTCTTCTTTAGTGTGGAGGAAGAAGGGGGGATTGCATTGCTTTTATCATTGAACTACTCGAGAACTATGGCTCCTCCTCTTCCTAACATGCTCATGGCCCTAATCAAGACTAGAAGAGGATTAGGGGGTAGACAGCATACATGCAACAACACAATGTGCAACATATTGTGGGACAAGTACAGATTTTCACAACACACATTTATGTCCAATAGGACACCATCTAACAAATAAGTCAAAAAGATTATGAGAAAAACATAGGCATAGCATTACAAAAGGCCTAACAAGTTCATTTCTAGATGATTGATTCTACACTTCCAGATCTAGAACTTGTGGTGGCTAAAGACTCACATGAGTCCTCTATGATTGGTTGATTGTTGACTTTAAGGTCAGAAAGTGCTTTAGTGATTCTACTACTTGAACCAGATACAATCAATAAGAAATTGCCATTGGTTCAAATTCTGGTGGAGATGGCACTGACTTATCACCTTTTAGATATTGGTAAACTAATCTCATGCTTGGTCTGACTAGCGGGACAGGGTGACAACACAAAAGCCCCACATGGAGGACACGTAACATTTGTTCCTCAACAAAGTTCATTTCTAATCTTGGATCCACTACATTAAAAATGCTCTTATTCTTGTGCTCTTGCCACACATAATCTAACAACACTAATTGGGATTGTGAATCAATTTCACTAAGAGCACATCTCCCGCATGCAATTTCTAGAGCCAAAATACCAAAACTATACACATCAGTGGATTTGGTAGCCTTGCCTGTGTGTTGAAGCTCTGGAGCTAAGTACCCTAAAGTACCAGCCAACATGGTGGTCCTTGAGCTTTTGTCATGGTCTGTGAACCTTGCTAATCCAAAATCTCCAAGATGTGGTTGGAATTGTGCATCCAACAAAACATTGCTAGCTTTGATGTCACGATGTATAATGCATTGTTCCCATTCCTCATGTAAGTAATGTACAGCTGCTGCCACTCCTGTCACAATATTGTAACGAACTTCCCATTGTAGGACATGAGGAGACTGCACATGTAAAATCCCAGGAGTTTCAAACAACCATTTGTCAAGGCTATTGTTGCTCATGTAATCATACACTAGTAACAAATTTTCCTTTTCTTGGCACCACCCTTGAAATTGAACCAAGTTGGGATGACGAATTTGACTAATCACAGAAATCTCTGCAATGAAATCGGATTCTCCTTTCCTTGACTCTCTTGTGATTCGCTTCACTGCAACTAGAGAACCAGTCTCTTGAAGAAAGCCCTTGTAAACTGATCCATGGCCACCGCTCCCCAACAATTGTGCTTCACTAAAATCTTTTGTAGCAATACATAGCTCTTTGTAAGTGAACCTTTGAAATCCAATGTTGCATAAATCGCTCCCATCATCCATGATGAGATTCCAATTTCTGTGTTGTCGTTGATTATAGAGAACAAAGCATTTAACCACAAGAAGGAAAATGGCGACAACACAAATACCAACAATGATAGGCACTGAGTCTTTCACATAATTGGATTTTATAATAGATTCTGATAGAGCAATATAAGATGGTAAAGGTAAACCACTACTTGCAAAACTCCAGGATTCGATTTGGTTTATCTCTGTATACACACCAACACTCCCACTAAACCCTACATACATATATTCATGGCTCAAGACTTTAAAGAGACTATCGGACTGTTCCAGATTATAATGAATCACTGGTTTTTCTGGCTTCACAATTCCACTAGAAATTGAGCCATTTGCAAACCAAATATCAAGCCACTCAGTTGTTGCATCATACTCAATCCAAGCAGTAAACTTGGTATTGGCATTGATAAAATATCTGCAAGATGTATTAGTATGATTACCTATGAAATTACACAAATTGTAAGTGGTCAATGATGTGAAACTATTGACATTAACCCCTATGTGGCTATCACTTGGATCATCACAGTCTGGGTTTAAATAGGTGTCAAATTCCACTGCAAAAAATGTATTGGCAATTTGTCCCTGAGTTCCATGTAAGGTTACACACATGTTGCTCCCCGCACCTCCTTCCGTATGGTTATCTTCCATGAATGTGAATGCAAAGCCATCTCCAGACCCTTTACTTGAGTCTTCACAAGGAGGGAAAATTGTGAAAGTGAAAGAAGTCTTAAAGGAGGCTATAGCACCTGTGGAAGGGTGTAGCATCTGCACCTTCTCCTTGTATATGAGCCTACCACATCCATTACCCCTTCCATTTCCAAAGGCTGTATTCACAGAATCAAGCAAAATGTATTTTGATTCCCATTGAACAGCATCATCCACAAGAATGATTTGCTCAAGGTACGAGGAGTTGAAGTTCTCAAATGTGAAGCTTGAGGGTTGGGCATGTAAAACAAAAGAAGATGGATTCACAAATAAAATTACTAGAAGTCTTGTGACTATGCAATATTGCAAGAAACCTTTCAATGAGAACATTTTGATGAGTCTAATCGATCAAGAAAAAGGCACTAACCATAGATCTCCCACTTTCTACAAGCTAATTTCAATTTATCAAAGTACCCAAAAAGATGGATGCAAGAATAAACTTTAGATATGGAAGGGAATGAAAGAGCCAAACTTGATATACATGATTTTGACATGCAAGCATAATTTAATACAACAAAATGATTTGTGTCCTCAAACAAAGACTATATCAACTACATGCAAGTCCCACGCTGGCCTATTTTCATACAACTTCTTCAATAGCCTAAACATCCCAAGATAGTCTAAATAAAAGTGTAAGAACTTGCTAACTACGCTCTACTCAATGTTTGAAGCTTGAGACAAAGACAAGGAGAGAAAACACCAAAACTCAAGAGGTAGGATTGTGGTCAAGAAGTGTACACTATGGGGATCGCCTCCAAAAGATTTGCTCACTAGACGAAACTGTGTTGTTTACTTTTCAATCTGTTGACTTTGGAGATAAGAGAATGGGAGGAAGCTGTGAAAACTAAAAACAATTTGAATTGCATTTTCATACCCTACACCACACAGGACGGTATAAGAGAGAAGACGAAGGAATCAAGGGGTGGGGTCAAAACAAAGGAGTACCAAAGACTTTGCATGTGCTACAAGACGTGAATGAGAGACTCCAGCGCACCATATGTATATCATACTTGCCACTGATGTTGTGCATTGAATAATTCTCAAACAAAGAATTCACAAGAGAAGACAATACGTTCCCCACAAATAGGCAACCCCAATCACAAGGGGGGCAACCTGGAATTAGCCTAGATAAAAAGATTTGTTGAACGCAAATAGGAAAAGGTTTTCTAAGCCTCGAATGATGTGAGTTAGACGGTGGTGGGGGAAAGGTGAAACTTGAGTTTGCTTCGTTTTTGGGGTTTAGGGGTTTTTCTCCCCCATGTCTTCACAATATTGTAGCCCATATTCCCTATGTTTCTCCCATAGCTCCCATATGTTCTCCCACACATGTTCTTTAAATTTATCCCATTTCCTTTGCCAAATGTCCTTTAAATCCATCCCATTTTCTTTGTCAAATGTTCTGAATGTTGTTCCAATAGTTCTTCCCATGCATCCCCACGTTGTTCCACACATTTTACCCCATATTCCTTCCCCAGAGTCCGAGCCTAAATGGATGGGCCAATGGAAAGTCTGCAGTAGAATTAAGTTCTATCTTGGGAGAGTTGAAAGTTCCAAACTTTCTAACTTGGGAGTGTTGAAAGTTTCCAAACTTTCTACCTTGGGAGTGTTGAAAGTTTTGGAAACACCGTTTTTGTGATGTGGCCCAATAAATGAGGCCCATTACCAAACAAAAGAAGGTTTTGGACTTTGGATGCACATGGAAGAGAGATGCTTTTTCTTGCTATTTTTCTTGTTTATTTATTATAATCGTCTACGTGCTACTACATAGAGCGCCTCCAGAAACAAAGCAATTAATCCCTTGGCTAACAAGGGTAAAAAATCACTTTTAAACATTTTGAAGTGCGTTCCCTTAGCCACGCTATCCACCTGCCCAGTATTTGAGTGAATTGTCATATGCACCATGAACCTTCAGAACCAAGTGGTAGCTAGTGAAACTGGGGGTACTTATTCATGATTCTATTCATTAGTGAGGTAGTGCACCCTTTTTTCTTTTTTTTTTCCTGTTTTTTTCTTCCCAAAGGAGTCATTTGCTTGGCCCATGACCAATACTTTTGGAACATGGGGACAATCCCCCAATATAGAAGCCTAAATATGCTTCTCTCTCCAAAATAGAAGCATGCTTTGTCATGCTCTCCCCCCCTCCCCTCAACTGCCCCATGAACCATGGCCAAACAATATGAGAACAAAAATGAGGTGTTGTTGGAAACATCTTTCAGAACACACTTGAGAACTTGGGGAACACATCGGGAACAGACACCCCTCCCCCCCCTCTCTCTCTCTCTCAAAACCCAAAGGAGAAACACTAAGCCGCCCAAGTCGTCTCATTGGTTGCATGAAATTTTTTATTTCCAAAACAATATAGTTATCCATAAAGTCATGCCCTGTTGGGCCTGAATTACACCCCTCATTTGATGCATCATCCCCTCCTGATCGTTGTCCGCAAAGTCACCAAATTTTATTAAATAAGGGTATGAAATACTGAGACTCTCAGGAGTAAATACAGGAGGCTCCAGAACATGTATAGCTACGGTACACATAGCATCAGCAGCGATTGGTTGAAGGCCTTCAGGAAAAGAAAGGACGACAGGACAAACTCAGTTTAGCACCAAAGTTGCTGCTAAACTGAGTTTCATGCCCCGTCGAAGCCCTGTGTACTTTTCTTTTCCTGTTTTTTGGAAATCTCATCCCCTATGTGACCAAACCAGGCGTTCCGGTGCCGTCTTTTCTGGACTTTACAGTTAACTTTCAAGTTGTCACTATTTTGTCACTGATTAGTCCAGGTTTTAAATGACACTTATAAAAGTTAAGGTACTTATCTAATGGGTCAGAAGTCCAAAGGTTCTAGAACACCAAAAGTTGATTAGTAAGAATAAAATTGTGAGAGGATCACTGAGCCAGGTACCCAGTAGTTGATTGATAGTTTGACTGTGAAGCTGGTTGTTGGGAGTTGAAATCCCGTCTCCTCGTGTGAGCTGAAAGTCCCCTTCCGGTTAAGATAAACCGCAAAAGAAGGCCGAAGCCCGCGAAACAAGCCAGAAGGCACGCAACCAGGAGCCTTGCCAGGAAAGTTTTCAGGGACCCAAAACCCACATGCCGGGAGGCCCCTCCACAGACATTGAAAACCAAGAAACAACCGCGAGAGGGTCGCAGGAAAGGGCCACAGACCTCCCCCCCCACCCCCTCTTTTGAGGGATGGCCAAAACAAGAGTGCCAGGAATGAATTCAAGAGCAGAGCAATGAATTCTGCTAAAAACTTAACCAGCGAGAGGGATAACTGCTTTTTCGTTCACTAAAAACTTTTAGGCTATTTAAAAAAAACTAATCAACAAAAAGTTTATATCTAAGCTAAGCCTTTGAGCTATTATGGACTAGTATATAGAAAATAGCTTGGGCTTGCAGAGATCTACTGGAGACTGCAAATGATCTGCAACTCTGGCATTGTTGATCCTTGACATGCCACATGAGAATTGGCTTCTCTATTGGCATGAGACTAAAGAGCAGAGGCTTGTGCAGCCTCCTCCTAAATAACATGAAGAATGTTGCTAGGAACATTTATGTCAACTCCTCCGCTTGAGCCAATGACACAGTTGGAGATGATTGTCTTGTTTGATAAGATGGACGTTATGGTTCCAAATCTGAAGAACTGGAATCCGGAGAGTAAATAGCTACATTGCTGCCATTAAAACTCAGCAGCCTGTTTACAAATTCTCATGTAAGAAAGTCTTTATGGGGAACTGGCTTCCACTTGAGATGTGCTTGGTAAGAATTAAAGAGGTTGCCATTTGACCAGATGCTTATGAATTGTTCCTCCATTTCTTATTGCTCCTCTTGGCTCCTCACCTGCGCAAATCTCTCAAGTTCTGCCCACACTCCCATGCCCACCTGCACTGTGGTTTGCCAAGAACGGAAAAGAGGAATTCCTTTGTGGAAGGGTTTGTTCCTAAATTCAGAATTACATTTCTAAACCCAGATGAACCTTAGCAATGTGCATCTAAGAATCTCAAATGGAGTTTCTAGTGCGATGGTACACTTCTTCCGTGAATCCCAACCGCTTTCCTCCTAGCCTTCTTGGTCTCCTATTGATGGCTGCGATTCCCCAATTAGAAGTGACTACCAAGATTCCAATCTTGTGGAGAGACCTGCTTTCCTTTGACAAAGCTTAACCTTTTCCCACATTCCTTCCAATGTTTCACATGAGGAAAAGGTGTGTTCTATTGTTTCTAAAGCCCTTGCATTACACACCTTACATGAGCCTTCTTGACCCATCTTGGTTCTCCAAGTTGCCACCAGAAGACCATTTGCTAAGATTAACCAAATCACGGTTGAAACTTTATGAGGAAGCCAAAGGTGCCACAACTTTGAAAAAATGATTTTTTTCTGGCCTAAGTGTGATCCCAGATTGTTGCAATTCAAAATCAAAACTTTATTGGCAACCTTGTCTACTAATTATTTCCTTATAACCCTTTTGGTTGTGTAACCAAAGATATTAAACTCAAGAAGACTTCCCCTTTTCCTCCAACACCATTCCTTTGGACCAAGATGAAGCTCTAGAATTTTACCTCCTTCAAGAACCCAAAGAGTATGACCCTCTAGAAGAAGGTAAGGAGGATTAAATTCACACATCCTACTTCTAGCATCTTTGAGGATAACTATGGCTTCTACCATCTTCTTTCTTAGCACTTGAACCAATCCAAGAGAAAATTTTACAAGTCTATCTAAATCTCCAAGGGTTTTTAAGACTGTTGTTTCCAAGGATCGCTCTTGGACTTCATTGATTAAGTACCATTCGAGTAGATTGTCTTTTAACATGTTTGGATCATCTAGGCCAACCATTGACCAACTTCTGGAAAGTTTCTACTTTCCAAAAGCCATGGAATTGAATCCAAAAATGATTGCCAAAGTGGGCCTAAGTGGTGGGACTTAATTCGAAAATGGACATTAGGTAAGGAGATCCAATCCCAAGTTTCTTCTACCCAAAGGTCCCTTATTATGTTTATACCTTTGATAGACCCTCATTGAAGCTTGTTGTTAACTTGGACTATCCCTACATTACGTTCTACTCATTGCAAATATTAGGATTCAAATAAAAAGGTTGTCTTGCAATTTCTTGCCCTAAATATGGGTGTATTTTAAAGATTCCTTGTTTAACCTCCATCCAAGTTTGGGAAGTTGCTTGCCATAAAGGAGACCTTTTGAGCACAATCCTTTTGGCTATAAAAAACCAATGAAGATTGGGCGGCCAATTTCCATAGTGGCGTCACTAGATGGAGTTGATCCTAAATCTAATCAAGACCTTCTAGGGTTTGTTTCTTGGAACTAATCCTCAAGTAATAAGTTTTACTAACAAAGCTTGGGCCTAAGCTTTAGGGTCAAAAATATTAATTCCACCTTTGACATTGGCAAGGATTGTTGTGTCCCAAGCTATTATAGCCTTAGTTTTGTTGTTGGCCTAACCTCCCACACAAAATTAAGGCCTTAACTTTATGAAGGGAGGCATAAGAAACGTCAAGGCAAGATGCTAAGTACTAAATGAAGCCTAGCACAACTTGGTTGGCTACTAGGATCCTAACTAGCAAGGAAATTTGCTTTCCTCCATGTTGACTATGTTTCCCTCTAACTTGTTGGATCACCTTAACATCTTTTTCCTATTGAGGAACCTCAAAACCCACTTGGAAACCTAGGTATCTAATGGCTTGTCCCTTGCCAAGCCATTTCAATCCTAAGTCTTCACTCCAAGACCAATTTTGAAAATTAAGAGAAGCCCAAACTACACATGACTTGTGCCAATTCATTTGCATTCCAAATCTTTCACAATATAAGTTGATGACATGAAATACCTGCTAAAGGTTTTTTTTCTTTAGTTCCATTCAAAAACAAGGCAATGTCATCAACAAAGAAGAGATCTCAATCCTTCTACTTGATGGATTGGATCTACTACATTACATTCAAAACATTTACAACTAAGAAATAGAGATGTGGGGCAAGGGGACAACCTTGCCTAATGCCCCTTTCCATAGAGAATTTTTTTGTGCTTGCCCCATTCAACAAGACACTTGTTTTAGCATTATCATACAAAGTGGATATCCATTGTATGCATGTTGCTTAAAATCCCATGGCTTTCATAGTTTCTTGGAGAAATTATCAATTCACCAAGTCATAGGCTTTTTCAAAGTCTAAAAACAATACTATGAAACTTGAATAGACTTTGTTGCTCATTACATTGCTTCTATGGCCACAAACACATTGTCTAAAATGTGTTTTTTTTCATTAACCATGTTTGTCTAGCTCTGATCCAATTAAGGATCAATGGTTGGAAACAATAAGCCAATACCTTAACAACTATCTTGTATGTTGATGTGAAGACAGATATTGGTTTATAGTTGTTGATACATGTTCTTGGACCTAGTTTGGGGATTAAGGATTGGAGTCTTGTGTTGAAATGTTGATATAGATCTCCTTGTTCAAATGTTTTTTATAGGAATTTTGTCACATCTACTCCAATTTCCTTCCAAAACATTGCAAATATCTCTATTGGAAAGCCTTATTGTTGCATGCACTTCCAGGTTTAAAATCTCCATTGTAAACATGACATTACGTTCCTTGGTGATGGAGGGATGCACACTACTAAAGCATTGAGTCCTTTGATGTTGGTTTGCCTAAACCCTTTTCCCCCTTGAATAGAGAGCTTTGTAATACCGGAATATGTATTCATGTATGTTATTTGAGGAGCTCAAAGTTCTTCTTCCTTCTATGAGCTCAAAAATATGGGTATGAAATTTATGTTGCTTATGACATTCAAAAAAATCCTTACTACATCTATCCCCTACTTGAGCCCAAATGGCGCCTACTCCATTTTTGCACTTTTATAATTTTTCCAGCCAAATAAATTCTAAATTTTGTTGCATCATGTTAAGAGCTTCTTGAGCCTCAAGATTGCCACAACTTTGTTAAAGAAGTAACTTTGGAACTTCAATGTTTTGGAATTGTCAAAGATAACTAATTTGATTCTTAAGTTTTTTTTCATTTGAAAGCTAATCATTGGGATCTTTTAGTTTTCTCAAAGCCTCCACTACTCTTCCTTTCTAAAATTCTAAAAAATCTTCAATTGATTCTTTCCATGCATTCACAAATTGTTGCTTATAAATGTCACCTTGAATTAATTCAGAAAGATTGAAGGGGATGTGATTAGGCTTTTTTGATTTCCTAAAATAAATTTGGAGGAAAACTAGGGAATGGTTTGAAACATGACCCATTGTGGGCCAAATTCTATGTCTACCCCTTTGAACTTGGATTGAAGAATTCACATAGAAGCAGTCTAATCTTGACCATGTAGCTAAGGGATTCTTTTTACTCCATGTGAAGCTTTTTGGACCGATCTTTCAAAATTCATCAAGGTAAAATGCATCTACCACCCTTAGAAACATAACTAACTTATTCCATGCATTTGTTTTTCTCCTCCCATTGTTGTGCCTCAAACATTTTGGCTTTTGTATTCTAATCGTTCCACCATATTGAAGTCCCCTACAATTATCCAATTTGTTAATAGGAATTAAGGTTACAAAAGGTGGTTCCAAAAAGTTGAGTTCTTTAAGCTAATTTATTATTTGCATAAATGTTGAGTATGCCAATCCTTTGCCCATGAATGTTTAGTATGACAAACTAGGTTTGGGCTTCTATGAAAATTCTTGAATCCATTATGTGTAGGGTTAACTTTTGAAAGACTAATATTCATATGCCCCTTTTAAATCTTCCTCCTTTGGTTGTGTACAATCCAAATGTGAGGAAAATGAACTACCCTATAACCTATCACCATAGTTACCAATAAAAAGTAAAGGAAAATAAAATTGAAAACAATATTAATTATGACCTAAGGATAGAAAGATGGATGGATATGAAAATTAAATAATTATTTTTATGGGCCTTATGCTTGAAAAATAATTTATTGAGAATTTCCTTGCACTTCATTAGATTTTTTAAAAATAAATTCCAAATAATTTAATGATTCATTTATATAAATAATGATAGTTTTAAAATATAATTATGTTGCATAATATTGTTGGTTTGAAATCAATGAATGATAACATTTAATATATGTAAATGAATGGGATTGATAATTCATCCAAAATATTTTTTTCAAGTGTTTAAAGAATCGTGAGTGGAGATTCTAGTTCATTCCTTCTTTTCATATTTTCATGTTTTTTGTTTATCATCAAGCATTATAATAGGATTTTGTATTTTATGAACTTGTGATGTAATCAATTCATGTATTGTTGTGATTGTGAAAACATTCACAAGGGAAAGTTCATGTGAGTTTGGTGAGTGAATATCATGCAGTGAAATCTTTAGGAATATGATAAGCTCTCCATTGGATGAAATTCACATAAAAATTAAGTTTTAAGCACATGAATGATCCTAACTTAAAAAAATGTAAGTGTTCTTCTTAATTGAAGGTGAGTTATGTGCATTGTGCATGTGTTATGTGCAAGACTTTAATTTGATGAATTCACCTATGTGTTAATAAATAAAAATTGAAAATCAGCTTTCATATGTTTAAATTCTTCCTAGATTTTTCATAGGTTACAATTGTAAAACTTGGTAAATAGGTTGTTCAAATGTTTAAACATTAAAGCAAACTTGTTTTCCATGGTCGTTTTGATGTTTAAATATTTATTTATCTTTTAACAACCACAAAATAGTTGTTTCAAAGCTAAGGTGCCTTGTTTGCAACTAGATGGAAAATAAAACCCATATTTCCTTCCATTTTATCATATTAGACAAGGTTGAAATAGTGAGTGCATGGCCTTTCATTAGTTTCTAGTTTAGTTATAAGGTAATGTTGCAACTTCTTATCACCACTATTGTTGGAGCATTGCATCCCTTTCAATCAAAGGCAGAACTTGAAGTCGAGGGTTTAATGCCTTGATGTTAGGGCGTTATCCATCATAACAAACTTGGAGGCAACCCTTGGAGGTGCTTTTTGGATGTATAGAGGCATTTTACAGTGTGTAAAAAACACCTCTTCACACATGTGAAGTGCCTTCGTACAAGGCTACCTTGCCCATGGCAAATTTCGCCATAAGTGCAAAACATTTTTAAAAAAGCATGTGGTCCTTACATATAGCAAAAATGGGTATTGAGATTTTCACATGTAGTGGATCTTGGTGTCATAGTGTGATCAAATGCAATTTGGAATGAACATTATCCTTTCAAATAAATTATGTTTGAGATTTGATCCACTCAACTATGCAAGGTTGGGAGATGTTAAATACTCTTTTAACAAGTTTTGTGTGGGCTTGACTTTTTGTGCCTTGTATAATTTTGCAATATTTTATGCTTGTTTTATCAAGCAAGATAATGATAAAAAATTAACTTTGTGCAAGTTATGTGTTCCACCCAATTCTGAGCCCACCACTTCTCAAAAGAGAAAAGTGAATTTTTTTTCTTAATTTACTTTCGAACATTAAACAAAAATGGTATTTTGTTTTATTTATGTTAGTTATACTAATCAAAATCCATAACAAAACCACATAATTCCACATAAGATATCGCACTAATGCCTAGACATAGCTTGTTAAGGGGGTATTTATGGGTTCCCAATAGTTTCACATGGAACACATTGATAAAACATTGGGATCAAACTCCCTTGTTGTTCCCTTGCTTTTGATCATTTTTTTTCAATTAGCTTTATGGGCTTTGTGGTTCAATCTTACAAATGTTTGGTTTGGTCACCTTCGGGTTTGACTCATGGCTTCACTCCTCCTATTGATTATTGTTGCATGTTGGATGGTATTAAGATTTTGGGCATCCCCTTTGGGTGCATTTCTTTCTCTTTGTCCTTCCTATAAAATGCATTAAACAAGGATATTTGCCATGCAGAAGTGCTTTTGATGTTAAAAAATGACCAAATAACTTTTGAAATTTTCTTTCAATGTTTTGCCCAAAGACCCTTCTATTTGCCCATTTTTTGGATTGTTGATAGGACCTTTTAATGCATCAACATGTTTCTCTCCCCATCTCTTGTGGGGAATCAGCCTCATTCCACATAATGCATTGCATTGAGAACATATTCAAGGAGTTGGGCACTTGTTGCACATATCATCGCCATTAGATTCCTATTGGGTCATCATCCATTCTTATTGGAGGCGATAGGTATCAACAAGTATAGTCCACTCCCTTTCCAAGCTCATTTGAGGTTGGCACATGAAGTTTTTCCCCTAGATGTGGTGGCATGTATTCCTCCTTTCATGCAATTTGTAAAAAGTAGATAAAATTGGCTTTTGGAGACCATTTCAAAAAGATTACATGACCATTCCTTTTCTAGCATCATCTCTTACATGGCTTTTAATTTGCATCTCGAATATATTTGGTTTCCCATGTTGCTTCATCTTTCATGATGATTGCAATGGTGTGGCTTAAGCAAAACATAGACTTTGCCATCACCAACACTTGGTGAATGCATTTCTTCCCCTTTCCATAGAGGTTTTTTGGTGTTTACACAAACAAGTGAATGACTTTCTTTTTCAATGTGTTAACATGGCATGGTCAACAAAGGCACCCCCTAGTAGTTCTACATGCCTTCTATAAGCAAAGAATGTTAGTAGCGTTATAGAAAGTGCAACCTCCTTCTATTTTGAGATGTGCATTGTTGTAAATGAGGGTTCTTCTAGGCTTATTACTCCTTCAAGTCCCTTCACTTTCAATTTTTGAAATGTTTTTGCAACTAGTGGGGGCTCTATAAATTTTTTTTCCCTTTATTCTTTTGTGACCCACTTTGGGTTTTTGCATTTTTTGGCTCAAACTTGGGTTCTCTTTTTTTGTTCTTCCTTTCCCCTTTTACTAGTTGTTTTTTTTAATAAAGCTTGCCATGGTTTCATCATCATCATGTTAATGTCTTTTTACAAGGTTGAAATTGATCATTAAAAAAAATAAAATCTAAAAGTCAAATTTTCATTTTAAATTATTTAGAAATTTAAAGCCTATCAATTAGCATTGCAAATAATCGGTGACTTCATCCATCCCTATTAATTTTTTTAGGCAACATGCCCATTGGGTGCAATCTACATTCCCCTGCACTTTAAAATGAGCATTCACATCCACAATCCTAGTGGATTGGTTTCTTGTTGTTGAATTATAAAACTACTAGGAACTTTGTATCATTCCATTGATTCAAAAAAAATTGAATAGAAAAATGAGCCAAAAAGTTTCCAAATGAGTTTTTCAAAAAAATGTCTTTTGTACTACAAAATTTCACAATAACTAGAGGATGTTAAGTAACCCATGCATTCAATAGAATACAACATTACTATCACTTAAAGGGGGTTGCTTGTGTGTGAGTGTGTGTGTGTGTGTGTGTGGTGACAAAAGGGCAAGGGGGAAGACCAAACCAACACCCACCAACACACCATGGACATTGGGTGATGTGTGGACAAGAAACAACTTTTCATTATATGTCCCCACAACTCATGCTCATGCCATTAACCTAGGCCATAAATGGAAATTAACACATGTACAAATAGAAAATTCTTGGTAGCCAATGACGTGAGACAATATGTATTCAAGAGGCCCAATTTGTTTCCTTTTAGGGGAAGGAGGGGGTGATACAAGATTTTTTGGAATTTGGTGTTTCAAATGTGTTTCATGTGGTTCCACTATGTTTTCATCAAGTGGTTATAATTTTGTCCCCAAATGTGTTCCTCAAATTTCCAAAAGGCTCCCAATAGTTTCACATTTTATCTCCGATACTTTATCCTAAATTATACTCTTATAACCTATATAAAGAGGAAGAAGAAGACAACAATATATCTATTTGGGGAATGCCCAAAATTTGATTTCATATATTCTTTGATGGGTTGATCAAAAAACAAAATCACAAAAATAAAAGTGTTGGGACTTTGGGGTCCCAAGAATTAAGTAAGATGCATCATATTGTGTTATACTATGAAATGTTCCATGAAGTTCCTAAAATGTGATGGTTGGCAATGTGATCCTCAAAACAAGTTTAACACAACAACAATTAAAATAGGAAATGTTTTATATGAAAAATCATCGTTTATAAAAAATGAAATTGAATGTCATAGTAGGGTGGATAGGCTAGTGATTGAACACTTATGTTCTTAAGAAAATTGTGTTCACTTTCCTATCATTTTTAGCCTTGGAGGTTCAAAGGATTTAAGTAGCCTTTCACATGGCACCCCTATAGTTGTTCATAGACCTCCTTGACATGAACAAAAGAAAGTCTTATCAAATCAAGGTTGAAAAAACAACATAGCCTCTTGTGAACGCATATTTTTTCCATGTGTAATTGGATTGCATCCTATAATTGGTCATGTTAGATTTCATACACAAATAATATCCTTCTTATTACAACCAAATGATGTGGACTTTATACAAAGCAATTCCTTTCACAAAGTTTTCTTATTTCAACTTTTAAAAAGTCTTTAGTTTTGATAAACCCCATTTATGACCAAAAACATGATGAAAATGTTCAACAATTAATATTTTTGACTATGAGGAGTGATTACCTAGTATAAAATATAAAAACGGCATCTTTGAATGGAAGGTTTAAAACTAGTTGTTTTGTTATAAAATATCATTGAATGACTACCAACTTGGTAATGTTTGTTAATGAGCCATTTTTTTGAACTATCTAAATGTTTGCTCACCCATTGGGTGTTTAGTGTTTTTACCCTAACACATGGCAAACAATCCTCAAGGTGAGAGTCCTTGAATGAAAACTACATTAGTTAAAATACAAAATGTTCCATTTAATTCCGCAACGAAATTTGGGGTGCACTTATTTAAAATGTTTTTGCAAGGAGGCACTAATTTGATTAGCCAATCAAACTTCTCTTTTGAAACATTGGGCACTCCCAAATTTGAAGTTTAAAGGTGGTCCTTTTGGCCCACACCTTTATAGGTTATGTAAGTTCAATTTGTGGAACATGTGAAAAATAGCATGGGGACTTGTGGGGAATACATTGGAAACACACTAAAAATGTGGTGGGAACACCAAATACCCAAAAAAAAAAAAAAAAATCAATCCTAAATTTTTTCTCATCCTTTTTGTTATCTCCTTTGTGGTTGCATGTGCAATATTTATTTCCCCCCATCCTTTTCACCTTCATGGCCATCTAGGGGTTCAAATTATTTTATTTTATTTTCCCCTTTCCTCTTTGCCTTTGTGGCCACTTAAGGTTCAAGCATGAATTTATTTTTTTGTGGTCTTTGCCTTTGTGGCAACATAAGGTTCAAACAAATATTTTTATTTTGGTCTTATTTGGGTTGTTTCATGGTTTATGGATCCAATTTTGTTTCATTATATAGTAATTGATTGTTCTTTAGTTGGAAAATGTAACCTATTGAAAGAGATTGGGCTTCAAGCAAGGCCTTTTTGGGTCTCCTTGCCAATGAAGTTGTGTTTTTAGCCATTGTTCACTCAAGTTGTTGTTTTGAGATCATTAAACTTTGATCTAGTAAGGTGTAAATGGGAAAAAGAGATGAACATCCAATCTTTTTAGTGGAAGACATTGATCATACAATTCACAATGTAGTGTTCAAGAGTTTGGTTTTGAGTATGGTGATTCATCAATTACATCAACTTCTAAATCCGTGGCTTAGATTTTTATTTTCATGCATGTGTCATTGATACTATGGGTACCACCATAATCATTGTCAAAATCACGAGGGCCTTGAACAAAACACATGTTGAGTTGATTTTTTAAAAAGTATGACTAAAAATTATTGAGTTGTCAAAGTCAAAACAAATTATGGTAGGGAAATTCAAAGTGAACGATTGAACTTTGCATAGCCACAAAGATGAGAACCATCACAACATTTGTTCATTGTGTAAAACTTTCTTTTGGCCTAAAGATACAATTTGTAATCTTGTTCAACACATGTTGCAACATTTTGATATGACAATCATTGTTGTCATTGTCATAGATGATCATGGTGAGATTGACAATAAATATTAGTTAGTATTCTAAATGTATTTTTTACATTTGACTTTGTATGCAAGTCAAATAATGTATACTACAATAATAGTTGATGGGATGTCCCAATGACATCCTAGGGATGTCATGTCTAGAAAGAACATCGACAACCCTAATACTCACATTGACATTTTGTTGTGCGTCAATTCAACACATACATTTTACATTACAAATGCATGTTTGATTTTGGAAATTATAATGCACTTTATTTTTAGAATGTATTGGCAAAGTTTGTAAACCATTTGACATTAAAAAATCATGTTTACATGTTTAATTTGCACATCTTACTTTTGGAGTTTATGTATTTATCAACACAATTTTACATGACCAATAGAATTTGTGTAAATATATTACGCTTACACTTCAAATATATGACATGGTATCAAATAGCCTTACTAAACTATACATTTAAATAATACATTTTTTATGTCTAATGTCATACACTTACATGAATATTGTTGAGATTTTAATTTTATTGAACACCATGCATAAATAAATTCACTTATACATATATACATCTACTTATTTAAATAAATACATATATACTTACACATTACCTATATCTTATATCATATATGCATGCACAACATTATTAAGTACCACAAAAGACAAAGAGATCATTTATTCTCCTTGTTTTGAAAGTAAGCGTTTACAACAAGGCATGTACCTTGATGATAACATCTATCACAAAATGTGTGCAAGTTGATTAAATAAATAAAAAACTAAATGCATCTCAAGTTTTGACATAAAAATACACATGCTTACCACTAATGTGCAATAAGAAATCAATCTCAATTATTTTTTCTTGTACCTAAGTTAAGATAATTGCTTTCAAGATACCTACTAAGACTCATTTAAAAATAAAGGATTGTGATGCAATGGTTGACAATGATTTTAACAAGTGGGACATCCAAGGTTGAATTTTTTTTACAACCTTCTTTATTCAAGATGGTTGTCATTTGGAGAAGAAAGAAAAAGATGGCTTTCCTTGGGTCAACCTTTTCCTCAAATATTGCTTTGCCCAATTAATTGCCTAGTGGAAAGGTTCACCTTGGCCCAAGTTGCCATGAGTTACCATATCTATGGCCCATTGCCCAAGGCAACTTGGGCCAACAACATGAGTTGACCATTTTCTAATAACCAAACCATTCCCCCTAACAACTTGGGTCAACCATTTCTCATTTGATGAAAGATTGACCCATTCCTTCAAGCAATCATATGGATCACCCATGAAATTACCCCACATCAAGTTTGTCGCAAGTTTTGTTGCTCTGATTGATTTTGATGGAAGAACACAATTGATTCAAATTTTGGTTGGCGAATGGATCTAATGTTAGTTTAATACCAAAACCAAATATGTCACCACTATTTAATGTCCATCTAACTACACATTATATAATGGTTATTTTGGGAGAAATCCTTGTTTGGTGTGTGTCCTCTTGGCACTTTACCCTTGCATGGAAATCTCAATACAATATTGTGATAGGATTCGTAGTTGCCTTACACTACTTGCATGAAGAATGGGGACGATGCATTTTGCATTGTGACATTAAAACTAATAATGTTATGTTGGATGCAAATGTTTAAGCACATCTTAGAGATTTTGCATTGGCAAGGTTGATAGATCATGACAAACTCCAAAAAATTACTTTGATAACAAGTACATTGGGCTATCTAGCACTCAAACTTCCACAAACAAAGAAAACTACAACAAAATCAAATGTGTCTAACTTTGGAAATTACATGTGGAAAGTGTGTTTATAACAAAATTGTTCCTAATTCACAAGTCTTGATAGATTACATCTAGCAACAACACCAAAATAACACCCTCTTGAATGTGGTTGACCCTTCATTAGAAAGGGGTTTTATTGATGAATAAATATTTTGTCTTCTTCATTGGGCTTTTGTGTTGTCACCCAATCCTATTGCAAGACCCATCATGTGCACCAATATCTTATTGGCAATGCATATGTGCCAAATGTTCCTTTTTCAAACCCTATTATATCTTGTTCATTGAAACCCAACGTTTTTCAAGTCTTTAAATCACAAGGTGCGACCATATTAGAATTCCATGTTGAAACCCTACTTGAAAAGGAAGATAAAGGCTCTTTCACCATGCTCAAATTGAACTCAAATGTTTTATTGACATGAACATTTAGGGTTCTAATTCACTACTTTAAAAAAATAATAAATGTTTTTGGGGTCCATCTATTAAACTATTTCCACTATTGTGTAAATGGAATTTTTTTGTCTTGAAAATGTAATCACTTTGGTGAATCTTTGGACATTTGTGCAATAAAAAGGTGCAATTTTTTTTGTAAAATATTTTTTTTGGGAACTCCTTATGTTTATTTAAATTGATACTATGTGATGGAACATCCAACAACTATACACAATTCACAAGACATTCCAAGGGGGAAACTAAGTGTTAAAATTTTGCACTACATGCATCGAACTAGGTATTGTTAGGGGGTATTATGTGAAGGAAACTTTCTTTCCCACCTTATTATTATTATTTTAATAATATACTCATACTTTAAACCACCTTAAAGGTGATTATCTTATATATTAAAGTTACAGTGATGTTTGTCTGTCTGTCTGTCCGGGCAGTTTCCAGGCACTGCCCGGACCTTTGTTTTTCTTTTTGATGGGTTTTGTTTTCTGTGACAGTTATTAC
>Ga0116231_10002222_pt1 | contig 40552 bp, 32 predicted proteins | sample S1TSphgellanicum_2_FD_89695 | JGI IMG/M metagenome (GOLD analysis project Ga0116231, IMG submission 89695) | Host-associated microbial communities from peat moss isolated from Minnesota, USA - S1T2_Fd - Sphagnum magellanicum MG | ecosystem: Host-associated > Plants > Peat moss > Unclassified...
AAAGGTTGATTCAACTATTAATAATCACTACTTGGAGGCTTATAAGCATTCAAATCATTAGTACTAAAGAAAATTACGGAACTAAGGCTTAACTAATTGTTGAGCTATAATCCATGGCTCACACATAGCCTATGCCAACAAGGGATCCTGATTATCTCCTATGTAAAAGTGTTTCCATCTAATGGAAGGGGAGTGTTGTGCTCTTGTGTGGGGCATAATGCATTTTTAGCAATACTTGCACCAAACCTTCTTCCTTTTAAGAACATACCATAAGCCCTTGGGGTTGTTTACAACCGTCTCGAATGCATATGGACATAAAAGGAGATGGATCTTTATGTTGGATTTTCATTTCAAGATAATCCATAGGGCAAGAGCTAAACATGTCGATGTGGCATTGAGTAGAAAGTCGATTGGCAAGTATGAAGCTGATGAAGACTTTGGAGGTGAAATTTAGGATCTGCATGGTATTGCACAAGATGTTTCGATGTTCCCCACTACCAAGGTAAATGAAACTATCAATAATCTTTTAATTATGATGGAAGAAGATGTAACACTAAACCACACTAGAGGACAAGCTCATAAGGAAAAAAAATTCACTATGTATCAAGATGAAGAACAATATCAAAGGATGATTGTTGGACAATAGGGGCCAAAATACACTATACAAGGTTATTGGAATCTAGCCCATGAAGCACAAACTTTGGTTGATGATGCCAAGACCAAGATTATGATTGAACAAAAGATGGATGGGGATGAACAAAACCGTTGTTTGGACATCTTGGAAGATCTTTTGAATATGAAATTGCTTGTTGGTGGTTCATTGGACCCAAATGAATGCATTTCTATTGACATTGAAAGAACAAAGAGGAGAGTGACGTGATATCATTGGTAAGAAGACACTTTATTTTCAGAATCTAGTGGTTTTCAAACCTAAGGATAGATTTTTGATAGTAAAGAAAATGCATAATGAGATCGGGCATTTTGGTGAAGCATTAATGTTTGTTGAAATTAAGAAGTGTTTTTTTTGGCATGATAGGACACATTTATTAAAGAGTTTGTCAAAACTTGAGATAAATGCCAATTGGCCAAACAAACATATGATAACAATGAATATGTTTTTGTTGCTATTCACCACTACTTTAAGTAGTGTGAAGCACATTTTGTAAAAGAGCATGACCCAATCACTATAGCTAGGTTCTTTGAAGATGAGATCATATGTTAATTTGGGATGCCCAAATACATTTTCATAGATAATGGCAATGAATGGATGAAGGAGTTTGATGTTTTGTGTTAGGATTATGATATTATACACCAATTTACTACATTAGCATGGCCACAATGCAATGGCATGGTAAAATGACAAATACAAACTATCAAGCATGGCTTGATTGTCTTATCTTTAGTGAATATACAAAGATGGAATATTTAATTGCCAAAAGTAATGCAATGGCATGGATATCATTGTGGTGTGCAAGCTAGCACGAGATACTTGCCTTACATGGTATTGACAAGATGTACATAGTCCCAAATTTGCTAATGATAACATTTTGAATGGGTTATGTGATGTGGTAGATGAACAAATGGGACCTAAAGCAATGGTAGAGTAGATGATTCAAAAAATGCAGCTAGTTTCAAGTATTCATAGATCTTTGCTCGAGAATGTTGAACAAGCTCAAAAGAAATAGTCTAAGGTTTTTTTTTTTCGGAAGGGATTATAGTTGTTTACAAGTTTTGAGGAAGAAGGTATGTAGACCAAATTGTGCAAACCATGCAAGAAGAAAAATATTGTTGGTAGTTGGGAAGGTCCTTATGTTTTCGTTGGTCACAAGGATGGAAATGGCACTCATGAACAAGATGAAGGAGGTAGGATTTGCATAATAAAAAACATGGATGACAAACATTGGGAATGAGTAAGAAGGGACTTACAGGTTTACCACTTAACATCTTGATGAAATAATCTATGGGGACATAATTTTTTAAGAAGAAGTGGTGACACATGTGACATGGACTTGTGTCAACAAGTTCTATTGGCTAACTAAGCCCTAACCGGATGAAGTAGGGTGAGATTGCCTTAATGAATGATTTATTGTGTTGATGGATGTGATTGGTAGAAAATGCCAAAAGGGGACAATTGGTGATCATGAACTTTAGAGGAGTCACATTTTGCTTCTTGATGTCTTTGCTATTTTTTTGTGTGTTTTTGTTGTTTATAGGTTATGGAGTTTGGTTTATTATTCTTCATGGAGTGTTGGCACCTAGGTGAAAAGTTGGTGATGGAGCGTTGTTTTTTTTATTTTCTTTAATTATGTGATGAAATTTTTGTAGAGTTGAGGATAATGTATTAGGTGGTGGAAAGGGATAAATACCAAATGATTAAGAAAGCTAAGCACTTTGGTTTTTTGGACTCTAATTCATTTCAATTTGATGATTGTTGTTAAGAGTTTTCAGGATGAATGCCTAAAGTTCATTGTGTGAATGTGTTGCTCATTTTTCTTTATGATCTCCATTGCATTAAAGCTAGTGAGCAAAACATTAGGAGTTAAAGAGTATGTAGGGACCTTAGGATGGAAGTGATGAAAAGGCTCAAAAGGGTTATTTGGGTTGGCCTTTGTGCAGATCCTACTCAAGTTAAACATGCTTGAAAATTTTGTTGGGACATGGGAAACATTGAATACTTAAATGTTTGGAAGCTTCAAGTAAATTCATTGTAGTGGGAAGTTCTTAGGAAAATTTGAAGATATCATTGCTGAAACTACTTATCCATATTTTTTCCATTTCCAAAATTAAAATCTCTACTAGGATTGGGTATTGGTTCTATACAAAATTTGTTTGTTGTTGGGATATCCACATTTGTAGGCCATGATACTCGACAAAGAAAGGAAATTCATTAATAGTTGACCCATGAAGGTCCATAGAATTATTCTATTACCAAGTTGCAGATAGGTGTAATGTTATTACATTAGTTGTATGTTTTGAAGTTTGTTGTGTTGATGCACTTAATCATTATTCTACAATATTCAAAATGCATACAAACTTGTGTGCACCCTTTTTTAGTGACACCACATTAGTTATTAGATCATGTGTTGGGGGGGTTCTTACTAGTGTTGTTTGGTTATTAGCATTTAGACCTAACATGTGGATATTAATAACAGATTTTATTTTATTTCGGCAAAGAAAGATATGTACTAAAAAAAAATCTATTATAGTAGCCAACTACAATTTATTTTCCCCTTCATCTACTGGTTATGAATATTTCAATTTTTAATTTTTGAAACATGATGGCTATGCACAAAGGTTATGCATGCAAAATGTTCAAATTTAGTTGCCTAAAAGACTATGCTAATCTCCTAAAACAAAAATAATATAAGCAAAATCCAAAACAAAGTAACTTGCGAGGGAATTGAACCCTAGTTTTTCATAAATCTATGAAGAATGCCCAATTACAACACAAATTTCTTGCCCCAACCACACCCCCACAAAATTAATAATTAAACTTGCAATTGTTCAAAGAAGTCATAATTCTCCTTTGCCAAAGAATCTTCTTCTTTTTAGTATTCTTTCAAATTTGCATTTGGTTTACAATTATGGTGTGGGTCATTAGGCCAATTTTTCATCACCGTGATGATCCAATCCATGTTCTCCACCTGTAAGTGATAATGTTTTAAAGTTGTCAACACCCTTGCAAGATTGAACACACATTTAATTTTTATTTGTGAACCCGAGATTCCACAAATCAATTTCACAAGGAAACCCACGTTTGGAAATTGGCCTTCATGGATGCACTACCATGTTAGTGGATTTACACATGTAGGTGGAAAAATAGCAAGCCTCCTAAATAGAAATAACTTTCCAATAACCAATGCATGTTAAGATTCTTTAATTGAAGCCCCCACATCAAACATATTTTCTTCAAAATCCTCACCAACATCAACTGTTATAGTAACAATAGATGCATTAACAACAATATAAGGGTTCAACTGTTCAAAACAAACCATCAAAAGAGGAATAACAATTCTAGCATCATATTCAATGGCCAACCGAATGGCATTCCCACGTCCCAACAAATTTTCCATAACACGTAAAGACTTGAAGTGCGGATCCAACATGATGGCCATCATATTATGAACCTACCCTCCATTGAAAGTTCTTGAAAATTGCAAAAAAAGTTTGATAACCATAATAACCTTGAATTGCATATTTATTTACAAAACAAGAATCTCACTTTCAAATGAGTCAAAAATTTCAGGCCCACTAGAAAACGGAAATAATGTTGCTTCCATGTTGATAGTAAATGTAATAGTTATTGTTAAGGCATTTGATAATAGTCATTGGCTCCTTGATTGATTCATGACACATGTTGATACAATAGAGTTTAAACAAAATGTGATTGCTTTTACAATAGACCACACTTGGGCTTTTGACATTATTTGTTGCAAAGCCACAACTTTCTACCTTCCATAACAAAGATTAATGGCGTCTTTAAACTACATACACTCTTTAAACATTATGACCTTGCTTGCAAATTTGGTCTTCACGGGAGTTTTTAATTTCCAATGTTGCATCCCACTATCACAACAACCCTGTTCCCACTCCTGCTTCCCTTTCCTAGACTTTTTTGTCCAGGTAATTATTTTTTGTAACTAGCCTGTGCATCCTTCACACTAACACCTTTTAGCCCAATAGAGAATTTGTTGTCATTTGTGGCATACTAACACGCCTTAGAAATCATGCGCTCAAAGCAAGTACCTTCGTAAACCCTGAACGACTTCAAAGGTTCATAGTCAACAATTGATTATAGAGTTGTTACCATAATAGTCAAGTTACTACCTTCATCCTTTATAAAGGTAACGATGTAATAATCCATACTTCTCTAGTAAGGACTAGAGTTGTATGGCCATGGAGTGTTCGGAAGTCTCATGAACTTCAAACAACACCATAATAACATGCATTGACACCCAAGCTTCATCCAAAAAAATTATAACTAGAACAAATGTGTTAACACTGCCATGAGACATCCATAGATCAAAACTGGCTAAAATTGTTGTTGCAATTTTTAGATTTGGCAAAATGTGTTGGTCCAATGTCTTTTTCACCATCACAAGTAACGCCTTTTCCGCTAAAGAAGGTAAAGAAGGAAATTGAACTTGGGGACATCGACAGAAGACTAACCTCTGAAGCCAAATGTTTTCACAAGAAGATAGTGGCTTGTAACCTATGTAGAGGTATAACACTAGATCTTAAAAAAACTATAGTTGAGCATCATAAAAAAATTTATAAGGATTTTTGGCACCAAAGAATGTTGTAATCGCATAACTAGAAGGATTTGCCCTCTTTTTTCCTAGTTATTAGGTATGATCAAGTGTTACCACCTTCTCACTACAAATTTGCTTCCTGTGAGCCCATAACTTTGGATGTGCTATCTCCACATGAATCTACATGGGAGTTATGCCATTGGTTTTGCTATATTTTATCAAACCTTTACGAAGAATAGATCATTATGTCAAATCAATATTAGATGCTTGTTTAGATTTGCAAATGATGCATCACAACATTTGCGAGTTCTCTAAATCCATAGGGCGATTATCATTGATAACAAAAAACCCCCAACATATAGAGACTCAACCAGGAGGCCTCTAAGCAATAGCTTGTGCTTCTAGTTGTAGAACATCTGATTTGGCACATTATTGCTAGCTTGAAGGTGCACAATGCTTTCAACTTTTGAAAATGAAGATGTAGGTAGAGGTGTTTGAATGTGGGCAGTTAATGCATTTTCATCAACTCCACCCACATTCTCAATCATGCAAAAATTTGCCTCTTCAAACATTGAACAAACAGACAAATTGCATAATGCACCTACACACAATAAAGGAAGACACTAAAACAATATAGACTCAACTTTCAAGCTCCCAAAACCTAAAACAAAAAAATCAAAGGTTTACAGTTTAGGAACTTACCTTCACTAAGAAACATGATGGCTTCTTGTTGTTGCATGCTAAATCCAAAGTCCAAAATGTGGTTTCTATTATAGGCTGCATCCAAAACCTAGAAGCAAAACAACAAACACATAAGGCAAAAAAAAAAAAACACAAAAGCAAAGCCAAGAAGAAATGCATAGAACGTTTAGGGTTAGGAACTTACTTATCTAGGTTTCTTGTTTTTTCAGGTCATGCATGTTGCATCCAAAACCAACTAGAACTTGTTGAAATATAGAAACAACTTGTTGCTCCAAGTAGAGCCAAGCTCCAAGTAAGTAGAACACTAAGTAGAGGGAAGCAGAGTGCCAAGAGCACTAAGCAAAGAGAAATAGAGTGCAATGAACACCAAGCATCGAGAAGCAAAGCGTTGGAAAAGCACCAAGCACCAAGCATAAACAAGTAGAGTGCCAAAATGCAAAACATAAAGAAGCAAAGTGCCAAGAGCATTAAGCATAGAAAAACAGAGTGCCAAGAACACCAAACACCAAGAAGCAGAGTGCCAAGCACTAAGAAAGCAAAGTGCCAAACACCAAGAAGCAGAGTGCCAAGCACTAAGAAAGCAAAGTGCCAAACACCAAGAAGCAAAGTGCCAAGCACTACATAGCACCATGCACCATAAAACGCCATGCATTGAGATTCTTGACGCCCAAAACCTCTGTGCCAAAAGCTTGGAAAGTGACATTCTTCTTCGCTCCTCCCAAACCTAAACTTAATTGAAAACCTTAAACCCTAAATGAAATGCATATCTAACATATTTTAAAACCCTAATCACTGGATATCAATTTTTGAAAATCCCTTTTTGGCGATACAATTAGATATGAAGATAATCAACCATATTGGCATCTGGTGGTTGTGCACATTGCCGGTTATGAAAAATGAAAAAATGCTGGCCATTATGCATATGCACAATCAAATGAATCTGGATAACCGGACAACACTGGTTCTTACCAATGCAGGGCGGGTATTTATTTATTTGTTAATACCCACCAGTTCTGGGTATTTGAACAAATTCAGAGTGAGTCAAAGAATTGTTGGTTCTGGGTATTTGAAAATTTTCAGAACCAAAGAACCACGAACCCAGAATTTTCAGATTCAAAGAACTTTGGGTACTAGGTATTTCAAAAAACTTGTAAGAACCACCGGGTTTCATGAAAGAGCCTATCCCAAAGTTTTAGGTGGATATTTGATTTAATTTTTTTCGAGAACCACAGTTTATATATAATAACTGGGTATTTCATTTTTTTTGATAACCGTGGTTATCAATCTTGATACTCAGATTGACACCCAGAGGGGGTTTGGTGCAATTTCTAATACCCACCCCCATGCTGGTTCTTACACCTACTCATAACCTTCGGTTCAGAGGTTTTCAAGCTTCTGATTGGCCCTCCCTTCATCTTCCCCATGCATAACCTCTTCCTTTTCTTTTTTGTCTTTGCATACATCATCCGGACAGAGAATGGTCATGGATTTTCATCCATGGAGAGAAGGGTTATATGGTTTTTTTGGGTCCATCTACAAGAAGGTTATGAAACTTTTCATCCATCCACATGAGGGTTATGGGGTCACTTTCAAACCTTCAAACAGAAGGTTATGTCTGGTATCCAGCTCAAGGACGCTGGTTACCAAAACTAAGAAGGTTATGAAACTTTTCATCCATCCACATGAGGGTTATGGGGTCACTTTCAAACCTTCAAACAGAAGGTTATGTCTGGTATCCAGCTCAAGGACGCTGGTTACCAAAACTAAGTTTCCCTCACCTCAGTTATTTCCGATAACCAGCATCCTCTCTGGTTGGTTACCTTAGTCCTTTAAGAGTATGAGGGAGCTTATATCACCAGTTTTTACACTCTTACGGAGTAGGCGTAATATCCCTCAGCGAGGATATTATCCCTCGGCGTAATATCCCTCCTACTCTCATCCCTAAAACTACATTCCAATTACAAGAAGTAGTTGAGGGACATTCTTGTTGGAATGACAAACCACTGCAGACAGAAATTTCTGGATGATTTGTTTTCTTTGGATGGAAGGACGGACATTGGACAGATTGGCGATGTTCGTGGTCCACCTGCCCGGGCCTGTCCCTGGCTGGTGGCGAGAGAGTTTTGGCCATAGCCACCCACACAAAGAAAAACTGAGAGCTTTGGACATAACAATCGGCATTTACAGGGATACATTTCCAGAGAGAAAGGAGAGCATTTTCAGAGAAATTATTGTCTATGTTTTTGTATTTTTTTCCTCTTTTTTTGGTGATAGATTTGTGCGTGCGTGAGTCATTTGTTTGTTGCAGAGAAAGAAGCTGATGAGTCTTTTGAAAGATAGAGAAAGAACGCGCTCTCTCTCTCTAAGAGGTTTTGAGTAGAGAGTCGTCCCTGATTAGGAGCACTAGGCACCCACCAGAGAGAGAGAACGGAATTGGAAATATTTTGGCGAAGTTTGGAGCCATGAGTGTGCCTTGTGGATTTGTAATTGCGGGCTGTGGAGCTCCAAGTTGCAGCAGTCTGCAATGTTCATCCTTCGGTACGTATCTTCCCTTACATGTATACATTTGTGTGTGTCTCTGTCTCTGTCTCTCTCACTGTTCCATCGCGCATGTGACTTGTAGCTCCTCACAGAAAACAAGTCCTCTTCAAATTTTGACCTAAAATCTAGGCATTCTTCGTCTTGAACGTTTTTCTCAATCGGGGGATGTGCAATTTGGTGTTTTGATCCTGAGTTTCTACGATTTGGACTCTTCTAAGACACAGACCTGTGCAGTCATTGAGTTTTTCACATGGAGAGGGATGGGGTTTAGACACTTCCTTCATTCAAAACTTTACATTATTATTGTTGTTATTATTATTATTTTCCAGGACATTTTTCTCCTCGTCTTCGTTAAACCCTAGATTTCTGACTCTGAATTCATTTGTTATTTGTAAAATCTAGCAGATAGATTACAGATGAAACCAGCACAGCCACTTGTATTTCGAAGGCTGTATACAATTAAGCCTGTTTTATCAGCATTGAAGGACAATAGCACAACAATACTTCAACGTCGAGAAATTATATCAACAGTGTTGCTAGGTGGAGCATCCATCTTACTAGGGCAATTAGGACCATCCATAGTGCCAGCCATAGCTGAGGAAAATAACAAGATTAGTGATAACAGTGGAGGCAGTGATGGTGGCAGTAGTATTGTGGATGGAGTATTATCCTTGTTTGATCCAGATCAGATAACAAAATCAGGCAAAAAGCTACCAAAGAAGTATGTCAAGAGTGTCAAGGAGGTGGTTAAAAGCCTGCGTGAATCTTTCAATGAGGACACAAAGGACAATGCAAAATTTCGGAGGAATGCGGATTCTGCAAAAGAGGCGATCCGTGAGTACTTGCAAGACTGGAGGGGTGCAAAAGTTGTTGCAACTGAGGTCACCACTGAACCTTTTCCTTCATAACAGTGTATGGTTTAGTGACATCATAAAAGAATTTTGGAAAATATTCTTTGTATTTTGAGAGTGCTATTTATTCCTTTGAACCTGCCTGGAGCTTTGTCAGCGTGCATTCACTGAGTGTAGTGCACTACTTACCAGCCTGCAGAGTGAGTTACACTCCATCCTACACTGCTTTTTCCCAAAAAATTCAGAATTCTTTGTAAAGGGTATGACACCTATGCACAAAGCCACACAGGTTCTCACCCCTGTTCACTCAGGCTACTGCCCGTGTTCAAACCTGTGAAGACCCTCTTGTAGTGCCGTAGCCTACAACATGTTCAATGGAACAGTGGAGGTATCCTTCTAACTATCTTTCTGACTCCATTTGTGAAAGATGCTTGCCTAAATTGGAGTATGGATGTGGGCCAGGATTCTTACATTGCATTGGAGAGCGCATTTCGCATTCTGGGTGAGTTCTACTCAAAGAAAGGTCCACAAGCTGCTTTATCAGAAGACATAAGAACTCGTGTATTAGAAGACCTTAGTAAAGCAGATGATTCTATCTGACCATGTGTTGTATAACTTCAATTTCATCAGCATGTCATGGTTCCATTTGCATTTTCTTGGTCATGGTTGTGTGAAATTTGTAGGCCATACACTGCCCCATTTGGAAGCCATACAAGGATTCCAAAATATTTGGTTCATGTCTAAGTTATAAACTATTGGGCTTTGGTAGATTTTAGGGTGATAGTTTCAAGAGTCAATAGACTCTGGCAATGTTCTTAGTTGTTCTTGAAAGCTCATAGGGTGGCTTTGTAAGGGGAACAATAACACCTGTGTAGAATGTTACAGCACCCATGACCTTTTCTACATATCTCTGAACTCCTTTGACGCTCCTCACTGTGTCTCATGAGGCCCAAGTGGACATTAACTAAATTCTGTAAGGCAACAAGGACCTGACAAAAGCAGCAGGACCATATATTGAATGGCCAGCAAAACTGTTAGCAAAGGCTATGCTGTGGAGCAGATTCTTGAAGGGGATGTGGGTGAGGTGGGATGAGCAGCTGGCATGAGAAATTAGACTGGAAAATTGGTTGTGATTACATTCTGTACTCTGCATGTTCAATTCCATCTCCAGTTCTCTGCCACTTACCAGTATCACCTTTCATAGTATGCAAGGAGAGGAGATTGGGTGGAGAATGTGTTTTGACATGTAGGGAGCACAGAAACTTGGGAGGTCAAGAAAAGGTATGATGATAACATGTGGATGCTTGAGATTTAGATCTGCAGTTTCACAGGATCTTGACATCATTACTAGTACTTATGCTTTCCACTGTAACCCTAGTGATTGCTGCATAAAGACATTGCTGTGAAATTTCTTTATTAGCATGATAGATTTGTGTTTTTTGATTTTGTAAGGTAATATTGGTCGTTGTTGGCTTTGGTCCAGTTGGTGCTTAGGCTAAAACTTCGCACATAGTTTTGAAGGTGCTAGTGGAGAAGCAATGCTGGGCATGCTTCTGCTGTCTCTTGTTCATCCTGAAGGACCTCAACAATTTTGCTCTAGACGTGGTGTGAGGTGAGACAATACATTCTCCATTCACACAGCACACAGGGTCTTCATGGGAGGCTCTTCTCAAATGTTGAAGATGACTGGTGCATGCAACCCAATAATCACTGATTCACCCTGAAGAAGCCCTAAGCACATTCTTCAATACAGTTGGCACCTGCTATACCTAAGCAAAGAAGTCTACAAAAACTCCAAACAGGTTAGGATATGTAAAACACCTTCATCAGATCAAGGACACATACATGCACCAATTTCTGGTCATTTTCCATCCATGGGAAACACCTCCAAAATCCAGATGAGATACGGCATAAGGTACAGGGTTGAAGCCATGTCATTTGAGGAACTGGCAAATGTTCCAACAATTCTGAGGTGCCAATTTTACAGGTAAGGGGGATTACATCCCTGTTTCTATTTGACCTAGAGAGTTATGCATCAGATCTGCACTAGACTAACTGAACCTTGCAGACTCTTCTTCCTGTCAAGGAGAGAGATGCAAATCCAGCAAAGCTCATACTGTATACACCTCCTGGGCTTCTTGCCCTATGTAAGATGGGATGACATCAAGAACTCAAAAACATACATGGAACATTCAATCAATGAAACTATCCAAAGCTTTTGCAAGCAATTTTGAATAGTAGCAATTGAAAGATTTTGGAGGCAAGGTAAGGGATTGTGTGCTTTGAGTCTAATTCCAAGGCTCTGCACATTGTCTGGAAACTATGGAAAAACTACTCTGTACTGGAAACATAAATGAGTTCAAACAAGAAAAATGCTCAAAGCTACAGACCAGCAGGTCCCTACTGCTGCCACTGAAAAAATATTGGAAAAGAAAAGAGAGATTATGTACAGATGAAAAGCACAGTGAATGTGCAGTTGGGATGTAATGATGGAGTGAAGAATCATGTTGCAAGATGATCCCACAAGGACCCCTGCTTCAAGGTGAGCTTGGCTTCAGCATTTCACATTTTTTGACATGTCACTTAACTGGATTCACCATGAGAGTAAACAGCAGGCAACTAAGCCTTGATTACATGGAATTGGTACCATGACACTACTATCGGAGCTGAAATTGGTTGCCCGTTTCAAATATGGCAGTTGTGAGGTTGTTGTGAAGTTCTTCATATGTGTCATAATCAGGAAGAATAAGTTCATTGAAACATGTGTGAGCCTGTAAGAAAACAAATGAATTTAATAAGCACAGAGCTTCTTGATTGGACAACAAAATGCTGAAACCTTATATGATTTCCAGTTAATCTGAATTTCTAGCATTGCTTGTACTAGGATACTCAAATCTAACAAAGATTACACGAGAATACTCAGTGAAACATGATCTTGGGGCCTGCAGTATGAGTTTATAATATTACCTGTGGAAGCCTGGTAGAGTCTGATACACGCACAATGTGGAATGACCTCAAACCTTCACTACCACGCAGTCCCTGTAGCAAGCATGACTCCCATGTCAAGCCATTTGTAGTGGAAGTAAATTGCTGTTGACAGCATAACACAATTGGAGAAATTTCCTGGAGTATTTGGAGGGCACCTTGTATCCATGAATTTCAAGCCCAAAAAAGAGGAGAGTTCTTACACCTCCTTCAGAGTCAGGGGATCTTACACCTACTTAAAGGTGTAAGATCCCTCCCTCTTAAGGCATAGATGTAAGAACCCTCCCCCTCCTATCCCCCATGCTATATGTATGTTCAGGTTCATGATAATGAGGTTGATGTTTCCTCATGCTTTATGATGGGTAAAGCCCACTGGTGGCCCATCTGGGGCTTTACACTACACAAGACCTATTGCATGTCTATTCTATACCAAGAGACCTAGTCTTGGTCTTGGCATAATCTGACCTCAAAGTTGGAAGAAGCTGGAAGCCAAATATCTCAAGTTGCGCAAACTTGAAATTATCTTTATCAGTAATTATCATTCAAGTCAACGTAGATGAACTGAGAGATGATTCAATCACTAGGTTACAGATCTGAAAAGGTCTGAAAGTACATCAGAAAAACAAAAAAAGAGGAGAGCCCTGGGCTATAAAACAGGGGAAAAACTGAGCATTGTCAACACGAGTTTGAAAGGTCATGGGTTTGCAGTCCCACAAGTTCATCCACATGTGTTTAAGATCTTTCCTGAGAAAAGATCATTGCTCAAACCCAGATAAGATAGTTTCAGTATGGGTATATTGACAAGTTATAAATCAAAGGGGTTGTACAAAATGTGAGAGTACCTTAAAACCTTCAGGAAAAGGGACCTGTGTTCCACCACCCAACAGAAAGAAATGCATGTGAGGAAATTGGTGAGAAGCAGATAAAACATCTACTACTGGGGGAGAAAACATCACGATTTAGAGAACATGCTAAATCTTAAGAGGATAGGGTCAGCTGAAACAACTAAAATTCAAATTGCAGGTATGAGAGTTGTGATCAGATGCTATATGACTCCTGTATGAGAAGCCCAACTACATGACTCCTGTTCCCAGGCCATCATACCTTTGATGTGCCAGTTACAAACTGTAGTAGCCGAGCTCTCATTTCTTGGTCCCAAGATTCCACCAACTGCAGCACAATGAAAACAACCTTTTCATTAGATGAATAAATTTTCCTCCAAATTGGGACCAGGCTAAAACAAGAAAAATTCTCTGTATGCAGCACTGATAATCTTTGTAAACCCATCCAAAGTTTTGAAGGTGCTTCACCATGCATGCCAGTAAATCTGAAAAGAAGTAACAAAATTCGAGAACAAGTTCAAAGTATGATAGTCTTCAAAGACAGCTGGTAACTGAAAGGGAGGAGGGCTTAAAAACCTTTACCAGCCAGAACCATCTGATCACATGGCAATCTGAGGTGTCACTGTAGCCTGCTTTGTACACTGTGTTTTTCCTCCTGGGGAAGTAAAAATCAAAGAAAAACACAGAAGGTTCATACTGTGACCCAAGTATAGAGAATGCTTTAAACTATATATGCATATAAGGTATGGTAATAAAAAAGGCATGCACTCTCCCTCAGTAACCTTAGACCTTGGACACAACAAACCAGCTGAAATTACTTCTACTACAGGAGAATAGTTCATTCTATGGCAACTCCTCACTTCTCAATGAACCCCAAGTAAGGGTTAGGAAATCAGAAAACACACCAATCATCAGTATCTATGGTTGGAAGACCCCCAATAAGCCATTCAAGCTCATTCTCATCAAAGTGCTGCAAAGAATAGCAAACACATAATGTATCAAACCTTAAGATACTTCCAAGCTCAAATCATGCAAAGACTTGCTCACTTATATTGGCAATACTATTCTCCCTACCAGACAATAGTAGACACTTATCTTCAAAATTTCCTCAGAGAACACAAAAAGTGGCTAATACATGACATCTGACAGAACTTCAAGATTTGCTCCAGATGGCCACATTGTATAAACAAGTACTAGGTTCTGTTTAAGTTTGCTTGTTTCAAGATTTCAAAGATTCCAAACCTGTAAGAGAACTGGATCAACAACACGGGCCAATCCAGTGCGTAGTGCTTGGAACTGGGGCTCCACACTCTCTGCCCAAAGATATTCAGTTGTAAGCACACCCCCACAACACTCCCTTTCAATTCCAGCACAAATCTAAACAAGCCTCCACATGGAAAAAAAAGAAATCCATATGAAGGAAAAGACACCTAATTAGAGAGAAGCCACATGTGAGCAAAATCAATATCTGATATCAGCAACTAGCCAATCCACAAAACAAACACTATAGGAAGAATCTGATGTGCCCCAACTGCATGACAAGTAATGTTGTCTGCTTAATCACAGCTGATTTACTGTGATAACTTCAGGATCTTACACTTGAGCATGTAATGCAAACTACCAGTTATACAAATGAAGTTCATATGCATTAGAGAATAAAGAGGCAAACATAGATGCCACACCTTTGAGGCGCCAACTGGCCAAGAGATCCACATATTCCCGCTTGTTCTGTTCAGTCACCACCATATCTTTGCCCTTCTCCTTGAGCTGCCCCAAGAGAACAATAACAATCACCTTGTCAACACAAGGTCAAACCTACTATTACACCAAGGTCCTGCCCATTGTTATCATAAATCCATCAGCTGAGAAGACAGCTTCATTTGGTCAATTCCAAGAGAAAATCTTCTACACAAAGTGGTGTGTAGAAAAGATACTAGTCATAAAGTCCTCATTGGAAATTCGGTGGTAATCACACACACAAGTGAAAATGATAATTGTGGAGGTGCTCCAGATGGAAAATGCATGAACACACAGTTTTGGTAACAAGGGTTTGCTATGAGAGAGGGAAGGGGATAATTTTTGTAACTACAAACCTCAATCTCCTCATATGCACCAAAATTCTCTTTATCTACTGAGAAGGTCAAACTCAAGTCAATCCCTTCCAGTTTGTTCTCCAACAGCTGCAAATCAATCAATGTCTTAGGAAAACCTTTCCACCCCAAAGCTTCAACTCAAAAAAATCAAGCTTCCTTCCGCAGACCATTAGATCCAAAGAGAAGGTAATTATTCATGCCTCTAGTCCTAGGATCACCCAACAAATTTCTACTCTGCACAATCCATGTTCTATCGCAATCAATATTTTGTACAGCACTGCAGAGTGAAATCCTTCATAGGTGAGATTTATCCAACAACTTAACACTCCCACACAATTTGCCATGCCCTACCCCATACTTCTACCAATCCACAAAAAAATCCAAAAGAAAAATAAAAATCACAGAAGATTAGAAACATTGAGATTTGCTCTCTACTATGGGAAGTACAGAACAAAAAAAGAGCACTAAAACCAGTTAATGCAAATTAAATGGGTAAAGACTGCCAAAAGAGAAAGAGAAGTAGTAGTACCCAGCAAAGGCTCTTGTAGAACTGCACATCCACTGAGGCCATATCATGGTAGGTGACAGGTTTGTCAAGTATGCGCTTATATACAAGCCTTGTAAAATGGGCGTCAAGGAGACATCCATCCAAAAGAGCTTTCCCAACTATTGTCCCAATGAACTGGAAAAAATCCAAGTGATCAGGATTTACACCCGAATTTTGATTAATTTGGAAAGTGTAGTCATCTGCTGCACTGAGTGTGAAGAGTGCATATTGAGGGTTGAAGATCTCCTTACTAAGCACACTGTACCAATCACGTGTGACTCCTCCATCATCCCTTCCGACCTCACCCACAAAGTGCACAGAGAGAGGATTCCGTAAATCATCGTCACTGATTGTAGCAAACTGCAAAGAGTCATCATCCCAAGTTCTTCATGAGTATCAATGACCATCAACCTTCCTCCCTTCAAAACCCAACCCACGAGATTGTTCTCCTTTTTCAAATGCACTTTAACCAATCCTGCCAATCTGAAATTCTGGCAAATCATGCAGATAGTTGAGAAACATTCTTTTTGCCCATGACAGTCTCCATCCTTCAGGATACAAAGGGAATGGACAAGTTTTCAAGCATCAGTTCTTTTTCCAGATTATGCAGCAGAGAACCTCTTCTCCCTGTCAGCAAACAATGACTCCCAAGCTTTGAATATCCTAACTCATCTTACAATATGGTACTTGTCACCACAGATTCCAGAACTCATTAAGAGAAGCAAGTCCATTTTCACAATTGAAATACAGCAACTGGAATTCTTAGGCCAACCTGTAGATAGGAGTCCTGGAAGACATGATCTCGCCTCACCACAATCTGTAGTAGCCTCCGTTCACTTCTTGGTGGGGAGGGTTCTGCCTTACCCCCATCACGCCCTTTAGAAAGCTCCCTGTCAAGATTAGTGAAAAAAATGGTGAAGAAACCAATTTTCATGAATTTGAATAGTTTTGAGTCAAAGATCATGACACCAGCATTCTTATGCACAATCTGTTGGGGTAAGCCAGTTGACATGAGAAAGATCCCAATGTATCCAAGGACTTGTGCTTCAAAATCACTCCAAGTTTCCTCACACTTGACCTCTGTCAACCGAATAACCTTTCTCTTCCACTACAGAATAACTCTGATGGGAAATCATAGACAAGTGTGTCAATTCTAAAATCTTAACCAACCTAAACTGTGCCCTGACCACTGTTTGATTGCTAAGAACCAGACCTCCGAAAAGACCAGAGTAAGATTAGAAATTTCTTTGCTATACCTTGCAAGCCACTCACGCTTCATTCTAAAAATTGAGCCAATGCTTAAGTGGTCTTTGAGATCCTCAATGGACTTGATGTTTGGGAATTCAACTCCTGCTGAAGAGACACGAGCAGTCCGGCTGCTGTGCAAGCTGTCAAAGCGCATAGATGGGGCTGGCAGTACTGCAGGTGGGACTGACACAATGTGATCATTGATAGACAGCTGTATTGCAGCTGCTAAGTCTGCAGCTGCACCCAATTCCCCATTTCACCCAAATACACTTCAGCTGCTGTAACAGGTTTATGAAGGAAAAGAACCCACCAAAGACAGTTGGATGCCCTAATCCACATGTAGACAGGAGACAAAGTATTAATTACTAAGCAATCTCAAACCCATAAGCAAGTTCCATGGACTGTGTTAAATTTTGATTCTCCAATTCTTTAAGTTGTGAAGTGAATTGTAATGATCATTTATTGCAAAGTCACAACAACAGATTTTGTTTTGGCCATTTTCATCTGAGCAAGTTGGTAAATGGTGACCACCAATCTCAACAGGTCTTTTTGTTCCCCAACTGCTTCCCTGATAGCTACCCTTGGTTACTGGGTCTTTTCTTGTCCTTGGGCACTACTGGATCTTTTCTGCTTCTTACAGCAAACTGCTAAAGCTTCCACATTCAAATAAAATAAGGCGAAATGATGAAATCAACTCATGATATGACAGAAAATCCCATGTCTGGTTTTATGTTCCATGATTTCACATGATGCAAAACAAGCAGAGCTTATTGCTTACTAGTGACTGAGCTCATAAGAGCCTCAAAAGATTGTCACTGTCTTCAATCCCGATAAGCAAGCAACCACGGCAGTTGGTCACAATTCTTGAACAACTTTGACTCAATTCAACACAAAACAAGCAATTGCAACAATGGCACAGATGATGCGCACAGATCCGTGGAGTAAGAAGAGAAATCAAGAGACCGGAAGGGGAAGAGAGGAAGAATCAGAAAGAACATGGTGATGATGGTGCGGCATGAGGAAAAAGGAAGGCAAGGCAAAGCAAACCTTCGCGGCGGCGTTGCATTTGCCGTCTGTGCCAGGAACAAACTGCCAGCACCGATACCATCATCGCCGTCGACATCCACGCCCATGCTAAAAGAAACAGAGGCTGCAGCAGCATCACATGTGCCACAGAAGAAGAGGAGCTTCCTCCTCCCCCTGGTGGCCGCTGTTCTTCTACTCCCACCATGCTCCTCCGTGTCTTCTCAACTTCCCTGCGTCCGATTCTCCAGACTCTTCTTCCCCTCCTCCTTCTTCTTATTCTTCCACGCCGCCCTGCACCTCCAAAAACCTGGAACCGCAAAACCTCTCTCACTCACGAGCCAAATCTCAAATCCTTAAAGCAGCAGCGGATGCACAAATCCTTCCTTTCCATGTCCTCTCTAGCGGCTGTCGTTGCCTGAGCCGCATTCCTTTTCCGCTGGAGGCCTCCTTCTTTCTCCAGAACCTATCCCGCTTCTTCTTCTTCTTCTTCTCCTGTATAGTGTAGTCAGTCGGCGCTCCAGAATCCTTCTTCTTCCCCCTTCCCGTCCTGTTTCTCCCTCTTCTTCTTCTCCTTCTCTTCCAGTTCTGCAGTTCCCTTACACTTTCTCGCCTATTACAACTCACTTCCACCGCCACAAACAAACAAACAAACAGTTGACGCTTTTCAGTTCCTCGGATCCTTAACAACACCAGCAGCATGCACTCTTCTATGTGCACCGGGTACTATTACTACAACAAGAAGAAGAATTAGTAGTAGTAGTAGTGCTACTACTACTACTACTAAACAGAAGATGCGATGCCATGGAGATGATCTCTTGCTAGGTTTCCTGAGGCTCTGCCTTAAAGTGTGTGTGGGGGGCGCTCTCTTCTTCTTCTTCGGCTTCGTTTGCAACCGATACTTGGCCAAATGAGACAATATCCGTCTCTAAAATTTGCTCTAATTCCCGTGGAGGAGAATCAAGACGGCAGAGAGAGTGGAGATCTGAAGCCGTCGCTCCACAATCTCTCGACCTGCATGCGTCTAGAGCTCTGTCATGTTGCTGATTCTCTCGTGTGTATCTTCTGTCTCTGTTCTCTCTCGGCTCTCGCAAAGCCGCAGTCAGGGGTGCTCTGTGTCAGGACCTCAACGAGAACCTAAATGACATCCTCAAAATTTCACGACATCTCCAGTTGCTCCAGTACTTAATACCTACCTATGTTGTTAACCTATTGACCTAACCCAACCGGTGAGTAAGATGGACCGGGTCATTAACCAGGTCCTGAAGTAGAGGACTTGAAATCTCAGCAGCAAGGGGGTAGTATGTATGTCAGGATCTCAACGAGGTCCTAAATGACATCCACAAATTTCCACAGCATCTCGACTCGTTCCGGTACCTGTTCTATGTTGTTACCCCAACCGGTGAGTGAGGTGTGGACCCAAAACCTAACCAGGCCTTGAAGTACAGAGCTTGAAAACGCAGCAGCAGGGAGGGGGTGGTCTGTATGTCAGGACCTCAACGAGATCCTAAATGACATCCTCAAATTTTCACTACAACATCTCCTGCTGCTCTAGTATCTTCTACATTGTTTTAACCTAACCCAACCGGTGAGTGAGGGATGGACCGGATCCTAAACCAGGTCCTGAAGTACAGGGCTTGAAATCACAGCAACTGGGGGGGATCTGTGTATGTCAGGATCTCAACGAGGTCCTCTACGACATCCTCAAATGTTCACTACAGCGTCGCCAGTTGCTCCGGTACCTCACACAGGTTAAGCCCACAGCGAGTAACAAGGGACGGACCACATCCTAAACGAGGTCCTGAGGTAGATAGAGGTCTTGCAATCGAGATCCTGAAATCTAGATTAAGGGCCTCGAATCCGGCTCTAAACGAGGTCCTAAAATGGAGCTACTGCTCTCTGGCTCTATCCCCTTCAGTACCTCGAATCCGGCTCTAGACGAGGTCCGGAGATTGCCCAAGGATTCTTCGAGGTCCTGAAACGGGACGGCCAAAAAGTCATAGTCAATAATACTGGGGGAAAAAACAAAAAGTGAGAAAACTTTGTTTTTAATTATGAGAGGGGTTAAAAAAAACCCTATAACCTAGGTTAGGTTATTGGTTACCTAAGTTGGTTACCTTTTTATCTTTTTTTTCTTTTCTCTTTGTTTTGGGGAGGAGGTGAGAGTCGCATTGAGAGGCTCCTTTTTCTTCTCGGTCCCACCTCTTTGTTATAAGAAAAATGACCCACAATATTATGGACTTATGTGTCGGATAATGCGGGAGGAGCAGCAGGGTGTTCCCGACATAGGCATGGAAGCTGAGGGAACACCCCATTCCTTGGACATTACCGGATGTAAACCACTTGTAGAATATATATTTTTCCCTCCCACTCATAATATACCACCGGGTGGCCTATCCGTAGTATTTTTCAAAACATCCCACTCTTTGCCAATGGGAAAGGTGCCCTCCGGTTACATTAGAAATTTTTTGTGGGTGGTTTACGGTGCCATTTGGACTCCTAGTGCTGGGCTTCCTTTGGGCTCAAAGGAATCAGCAAACTAATGACCTGCCACAAATTTTGCAGTGTATCTGGACGTAACCTTATAAAGCATATTTTTTCATCCGGGAGCAGGGAGGCCATCGCCTCGTGTGCCCTTATTTTGGTAAATACCCTACCCTTGAGTGCTTTTTGAGTGTGAACACACTCTCCTGACCAACTTTTTCACCTCAAAATTGGGATGCTTTTTCAAGCTTTTGGTGGCTTATTTTTGCAACAACTTCCAAAAGGAGGAAACTATGGGCCTAGTCGACTTTCCCAGTCACCCTCCTTTTGTTGTATTCAATTGTTTTTATTTCCTTTCTTTTTATACAATTGAAAGTCCCACCACTTTCCACACAGATTCAAAACAACAACCCCAAAATCAATTATAAGTGGTATATAATATATTTGGAAAGGGAAAAAAAATTCCTTCGGAGTAAAGGTTTTCACGTGTTTTGTTGAAAAACCCTAGTGCAAGCAAAAGCTTTCTTTCATTTTGTTGTGTGAGACAAGCAAAACAAGCTTTTCAAACTCAAAGAAAATAGGAGGAAAATGTTCTCCTCTCTCCCCCCAAAAAAATCTTCTACCACGGAATGAATCCAGTGACTTTTGTTTCTACCACAAAATTTGTCAGTTTTTTTGACAAATAAAATGTGAAGTTTTTGGAAAATTCCATTTCTAGTCTAACATAGACTAACTTTGCTAATTTTTTGGGAAAATTTCACCAAATTTTAGAATTAAAAAAATTGAAAATAAAATAAAATCATGAATATGATTTTTCATATGTTCACAATTACCTTAAGTGTTCCCCTCATGCTTAACAATGGGTAAGATATAAGACCGGACCCACGGGTTGGCAATATTCCAAAATGTGGGGCTGGCCTCATATTTGGTGAATGCCCCCACAACCCTGAGGCCGTACCCCCACATAACACAAAGGAACATGAAGAGCAAGCCATTGTAGATATTGCATGGTGCTATAGATATGCATTTGTGTGCACTCATGTGACAAATGCAACATCAAGAGAACTCTCTTTGCAAGTTTCAAGCTTTTCAACACATGAAGAGAAAATCATTACTTAGCGATAGATATGTCAGTTTTGAATTCATTACAAACTGTCGTTCGTAGTAGTAGCCCATGACTACTACATCAACTGGAAAGTTTTAATTCATAGCAATGTCGGGGACTACATACTTGTTGCCTTGAGCCTTGTTGCAGGCTCTAGTATAGCATCAACCTAATTGAGGCGCCGTACAACCCATTCAATCAAGTAAAAGGTGACAAATATGGTAGCCTACATTGTGGAGTTTGCTTTGCTACTACCTCCTTACATGGAGACTTGCCTATTTGATGAGCTTGATAAAGACAACTGGGCTACTGGGCATAGCTGCTATCCTCTTAGCCAAAGGAGGTGTAAAATACATGAGGTCCACTTGTTGGTGCAAGTGGTTACATTAATTCTTTTTTCAATTATTATTATTATTATATTACATATTATATTACTTATAATATAATTAAAAATTTGAAGAACTTAACAGAAATAAAAAAATTTGCAAAATAAACCAAAGATTGCAAAAGAAGGCCATAAAATGAAATACCTAACAAATTAATGAGAATAGATCTTTGAAATAAATGAAATATAATTTCATTTGCCTCCCCTTACCTCTAGAGCTTTTTAAGTTCAAGATCCTTTTAAGCTAAATCCTAAGGCGTCAACACCTAAATATTTGATAAGCCAAACATGGGTTTTAAAATTTTCAAATCAATGAAGAAAGCAAAAATTCAATTTATTTCAATCTTTTTATATGCCATGGGGAGTGTGGTGGGCTCGAAAGGGCATGCTGATGGGGGAAGGTTGGGGGGGGGGAGAGGGCGGGGTGCACATTAATTTAAAACAAGGGACTTTTGATGCAAATAAGGCATGCAACGACCTATTAAGTGAGCATGGGTGGTTTTTAGGGTTTCGCGTCCAGAGGCAACATGGAGCCAATGAGGTGCAGGACATTACGAGAAGGGGTGTTTGTTATGTTTTGGGGGGGAGGACAACACAAACTGCTCTTCTTCGTGGTTATTTCACCTGAAATTGTGATTGGCTGATTTATTTGTCTGATGTGTCCATGAATACATTTTACCCCACTTTCACACCATCAGTTGTTTTCTTAAATACAGGGACCCACAAAAGTGTGAGTCAAGTACCTTGGAAAGGTATGGCCACTTTAGATGAGGGTCCAAGGCTGGGCTTCTTTTAAGGATTTTGTGGTGTAGCCAAAGTGGCAATCATTCACAAAATAATTTAGTCAAATTTGGCTACATACTAGATATGAAAGTAGAAAAAAAACAGAATCCTTCTGTATTCTTGGCTACCTACTCGAACTTATCATTAAAAGCTGGTGGTTTGAAAAAAAATTTCTTCAAAATCTGGGCAAAACTCGGGTCATTTTTTCTGTGAAAAATACTTCATATAGGTTGAAACATATTTTGCAGGTCAAAATTTTGCAAAAATTCGCCAATGAAAGAAACCCTGGTCCAAGGTCCAGGATCCAATGAAATAGAGCAATCCTATTGGATGAGAGCCATAAATTGGACCCATGGACTTTAGATGAGGGTCCAAGACCCAAAAAGTGACAAGTTGAGAGGCTAAAACCCACATGGCACCATTTTGGAGGGAAAATCACTTGGTTGAGACCCAAAAACAAAAAACGAGCTATAAAGGAGAGCTCATGACTTGAAGAACCAAGATGCAAGCTAGGGTCCAAGGCAATGTCCAACTCAAGAGTTCAATTTGCTTCAAATGAGTCCAAATTAGTTCCTAGGAATTTGAACCCTGGAGCCCATCTAAACCTGGACTAAGATATAGAATACTTTTGAAGATCACTTATTTTCTCACCATTGTAAGATCCAAGCTACTTTAAGAACTATGGTGTTGTAGACCTGATTGAATGCATAGTCCTTGCCTAAAGGCATGGCCCAACAAAATGAATGTCATGACTGCAAATGTTCTCAAAACCTTGAGTATGAGAAATTGGTCATTCATGACGATGATCATCATCAACCATCCACCCCTATTATGAACACCATTGAATTAAAGGGCAAGGATAGATGATGATGATCATCATCATAATCTATCCTTGCCCTTTAATTTAATGGTGTTCACAATAGGGATGGATGGTTGGTGGGGAGGGTGGTGTCTTTCTTTGACTAGTTATACCTCTAGTTTTGTTTTGAGTGAGCAATCTAGCTAGTGTCCTCTTCACAACAAGTTCATCATGTTGAGGAGAAATCACAAAAGACAAGTCCCTGGCTAAAGTGTGCAGTTGATCATGAAGGGTTCTCAAACTTTTAAGGGTCATAGTTTTATTGTTATTATTATTATTATCACCAGCAACCTCAATGAACCTTGACAGGAGTTGTAAGTAATGGGGGAAAGGGGCGAGGGGGAAGTGGAAAGGCCAAAGAAGAAGACCTGGCATACAACACATGCAGGAGAGAAAAGGCAGAAAAGGTCTTGGAGTTGGTACTTGTCTGGATTGAAAGAGCTTTAAGAATTTGCAGAAAGTTGTGCTTCCAAGAAAGGTTGTTTGACTAATGTTACAACATGTTGTATGGACTTGCATGGGTATTTCTCATTTTTTCATTCTTTTGCAAGCTTGGAATATCTGGCCACCATTTGCATGGAACTAATGAATTTGGAGAGATTTTACTATAGTACATTTGGAGGGCACCTCATATTGATTGAAATTTCTCTTAGAAAAGAGAAATGGATCTTATGCTTACTGCTTAGGAATGGAAGAGAAATTACCAATGTTGTGCATGTAAGTGTTAGCAATTATATACATGGCATGTAAATCCAGTGTTTGTGTAAATCATTTATATTTATACATCTGATTTTTTTACATTTATATTGTTGTTGTGTACTTTTAAATTAAAAAAAAACACTTGCACAGCCCTGTCTAAATGTTTTGGGACGTGTAAATGTATATATTATATGCCTTTAATGACCATACTTTCTTGCAAATCCATATTAATTAGTTGTGAGTGCATCACAAAGCTCAATATTAATTTCTTGCAATTGACCACTTTGATTGGTCCTTAGAAACAATCATGATCCTTTGATACTCGCCAAACATTAGCATTTTTTACTATGGGACTATGGTGGTGTTATTGTAAGAAATATCTTGAATGCACATTTTGTTTCACCTCATTGCTTGAGTACAACTTTTGTTATTATTACTATTTTTATGGGTAGTATTCAATAATAACTTTTATTATTGGGAGATACTTAGTATAACTTTTGCAAAAAGAAAAAAAAAGGTTTTTTATTATGATTCATATTAATTAATTAAATTAATTGCAGTGTATCCCATAGTTGGAGGATAGTTATTTCACTTCCCTTTGCTTTGCATTAAAGTCCTCTCCATTCTCAACAACATACATGATGTATGGACCTCCAATATACATGAGGTATTGCATCATTGGTCCAGACATGAAGTATTGCATCTGACCATGTAAGTGTATGGACCAACTCTGTAATACTTCCATATTTCTAAAAGAACCATAATAATCAATGACCAAGTGGTAAATGCAATATCCTCATTCTATTACAAACTCTAATCTTTTGTCAAAGGAAGAACCAACAAGTAATGAATGCAAAACACAATACATATGCATATTTCATTTTTTTTACTATTTTAAAGATTCAAAATGAAGCCTATAGAAATGGAGTTAGTTCAACAAAGAAAGAAGGGGAAAAAGGAGGGGAAATGACAATTAGTTGGTATGATGCAAGAAGAAGGAAGTAGGTAGAAGAGAATAGAGAATTAGGTACCCAAAAACATGGAAAAATAATATTTTGCAAAGTCTTTTAATTTTATTTTGGTTTTATGAAATTCTCTCATATTGTTCCCTTTTGTCTAAGTTGTTTGGAAGTGTTGTTGGTGACATTATTGGCATCTTACAATTCTTTGCATTGTTGTGAGCTATAACAATAACTTGTTTTAGGTGAGTTTCTTACATTTTATTCTTGACCCTTTTCATCATTTGGCATTCCATTTTCTCATGGTTGTTTTGCAATTTCCTTCATTATGGTCATGAATGACAAAAGTTAAAACTTAAAAATGAGCTTTCTCATGTTGCTCCTCTTCATTTGCATCTTTTGCAAATGTAGGTGGTGGTGTTATGGTATTCTTGCAACTCCTAGAATTGTTGCCAAGTTCCTTTAACACCATATTTTAAATGAATTCCACCACCTCATCATCTTGCACATAATTTTGTCATCGTCTTGCCTTGTCATTTAAAAAACCATAGTCATGAATAATAAGTGAATTCAATACCTTCATTTTTTTGCAAACCATAATATCCAAGTAGAGTGTGAAACGCAATATCTTTATTTTCTTACAAACTTTAATAAATGGGAGGTGCAATACTTCCATTTGGTTATAGATTTTGATTCTTTTGCGAAAAAATGACCACAATGCCTTTTGCAAATGCCATCATGATAACCCATTGTTTTTCAAGCCTTCCAACTTGATTGCCCTATTTGTTAATATGAAAAGTTTAATCAATTTGACTAAAGGCTCTTAGTTGTTGAAATGACATGTTTTTAAAAACTAGTTCAATTAATTGAAACAACCTTTCCAATTACTTGGTCAACTCAACATTTAATCAAGTATGATCAATAAAAGCACCTCATTACTAAAAAACAAGGTGTAATCAAATGGGACATCATGTGCATAGTTTTTAAGGCATCAATTAGAGGATCAATCACCCATCATTGGAAACAATAAGCATAATGAATTTTGTAGCACATTGGATTTGAAATTATTAACTATGTATCATCACATCCAAAGCAATGTGACATTGAATCAACATGACTAAATATTTGTTTAGTTTCATTAATTGTAAAACTATATTCATTTATATTCAATTCACCATCTTCGATTAATTGGTAACTAAAATAAACATGTCAAAAAATCATTGCCACTTCATCACCTAGCTCCTTGTTACCATCGCTTTTGTAAAGTTGTCCATATCCCATTTTAACATCATATTCAAAAGCATGTTCATAGTTTTAATTTAATTGAACTGTGTTTTACAAATCAACACTAAGACGCTAGATCTTTTGTTGAAATTTGTCACTATGGTTCAGTTTTAATAATATTTAAATTATTATTGAAACATTGGATTAAATTGATAAATTTATATTGGAATATCTTTATGTGTAAAATGACCAACTATGTATTTTTAAATAACTTAATGTACATCATTAATTAGTTATGATGTGACATCCTACATGGTTGTTTAAACCAAGTTTACAATTAAATTAAGAAATTGTGTCATAAAATTTGGCAAAATGTTAAACTTTTTGTAGGTTTTCATTTAACAAAATTTAAAAACTACTTAAAAATGTGAAAACCAAATAATATTTAGTATTAATCTAGAATGTATTCTTAATTTAAATAATTAAATGAAATAATTATACTAACATTCACATTTTATGTATATTTTATTTACAAAATATTTTTCATAATAAAAAAAAGTTTGTCAAATTTCATTTGAAAGGTGTTTATATGGAAGTACAATACGCCAAAATGTGGTTTCTATGATTAGGACATGTTGTGACTATTGCCCAAAATAGTCATGTAGTTGCAAGTGGATTTGACTCGAAGTCATTTTGATAACTAAAATCATAATTGTGAATTTGCAATTATAAATATGACTATGACTACAATTAGAGATAATTATGACTACATATATGACTACACGACTAATGCAACCATATTGAAATAATTATTTGACCTTGTTTTAACAAGTTAAGAAAAACTAAAATACATATCAAAGTGGTCAAATTTGTATTGGAAACCTAATTTAATTTAATTTAATTTAATTTAAATAATTACCAGTTTAATATATTTAACCTAATTTACTATGAGTTAATCTAAACCTAACTTAATTTAGATTAATTTCGTTTAATTTAATCTAATACTAATTTAACCTACTTAAGGCTATTTCACCATAAGTAGCCTAGTTTATTTTAAATAACCTAATTTATTCTAATTAATCCTATATTCTAACTTAATGTAACATATTTTAATATATGTCAGCTAATTTAGTTTAGTTTAACAAAATGTAACTAATTTTAACAACATTTTAATTTTGCCAAGTTTAGCCTAACTTAAATTAATTAACTCAGTTTAGCCTAGTTGGCCCTAATTCCAAAAAAATACATTAAAAAACATTATTTTTCAAAAAAATTCAAATTTAGTCAAATTTAATTAACCATGTTTTGCTTAAGTGTTTTCATGTAACTTGATTTTGCCAATTTTAACCAAATTGAACTTCAAAATTGAAGTTGAATTAATTTTTTTCATTTATCCAAATTTAGCCTAATTTATTAAAACTTAGCCAAATACATAACAAAATTTGACTTAACCTTTTCGAGGTTTAGCCAAATTTATTCAATTTCAATAAAAACTAATTAAATTTAATTAAATTTTTGCTAGGTTTATCCAAATTTAGCCAAAATCATTTAGTTTAAAAAAAATTGTCTTCACTTAACCAAGCTTGACCAAGTTTTAACCAAGTTTATCAAAATATAAAAAACATTTATCTTATTTTAGCCAACATAACCTACTTTAGTTTCATTTATATTACTTTAACTAAAATTAAACAAAATTAATGAACTCTAACCTTACCAAGTTTAATCTAAATATCCTATTTTAATAACAAAAAAACTTAGTTTAACAAAAATAACACAATTCAATCAATTTCATGTTATTTAAACCAGATTTAACAAAGTTTTACCAAATTTATCTATGGATTTAAGATTCATAAATGTACAACATACTAAATTTATATATAAAATGACCTTTTAACACAATATGATTAAATATAATTTAAAAATTTAAAAATTATAATTTTATTACAAATGTTTTGGTTGTATTATGTATATTTTAAAACATATTTCAATAAATATTTATATACATATAAGACTACATATGTATGTGTAGACTAATATATTATGTGTAAAATTATGTTATGTGTATATAGTATGGTACATAATATATATACATATAATGTATTAATAATATCATATTATATTCGTATTTCAGAATTAAAAAAAATACTCAATGTTTTATATTCAAATTATACATATATTTTTGAAGTTTGTCATGTATTGAAACATAATGGATATGTTAGAATTTTAAAAATTCAAAAGTGCTTTTCTATGTACAAAATTCAATGTTTGAATTTTTAGTTGGTCCACATATGTAGATTATGCTCCAAAGTTTAATGATTCATATTCCTATTTTCATTTGAGTAGGAATTGGAAAAAAAATTAAATTTTAAACTTTGTGTTTTTATACATTCAAACATTGGAACATAATAAAGCTTTTATGTGACAACATTGTGTCACATGTAGTGTTGTAGGGTGAATGCCAAAGGCCTTGAACCATCTTAAACAAGTCGAAAGATCAATACTTGTTTTCACCATGTTGACCAATGGTATGTCCAGTGATGTATAAAACAATCATGTTTTATATGCTTCTATATAAATTTTATACAATTTGTGTAAGAGTCGTACATATACAATATATAAATAATTAAGAATAAATTAAATGGATTATTATTTTGTAAAATCAATATTTGAAAATATAAATATAAATAATTCTATTATATACATAATTCTATTATATATTATATATAATTAATATTTTTTAGTTGTAGGTGCATTTGCAATGGTGGTTATGACTATGACCATATTAGCAACTAGTGGCATTTATGACTAGTTTTGTAGTAGTAAATGCCATGTTTTGGTGTTGTGGTAGGTAGGTAGGTATAGATATAAATCAAGTTTTGAAAACATTTTTTAACTTGAATTTTTTTAAAAAGTTGTTTAATTGGAAAATTCAATAACAATTTTTTCAAATGATTTGAAAATCTTTATGTTTATTTATTATATAACAAACCTTTGAAAACCATCCATGAATGAATTTTCCTTTGTTTTCTTTCGACAAAATAAATAAATAATGCATGTTAAAATTTAGATTTGTAAAATGATATATAAAAAATAAAAGGATTTTGAAAAAACATATATATATATATATATATATATATATATATTTCTTGTTTGACATATTATGTTACAAAGACATATGAAAAAAAGTTAATACGATCCAATGGTGCGCCCTAAACAACTATTTAATTAGAATATTTTCAAAATAATTTATAAAAAAATTAAAAATATATTTTTAAATCACTGAAAAAAATAATATTATGCTAAGGCTTATATTTTAAAATTTCCAAAAGTTTCTCACTTTCACATCTCTTTAAGTCATTTTATAAATCATTGACTATTTAAAAGCATTAGTTACAATTTATTTATTTTAATTGAATATATTTTATCCATTATATTGATTTCAAATTATTCACATGTTCCCATGATATATTGTGAATGTTGTTATATGAGTAAATCCAAAAATTTCAACACCTATTTAAATAACTATTTAAAAATATGAAACATTAAACAATAGTCACAATTGCTTTGGTACATATTAACATCATGCTTTCACCTAGATATGTGATGGTTGCTTGGCAAAGACATTGGCCATTTGGCCATGGATACCAAAGTTCAATCCTCATTACCAATAAATACCTTGTATATCTATCTATGAAGGAAGGTAATTTCTTTTTTTTTCTTTTCTTTGTCACCCTGAGATCTCCCAAATGATGTTGATTCATCCCTCACTTTTGGTATCTTTGGAAAGCTTTTGATGAATAACAGTGCACTGACTTGGTTTGAAACTATTTGGAGCTATGATGTGGAAGCTATTCATCATTGAACCATTTTTTCAATGAGATTTAAATAAATTGCAACTGAAAATTATATTGGATTATGGAAGTGTTTTTTGTGTTGTTGGAAAGCCCTAGGTGACAACAAACATTTTCACAACAAACATTCCACTATCAAAATTTAGCAAGATAATAATGAGAGCAAACATTTTCCACTAGTTTTGGATTTAATTGGTTTTAGTGTAAAAATGTTAATTGATTATGACATTTTTAATGAAAATGCTTGGTCATTTTGGGCAATCACATGTTTCACTAAGTAATTCAATTAATATTTTTTAAAGGGAAAAATTGAAAACCCAAAATAAAGAAACATGAATTAGTGGAAAATGTTACCAAAATGCTAGTGTGGCTTTCCACTTAAAATTAATGAAGCTTTTCATTTACACATGATATTTTGATATGATAACCTAGGCCAAATTAAAAAAAATATTGCCCATTTATGAATTGCCATGTGGCAATTTAAAGTTCAAATTTAAAGATTTATTAACCCAATTGTTTGATGCCATGTGGTAAAATAAGGTTAAGTGACCTAGCATAGAAAGTTTTGCTTAGGAGGTGTAGTGTAGGCGGCCTAATGTAAGAGGCCAAAAAGCCTTTAGCCTAAGCAACTTGGCCAAGGGGCCTAGCCTAAATGGCTTGTGTGAAAGTACACTAAGAAATTATAGTCACAAGTATTATTTTTTTGTAACTAATTTTTTTGGTAATGTATGGACATCACATCTTGGGTTATTTTTATTTGATTTAAGTATATTTGATTAACTTTAAAGTTAATCTAATCAATTATTTTTAAAAATCCAACAAATAATGAAAACATTTGAATGTATAGAATATATTTATAACAAAATACCTATCATAGAGTTTGAACAAATTACATATATATGTCAAAACTACGGTTGTGAGTGGGATTCTTGGGTGAGTTGTTTTATGGTGTATGATATTGATATACATGAATTAAATGTAGGACCATTTCAAGATTTAAAGTTTTTGGATGAAATTTCATTCAAAAAAGTGTTTTTTTTGCATTTTTGAACAATAAATGCATAATAATATCTTTTTAAAAGAAAAAAACCACTACCACATCAAAGATCAAAAGATTTTATAATGGGCAGGGCATTATTTTTTCAAATTTTTTTTGTTTGCTAATGTTTCATGAATCACAAACATGAGGCCTTATGGTCGTTGAAAAACTATAATTTATATATTGTATGTACATTAGTTTTATCCAATCCTCTTCATTTAACCATTGGATCAAAATTAATTTTGACTCAAAATGAACTTTGAGCTTCAAAATGTTGTCATGCAAATTTTAAAGTTTTTCCCTTGTGTTTAAAATAGCCAAAAGATATCATAATTTTTTTAGCTTATTGCATATTATAATACTTGTTAAACATCACATTTTTAGTGAAAAGTGGTTCACCTTAATGTGTTTTCACCCACCTAGGTTAAAAACAAACCTAGGTGACCGTGCTTAGGTAAGGAACCTAGGTAACCTAAGCCATTTGCATAGGTTGCAAGTGTGAGGATTTGAACCCCTCACCAACACTTTGAAGGTTCAATTTTTAACCATCACACAACTTTTTTTTCATAATAAAATTTCCCACCACAAAACTAGAAAGAAAAATTTAATAAAATCTAAGTTCAAAAACTTATGTACCCTAATTAAACTAGGTTTAATTGAATCTACCTTAGGTAGACCTAGGCTAATTTAATTTATTTAAGGCCTACAAAAGTTAATTTAAACATACATAGGTTAATTTAAGCTGGCTAAGAAAACCAAAGTTAACATAAGTTAATTTAGGCTACTTAAGATAACTTAAGACCCACTTAGGTTAACGTAAGTTTAACTTAGGATAACTTAGAATACCTAGGTTAACCAAAGGTAATTAACCCTTGTTAACTTATTGAATTTAGCCTAAATTAAGGTTAAACATAGGCTAGTTGGAAAATTAAATTTCAAATAACCAAGGTTTAACCAAGGCTACACCTACGCCAACCAAGGCTAAATTAGGTTAAACTTAAATTAACTTTAAGTAAACCTATGTTGACATTAAACTAACCTTGGTTAAAACTTAAACCTAAGCCAATTTTGGTTAAACATTAGGCTAAATTGAGACTAACTAACCAAGGTTAAACCTAGGTTAATGCCAATTAAACCTAAAGAAAACCTAGGTTAATTTGGGTTAAACCTAGGGCAAACTTAAACAAACTTTGACTAAACTTAAGTTAATCTTAGTTCAATCAAGGCTGAACATTGGCTAAACCAAGGTTAATTAATATTAAAATAGGTTAAATCTAAGTTAATGTAAGGTAACAAAAGTTAAATCAACTAAACTAACCTTTATTATACTTAGGTTAAACTTAAGTTAACCAATGTTAAACCTAAGTTAACATTGGTTAATACAAATTATGGATGATATTAATATGGGCTTGAAATAAATGTTTGTCATTCTATATATTGGTTTTAGTTTGAGTTTTGACTTTATGAATAAAGTGTGTCTTGAACCCTTTGAATCCAAAATTAGTAAGGCATTTATTCAATTTCATTTTAAATTGAAATATTGATCAATATTCATAAATAAATTAAAAATTCCATTAAAAAATCTCATGCCACATTTGAAACTTGTTCACAACACAAACTAAGACATTTAAGGTCTTATCATAACAAAAAATAAAAATTGTGTCACATATGAAATTCATGTTGTGATACAAGTTAAAACTATGACATTTAATGTTTTATCACAATGAAAGCCCCCCAAAAATCCCTCATTTCAGTGGGTGTAAAAAATTTAATGTCACATGTGAAACTTGTATCATGATGCAAATTTAAATTGTGATTTTTAAATTCTTGTCACAAAAAAGAAAAAAAAACATGTCACATGTGAAATTCATGTCATGATGCAAGTTAAAACTCTGACATTTAAAGTTTCATCACAATGAAAGCCCCCAAAAACATTTGTCACTTCAATGGGTGCAAAGTGTCTTGTATTGGGAATAAATGCAACATGTTATGTGCGACTGGATACACATACGTAACAATGTTGATAATGGACAACAAATGAAAAAACCACCAAAACATTTTCTGATTTGGTAATGAGACCTTTTGTCAAGTTTTTGAATTCCTTGTTATAGAAAAATGGGTGCACACATGTAATGACCTTCATAATGAACAAGTAGTTACATTTGGAGCATATACATATTTCAATGGATGCAAAATGTGTTATATTGGTAACAAAAACAACTTGTTATGTGTGAATGGATACACATATGTAGTGATGTTGATAATGTATAACTTGTTGTATTTGGAGCACATACATATTTCAATGGGTGCAAAATGTGTTATATTGGTAGCAAAAACAACTTGTTATGTGTGAATGGGTATTCATATGTAGTGATGTTGATAATGTATAAAGTGTTGTATTTGGAATACACATATATAACTCAATGGGTGCAAAACATGTTATATTGGTAACAAAAACAACTTGTTATGTGTGACAAGGTACACATATGTAATGATGTTGATAATGTACAAGTTGTTGCATTTGGAATACACATACATAAGTCAATAGGTGCAAAATGCATCTATTGGTAACAAGAATTACTTGTTATGTGTGATTACATACACATATGTAGTGACATTGACAATGGATTGTAATAGGTGGAAAAAGTCACTAAAACATTTTTGTCAACTAGGAATGAAGTCTTTCATTAACTTTTTGAACCATCAAAGAAGAAATTGAGATTATACTTTCTATGCTAATGAACCACATAGTAAACATTGCAACATTACTAATTCATCTTTAGTCATTAGTGCAAAGTTTTACTATTTGTTGAAAGCCACTATAAATTAGTCAAATTATAGTAAAATCAAACATTAGTTGCATGGGGTAGTGGTGGAATTTAATGAGAAGATCTTTTGTTGTGCTTCTTATTAAAAGTCAGATTAGTGATTAAACTTAAACATTTGATATTTTGAATCTTTCTTAGCATATGGATTTATTATCAACGTTATTCAACTATTAGTGGATCTTGAAAGTAGGCATTTTTCTTAAATTATGAATTATAATTTTTTTCAAACAATTGGGTATTGTAAGGATCAAGCGATAAATTTATGTTTGATATTTATCAATAGGTAGTTTTAGAGAAAATGAATTTAGATAAAGTATTACAAGGGAATTTTCTCATTGTTTATAAAGATTGTTGGTAAGGATAAGTATGGTCATTGATAAATTGCTAGCCTATCAATTTTTATTTGAATAATATTATTCAAATGATGACCAAATGAATTGAACATGTTAATTTTCTAACATAAGGGCAAAAGCCTTGACGGATGAAATGACATAAAAATAAATTATGAAATGCCAACCAAATAGAACTCATAATTGACTACCATAGTATAAGGTCAATTTCCACATGGAAAAAATGAATAATTATTAATTTTTTCAATTTAACTAATCCATTTCTATAAATTTGAATTTTTTTTGTGATCTACTATGATATTGTCATATGAGGTGTGAAATCATTCAAATTGTAGTTCAATTGTGATAATTATGGTGGTTTTCAACACTTCAACTTCATATTTTCACCCCAAAAAATCACTATTTTAAAAACTATTTCATGACAAAATTGACCTTAGGCGAAAATATAACAAGAAAAAAATCGAAGCTAATTTTATACATATAATAATAACCACTTTTGATAATTTATACCTTAAAAATTTAACAAAATTGGAGAAAATATATATGAAAATTAGGAAAGGAGATTACCCCAAAAAAACCAAAAAATACAACTACAGTTAACGTAACAACCATAATTACCCAAAGAGTTTTTTCAATTATAAAGTGGACTAAATGCCTTTTTTATGCAATCATTTTGAATAAAACACTTCAACCATAGTTTCAACATGCAATGAATTTTGAAGCCATTAATAATTTTGTAATTCTCAAATATATAAAAAGAATTAAAATTCTTACTTTGTGGTAAATTGGGCAAACCTATTTCCCTACCTACCTACCTATTTATCTATCTACATACTTACTTATGTTTTACATAAGTAAATAAGTGCATCTAAAAACATAGGTAGGTATGCATGTGTATGTTTTACCTATCTACTTAGTTAAATACCTACTAACCTATTTATGAAAAAAATTGAAGTTCAAATGTTATACACATTGACAAAACATTTCATTGAAGTTCAAAGAAACATCTTAAATGCATTTGGTATCATATTGTTCTATAAAATGGTGTGGTGGTTTGATGGCCAATATATTAATGTGGAGTTAAAGAAATTAAGGTCCAATCCCCATTATCAATATATATTATGTGGAGTATGTATATTCATATATATACCAGCTTGTACATGTGTGTAATTGTATAGTACCTAGGTGGATTGTGGATAGATAGGTAAGTCATGGGTGGATTGGTAGGTAAGTATGTATTATTTATTTATTTATTAAATTTTTAATTTTAAAAATTGGGCTATTATTTATTTATTTTGTTCAATTTGACCAATCAAATATACCCTCTTATGGTCAATAAAAAAAACCACCAATCAAGTTGAACATGTTCAAATTGACTTTTTTAGTATGACTAAGTGGTCAAATTGACCAAATGCCAAAATGGTTGGTTTTTTGTCTAATTTTCCAATCAAATAAGCCATGATTTTTTATAGTGCATTAAAGTTTTTGTACATGTTTTTTCTTTCAAAACATGGAAGCTAGTGTGATCATTTTTTTTCATTGCTTGAAAACTTAAAGCTTAAAAGCCAATGTGGTATGTATCCCCTTCATTTCCATGGAAACTAGTATGTCAAAGATTTTTAACCTTTTCTCATTTCTTAAATTTTTTTGGCACATGGGTTAGTATCAATTTAGAGTTCTTGCCTTTGTCATTGGTTGGTAAGGGGGATGTTAAAAACAAAGTCCACATCATGGCGAACAAAATCCGCATCATGGGATGGCTACACTTTTTGGTCATTATAGATTGGATCACATTTCATAGTTTATTATCTATCAATTTGTGGCATCATCATCAACATATGTTCCTATTTTCACATTTTTACTTTTGATGTGCTGTAGTTAAAAGGCTCCAACATTGTTCATTTCCTTCATGCTAATGGATGAGATTTTCAATAATACAAAGATTAATTGGTGACCTCATGTCATGTACTTATAGATGCAATCTATTTACAACATCTTTCCATTTTGTAAAAAATCAATCAAGGTCCAAAAAACATGAAAGTTTCCTCCAAGAATGCTAAATCTTTTGGTGTTCAAATTTATCAACAACAAATGTCAATAACATCTAGTTCTTGCTAGAGAATCTTTTCACATACCTACCACACAAATTTATCTTTATGTCAAAAGGTATAAATAGATTGTGAATATGAAAACACAACAATCAAAATTTTTGATGCTGAATTTATCACCACAATTTTTAAAGACAACACATAGAAATTATATATAATTGCAATATATAAACCACCCAAATTGGAAGTGTCACATTCCAATTCTATCTTAGAAAACATTATACAAAAAATGCCTTTACATTGCTTGATTATAATAATTGGAGATTCAATATAAATTTTTTAACAAAAATAATTCAATTATCAACATTATAAGCACTTATGAATAAATACAATTTTAAATTCATTTTCTTAGAAAACATTACTATTAATGATACACAAATAGATCACATATGGACAAATGTAATAATACAACATCATTCTAGATCAACACAAGCATATTGGACAAATCATAAGCCCATTTATTTTGCTTTCAAATTATTCGATTATGTTCCCCAATTTGTATTACCATAGAATACCACAAAATGACTTGATAAGTTGTTCAAATGAAAAATGTTAGAAAAACAATTTGAAGACTATAACAATAAGGCTTTTGGAAGTTTTTTTGCAAACCTTTAGCTTCAATTTATGTAATTCATGTTAATAGTCCAAGTGTTATGACAAGTGGATTTTACTTGTTTATGATGTTTATATAATTGAAATTTTTTGTTCTATGGATTATTTGTAATTCTTTTGGTGTCATTTGTAACAAATGTTTTGTAATCAAACATGTAACTTATTTAATTCATAAATGTTGTAATATTTATGAAAAATATATTTCATGAAAGCAACATTTTACATCACAATTAAATAAAAAGGTTGAGGCTTTTGTAAGATTTGTGTCACAACAAAAAATTAATTATCTTATTTAAAATTTGAAGATTTGGATCTAATAAATTGTAATGAATGTGAAAAAATAATACAATAAGAAAATAGGTGATGCCCAAACCTTTTAATTAATCCAATTATCTTTGTATTTAGATGTAATACATAGTGATAAAGACTTTACATAGTGATAAAACTTTTACAAAAACTTTGCCAAATTCCATTGTATAATTTTTATAAAAAAAATTAGATCAATATTAAGTGGAATTAGCAAATGCAAATAAAACTAAAGATATGATACATGTTCAAATTTTATAAGGTGTACCAAAATCTTGTCACAATGTCACCTTTTTTTTTGGTTTTTTTACTGTCCTTTTTAACATGTAAAAATACATTTATGGATAGTTATGATGGAATCTATAATTATAATGGTCAAAAAAAATATTTATGAAATATTTCACATTTTTTGATTCATTATTTTTTATGGGGATCAAAACATAGGATAAAAAAAGATTACAGTAAGAATTAAATTTTTTTCGTCCTAAGTGGCACACCTTAAAAAGGATTTTCATTGATACTTAACCATGAAACTTTTGTATCATGATTGCAAATGCAAAATTATTGCACACAACAACAACATCAAAATGTGTGTAACCATTTTCTCGCTAGTTGTAATTGTTTTCACAACATTCAAAGAAAATGTTCACGTTTGATCATTTCTTGCATTTGAACGTTTTCCTTTTTAACAATGACAAATGTTAATTTCACCAAGTTAAAAAGACATTAAAAGAAAGGAAGAACAACAAATAAATTATTTAATTTTCGCTCAATGAATGTTCATTTTGTGCATTGGTCGTTCAATGATTTCTTTTTTTGAATCATCACACATTAATGTTTTCAATTGCAAAAGCTATTATGTGACTATAATAAATTATAATCACATAAGTGGTTCAATATTACAACTATAATAATCTTAACATTATTGCACCCTGACAATATTTGAACAACACATTGTAAATGTGTCATTCAACCCAACATAGCTCGACATTAATTCCCATGCATAGGTAGGCACACCAAAAACCTATGCCTCTAAAACATATATGCCAATTTTCGAGGTCATGTTTCGAACCCCCCCCCCCCCCCCAAAACACCATTGCACCTTCACAGCCCCTTACCTTTATGCCTTTTGGTTCAGATCCCATCGCATCAATGTTGTTTTATTTTTCACATGAGGACCAATAATGATGCATGAATCCCACCATTGGATGGGGATAGGGATTATCAAATTGCTTAAAGGAGGGCTCAAGTAATTAGTATATCATTATTGAATCAATAACTTGAACTTTAGTTTGATTAAGCCAAATGTTAAGGAGCTTTTGAAATGACGAACCCAATTCATGTTTTGGTTATGGTTTGGCAAAGGTGTTTTTTGTTTTGTGCGAAATGTTAAAGTGGAAGTTTTTGAATGTTTTCGAGTGTTAGTGTGAAATAACTTTCGGTAGGTGCAAGAGCCCAAGCTTGACATATATGTCTTTGTGGATGTCTTTGACAAGTTTGTTTGCATTGCTAATCAATGTGATGTTTTTGGAAAGCCTCTCCAATTCCTTTGAATTGTTGTTAGCTGAAAGAGTTATTCTATTGATTGGTAGATTATGATGGGATGCTAAGTTGAGGGATGCTAGTGGAATATTAATTTGCTAACTTGATGCAAGTTGTTGGACGACAATTGAAATTAATGGTTGAATTAAGAAATGGGATTGTCCACCCTATACAACTAGTTAAATTCCACATGGAATCAACAACAATCATGGGATGGGGTTGAAACATATGTGAGACTTTTTTAGTTGAAGAGATGGAGCTGAAAGGGTCAAGCCAAAAAAGAAATGAGACATGGATTGTGTTGCATGTTAGCATTCCTAGTATGTTGTGGATATTCGTTTGTCAAGGATTCATGTTTGGTTGAGGGGCATATGTTCAAATTTCAAGTTTTCATTTGGGGGCTTACGTTCAAGTTTCAGGTTCATGTTTTGGTGCAATGTTTTGTTGATGTTTCGAGTTCCTGCAAGTTTTGTCTTTTTTGCTCTTTTGATGCCTCCACGTATTGGGAGGTCTTGGCTTATTGGGTTTAGGTTTTGAGTTCCAAGACTACTTTCAGGGGTGAAGTTTTGGGCTCATGTTTGGGGCTTAGGGTCGAACTTCACAATTTGACGTTAAGTTTCGAGACTTTAAGTTTTGGGACTTTAAGTTTGTTGTTTTGAACATCGAGTTTGAAGGACTAGGTTACAATGTTTAGGATGTGAACCAAAAGGCATAAAGTTAGAGAGGTATGAAGGTGCAACAACAATTTGTAAGGGGGGGTTTGAAACATGATCCTGAAACCTGGCATGTTTCAAAGGCGCAGATTTCTAATGCGCCTGCCCATGTGTAGGAATCTGTGCCAGGCTGCCTTGGGCTGAGTGACGTATTTATGATATGTCACTCAAATAAGGTCAGGAGTTATTACACATTTATAAACATATATATGCACATACACATAAACACATGCAAATAAATCACACAATTATATATATATATATATATATATGCCCATGTACAACATCTTATCTATTGGCAGTGGCAGCCTGTTTGTGACACATTGTTTGTCATGCAAAGACTACCTCTTGAAAACAAAATCACTATGTAGTCACTTGGGGGTTCTGGTAAATGAAATAGAAATAGTAATGTTGAGCACCTAAATGTGGTGCAATGGTAGGGACTTGTGAATTGCCCAGAACATGTCGTTCCAGTTGGGGTTGTTGACGATCTTCCGGGCCTGGTTGAGGAGCTTGGTGATGTTGTCGGAGATCAGAAACGGAACTTTTCGCGTGAGGTGGAACTCCATTCCCACTTCTGTGAAGTTGCCATAGACTGCCTTGTCGGTTTCGGGGACGAAA